>OGMF01000089.1_pt1 | contig 104010 bp, 128 predicted proteins | sample 1572921 | NCBI WGS metagenome assembly OGMF01 (sample SAMEA2581919, study PRJEB24529) | metagenome | biome: Human gut stool | place: China | collected 2011 | reverse complement strand
GAGGCTTCTTATTCAGATAAGGTATTCTCAGAGATCGTAAACGAGGGTGCTAATACTCTCATCAACTGGTAGTACCAGTACCAAAGATAATAAATTATATTAATATACAATTAATAAGTTATATGGCTAATTTGCTTAATGAGCCGAGGATGTTCTCGGACTCTCTTACTAACGCTAAGATTTCGGACAAGCTGTTCGCTAGCTCAGTATCGAAAGAAGATGCTCGCATCCGTCAGAATGAGTATCAGAAGATTTTCTCGCGTTACAATGAAATGAAGAAAGAGTATCAGAAGTTGTTCTCTGGTTATGCAGAGACTCCTCTTCTGTCGACTCAGTACTTCAATGCTACGGTCGCTGCATATGTAAGTTCATTTGCAGGTTTCATGTCGATCGAGCGTGATATGGATCAGCCCAATGGTCTGTTCTACTGGATGGACGTACTCGGAGTATCGGATGGTCGTGAGGTTATGCCTAACATTGGTGCTGATAACTTCAGTGATATCTCGGTTATGGGTCGTCTGAGTGGTGAGCCTGCAGTAGCTGGTGGCACTGCTAAGCAATCGTTTATGATCGGTAAGAAGATTATGCCAGGTTCGCTGAAGGTGCGCATTATCCGTCAGGATGGTAGCGAGAATGTTCTTATCGATAATGGTAAGGGTATGCTGATCGCTGAGGCTGGCGTACTGAAAACCATGGAAGGTGGCAAGGCTAACATCAACTACATGTCGGGTAACGTAGAGTTCGAGTGTGGTTTTAATCTCAATGCTGGTCAGGATAAGATCGTTTACCTCTGTGCTGAGGATAGCGTAGGTGAGCCTTCGCTTCAGGAAGCTAATCCTGCATACACAGGTCCTGCATACAATAAGAATCGTTTCGTAGCTAAGCTCCGTCAGATCCCTATGGGTACGGTACCCGATATGCTGACCGCTGAGTATAACATCTCAGCTCTTGCAGCTATGAAGAAGGCTACGAATACGGATATCGCATCGTTCATGTTCTCGAAGCTGCGTGATCTGTACTCGAAGCTGATTAACTTCCGTCTCGTTAAGACTCTGGAGGCTGGTTACACTGGTACGACTACTGTAGTTGACCTGACCAAGAATGGTTTCCATGACTATCGTTCGAATCTGGACCTGTTCGCTGCCAACATGATCAATGTTGAGTCGCAGCTGGCAGCTAAGGCTGTTAAGGGTGTTACGACTACTGCTTATGTAGTAGGTGTAAGTGCCGCTAACATGTTCCAGAAGTGCGCTACGATTGGTAAGTTCGAAAGAAATGAGAAGACTTCGTACATCACTGACCTGCTGGGTTGGTATGATGGTGTACCCGTACTCCGTTCGAACGACCTGCCCACTGACATGGGTTATGCTATCCATAAGACCGCTGATGGTCAACTTGCACCGTTGGCTAGAGGTATATATTTGCCGCTTAGGGCCTAAATAGGCCTATTTGAGCCGTCATCAAGTAATTGGTGATAGTAATCTCCTGAATTGCTGGAAACCCTTTATATACGAAATAAAGGCAATCAGCAGGTAAGCTCAGATTTATTCTGAGAAACTTCAACGACTATCCCGTGGCTGGGAGTACAGATCAAGTGATCTGGAAGTGGGAGACTCCATCGTAAGATGGATGAAGATATAGTCTGACCTGCATCGTGAGATGCAGCAGTAGAAGAGTTAATTGCACTTCTACGGATAGAGAGTAACGACCTCTATTGAACTAAGTGACCGATACGCCTGCAATAGGAAATTATAATAATGTAACACAATTAGCTCAGGGTTAGCCTGTTACGGCTTCAGCTCAGCTATGAAGTAATTCATAGTTAAAGAAACTCTCTTAATTGCTGGAAACTCTCGTTAGGTTATCAGTACTACTGAATATAGTTACGATCTGATAAATAGAGACAATCAGCAGCCAAGCTACTCATAAGAGTAGAAGGTTCAACGACTAGTTCTATAGAGAACGTAGGGTCCAAGTGGATTCGAAATAGAGAGCATCCTAAGGATTTTAGGATGAAGATATAGTCTAGACTGCACCGAGAGGTGTAGGATTCAGGTAATTCCTCATTACTTGGATCGATGAGAATAACGAACTCATTCAATACAATCGATTTACTATCAAGAGGGCACTAGAGTCATCGCTCCGGAACTGTCACAAGCATTCCGAGTGATCGCGACCGGTATCTAGTAAATAGTATACCTTAAAGACTAAAGATCAATCATCGTAAGATGAAATAGATATTTAGCAAGAAAGGTAGAGCTTTAATAAACTGTAATAGTATATTATTCTCTACCTTTCTCTTTTACTATAGAGACTTTGATCGGTCTCTATAGTCCTAAAGTCATTGTCATAACAGGTGATAATTGATCGAGCATTAAGGATCTGAGGAGGAGTCATGACCTCCTCAGCCTTGATGTGATTATTAGATGTTATGATACTGACTATCGATTAGATTTATAAACCTGTTAATACAATTTAAATTATGGCAATGTCTAGAGATGAAGTAAAAGAGTGGTTGATAACTCACAGAATTATTCATAAGAGTTTTAAATCAAATATGATCGGTAGAACTCCAAGTGATACAGTATTCACTCTAAAGGATCCTAGGACTGGAGAATTTATAAGTAGGAGAAGATTCAATAAATTTATTCTCCCTGAGTTGGGATTAACTGAGGAAGAGTACTATCTGAAGTACTCAGGGATAACAGATATACCTTTAGTATGTCCAGTATGTGGAGAGCCTCTTACCTTCATAAATATATTCAGAGGATATAGAAAGTGCTGTGATAAGAAAGATTGTTCAGGAAGATCCCTCATCAAATCAATATGTGAAGAAATAGAGATGGAGGATCCAGAAGCAAGAGCTGTAGCAGTATCTGCTATGCACTCTGAAACTGCTAGAGAGAAAGCTTCTCATAGTATAAGTATCTCGACTAAGAAGAGATATGAGAGCCAAGAAGAACGCGATAAAACTGGAGCAGCAGTAAGGGAATCAAAATTAAATAATTTTAAACTCCCTAGAGGTGGAAGTAGTAGATTAGGACTGCATATTGATCTCTATTCAGAATCTGATGGAAGAGTAGTCGGATTTGATTCTACTTGGGAAGCTGAGTACTATGAGAAATCACTGAAGAATCCAGAAGTAAAAGAGATAAAGAGATTAGTAGGATTCACTATAGAGTACTTTACTAAGAGTGAAGAGCAGATTATGGAGTCAGGTATAATTCCTGAGTTCAGTTCTAGGAACTATAATCAAGTAGGGCATGCGTATCATCCTGACTTCTTGCAGTTCATGAAGAATGGAGAAATCTGGGTCGTCGAGATAAAACCTGAGAAAGATATGGATGACGAAATTGTCCAAGCTAAAATCAAATACGCCATTCCCTATTGCAAGTCTCATGGGTATCGTTATGTGATCTTCAACGATGACCTGTCCACTCCTCACTTCTATAACTAGCCAGTACTTCTCCCATCCTATAATTCATAAACCCTAAACTAGAATGAAATACCGAATCAAATCCCTCTCCAGTGAAGAAGGAAAAGAAATAATCCGTAAGTACTACCCGATCTCTAAGGGTACACTGAATAAGGACTTCCCTATTCCTCTAGAAGTTATTCCTAATGAGATGGGCATAAATCTATGCAGTGTGGAAGGGATGGAAGAGGTGAAAAGGGAGGATGGTCAGCTAATATCAGTAAGAGTTGACTTCAATCCGGAGAAAGAAGGTAAGGAGTGAGTTATTTACTCTATTGTTAAATAATCTAATGAAATAGTATGAAATATAGGATTAAGAGGTTTAGTATACTATCTGAAAAGATATTCTTCGATCCTGATCTGGAGCTAATAGGTAATGAAACGAAGAAATTTAATAATAAGCACCTTAAAGGCAAACATATAGAAGTAAGTACTGATGATTCAGGGAAACGAACTTCTAAATTAGTGGATAGGGAGAAATTAAGTAAGCTAGTGGATGATCCAGCTATCAAAGTCTCAGCCGGAACCATAGTTGGAGCTGCGTTAGGATCGTTATCGTCTAGATTTATTACTGATAAATCTATTAAGGGTAAGTATAATTATAACCACCTCTCAGATGAGAAGAAGGCCGAGGTAGATAAGATCAGGAGGAAGAAAGCAAAGAAGGCAGGGCTAATAGGAGCTGGAGTAGGAGCATTAGCTGGAGCTACCATAGGCAGTTTAATGAAGAAGAGAAGATGAATGAGTATAGAACAAAGAGTCTTCTCTTGGATCTTAGTGAGGAGACTCCAAACATAGATTTGATAGTGAATAAATTATCTACTATTATTGATACATCCAGGGATTGTGATAAACCAATATATGAGAATTTATTAACAAGGTATGTATCAGGAACCCTAGATTCATCCAACCTACTTAGGTTACTTTACTTATTCTCATTACCATTCCCCAGTCTAAATAAGTATAGTTATACTAGCTGGTGCAAAGAGTTCCTAAAAATGCTATTATGTAATGATGAGGAGAAGAGGTACTATGAAATACGTATTAAAGCGATTATTAACGGATACAACTCAGAAGAAGTTTAGTCGTATAGATGATCTTATGGATTTAGAGATTCCTGAGGATAAGACTTCTAATAAGGAAATCCTTACTAGACTTCTTAGAAGGAATAAAAGAGATAATGTATTCATAGAGGACGGATCCTTAGGCAATGATAATCCTAAATATAGGACCAGTAGGGATAAGAAGGACTTATTAGATTCCAAGTTTAATATATACAATACTGGAGAATCAGGTGATGTCACTGATACTGAGTATAGAGGACTTACTCCAGATGAAGTTTCTAAGAAGAATATTATCCATTTAAAGAATCCTTCATATACTGCTGCAGCTCATGAAATAGGTCATACTAAGTTTCAGAGGTCAAAAGTAGGAGGATTACTCCACAAAGTACAGAGAGAAACTAAATCTCCTATATCCTCAGGAGACCTAGGAGCTGCTGTAGGACTAGTGACTGGAGCTAGGAGCGAGAAACTGAAGCGTGAAGGTAGGAAAGAAGGATTTCTATCAAAGAATGCTCATTGGATGATACCTGTAGTAGCCAATACTCCTAAATTAATAGAAGAAGGATCCTCTAGTGCAATGGGACTGAATGAACTAAAGAAAGTAGGAGTGAAAGGATCAAGACTGGGTAGATCCAGATCAATACTAGCCAACGCATTCGGTACTTATGCACTTCCTGTAGGTAAAGAAATCCTGAAAGGAGTAGCAGGAAGAGCTGTAGGAAAGTCAGCTGGCAGATCTTATTATAAGATAAAGGATAAGATCACTAAGAAGAAAGATAAAAACCAAGAAGATCCTAAAGAATAGACTACTTATACATCATGGCAAACTACAAAGATTACCTATCCCTCATCGGTACAGGCACTGTAATATAAGATCAATAAAGTTATACAATGAAATATAGAGTCAAGAGGTTCAGTACTTCAGCTGATCATTTCAGCAAGTTCCCAGTGAATCTCAGTCCCGTTAGCGAATCAGAAGTGGCTAGCTCTAGGAAAGTGACTGATGCTGGGAAAGGTATAGTAGATAGTATTACCGGAGCTGTCAGTACGGTTCTAGATAATAAGAGGTCTATGGGACCTAGGAAATCTATAGAGGGTCAGCTAAAATTGAAGTTCCCAGGATTTAATCCTATAGATGCAGTTCCTAAAAAGTCTATTCCGAGCAAAATGCTTAGGAATTCTAGAGTATTCGTTAGGAAAGCTACTCCTAATCCAGGATCCGTATCTTATATAGATCGTCAGATAGGAGGTAGAATAGGCCAGTATACTATAGGGAGTTTATTTAATCTCACGAAGAAATGATTCAATAACTCCTCTTATGTTAGGAGTATAGAAAAATAATGAATAAGTATGTAATAAAGAGATTCAGTAACTCTGAATCTGATGATAAGAAACTAGAACGTGAGAAGTCCAAGTTGGCTGAACTAGAAGATCGTCAGAAGTCTGGAAAGAAGAAATTAGTAAAATCTAGTATCAAAAGATCGGTCGCTGGTGCAGCACTTGGAGGACTTCTTGGACATCTGAGAGGTGTGGGTAAGTCAGAAATTGACTTCCAATCCAAGCAGAAGGATGTATTAAATAGAGTAAATGAGATGTCTCCTGAGGATCGAGCTAAATTGGCTAATACTGATCCTATGACTTTAGGAGCTGGATTTAGGAAACTTCATGAACCTACTTCTAAGAAAATCATAAGAAATGAGACCATCAAAGGTGCAGCTAAGGCTGCAGTTATAACTGCAGGAGTCACTGCAGCAGTAGGTGGATACAAACTCTATAAGAACAAGAAAGCTATAGAGGCTCAGAAGAAAAAAGTTAAGGAGCTAGAGGAGAACTCAAAGGGCTCTAAATAGATATGATACCTAATCTCTATCATTTAGATAGAAGATATCTACTTAATATTAAGTTTCTTGTACTAGTAGATGAAGTGATGAGCAAGTATATCGTTAAGAGGTTCAGTAGTCCGGCTCAGAAGAGAGCTAGACAGATGGGTAGAACCATTGATAAAAATAGAGCTTTGTTAAAGAATCCAGATACTCCTGAGGAAGTTAAGATAAAAGCTAGGGTTGAGAATCAGGACTTAAGATCAAAAGGAGGAGTCTCGAATAAGGAGTATGATAAGAATAAATCTATTGGTGGAGAACTATCTAAAGAAAGGTCGAAGATAGATGGGTATCCATCATCTGGACTTCCCACCGTAGATAAGAAGACAGGACAAGCCACTTTATTCTCATCTAAATTATGAAAGTCAAAGGAATAAAATCCAAACTCTACTCGTCATTTGAGAATAAAATCATATCTCTTGACTCCAACTTAGAGAAGAAATTTTATTCCTGGGCTATCAAAAACCAATTCGTAGTAAGTCTTCGTAGGAATACCACCATAAAGATACCTTATACTTATGAAGGAGTTTCTCATAACTATGTACCAGATTGGATAATAGTATTCTCTAATCATTCAGTAGCACTAGTAGAGATAAAACCTAAAGTACTCCTGAATGATCCTATAGTAATAGTCAAGAGAGATGCAGCTATTGAGTACTGCATATTGAGAAAGATGCAGTACTATATGGTGACTGAGGATTTTAATAATCCTATAATATATGGATAATAAAATTCTTCACTAAACTCCAGTACGTCCTTAGAGACTACCGTTTGATCGGATACTGGAGTCAGATATCTAACCAATAAATTACTACCTATGGATAATAGAGTGGATACTATGATAGAGAGTGAGGATCAATTATCTGCTCTATCGCCGTATCAGAAAGAAGAGCTGATACGTATTTATATGGAGTACAAGGTCTACTATGATTATTGTACCTACACTCCAAATAATACATATCTAGCTGATCCTGAATTACCATCTTATCATGTGGATGAATTTCTTAGGATGCTGAATCAAGCACTAGAACTTCCTAAGGATATTCCTCTTACGATTAGATTTAGATCTATCGTATCGGATGGATTCGTAATTCCTAGGATTGATTACAAGAGAACTGAATTAGATGGAGCTCAGTTTAGGAAAACCAATCGTTAACCAGGACAATTATGTCAAGATTTAAATTCAGAAGGATCAAGAAAACTAAGGTTGGTCCTAATACGAGAACTACTGAGGAATCCAAGTTGGTAAAAGGGATCATATCAGGAGTTAATAAAGGAGTGAAGGATGGGATGTTATATGAAACTTCCATCGCTAGAGTAGAAGGCTCCGATAGTATAGAGAAAGATATGTTGAGGGGAGCAGGGTACGGTGCAGTAGCAGGAGTATCCAAGGGAGTCCTCGATAGCATAAAAGGTAAAGGTGAGGAACCTACTGAGGAGAAGAAGTTCAGTAAGATTAAGGATCTTCTCAATAAAGCTGACAAAGGAGTCCAGGACTATGTAGGACTAGCCGATAAACCCAATACGTACAAGGCTATAAGGAATAGTATCGGTGCAGTAGGAGGTGCAGCTGCAGTCGTAGGTGGCATCAGTAAACTCATCGACAAAGGTATCGAGATCAAGAGACGCAAGGAGATTGCTAAGAATGTCGAAGAGAGTAATCATAGAGAGGAATCACCTAAGAGAAAGAAAGTAGTCAAGAAACATTAGTTGATAACTATGGGAGCTGTACAGAATGAATTCATATACTATGGCATAAAAGTATCAACTGATAAATCCTACTATAAATTCGTAGAAGGATCGAAAGTGTCAGTGAAGGAAAGTGAGAAGTGCGATAATATCTGCATCACTTATCCAGCAGGAATGACCTCATGCAAGTTGGCTCCTATGATAGGATTCACTCCGTTCGATGATATGGTAGTCCCTCCGACTCCTCCGAATGGGTATGTGAAGTATCATCCAGTTACAGTATCATTTAATGGACTAAAGTTTAGAAAACTGACTGTAGGATCTCATGTAGTCAGGATTGTCCTCACTGATGATAATGATACCAGAGTAGTCCAGAATTACTATGGTACTACTATAGTATATAATATAAAGGATCTAGGAGATCCTAAGATGAAGGAGTACTTGTTTAGTAATCTCAGATACCTGAAACTACTGGATAAGTCGAGAGTATGCTGGAAGGATTATGATATCTGCGACTTTCCTAAGATAATAGTAGATAGAAAGAATCTTGAGTTGACTTCAGATAATCATCACGTCTATAAACTCAGGAATATTCATGATGTCTATTTGGTGAAGGCTATTGATTATGAGCATAAGTTCTTAGATCTCTTGTCAAAGAAGTTATCTGACTTTGGAGTGGAGCTCATGAGGATAAATAGAGAGAAGACTGCTACTATTACTTCTTATGTGGATTATGCCATTAATCAGACTCCAGTAAAGTATATCCATCCTAGAGCCAGAGCATATCAAGGGGATATCATGTGTCATACTCTAGTAATAGATTATATGCTGCATACTCCGGATATGATATTGTACTTTGATTTTAAGAATCGCTACAATAATGTAGACTTTCTGACTAACTTTACTGAATTCAAAGTGAAGGACTCAAAAGGTCAGGATTGGACTGCAGCAGTGAAGTGGGGACCTATTACCGAGGACTTTAATCATAGGTACAATCAAGATAGCAATGCTAACTTTGCTAATGAATGCAGTTTCAGATCAGAATTATACTTCTATGAAGTATATGATACTGAATACTATATAATCAGAGAGATACAACAAGAGTTAGGAGTTCTACCTCCTGAGGATGAAGGGATGGAAGTTGAGGTATCTTTATACTAGCTATTATGATAAGATTTAGACCGAAGAATCAGGAGGAGATCAATCTTGTAGATGAAGCGATAGATTACCTCAAATCTAACAAACTTCAATATAAAGTTATAAAATCCTCTGATAGAGATAGGGTAGCAGGACTCAATACCAAACAGATGGTACTGACCTCTATCAAAGAGACTACACAAGGATCATTTCAGATCACCTTGATGGATAAGAATAGTGTAGTCAATGGAAAAGTGTATCCATACACGGAGAAACTCCTAGGGACTATACTTGGACTAAGAATAATTAAAAGCGATGAATCTACTAGTACCATTACTGCAGAGAGTGACTATAAAGGAAAGTTACTCGACGTCGTGGATATTTTAGCTAGGAGATATCAGATATCAATAATAAAGTAATATGATAAAATTTAGAGAAAAACTGTACTCGGAATACGACGCGATGAGGTCTCTCTATAATACTCTGAACTCCAGGAACGCTAGGTTCGATGTCATCAGTGAGTCAGCACTTCCTGCAGTTATGAGAGGGAATAATGTAGTCATAGAGAAATTCATGATCTCTACTAACCTCTTTGGTAGGGATAAGTATCGCACCTATATTAAGTTAGGATCGAGATTGAAACTTCCTACCAGTATTAGATTCCCTAAGTACTACGAGAATAAGAGAATAGGAGGTCTAGGACTGAGTGTACTCTATGGTGGAGGATCAGGGAATAGTAAGAAGAAAGGTTCGGGAGGATCTGATAATAAAGATCAGCAGAACCAACAAAATCAACAAGGAGCTAGTGTAGGACTAGAGATTACCAATGGACGGTCTGTCGCTGAATCCTTGAAGTATGATAAGTCCTCTGGAACTCTGATACTGGAGTCGAATAGTATCGATGATGCAGTGAATGCATTAAACATCCTTCCATTTGGAATATCATATAAGGTATTCCTATTACAATAATTTAGTTATGAGATTGAAAAGGAAGTTATATGGAATTAAAGTAGGCTCCCTTTCTACTCGTGGTGCAGAATCTCTAGGATTCGATACTGATAGGAAGTATGATACTGACATGGATAATTTCAGTCGCAGATCATCACTTCAATCAGAGAACTCTCGTCCTCAGCTCAGAGATGAGATGAAGAAGATGGAGGGAGAGATGAAGGATCTAGAGATGCAGAAAACTTATAGTAGTATGTCAACTTTTAGATTTAAGAGAAAGCTATATTCAGTTAATAATGACGTAGCAGGAATCGGACAAGCTACCAGTGGACTAGCTAATGCAGCATCAAATATAGTAGGGACTGCAGGAAATGTAGCTAACCAGACTATAAAGACTGGAGTCGATGTGGCTAAAAATGTCACAGGTACAGCTCTAGAAGCTGGAGGTAGTGTAGCCAGGACTGTAGGAGGAGTCGCTGGAGGTGCAGCAGGTGGTACTGCTGGAGCTCTTGGTGGAGCTGCTACTGGTGCTGCATTGGGATCAGTAGTTCCAGTGGTAGGAACTGCTATTGGTGCATTAGCTGGAGGATTGATGGGAGCTAAAGCTGGAGGTAGTCTAGGATCGAAGATCGGAGCTACTCCTGGAGCAGCACTTCAGAAAGCAGGTGAGAACTTAGCAAAGTAATAATACTATGGCAACATATAGATTTAAGAGAAAATTGTATGCAGTACCCTTAGTAGCTGCAGCAGCCAGGAGTCTTATGGGAGGTGCAGCTAAGGTCATGACCAAACCAGTGATGGCTAGAGTCGGTAAAGAGATAGCCACTAACGTAGCAGTGGATAAAGGTACTAAGATTCTGACTGGCGGTGGATCAGAAGAGAAATCTTCTATATTTGATGTATAGTTTATGGCAACTTATAAATTCAAAAGAAAACTATACGCAGGAGTTGCTAGTGGATTAAAAGGGGTAGCAGGAGTAGCAAAGAAAGCTCTCAGAGATGCTGGAGCTGTAGTAGGCAAACAAGCTAATAAAACCTCGGTAGGTAGATTCTTATGGGATAATAAAGGTGCCCTAGGAACTACCGCAGCGATGGGAGCTCTTACTACAGGGATCGGTTATGGGATCAATAAAGGATTTAATAGCAGGATCAAGAAGGATAACAAAGCATTAATGGATGAGTACAAGAAGGATCTTGACTCATACGAGGAGAGAGTTAAACAAGTTGCTTCATATACTGAACCTAAACCAAAGACTTATAGTATAGGTCGTATAGCTAGCACCATACTCGATAGTAGAAAGAAAGGGATAACTGGATTAGGTAGAGTTGCCAAAGAGACCTTCATAAACCAGACTAATAAGATGAAATCTTACGGTGGAGTCATGAAGTCAGTAGGAGAATTCTCTAGGAAGAATCCTAAGTTATCTCTGGGAACTTTAACTGTAGCTGCAGGAGCTGGTCTCAGACAAGTAGGAAAGACTGCAGGAAAAGCTACATCAAAAGCATTACAAGCAGTAGATAAATCTGCATTTAAACAGGAGGAGTCAGTTAATCCCTATGTAAACCTCCCAGAAGAGTTGGATAAAATTAATAAGAAATATAATGTATAGTATGATCAGGTTTAAGATGTTCTCGAAGGATCGTTTCGAAGGTAAGAGCGATGAAGAGATTCTAGATATGAAGAAAGAGGAGAAGATCAATCCCAGAAAACGAGTGATCAAGTCAGGTACAGCTGCAGGTGCTGCAATTGGTGCAGGTTATGGACTAAAGAAAGCTCTTGACGATCCGAAGGTATCAGAAAGAGGTCTTGTAGGTAACCTGGGCAAAGCAGCTAGGGAAGTAGTATGGCAAGGAGCAAAAGGTGCAGTTGTAGGCAACGTAGCAGGTCGTCTTGCTAATGTGGCTACTGGAACTGCAGCGAAGAAGACTGCTAAGGCTGTTCATCGTTTGGAGAAGGATGACAAGGAACTTCGTTACTCGGATGCTTCAGAGGAGAAGAAGGAGCCTAAGAAGGAAGGTCTCCTGAAGAGAGTGGCTAAGTCACCTCTAGCTAGAACTGCAGCTGCTGCCGCTGCTGGTGCTGCAGCTGGTGGATTACTAGCTGATACTAAGGAGAACAGATCAAAGGATATCGCTGCGTTCAATAAGAAGCATGACGGTATGAATATGGGTGATCTCCAGAAGAGAAATGAGCATGCAGGTAAAGTTATGAGTGGTGCTAGATTCAAGAAAGGTGCTGCAGTAGGTGGCATTCTAGCAGGTGCTGGAGCATATGCATATCAGGCTCATAAGAAGAATCAGGGTGTAGCTGAAAGAAATAAAGAACTGATCGAGGCTAAGAAACAAGCTCGTCGTCGTGAATGGGATAAAGAATAGCTGATATGATAAAGTTTAGAGAAGCAAGGTACTCTCTACTACCCGACCTATTAAAGTCAGCTGCAGTGGGATCTACTGCAGGTGCATTGACAGGTGGGATATCAGCTAACGTATCAAATACTCTGGGAAAGACTAAGAATCTCAATGTTCAGGATAAGAAGGATTTATCTTTCAACTGGAAGTTAAAAGGTTCAGTTATCGGTGCAGGATTAGCCATGGCTTATACTCTATTGGAGAAGCTGACTAATTCATCGACTGGTAGGATTCTCCTAGATAAGAAGGTACGAAATTCCAATTACAATATCAATATGATTTCTAAAGTCCTGAAGATGAAAGGATTTACTCCTGACAAGGACTTTACTACGAATCCTAAGATAGCAGATAGACTAAAGACTAAAGTATGTATAGTACTTAGATCTGATTCTGATCTTCTTAGCATAATCATCTCATCTGTAGGTGATGACATGACTAAGAAAGCTATGGATGAAATTGTAAGGGGAATCCCTGATAAGTACAAGAGTACTGTAGATAGAACTGAGAAAGGTCAGACTATAAGTTTGACTGCTATGTCATCTAACGGAGGAGATATCTCCTACGTAGCCAATGTCATGTCTCAGTTCATGAATCGAAGAATACCAGTTTATTTAGTGGAAGTAAATTCTTAAGGTATTATGGCTAAATATAGAGTCAAGAGATTCAGCGACAAATCTAGTGATGAGAAGAAACCTAAGAAAACCTTAGTAGGATCTGGTATAAGAGCTATAGGAACTGGAGTCAAGAAAGTAGGTAAGATAGCTGGTAAGACAGTTGAACTCCCACTAAAGGCTGCAGGGTATGGACTCAAGAAAGGAGCTCGTGAGGTATATGCAGGTACTGGAGTCAAACCTATGGCTAAAGCTATAAAGTATACTGGAGAAGGATTGAAGGGGACTGGAAAGCTCTTGGACAACGCAGTTGAAGGCACTACAGGGATTCTAGGGGATAAAGTTGACTCTGTAGGTGACTATACTGATAAATTAGCTACTGATCCTAAGAAGACTCTTAAGGATACTGGAGAGTACATCATAAAGAATCCTGACAAAGCTTTAGTAGGAGCAGCAGGCACTGCATTGATGCTGAGTACTCCTATAGCAGCTACAGCATTTGCAGCAGGAGCTCCCACTTTAGGTGCAGTTGCTATGACTCCAGGACTTACTGAGGCAGGAGTATTTCTTCCTAAAGGTTATGAGAAACTCAGGGATAAAGTATCTCAGAAGTTCAGTAAGAAGAAAGTCAATAGAAAATCGAATAAAGATAAGAATAAATAATATAATATAATGGCAAATTGGAAAGAGACTAAAGAACCGTATGCACAGGTTAATGAGTCTATAAAGAAAGTTTCCTATCCTGCTGCCGTTGGTGGTGACCTAATTATTGGAGGAGCTATAGTAGCTGATGCTGGTGATACTGAACCTATTCTGATCACAGATAGAAGCGAGATCCTTTCTAATTTCACGACTGATGGTAAATTAACTTCAAAGAGTCATATCTCTCTGAAGAATGCATATAGGCTGGCTGGATCGAATCAGCTCCTTCTATGTCGTGCGTGCAGTATGGGAGATAGTAAGTTCGTTCAGGACATTAATAGTCCTAATATGGAGGGAGTAGTAGCTAAGACTCCTAACCATATTTTAATGAAGGATGGAATGGGTCTTGAGAAGCTAAGTAGTCCTATTACTATAAAGTATGCTCTGACTGGACCTGAGAAGGAGTCGTTCTTCGGTATTGCTAATATGAGAGCTGTACTGAATGAGGAAGGAAAAGTAACCTCATATGTGATGAGAAAAGTTCCTCAGTTCGGAGTGGATGTACTCTCAGTAGGAACTATTGGCAATAGTAACGAGTACTCAGTAACAGTGAATTCTTTGGAGGCTCTTGTAAACTCCCTGGATGAGACTCCTTACTTTAAGGTCACTAATATAAAGGAGACTACTACTGAGAAGGCAGTCCCTGAGATTACTACTCCCGATGATCCTGAGAATGAAGCTGATAGGACTGCATTCGCTAACTATTACCGTGATGTCTACGGGACTCAGTCCTACTCAATTTATGGGTTTATGTATCCAGATGATGAGGCTACAAAGGTACTGAGTAATCCTGTGAGACTAGACATCCAAGGAGTCAAGGAGATTAAGTCAGAGGATAGAGTAGAATCATATCTTCAGAATAATTACTCGACTGCAGGCAAGCTGGATGTATCCATTACTCCAGGATTTACTGTAGTTGATGATGGAGAGAACCATTTCTATTACACTATTGTCATTAAGAATGCAACTGAGGATGGAGGTGAGTATCTAGTGTCTGATGACCCCCGTACTGGTGATGGGGAGATTTCATTAGAGGATTTTAATGAACTGAATGGTGGAGTAACCATTGTAGCTGACAGTCTTGATAAGATATTTAAGGTAGATACTTACGATATCGATGAAGCTAATAGCGATGGACTTTTTGATGAGAAGATGAGGTCGTATAAATTAGCTATCACTGATGAGGAACTCCTGAAAGTAGGTGAGGAGGATCTGAATAAAGCTCTCAATAAATTAATCAATGACGAGAGATATATCGTAGAAGGTCTTTGTGACTTCGGTATCACTAATAGTGATGAGGTCATCGGTACTAATGGATACCAGAGTACTATGGCATCTAGGACTGCTCTCATAGAAGATGAGCCTCTGAACTCTAATTACTTCTACGTTCCTAGTGGTACGAAGTCGACTAACTATCTAGTTATTGCTAACAATGCATCACTGATCCCTGCTAGCCACAACGTTATGTATCTAGCTCCTTGGGATAAGGATAGTGGTACTCTAGGATTCGAGTTTGATGTATCTCCATCAGTTCTGTACTGGGAGGGTGTCGCTCGTAATAAGGGAGTTAATAATGAGTTCGCTGCTATGTTCGGTCAGATGAATGGTATCGTATCTCCAGTTAAGCTAGCTAAGAAGTTCGGTAAGAAAGAACGTCAAATGCTGCTAGGTAAGAGAGTAAATACCATCTTTGAGGATGTAGCTCAAGGTGCAACTTACATCAATGATGACGTTGTATCGTATAAGACTGATGATATCCTGAATTCTGAGAATAATGTACGTCTTAAGATCCGTATCAATAAGTCTATTCCTCAGATCTTGTCAAAGTTTAAGGGTGAACCCTCGAACTATCGTACTTGGAAAGAAGCTAGAGAAGCTGTTGAGTACTGGTTCAAGAGTACAGTCATGACCTGGAACTATACTATCTCTGAGTACAAGGTAGTATGTGACAGTACCAACAATACTGCAGAGACGATTCGTCAGCATAAGTTGGTGATGAGAGTCATGGTTAGATACGAGAGATCGACTAAGTACATCATTGTCTACAGTGATGCTTATGATCTTGGTATCGAGTTCGAATAATTCACTAATAAATAGAGTCTACTAGTATCTGAAATACGGTACTAGTAGACTTATTAATAAATACTGAGATTATGTCACGTTACCGAATCAAAAGATTCGCTGCATTGACATTCACTAATCCCAGAACTCTTCAAACTGTAGCTCAGGAGTCTGCTAATACGATGAAGAATCTTCAAGCAAAATTGAAGAATGCATTCCAAGGCTTAGCTAATGACACTAGAATACTAGGGAAGATTCGAGCTGCAAAACCTGCTCCTAGAGTCAATCCTGTGAGTCGATCAATTCATGCTAAAGCCCCAGTACAAGTTCCTAAACTAAAGTCAGTAGGTCTAAAGGCTGGTGGTACATCTATTTCTGTAACTACTACTAACAAATAATATTATGGCCAGATATAAGCTTAGGAGGAAATCGTACTCTGAGGATCAGGATCCTACTCAGGCAGCTAATGAGAAACTTCAGAAGAGGAATGATAAGTTGAAGAAAACTGCACTTAAGACTGGAGCTCTAGCAGCTACGGTAGGAGCAGGAGTTCTTGGATATAAAACTGCTGACGGATCTAAAGGAGGGATTAAAGCTGTCAATAAGGCAGTAGATTCTGCCAGAACTAGAGTTAGGAATAATCCCAGCTATATAAATAATCAGAATATTGTCAATCTCCATGCACAAGGAGACACTAAGTTTACTAAGGATGATGCAGTTGACGCTATCAAGAGGAATGATAATATTCTGAATAGGATGACTACTAGTGCTGCCAATAAAGCAGCCAGTAACTATCGTCAGAATAGAGCATTGGCAGCGGCAGGCATAACAGCTGCAGCTTTAGGTGGAGCTTATGTTACTAAGAAGATCCTTGACTCCAGAAGAGAGAAGAGGAGATTGGAGCAATCAGAGAGGTCAGTTGATCTAAAAGATTAGTTTATGATTAAGTTCAGAAGATTCAGTTCTACTGAGTCCAAAGTAATAAAAGTAGAGTGTAGGGACGTAGAAGATAACTTAAAGAATCTTCTGGAGTACCTGAAACAAATAGGCAATGGAGGTCATTCATTCGAGATCGTAGTAGATCCAGATAGTAAGGACTATAGGAAGAAGTTCTTCTGGGATGGTGATGGATCAGATCGTATCTTTGACATCTCAGTCGAGAAAGATTCTGAGTTCAGCGACTCTAATCCTCCTGAGGATTCTCAAGCCAGAATTAAATGGGCTAAGGAGAATGGGGTGATCTACAAAGGTAAAGATGGATGGCATATCATATCTCTCAGGACAGGTAAAGACTGGAATGCCAAGTATGATACTAAGGAGAAAGCTGAAGCTGGTCTGAGAGCATATCAAGCCAATAAAGGGTAGTCAGTATGACAGATGATCAGTACAAATCTTTAGGATTCAAATGTGACTCAGAAGGAGCCTATGTATTTGAATTTGGATGTGATAGGATAACTTTGAAAGAGTCAGATAGTATGTATACTCTGGTATGTACTAGATCAGATAAATCTAAGATAGGAGAACTATCATTTCAGAGATCAGAGTCATCCTATTTAGTCATGTCCTCTATGATAAGAGATGCTATCACTAAGATTATACTACCTAATAAGAAGAAATTGATATGACTATATATAAAGTTAAGAGATTTGCGTCACTAGCATCTCATGTTAAAAATGCAGCTGCAGGAGGAGCCATCATCGGTGGAACTCTAGGTACGATCAGTGGAGGCCCATTAGGAACTTTAGCTGGAGGTGCAGTTGGAGGATTGACTGGAGCTACTGCAGGGATCGGTACCAAATTAGGTGAAATGGGTCGTAATGGACTCAGGAAACTAAGAGGCAAGAGAAGAGTAGCTGAGCAGGATTATATTGATGACATGGATAATTCTGATTATGAGAAAGACTAAGTATATAATAAAGAGATTCTCCACTAATCCAGTGTCATCTCAAGCTGCTGATAGGTATCTCAATATGATGCGTCGTAAAGGTGGATTAAAAGGAGGGACTATCGGAGGACTGTTAGGTGGATCGATAGCTGGAGGTGCCATTGCTAGTGCAGGTGGAGATCCTGGATCCGTAGCAGGAGGTGCAGCATTTGGTGCAATCCCTACTTCAGGAATTGGGAAAGCTATAGGTAAAGGTATAGCTGACATGAAAGCTAGAAGTACTATAGCTAAGCATGGAGTTAAGTCACTGATCGGAGTACTAGGAAAGAAGAAATAATTATGGAGAAAGTTTATCTACATACTCTTAGGGATAAGATATTCAAAAGAATAGCCATGATCCCTATAGATGGTCTTCAGGAAATCCTAGCATTGAATGAGAATTTCTCAGGGGATCAGATCGTCTATGAACTATTTTATGAGGCACTAAGAACCTTTGAGAATTATCATCCTCTATTCCTAGAGATGAATATCTACTACAGTAATGAAAGTAGTAAGAGACCTGGATACTGTGAATTGCAGGATAACTTTGATCTATATATACGAGGGATGATATCTGAGGATCAGATCACTCTAATCCCTAATAGTATACAAGGAATAAGATTACCTGGATCTTATGTATCTCCAGGGAACTACTTTAGAGTGACTGACTATAGTAGACCGTACTTACAGAGTGCGTGGACTAGTGATGGATGGTATATAGTAAGAGGAATATGCAATAGACCTATAGTTGAAGCATATACTCTCGACTATAAGTTCCAACCTCCTGCAGCTATCTACTATATGTCGTTAGATGGTGCAATGGGAAAAGCGTTAATTGATCAGTGCACTATCAATATTCTAGAGTATATAAGGAACTTGAAGATGAACTTCATGTTACCGAACTTTCCTATTGATATATTCAGTGCAGCTGATATAGCTTACAACTCATTGAAGACTGAGTTGGATCAGTATTACTATCAGTCTCTAAGTAGAGGAGAGTTACTAATATAAGATTATAAGTATTATGACTAAATATAGAGTTAAAAGATTTAGTATAGGGTCAGCTTTATCAAGTGTAGCTAGTTCGATGGCTAGTCATCCTCTTAAAAGTGCTGCCATTGGTGCTGCAGTGGGCGGAGTAGCTAATAAGATGAGAGGCAAAAGTTTTCTCAAAGGTGCAGCTGTAGGAGCTGGAGTCGGAGCTGCAGGATCGATTGCAGCTAAGAAACTGAGTGGAGGATCCTCATCCACTCCCAATGTATCCCTACCTGAAACTCCTCAAGCTTCATCAGCTCCTCAACTTCCTGTAGCTACAGCAGGTAAAAGTCCTCTGAATATTAAAGCTGAGGATGTTGACTACGAAGAAATAAAGTAGTATGATCAGGTTTAGGAGATTTTCTCAGAAAGAGTACTCCTCATTTGATTATTACACATTTGATCATAACTTGAATCGACTAGCAGATAAGTTGGATCGTGCTAGAATCGATAGTTATGGAGTACTAAGAAGAATCCCTACTGACTACATATCCATATCATATAGTCCATATAAGATGAGAATCAACATTCCTAGTAGTATGTCAGAGTATGAGTCAACTGTTATTCAGGACTTATACGGGACTACCCTAGGAGTTAAGATGGACGTTAGCTATGACTATGGATTTACTAGGATTACAGTGAACAATAGGATGAGTGATCAGGATGTAGTGAAATTTATGAGAGCTCTTACTAGAGATATCGAGTATGTAATTTTAGTGCCAGGTTCATCATCATAATATTATTTGACTATGTCATCAGAAGATTTTGTTTCTAAGTACCTAGACATAACTAATAGGTTGTACTCGATAGGTATGAAGCAGATAAAGTTGACTAAGAAACTCTTAGGGACTAACTTTATCGTAGAGAGGCCTAAAGAGTCCTCGAAGTACAAGCAAGTATTCGGTGGAGCTTATTCATCTGATGATACTCTAGAACTAGACTATGATAAGTTCGAAGTTCGATTAGTAGTCAATATGAATGAGATGAAAGAAGTCTGGGCTAGGAATAGGGATAGTATAGAAGTATATAACGATATCGATGAGTTAGAATATGGAGATGAACTTCAATATACTAGAGATGGCAGAACTTACAGGTTTAAGGTGACCAATAAGTTAGCATTCTCAGAAGTGGCTGAAGCTCTATTCGTGTATACTCTGACTAGCATCATAGAAACTAAAGAAGAGTAGTATGACTAAGAAATTCATGGCAGGATTACCTGAGGATGAGAATAAAGATAAGAAATTTTCTTCAGCCCCATCCACTAATCGATCAGGACTTTCTATATTAGAAAAGTACCTGAAGAAGTTAGTAGGAATTCCTGTAGATACGAATGAGGCACAGCATTCTCAGGACTCACTTACTACGTCTTCATTGGAGAAATTACCTGAAGGATCTACTATGAATAAGAAGTTAACCACTCCTACTCGTAGTAAAGTACCTGATGGATCAGTAGGAGACTTATACTCTTCAAAGGTGACTGAACTCCCATCAAATAGATCGAAGACTACTGAGATCTCATCTGATATGAGAGTGAAGGTTCCTGACGGATCAGTCGGAGGAGTTTCTACCGAGTCTCATAAGATACCAGAAGGATCGGTAGGAAATCTATCTGAGTCCTTTGTTACTGTGCCAGACGGGAGTACATCATCCCCTACTACCGACATTAAAATAACAGTTCCTGATGGTTCAGTAGGTGATATCAATGATAATACACCTAATATACCTGATGGATCAGTAGGAAGTGTGACTACTGATGCTAAAGTAATTGTACCCGAAGGCTCCCTCGGTTCTACTCCCACTGAAAGGAAGGTAGTAGTCCCTGAAGGAGAAGTAGGAGGTATTTCGGATACTCAAGTAAAAGTTCCAGATGGTTCAGTAGGAGGTGTATCCTCTACTGAGGTACCCATTCCTGAGAATGATAATTATCATGAGATACCAGATCCTATAACTGTATCAGTGCCTGATGGAACTGTGGGTGAAGTCAGTAGTACTACAGTCACTGTACCTGAAGGTTCAGTTGGAGGAGTATCTGATAATTTTATCAACGTTCCAGAAGGATCTGTAGGGAGTATTACTGAGAGAACTATATTAGTCCCTGATGGATCAGTCGGATCAGTATCTGAGAACTTTGTGAAGGTTCCAGAAGGATCTGTAGGAGATGTCACTACTGATGTTGTTATAAAACGTCCTGGAGATCTCAAGGGAGAAGGTGATGTAGTGGATGATAGGTCAGAGACTGGAGTTTTATCTGAGTACCAGGTACCTATATTAGATAAGTACCTGAAGCCTAGGTACGTAGTCCCTGAAGGATCCACTAATCCTCCCACAACTGGAAAGATCGAGAGTACTCCTGATGATCCCAGAGATTACAGAACTATAGGGATCACTGACAATAAGGTAGTGGAGCTACCTGATAATGACCTACAAGATCTAAGTGGAGATTATCAGAGTAACACCAAACTCCCTGATGGATCAGTTGGGAATGTAACTACTGAGAAGCTGGATAAACTCCCTTACGATAGTATCACTAAAGTATCTGCATCTAATTCCAAGTTAGGATTACCTGAAAATTATCAAGGAATTGTAGAAGAGTTTGATGATGGTAGTACTACTGGAGTTACTAAATGGATAGCTGGAGTAAAAGTCACTTCTAGACCAGCTTCAGCTAATACATCTAGTGATAGGATTTGGGATAAATATGAAGATGCTAACGCTGCGGCTAAGACTGCTCAGAGTATAAACTCCATTACTGATAGGATTACTGGATTTGCGTCCAAGTACGAAACTCTGATGGGGAAATATGCATCTCTAGGTCAGTTCGGTGAGAAAGCAGCTAGTTATGTGTCAGCTATTTTTGGATCTAGTGCATTCACTCCAGATACAATGGTACCTAAGCATCAGGTTCAGAACTTAGGTGCACTATCTTTAGTTAGGTGGACCACTCAAGGGACTATCAACTCAGCTATGGGTGCTACTAAACAAGCACTTCTAGATGAGCTGATAGAAACTGCATCAAGAGCTCAAAATAGACTCCTCTATGGTGAGAGACAGAGTCCTAGACTTCCTAGTGGGTACAATACTCCAAACAGAGGTGATGACTTTAATCTTCAGACTTTAATAACTGGAGATGCTAGTACTACTAACGATCAGGGGTATCAGATATTCACTCAGAAAGTAGCATTAACTGATGATAAAACTACGTTAGGGAATGCTATTCTGGAGAAGATTGGACTAGATGCACTCACATCTGATGATAAGTCGAAAGATAAGACTGTAGTATATCCAGTCAAGTACATACAGAATAATGCTATGTACACGACTCTTAAGGAGTTATGTAATAGTACTGGAGATAATATAAAGACTCTTGATGGACTAAAAGAGATACTAATGAAGTCTGACCTCACTACATCCAAGAAGGTCACTGATCTTAAGATGTCTCTCGATTCCAATCATGTATGGGAGATAATACTAGAACCTTATATTGGTGCTGATAATGGGAATATGACCTTTCTACCTGACTTTTCAGAGATAGGATACAGAAACCAGATGCAATTTGGATCCCTAGAAAGGAATAAAACTGAAGCTCCTATAACTAATTATGGAAAATGGTTGCCAATTAATAGTTTTGAACTTCAGTACCGTAGGTCTAATCAAAAGGGGTTGGCTCTATTTGATGGAGATATCTACTTCCCCACTAGTATGGAGTTTACGAATGAGTTACGTCTTACTTTCGTAGATGATCAGTACAAATCCTTCAGATGGTACTTCAATCGTTGTGCAGAAGCTGCAGTCTATAGAGTCATAAAAGCTGACCGCGGATCTGATAAGATCCTGATGGATGAGACTTATCAAGATGGAAATATTACTAGGTACAGATCTTTATCAGAAGGAGTCTTCGATAAATCTGATAGATCGCTGATCACTATTATAGACAAAACTCGCTACGAAACTGCTATGTACAAGAATATCACCTTTAAGTGTACGATCTATGTCATGAAAGGTGATTATGCTACGGTTGAAAAGTTCATCCTCCTCCTAGTGATGAGAGATCATCAGATAGAGTACTCAGGAGATAGTGATGCTAATGGCAATGAACTATCAGTGAATTTTACTATTGTAGGAGAGATGTTTGATGAGAGTGGTTATGATTATGATAGGAAGGAAAGTGAATACAGAAAAATATCCAAATTTAGATCTGGATATGATGGTACTTTCAAAGAGAGGAATGAGGATTATCAACAGCTAAAGAAAGACTTCTACGACCAAGTTCTAAGTAAGGAGACTCAGGCAGAACGTGATAAAGCTGCAGCTAACTTCTTTAGTACTAATAATGGGAAGAATTTGGATACCTATTATAAGTACCAGAGTCAATACTCAGCCATGGCAGATTATGAGGTAGTAATTGGTGAGGATGGAAAGTACACTTACGTGAGCAAACAAACTGCAGCAGGAGGACCTGCTGAGAAAACTCCAGATACTACTGAATCAGAAACTAAAAGTTAATCTCTAGAACTATGCCAAGAACTACATTAGGAAGGATAACCACTAATTTCAGTACTAGGGATGATACTTTTATACTATCTGCTATCTTACCAACCTCATGCAGTTATGAGTATCCAGTGCTGATTAGGGATAAAAAAGAGCTCGACTCCTACATGGGAGATAACTTTCCATACAGGAGTTATTACATATACTTATTAAACAACAATATAACATTATTCTTCTATAGACCCATCTCTAATGATATACCAAATGATGAGTACGGAGTTCCTCTTATAGAGGAGTCTACATCATGGAACAATAGGGATACAGTAAGAATCTGGAATAAGGACTACATGTGGGAGAAGAAGGAGGATTCGGATACCGTTATAAGATTCTCGAATGACCACTGTCACCCCTCATATAGAAAGACCCATTCAGATAGAACTGTTCCCTCAGGAGGAATAAAACCGTCTAATCCGGACTATGATAAGTATCCTTATACTTATGAATCATTAGGAGGTGGGATAGCCAATATAGATAGTGATTTATTCGATACTGATAAACAATCGTTAGCATTTGTACTAGATTTCAGTAAAGTGACTTTCGATGATTTCTTTCCTGAAGAAGGGACTGAGAACTACAGGTACATTATTATATCAAATGGTAGGTACAATAGGCAGTTCTGGTTTAACTCAGGGACTTCTCACACTCCACCTATAAGTACGGATGTAGTAACTACTAGAGCTATAGAGATACCTATACAGAAGAGTGCATCTGCTGAGGAGGACCTTCAACGTAGGAAGGATTGTATAAAAGAAGTCATGACGATTATCTCCAATGAATTTAGTTTAGGACTGAATCCTGGACTAGGGTACGAAGTGATACCGATGGGAGATGATGTCTATAAGATCTATTCCACAGATAGTCCTGAGGATAATTTAGGATTCTTTAATCTTCCTAACCTGAAGTTCTATGAGGATTTCAGATTATCGAATGATCTAGTATCTGCAGGGACTGAGAACGTGAAGCAGATAGAATTCTATTCTAGGACTACAGGTAAAGCTAGTCAGGATATTACTGTCACGATTTCTAGGATGTCTTACGATGATAAGTACATAATAGAGGTTAAGAGGTACGACTACCAAGAGTACTTTGAAGTCAAACTCGATGAAACTCCTGATATGTATGGCAATGTCATACCTATAGCTGATACTATAAATAGACAGTCTAGACTCATAACCTGTAAGTACTTTGGAACTCAGATACAACAGTTGGATTATAATAATGATCCAATGTTTGATGATCAAGGTGAACCTATAATGATAACTCCTCCATTACCTGAAGGAACTTATTCGCTAAGAGGCGCAGTTGAAGAATCTTATGGAGTTGAGAACTTCAGGAGATCATTAGAGCTAATGAAAGATACTACAGTTCTTGAGGACTTCTTCTTAGTGGACAATCTTCTTAGATGGAGATCGGATGAAAATCCTATAGCTTCTAAAGATGATATAAAGTACATCTATGATTACACTTATGAGAAGAACTGTCAGGGACTAATATCTACCAGAACTTTCTTGAATAATCTTGATGAGCGTGATAAGAGGACTTTTCATGAGTTTGAGAGTGCTTATTTTGATAAGGAGGGAGGGATGTATTCCAACAGACTAGTCTACTTCTATGGAGACTTATTTATAGACTTTGTTCCAGTTCCTCAGTACCACGTATTCCTCAAAGGAATCCTGACTGACAAGTACTCAGTTGATGAAACTGATGTCATTCAGTTAATGGATACTAGTGATGAATTCTTAAAGTTACTCGATGAGTACTCAGTGAATTACCTGAGTTACAATAACATGGAATACTACTATAATAAGTTAGATGGAAAGTTAAGTGTATCCACTATACTTATAAGATACTGTGTATCTAGAGTATCTAGGACGTTCATCAATAGGAAATGGAAACTTTTGGGAGTTAGGACTTCAGAGAGGGAACAGAATTTATCAGACATAATATCATATCTAAAGTCGAGCATATCTCTGATATCTAGTATTACTATCGACTCCAAAGAGATTCAGGATCACAATCTGACTCTTAGGATAAGTATGATAGTAAGAGGATTGGTTCAGAATAATATATCGCTAGACATAACGTTAAATTATAATAGTTAAACAATGGCACAAATAAATGATCTTAGTAATATCATCGCTGGTGCTCAGTACATGAAAAAGCTGAACTACTTTGATATTCGAGAGTCCAATAAAGAATTCCTCAGAGGTGACCTTTGGGAGTTCAGATTTACGACTCCTCCTACTGCCGTGTACTATCCTGGAAATGATATCATCCAGACTCGACTTACTCAAGTTAACCCTGGTATCGATTATTCATCGAACGGTATAGAGAAGCAGTTGAGGAATAACTTCATGATCTATCAGCAGACCAGCCAGATTACGTATGGTACCTTATCACTCACTTTCGTAGATAGAGAGGACCAGGCTATCAAGTATTTCATCGACGACTGGAGGAATAAGATCGCTGAGAGGGATTCGAAGTACTCGTTGAGAAAAGAGGATCTAGTTGCAGAATGTGAGATGCTGATTCTGAACTCAAGTAGAATTCCAGTAGGAACTCTCAAGTTCTACAACTGCCAGATCATGGAGGGTACGTTCGATGAGAATGGTAACCCTGACGATACATCGGATCGTGCAGACATTACGATGTCGATGAAATTTGAGCATTACGAGAGAATCTTTGATAATCTATAGTACTCATCTTATAGTTCTAGTGACTTTGATCGGTCACTAGAGCACTAAATGATCATTCATCAATGATCGAAACTTAGATTTATATAAACTTTATTTCATAGTACTATGAATATATTATCTAGTCAACTTCCGTCTGAGGGATTCGGCTATCCATTTGCAGCTATTAACATCAAGCCTATGACATTTCTTGATGTGGTAGAGTACCTAGAGTCAGTCCCTAAGGATCCTCTATCCAAGTATCTTTATGATATCAATTGGCTAGTAGCTGATGATCCTAATATAAAGAAGTGCTATATCATGGACATAGACTACTTAAGGTTTATGAAGAAGCTGACTACAGTATCTCCAGATTTATCAATGGAGATAACTGTGACTTGTCCTGATTGTGGCAAGACTCTGAAGAAGAAACTCAGAATCGTGGATATAATGTTCAAGACTGCTGATCCGATCGTTATGAATGGAGCAGTTGTCAAGTTGAAAGGCAGAACTTATAGCGTTACTCCTCCTACAGTAGAGGAATTCCATAAAGTATTTCAAAAGTACCTAAAGTTCAGGAAAGTTAGCAATCTCGATCTGATTAAACTGATAGCGCTCATCGACGACTTCTATGATAGACCAAATGAAGTTGAGGACGCAGTATTATCAGCTACTCATGATGATATAACCGCATTACTAGCGTTAAAGGACCTCTACTTCAATCGAGTAGAGCCAGTCAAGATGTACTGTGATATATGTAATAATGGACTTAAAAAGGAAGAAAGGAGGGAATTGACGGTAAGTATAGATGAGCTTATCGTCGACTTCTTTCGAGAAATCACAATCAATAACCAACTTGATGAAGATAAAATTCAATTTAAACAAGTACTGCAAACTAGATAACATAGAGAATTATTCTATGGATACTATTAGAACTATGCAGGAAGTCTATGAAGAATATCTCAAGGATACTGACGGAGTCGATATAGACTTCCCAGGATTTACGTTCAATAAATCCAAAGATTCAGTATCTAGGAAGTCAGGTGAGGTTTACAAGAAGAATTCAGAATAACGATATAATGTATGGCTTCAAATAAGAATACAGGTCAAGAATTTGCTGATTTACAAAGTAAAGCTCAGCAAGTATTGAGTAATAGATCGAATGAGCTTGAGAATCAGATGATTGTTCATAAGGAGAGTCAGGATGATGCTGTAGACTTACAAGGAGCATTACAAATGACAGTTGATCCTAACTCAGGACAAGCTGTCCCTACTTCAGGGCCTCAAGTAGTGCCTGCATCACAAGCAGGTCTTCGTCCTGAGACTCAAGCTATACTCTCTAGGTATGGAGTGAATGCATCAGTTAGTGAGAGGAGTTCTAGATCTAGTAGTAACAATACTACTAAGAACTCCACTACTAATACCAGTACTCAATCTACTGGAGGTACGAAAGTCACTAATACCACTACGGTAAATAATGTGACTAATAATAATACTACGACCACTACTAATATCAAATCAGAAGCTCAGCCTCAGAAAGTAGTAGTTCAGTCAGCAGCTCCTACTGCTGTAAGAGCCAACTCTCAAGAAGTAGCAGCTAAGCAGCAAGTATTCCTAAATAACTTCTTTAGAAAGAAGTCCACTGCTGATGCCCAGAGGGATAGGGAATATAGGAAGAAAGATAGAGAACTAAAGAGGGAGCAGAACTCCTTGTTTGATAAGTTGAAAGACTTCACTTCTAGGACTATTAATTCACTTGATCCAAATAATAACAGTACTCAGAAAGGTACCATGAACTTCTTCAAGTGGATTATAGGATCATACCTAGTGGGGAAGTATCTACATCCTACTCTTAGAGCGTTGGATAGTGTAGTGACCTACTTTACTGGAGCTAAAGGATCAGATGGAAAGAGAGCAGGGATCAAAGAGTCAAAGTTCGTACAAGATTTAATAGGGATAAAAGATGGACTCGTAGAATCATTCAATAATATAAAGAATGAATTCATGGAGTCTAGGAAAGCTGCTTTTGATGCACTAGGTCCCATGCCTGACTTCAGTGGATGGAGTCCCATTGATAGCGTGAAAGGAATCATGAAGTGGCTAGCCAAGGCTCTAGTAGCTGGGTTAGGAGGATCTAGTGCTCTTGCCAAGTTAGGAGAATTTTCATCAAAATCAACTGAGAAGAAAGTATCAGAGTCCACTCCTCATCTATCTAATGCAAAAGGTGATTACAATAAATGGTTAGCATCCAAATCCCTGAATGAAGCTGAGAAAGTAGAGTCAGTACTAACAGGATCAGATGGAGTAACTAGAAAAATAACTGCAGGGTTCACTGAGGATGGATCAGAATCAGTAGATACAGAAGGAAAAGTAAAGGATCTGATCACTTATACCAAAGTAGCCAATCTTAGGTACAACAATGGTGACTTAGGTGCAGCTACCGTATCTGCAAAGAAAGTTCAGGAGGAGAATAAGGATAAGTTCGTAACTGTCAATGCAGATTACCTGAGGAACATGGGTATCGATCCTCAGAAACTAGTGGATGATAAGCTAGCCTATTACGGGATAAAAGGACTGAAGGACTTAGAAGCTAAACTGAAGGAGCTGGAGGATAAGAAGAGATCCACTCCAGGTAGGAATAGGCAGTTGGACATAGAAATTGAGTCTTTGAAGTCTAGGATAAAGAACGTTCGTGATTCTCTACTTCTGATCCCTGATGCTATAGGTAAGATACTAGCCTCAGGTGATAAGTACTTAGTCGATGGTAGAAAAGAAGCTTCGTTCAGTAGAGAAGGAGAAACTGATATGGATCTTCTTCAGAAGGTGATGAACAATTCTCCAGTTGATTATAATGGAGGTAGGATAACCAATGATGTCAAGAGTTCAAACGTTGACTTCTACAAGTCCATTAAGTCCTCATCAGGATACATAGATGCAGATAATAGGTACCAGATCGAGAAAGCCAAAAGAGCTGAGGAGAGAGGCGGAGGATTCTTCAAACCATTTGGAGATGCATTCAGTAGGACTAGACCTGTTCAGATAGTATCTAGCATGTATCACTCAGCTAAGGATGCCTTAGAGAAGGTGAATATCAAGGAGAATGCTAAGAAGATTACTGACGCTCTCATGGGTAGATTGGGATTCACTAAAGAACAAGCCTCAGGAGCTGCTGGAGTACTTATGGCAGAGTCAGGATTGAACCCAGCTGCAGAGAATAAAGAGGAGAAGAAGTCAGGACGTTTAGGACCTACTGGTCACGGACAGGGTATAGCTCAATGGTCTCTTAGTAGGAATCAGGACTTCTATGACTGGTACGAGAAGAAGTATGGAAAAGGCACTGGAAAGTATCCATCACAGGCGAGTCTTGATGATCAGATAGAGTTTATGATCCATGAAATGATGGGACGTCCAGCATTCATGGAAGCCATGAGGAATGCTCAGGATCCAGCACAAGCTGCTGATGTCATGCTAAGAGGATTTGAGAATGGAGGTAAGGATGCGTTAGCTACCCCTCGTCAACTAGATAGCTACTCTAAAGTGGGATCAGGAAACTATGATCATCTTATAACTACTAGAGCATCCTATGCTCATGGGATACATGATGCTCTATTTGGTAAGGAGACTCCAGTTGAGGCTAAAGCTGAAGGAGGAGAAGTTACTCAAGATACTTCTGGATCCTCAGGAGTTCCATTCAGTTCAGTCTCAGCTAATGATGTATCGTACTCAAGTGAATCTGAGTTCAGTACCCCTAAAATAACTACTCCTACAGTTACTAGTGTATCTCCCAGTGAGGTTGCTAAGAACTTCAAACCCATGGTTTCAGAAGCAGATAGTAATAAGGTTGATCTGGATACTCTTACTGAGATAAAAGGACTCAGAAAAGATCTCAGAACTGTAGGTGCAGCCATCGTTCAGGCATCCTCAGGTTCTATCGTACTGAACCAAGGTGGAACTACAGTTAACAATAATATTACTCCTTCATCCGGAGTAGATATGTCTAATATTCTATAATACTATGGGATTTTACTATGATGATCAGATGAAGAATCCCGATATAACTGTTAGGTTATATACTTGGGATGATTCTATAGGAGATTATAATGAAACTAAGAAGGGATTGGTAGCCACTGCGATAATGTCTGACGACTTCAATGTATCTATCCATAATGCATGGGGAGATAATGATGGAGGAGATTTCATAGAGAATGGATTCAATAGCCTTAGAAGACTGGGACCAGTCGTAGGAGATATAGCCAAGAATCTCAGTCCTCTATTGGACTCGAATGATACTTATGATGCAGATCTATTCAATTGGATATCAAAAGGAGCTAAAGCAGTAGCTGGTATTGCAGGGAGTTCTAAGACTAAAGAGTACTTTAATAAGAACTTGATATCTCAGACTTCGAGGTTCTGTTACTATGGAGGAACTTCTGTATCTCTAGGAGGAAATCTGATGATGAGGTATACGATTTTCTACGACCCAGTTACTAATACCTCTGTTAATGAAAAGATAGCCGAGCTATTTAAGTATAGTGTGGGACGAGTTGAGAATGTAACTGAATTTTCAGGATTAGCTAAGATAGCTGGTGCTGGAGATACTGTAGTTCAGGAGGTAGCTGAGACGGTTGAGAGTTATTACAAGTGGCAGAATCCTCCTAATGGATTCACTGCTGCATTGAAGAATATCGATAATCGTCTGAAAGGAACTTTTAAGTTATGGTTTGGAGAAATGTACTATATTGATAACTTAGTCATTGAGGATATGAATATAGTCATGTCTAAACTGAAAGTTAAGAGGACTAATACTCCTGGTAGTACTGATGCATCAGGAAGAGGGACTGAATCGACTCCGCTATACGCTGACGTTTCTATATCACTGAGACCTGCAGGCATGATACTTGATAGTACTTTGACTAGATACATAAATGCTAGAACTGGCACTAATAATGCAGGCACTAACAAGTAGGTCGTATGTTTATAAAACAGAAAGTCATAACCTCATCGACTAACTTGATGAGTTATTATATAGAAGGAAGAGATACTTATAATTCTAAGCTACTGAGGGAATTAACTAATCCCAAGTACAATAGAATGAAGTACGTGATTGATACATTCGAGTATCGACCTGATCTGATAGCACAAGAAGTCTACGGTAGTACTGACTTTCAAGGACTTCTTATGTTTCAATGTAAATTAAAGATCGAAGATTATGTTAAAGGTAAGATTTTATATCTGATACCTGGAACTTTACTTTCATCAATAATAGACAACTTATAGCATGATTGATATAGTATCTGGACTGTTGAAGTTAGATGCCAGTCCGTTTTTGAAATCGGGATACTTATTCAAAAGATTAAGTATGCAGGAGGAGCTAGGCAACTCGATAGCCTCTGGTACTATCTCATTCACTACTCCTGGATTGGAAGGATCCATGGATATAATAACCACTACTCAAACTGTCACTATAAAACTAGAACAGACTGATGGAATTCAGTATGAAATTCTAGGTTTTATAGTTGACAGACGAGTAGTTGAGAATGAGGTAGAATTTGAATTCTTATCCACGACTAAGAACTTCATTGTCGAGAATAGATGGTTAACTTATAACAGTCTTTTCGATGCGCTTGACACCGCCTACCCCAACAAGAAGGTATTTGAAGTTGATTCAGATATCAATAGTAACATACCAGTTAAACAACTAGGTGAGACTGACTTCAGTTTATGTAAGAGGTTGGCTCAATGTTATCGGTACGATGCAGTCTATGCATTCGGACTGGAAGGACTGCTGATAAAGGATACTAGGACTACCAAAGAGGAGTTAGTAGAAGTTCCTGAGAGATTGATATATCAGAACTCTAAGGCAGTGATGACTCAGGATTTGGATATGTCCTACAGGAAGTTCATGGACTTTGAACCTGAAGAGAGTACTCATAGTGACTCTTACTTTCAAGCTTATCAGTACAATGACCTGTACAACATAGTCCATAGTGACTCCAGTATGCTACTGAGGAATTACTATCATAACTCGAAGTACAGAACTAGTATGTACGGTACAGCTAAATTTAGGTACCTACGTGAGCTACCTCAGTATAAACTAGGAGATGTAGTCCTATACTATGATCATAGAAAATTTCCGTTCAGTAGATTCATAGCTAGAAAGATGGTGACTGAGATTGAATATCAGAAAGTCACTGTAGATGTTGAACTTAGTGGATTAGATAATTATGAATAATACACAATTCTACCTGGGAGAAATAATTGACGTACTCAGGAACGATGATGGAAAGAATTATTCCTACTCCATTAAATTCACAGTGAGAGGATTCATTGATGAGGCACTAGCGTATCCGTTCAGAGATACATCAGATGAACCTGTGATAGGAGAAAAAGTCCTAGTGTATAACCTTGATTCCATATTTGGATCAGCTTACCTATATGCTAAGCTAAAGGAGGATGATTTCATAGGAATCAGGAGTAATGGCAAGATGATCTCAGTGACTGAGGAGTCCATAGATATCTTCTGTCATACAGGTAGAGATGGTCAGGATGGAGATCATATAGTAGGACTTCATCTGAATGATGATGGTACGATGACTCTCAATAATAATAAGTCCTACATAGATATAAATGAGGATGGGCTAGTACTGAGGACTGAAGGATCTGATCAGGAGATCATAGTGGACTCCAGCAGTAATATCAGTATCATTACCAAAGGTAATATTGACATAAAGTCAGAGGGTAATATAACTATTGATTCAGAAGGGACTACTACGATCAAGTCAGAGAATATAGTAGTATCTCCAGGATCGACTCTCACTACATCAGGGAATCCTACAGTATCTCCTACTGGAACTGGGCCATTCTGTGCTATAAAAGTATGTCCCTATTCAGGAATGCCTCATGTAGGGAATATAATTAAATTCTAGAGTTATGCCAACTATTTCTATAAAGCACACTAGTGAGTTTGATACTACTAAAGTGACATTAGGATCGGAAGTAGGATCAACAACTACGATCAATCTCACTTTAGAAGCTGAGGTTCCTGCAGGTCAGTATAAAATAAAGTTCACTGAGTGCGAGGTATATACTATATTCACTAGTACCGATAGAGTAACTGCATTAATAGATGGCAGTAAGATAGTGGGTGAAGAAATAGGTCCAGGAGAAACGAAGTCATTCCCAGCTGTCATAACGTTCACTACCCAGATAGAGAATGCTAGTACTGATAAGACGACCGACTTCAGTAAGTATATATCATTCACTACATTATATGATGTATACTATATAGGAGTCGAACCTCCTGAGGTGGATGATCAATCTCTAACGATCTTCTCTAATGAGACTTTCAGCTTTACTCAGAAGCCTGCCATGGCGAAGATTCCCGAACCAGAGGATCCATATGCAGGGATGACTCCTGAGGAGAAGGAGGAAGCCATCAAGGAGGATACTAGTGAGGAACAGAGGAAGAAGAATAAGCAGGAGTTGATGGAGAAAGCTAAATCACAAGCTGGAGCACTTTTGATGGGAATTCTTACTCCACTGATAGAGCCTATGGTATCTCAGATAGTAGGAGCTACAGGGATAGCCAAACAGATAGTATCTCAGATACAGAAGATGAGATCTAAGAGAGAGGCCAATCTGAAGAACTTTGAGTCAGTTCAGAAGATACTCAGTAGATTAACTGGACTCCCTGAGGATAAGATAGAGATGCCTAAAGTGACTACTGATCCTGATGAGTCAACTATAGTATCCACAGTAACAGAAGGAAAAGCTGCGCCTACAATAAAGTATTCAGTAAGTAAGGATGATCCAATTAACGAATCTAGTGACTATACTGGACTACTTGAGTCAGGGAAATTATATGATATTAAGACCAAGTATACCGATCTTAAGATAAAGAAAGAAACTTGGGAGAAGTACCTAAAGGACTTAGAGACTTCAGAGAATCCTGATGCACTAGTAGCTCCTGATAAGTTTACTATGGTGAATAAAAACTCCATGGACAAAGCTAAATCTGATCTTACTACTAACTTATCCAGAGTCATTTCTATAGACTACAGATTTGTATCATTAGATAAGATAAAGGAGCTCTATAATCTGATATCTCTTACTATACCTAGCAATCCTGTACAAGGATCCGCTCAGAATATAGCAGTAGGAGATGAGGAGGATAGGATAGCTGAGATCATAGAGAATGCTAAGTACGGACTAGAAGAGGATGAGGGTGAGAATTCTGCTGAAGAGAAGATTACTAAGAAAGTAGTAGAGGAGGCTATGAATTCGGATGTGGGTATGAAAGTCCAGAAAGGATGTATAGATATTAGTGATAATGCTCAGGCATTAGTTACTACATCCCCTCTTCAGCTTCAGCATGGAGTTATGTCAGCAGTGGAACCTATGGCTGCAGTCGTAGTCACCCCTATGGGTCCAGGTGCTGTAGCTAGTAATGCTCTGCAAGTTCTAGGGTCGGCTCAGGATTTAAAGGTATCAATTGAGAGTGCTAAGGCCCCACTAAACAATATCTACACCACTGCAGCTGAAATAGGACTTCCTGCAGATGTGGTCAGCTCCATGGAGCCTGTTAAACAGATTCTAGATAGTATAACGTTACCTGTATAATAATACTATGAGATATTTATTATCAACTGGAGAGTCAACTACTGATAGAAGTCGGTACATATCAGACCTTTTCAGATTACATATGGAAGTATATCCTAGGGAGATCCCAGGATTACCTGACCTAGGATTCGACTTTCTTCTGACTGATGTTACTAAGGATCGAGTCCTGGATGAAATTAAATCAAGAGTGGCTAATTTAGTATCTAAGTTTCAGCAGAAGTTTACTGACATAAAGATGACAGTTGATAGTATAACATTAGTATCAGAGTCAAAAGCTAGAATTGTAGTCACTATAAATAACTATAGCGAGGAATATGAAGTCGATACAAGAATATATTGATAAGTACAAAGGTATTGCTAATGACCTCCAGCTCACTGGAGATTCAGTAGACCTTCTAGTTCAGCTATTGGCTCATGCTACCTATATAAATGAAGTAGAAAATATAAACTATGCAAATGAATCAAGTTTAGAGCGAGCAACTCTCCCTAACTCAAAGATTCAGCATTGTATGGATATCATGTACTCTGTATTCAGAGGGTCATGTCCAAGAGTGAAACTGAGATTTAGACCTACTAAGTATATCTCATTAGAGAAGTACCAGAGAGTCTACTCATCGAATAACTTTAGTCTATACTACTTTGGTGCACCTAAGATCATAAGACCAATTACTACTGTATCAGTAGAGGGTGAGAATTATGAAGAGATCACTTGCATAATGGCATCTAATCTTATTACTGATACCCAGACCTTCAATGAGTATAATAAGTACTACATAGATCTTATGTACTCTAATCTCAGTAGTGATTGCATGGTATTAGTTAATGATGAGGAGATGCCAGTGTATAGAAGATTTACTGATCATATAAAGTATGGTGGACTATTCGATCTCACTATTACTGACTATGGTATGAGAATATATGCTCCTGATATCTTTAGGAGTACTAGTGAGCTGGCAGCTTATGAGAATGGAGCTGAACTTCCTCCTGCATCTACTACTATAACTACTAAAGTATTCGAGTACTGCAGTCTATCAGATTTTAATGAAACTGAGAAGTCCAGAATCTCCATACCAGGACTCACGTTCCCTCCCAAGTCCCAGATATTACCGACTGAGGATTATCCAGGTATAACTTTCATACCTGAAGTGGAGAGAGGATCTATTGATTCAATCCACTATCTAGCGCAAAGAGAAAGATTCGCTAATAGTATCATCAGGAGTAATTCTGATGTAGGATACTTATTAGAGGAATCTTATCCTGAGATAGTCAAGGAGGGAGGTACAGTGTATAAGTTCTTCAAATTGAATCAATGTGATCCAGAGAAGACTGCGCTTCAGTTATACGTCTACTATATACCCAAAGTTCAAGGGACTATCCTAACTCAATCCCAGCAAGAAGAGTTTGAGAAGAATAGAGCTTCCTACTATGTTACTGAGGATGTTAATATAGTTCCGGGGATTAGGAGGAATATTGTAGTAGAGATGGGATTGGAGCTGTATAAGAACGAGAGTATAGATGATGAAGTGGATGAAATCCTGAGTAAGTACGAGAATCAATTCGGAATCAATCTTCTGGAGTGTTCTCAGGAAATAATGTCGGCTATTAGTAAGATATCCAATGTTAGGTCATTCATAGTGGAGAAGACTGAGTCAGGTAGTTATCAACCCATGTTCGGTATTGCAGTACTTGAGGATACAGGTGAAACTAGAGCTTATGATCCTAATACTGATATAAATATGGGACCTGATGACGAGAATTCACCTTCAACTCCTGTATACTATAGCATGTCGTTCACTATTGATTCAAAGGTATTCATAAAGACACCAAGTAGCAATGGAGTTGCATATTCCTAGTCATCTCACTAATCTGGAGGTAGTAAGACAATTAAAGGAGTTGCTACAGGAGTACAACCTCCAGAATAATGATTCGTACTTATCCAGTAGCATGGATGGTTACTTGGATAGTCAAGTATATGATTATGTAAGAAAATTCATAGAGAGAACAGCTGTTGGTAATACATCAGATGAAGCTACTATCTCTTATCTAGTGAACCTATTCTATGATGCCAAAGGAACTTATAAGATTTTCTATCTTATGGAAAAGCATCTAGGAATGAAGTTCAAAGTGAATCAAATTGGTGAAACTCTATATCCTAAGTACACTATTGATGAGCTAGTAGTGGAGTTTCAGGAGGCATCAGGTATCGCATTGAATGAGTACCTGAAAATGCTTAAGAATTTTCTATACGCATTATTATACTTCTACGATCTGAGTATCACTATAGATTTATTCAATTTGTACATAGTCAACCAATTGAAAAGTAGATCAAAGTTGGATTTGATAAAGTACAAGGAGTTTATCTTTAATTATAACGATTAACTAAATGAGATACAAGGTATTAGGCGATGTCTCCAGAGTGAGATCGGTAGTATTCTATGCTAGTAAAACGTATTTCAATAATCTTCCTGACTTCTCAAGTAAGACATTACCTGAGAAACAAGAGATCTATCAGAAGCCTATACGAAGAAGCACTGGATTGTATTCAAGTCAGAGTGATCTCGAGTCATTCTTGGAGTACAATTTTGACTACAAAGCCAACAAGGGTATCCTTCAGGAGTTCAACTTATTCAATATCCTGAATGATTATACTATTGATCTCCTCACTGATAAAGAGAACATTAGTAATCTTGAGGCATTGTCTAGTATCAATAGGATGTTTGTTATGCAGTTAGCAGGAGAGAAGAAATCTCCATTGGAGTACTTTATCCTGCTAACTCTAACTAAAACATCTGAGCTTCTTCTGGATATGGAGGAGAACATACGAAGAGTAGAGTTCTTCTCAGAAGTTCTGGAAGATGATTACTATGCTGAATTAAAGGAGTACGTAGGAGCTGAAAGTCAGGAAGTACCTGAGTTCTACGTAGATTTTGGACCTGAAGTTATATATAGGGATCCTACCCAGGATAACTATGGAACTCAGTTCTACTTTCCTGAGGAGGTCCCTGATGTAAAAGAGTTACCTTCCGAGTGGACAGATTCTCAGCTAAAGGATTATATGGTAGAATTAGACGAGCTCCTAAATAGGAAACTTCTAATAGGTACCATAACTTCAGATGATGACATATCCACTATAAATTTAAGTCTATCAGTTCATGAGATAACTGCAGATCCTCATAGAAATCAGAAGGATTATGTAGCTCAGAGTATCTATGTAAAATCTGATAGGCCGTTAGAACAATTAGAAAGAAATAAGTACCTAGTAGATCAGAGGTCTCTGACCTACTTGGCTACTGAAGAAATAGATCCATCCAAGTTAGTCATCTACAATGACAAGGTGGATCGGATAAATGAAGGGATGGAGTACGTAGGTGGTACTACGGAGAAACTCCCAGTATATAAGAAGTTCCTAGTGTATAACTATGGTGATAAAGTAGTGTATAATGGACTACCTTATCAGTCGGTCATAGATGGAAATATTGGACAAGTTCCTAGTATATCTCCATTCTGGGACTTTCTAGGGACTGACGTTGATCCATCAGTAGTAACGAAAGATCATTATTTCATAACTTCTCAATGCAATAGTCTGAGATATGGGTACCTGGATCCTCTAGGAGTTATAAAGGTGCCTATAACTGAAACTCATACTACTGTCACTACGATAAAGATAGTCCCCTACTCTAATTACAGAATAGAGGATGTGATAGTAAATGGGAGATCAGTGGGGATAACTAATGAAGTGGTCTTATCCCAGATCACTAGTGATCAGAGTGTCTATGTAGAGTTTGTATCTAAGGAGATATTCATCACGATAGGAGCTGATCCTGAAGGGTCAGCAGAATTCAGCGGCAGTCCTGCAGGTCAGTATCAGTATGGTGATAAACTTACTATTACTTCTACTCCGAAACCTGGATATGAGTTTATATCGTGGATAGATTCACGGACCAATAGGACTCTAGGGACTAGCCCTACATTGAGTATGACTGCTACTACCACTATGGATATAGTAGCTAGATTAAAGATTAAAGTCCTTGATGTAAGGTTTGTAGGAGAAGAAGAAGAAGGTAAGGTAATAGGTATAAATAATGGATCAGTAATGAGAGTTGATTATGGATCCACAATTACTATCAACTGTGAACCTAAGAGTGGGTATAATGTATTCAGGATCTCTGTAGATGATGAGTACAAGAGTCATGACAAAACGTATACTACCGATCCCATTACCGAGAACTGTGTCATCAAAGTTGAGTTTAGGAGACCATGTCATTGGACTACGATTCTAGGAAAGGATTACAATTGGGTCACCATAGGTGATTATGACTGGATCACCATGAACTTACTAGATGAATCCTCAGGAACTGCAGGATCATCAGATGATTATGGTACTTACTTCAATCAGTCTCAGATCACTTCACTGAAATCAAAGCTATCATCAAGTGATAATGATGGATTCGTAATACCTACGACTACTGAGTGGGGTAATTTACTTAATACAGTAAGGACTGACAGTAGCTTCACTAAGGATTCGTCTCTGAAATCATCTAGACAAGACTCCATTTCATGGAAGACTGCGGGGGATGATAACTTCTTGATAGATATACTGCCATCAGGATCCATTGATTCAGGCACTTTTACTGGAGTGGGTACTAAAGCTCTACTAGTAGGATTGGATGGATCTCAAGTGAAGTCTTATGGATTCACTGAGGACTCTGATGATGTTATAATAGAGTCAGTTCCATCAACTAGATCATTACCTATCAGATTGTGCAGACCTACGTCTACTGAGGTGATCCTAGGAGGTACATATAAGGTAGTAGAGATAAATGGTAAGTTATGGATGAACGAGAATCTTAGATACAAGACTTCAGAAATCGGTGTTTATCCTCAGGATAAGGAATCTATCGGAGAAGTCTACTATGGAATCCCTGACATAACCTCTATAAATTCTTTACTAGAGGGAACTGGATGGAGAGTATCCACAGATGATGATTGGTTAGACATTTCACAGAACTACTTAGGTAATCCTGCCAATATGCAAGGTAAAAGGTTGAAGAACTATAACTCTATGACTGCTAACTACGATTGGGAAGGGTACGAGACTAATAGTCCTGAACGTTCATTCTTGACAACTAAACCTACATCAAGACTAATATATAGTTCTACCTTTAACTACTGGGAGTACTACAACTTAGGATTAGCATTCTACTGCTGGTCACCTGAGGAGGATGCTCCAGGTAGATACAGATTCGTGAATAAGAGGTCAGGAATCCTAGAAAGACCTGAGTACTTCGGACAAGATACAACAAAAATGTCTATAAGATTAGTAAAAGATTTATAATATGATCATAAATGGCAAAGTAATCAATGGTATATATAAGCACACTTTAGGTGCTACGTATACTCAGAACGATTTAGTCCTAAAGGGAACTACGCTTTATATAGCACTGACTGAAGTTCCAGGTAGCATTGATCCGTCAGATAGGATAGCCAGTAAAGGTTACTACGATGTCTACTTGGGAGATCAGATGTCTGGCCTAGACGATCTAGTTAATGATGAAACTTATCTGACTGATCTAGTAGATAGTGTATTTGAAGATCTCATGTCAGGATCATTACCTGATGAAACTAAATCGATGCTGACTAAAGAGGTCGTATCAGCTATAATTCATGAATTCGTTAATAGGAATTCATTCTCAGGAAGCTACATATCAAAAGATACTCTGATAGCTACATTGAGTCACTATCTGACTGGAGTATCTCTGAAAGGGACTCTGCAGGTACTGAGTGATCATGACTCATCGATCGCTGATAGTGACTACACAGGTAGCAATCAGAAGGTAGTAGCGTCCACTGCTGATGAGATAATAGTCGATAAATTTATAAACAATGCTGTGTATGCGGTTGATAGGGAGTTACCTGGACTTCCTATCAACGTGTACTCAGTAGTATATCCTAGTACTGATGACCCTAGCATCCAAGCTCCTGACTATCTACTGCTCAGACAGTATACTTATAATCAGGAACTAAATGGAACTGATACTACAATCAGAGTACAAGAACTGATCGACCATACTCAATCAATGCTATGGTATCGTTATATGAAGTTGGGAGTCATGGACAATCCTAGTGATTGGAAACCTATAACTATGAACGACACTCATGTAGCACAAAGGATAATCAATCTAGCTAATGAGTATAAGAATCGTATCATAGCTCTGTATGATGTAGCTAATCAACTGAGGAGTAATTTCAGATATCATAAGGTAAAACTTGATGAAGGTGCAACCTCCTATAATGCTATGAATTATTCTACATATAGGATTACACTAGAAATAAGTAAGTCATCCGATATCCCAGGATTCAGTGAGATAAGTAATGCTACTATAGATCTCAGCTCTAATATAACTAAATATAAATCAGGTAGTACTTACATAGGAGTATCTCCAGATAGTAATGGATTTAAGGTGATCACTCTGTATGATGATCCTGAACTAGCTACTATTAGCACTACTGCCACTATATCTAACGCATATATACATGAGTTCTATGGATAATCAAATCATCGGAGTAGTAGCTAAGGATTTATCTACTACAGAACCACAAGTTGGATTCAATATAAAGTTGGATGAATCCAGTGATCCTAAGAAAATTGGAGTCTTCTACTACGACGAGGATGGAGTTACTAACATAGATAACTTAGATACCGTTAGAGCAGCATCAACTTCAGATGATCTAATGAAGTTGTTGGAAGATAGAAATTACAATTTAATAGGATCAAGAAGAATACAATTTCTGACTCCTGACCAAACTGATACTACTCAGACTAACTTATGTGTAGTCCTATTTGATAAGAATGGCAATGAGGTACTGTATCCAGTACTACGCACTACATCAGATAGCAGGTATCAGGAGATAATATCACTATATGAGAAAGTACTAGATGATGAGTTCTCAGATACTAAAGTGATGGGGACTGGAGAACTAATAGAAGGAGACGATATGAAAAGATACTATAACTTCTCTATGATTAGAGATTTCGTAGAAAAGAGTACTACTGCCAATGTACTATCTTTCCTAAAAGATAAGTACGTAGATGTAATAAATCTTAATACAGTGAGATCTCTAATATCATTCGATAATGGAGATATGTCTAAAGTATCTATTAAGATAGGAATTCAGTTTACCGACAAGGATAATGTAGTGAACTGCAAAGATCTAGTATTTGAGGCTGACTCTGATTTTCATCATACTATAGATGAAGTAGTGACTATAGAAGTCCATGATAATTGTATAAGATTATTCTCAGATGAGTCAGTATCAGAGTGTATAATAACCTACTGTTACTTACAATACGATGGCATCCACTGAGATAAATAGGTACAAAACTTATTACAAGAACTCCCCTTATGATCTACTGGAGTGCAAGAGGATAAGACTAGCGTATTGGAATAGCTGGCCCACTATCTCTTTGGATACTCTTGATGAGATCTATAACAAAGTTCTAACTGGTCAGAAGTACTTTGATTCCAGTAGGGACGAATTAGTGGATTCAGAAGGTAAGAGTGTACCATTCCATTTTGATGAAGAACTGTGTAGCATTCCTATAGAGTTCAACATAGTATTCTACTTATCTTCATTTGGAACTGTAGTAGGATACACCAACTTTGGTAGTAAACAGAGTACTGCTGATGACAATGGAGATATCGTATTCAAGTCTTTGAATATCTACCTAGATTTTGAGTACGTAGTCGATTCTGAAGCTGATATTATCATAGAGAATTCACTATCAGTCCATATACCTATACAGTGGACTGGAAATCTCAGTAAAGATAGTATCTCTGAGGATTACAAATATCCTACTAAGGTAGCAATCCTAAATAATAGGGACTTCAATACTTATCCTAGATTTACTGAGAATATTGATATCCAGATTCATGATAATAGCTCCTATATTAATAATATTAGGAACACTATAAATGGATCCATAACTCCTAGGAGATTCAGATTGAATAGAATCAGATCAGAATTTCCCTACAATGTACTAGTCTGTAGGTACCTGGATGATCTAGTTCTATGTGAGTGGTCAGATAGGAATTACAAGATGACTTCTCTAGTAAAGCAGAATTCTGATGGATCTCCGTTAGTAATTACTCCATCTAAATCTGGAGTAGGAGATTTCTATCAGGATATGGGATCATCTAGCGTGTACTTAAATAGAGTGAATCCATACTTTGCATTGGGAGCTTCTACGAGTTCTCTGAAACTGGAGAATCTGATGTTTAGGTTCAATCATGATGATCCTAGTCTGAATGAGATTGTACCTAAGAAGTCAGCTTATACTTATGTATTTAATCCTTATCTTGACAGATTGGGATTCTTCGTAGATTACACTGACGAATCTCAGAAGCTAACTTTCAAAGAGAAAGTCAAAGGGGATATACTATATGACTCTATAAAATCCTCTTACAAGAGTACTAACCTTGCATCGGGTGATCTGAATATCCCTGATCTGGAAGTAGTAGGATTTGAGGGATCATTCATAAAGTTCAGGAATACAGTATCTAGTGACGACATGGAGTATGATCTCTTCAGGAATCTTGAAGGAGAGGTCATCCTTGATGCAGAGTATAAGAATCTAGTAGTGAATGATAATTGTATATTATCTATAACTCCTACTGACATGAGATTCTACTTCACTAGTTCAGGGAGTTCCTGGGTAGATACTACCAAGTATGGAGGAGATATAACTGATAATAATCCGAATCTAAGAGTAATCTTACAAAGGTACGATACTAAGAATCAGATACTGGATGGGTTCCGTAGAAATCCTATATCATACAGTGAGGTTCCTAACATAGTAGCAGCTTTTGGAAGCATCTTATTCTATGTAGATGAAGATGGGTACTATAATTACCTATAACTTATGATACTAAAATTCACTGATCAGTTCAGGAGTACAATTGATAACACTGACCATTTAATAGAATTTAATAAATTTAGATTCGGAAATCCATCTAATATGAGTACTCCTGATATTAGTGGAATGACCATGGAGAACTTGGAGAGTTTAATGACCTTATCTTCATATAATCAGTTTCACTCTATCTATAGCAAGGACCTTGAGATACTGGATATATCATTGATACCATCAGAGGTCGATGATAGCATCTGGAGAACTAATCCTATCCAGTATCAAGTAATAGTATTCTTCTATACAGATCTAGTGACAGGTTATATGGATATAGCTATGTACATGTGTGATCCCAAACCTGGGATTGGATACTATGATCTGGCCATATCAAGATATAGGAATCTCATACGAATCAACATTCCTATCAAATGCGAGATAAAGTTAGATAAAGATACTGATACTAGCCATCTCGAGTCAGCAGGAGTCTGGTTCTCAAATATCTACAGTATAGGATCATCTTATACTGATAAGTATTACGTAGATAAGAAATCCTACGATCGGTATTATTACAATGAAATAATAAGTGACTCACCTTACTATGGAGAGTCTACTATAAATAAATTCGGACTAAAATCATATTAGGTATGTCAAACAATGAATATCCAGTAAATCCTGAACTTAGGGATCCTAGTTATTCCAAGAATAAGACTGATGTAGGTCTCCCTAAAGTCGATAATCTATCATATACTGAGATACAGGAGGCGATCTTATCTAATGTCAAAGCTACTATAAACGAAGGAACGGTATATAATTTCGATAAGAAAGTTTCAGAACTCGAATCTGGATCTAGGATATTCGATCTAGTAAAACTGAAGCCATCCTCGTCACAAGTATCCCTTCTAGTATCCCTAGGAACTTGGACAGGATTGAATAGTTTCGTAGCTAGAGATGCTATTAGAGTGGATTTAAGCTTATCTAATAGTGATGGAAACGACATAATAGGTTATAATCTTTGGGTGACTAATACTACATCAGCACCTAAATCTGAAGCTACTACTGAACTCCCTCAGGATCCTAATATCAATAGGAATGGTCTAGCTCAGGGCACTGAAAACTACGGTAAAGGAGGTACTGCAGGATATACTATGATAGAGGGACGCGGAGAGTATCCGTTAGGGAATGTAAACACTGATGGATCCATCAATGTAAATCAGGGTACATTCTTCGGTAGTTCTGCACTAATTATAAAGAAATTCTTGACTGGAGGATGGCTAGTGTCATTAGATACTAGAGCAGGAGATGTCGATGCTATCTGGATAAATTATCTGGATGCTAGAAATATTGATCCTCAGAATGTCACTGAGAACCTTTATGAGGAAAGTGAATTTGATCAAGATACTAGGATAGTACTCAGAACTGATAAGTCGAGATTATCTTCAAATGTAGTATTTGACGGATCATTAGAAGGAATCATTACTTACTCTAGATCTCTAAATCACGATCTTCCTATTCAATTGACTTCGAATGATCCTGATGACTGGTATAACCAAGTCTCATGTAAATCATACTCAGCAGTATCTATTAAGAGTACTGATGGATATGACGGAGGCAAAGGAAGTGTAGAGCTTATAAAAGACGTACAAGAGGTAACATTCAAGACTAACGAAGTAGACTGCGAGAAACCTCAGAATTTCCCTATTACCATTAACAGATTAAATCACTTGATCAACTTTAGGTTTGATGGAGGATGTATCGATACTAGATATGCTAGGTCATTTAGGGACTCAGAAACTGATGGAGTTGTTGAGATCATAGATAACAAGGAAGTCCTTCATGAGAATCCTAATGTAAAGTTAAATACTGAGATCAATGCATCCAACGTCTATCCAGTTGATGTATATAAGTTAACTCATGACGTCAACCTGAAGATGGATGATCAGTCACCATATCTTAACTTCGCTATCCCTGAAGAGGTATCATCTAACTACTATGAGTACACAGCTAGTAACTACACTAACTACAAAATCTCATCAGATTCATCAAAGATTGAGTATGCTACGTTTGCTAGGAAATCAACTCCTAGCATAAATAGTAGTGTAGTAGAGAGTGATGGAAGTTGGGGATCACTGACTTGGACTGATGATCTAGTCAGAACTACTCAGGATCGCACTACGTCTCTGAATACTGATTACAACAGTAATAATGTATCCAGCTTCATAGTTCATGGACTTGATCATACTATAAATATCCAAGTAGCCAATTCTACTTATAGGAATAGGGAGGCAGGGAAAAAGATAGTTAGGTACAAATACGATGATGAGGGGAATATCACTAACGAATTAGTGAACTCGTTCTATGAAGATGGAACTGGAGTGGGAGTCAAGAATCTAACCTGGGGAGATCAGTCGTTCCAGGATGATATAAATGCTGATGGAACTACAGGATCATCGGATAATGAGAAAGATAAGAACTCGTACGTTACTGGACATATCTCTCTGAATACATTCGATAAGAGTACATTCCAGAATCTTGATTTAACAGTTCATGGATTGGATCATAGCATCAAATTTGTTCCTACGAGATTGAAACCTGTCACTGTATTTGAGGAGTCAGATAGTACTATGTCAGATATTCATAGACCTGGAAGTCAAGGAAAAGATATCCTAGTAGATGGATCGCTGAAATTAGATACGTTCACTAGTAAACCTCAGTACGTACAAGCTCAGGTGATTGACTCTAGGTACACTGACTCAGCACGAGGACTTGCTCTGACAGATAGTACTACAGGAGAATTCTTACCTTGGAATAGCTACTCGGAGGATGGAATTTCTGAAACTCTTAACTTATCACAAGCTAAGGCTAAATACCCTACTATAAATGGAGTACCTTTTACTGGTGACTTCAGATATAGTGTTACCATAAACGACTCTAAGTTCCAAGGAGGACAGTCTCCTAATACTAGAAATGTTACTATAGCAGCGTTCCATAGTGATAGTGCTGCAGGAGGTGGAGAAGGATCTCAGCAGAATGTAGGGTGGCATAGGTGGACTTGTTTGAGTACTACTAGGTTATCTGCACTCGGCCAATCTAGTACCAGCTATATCCCTAAATCTAAGGAGCAGGATTACAAAGTTAATAACTCAGTTCCTGGAGATACATATGGATATGGTCTAGTCAAGAATGCTCAGTTCCCTGCATCCACTCTCACTGCTACTAGTGATGCTGATAAAGTTGAGAAGTTGGAGAGTCTTATAAGTAACCTGGGATCCAATATAGCTCCTACCGATGATACTCCTGGAGGTGATAATGATGTAGTATCTGTGGGTCTACTGAAGAGAGTGATAGCTCAGTTAGTGGGAAATGTTACATTCAGCGATAGAGGATGTGGTCCTGTTACTGGAGAAGTAAAAGATGCTTATCTTACGGCATTCCCAGTAGGATCCATTATCATGTGGACTGGAGAGTTAGTAAATAACGATATCCCCCAGTATGTGAAAGATATGGGATGGGCCATGTGTACTGGTCAGAATGGAACTGTAGATATGAAGAATAAGTATCCAGTGGGATACTCTAGTTCATCTGTATCATCATCAAGTTTCACTGAATTTGGCAGCAGCGTAACTAAGTCCTTCCGACTGGATTTCTCATCAATAGGAGGTCCTCTTAGATTATATACTGAATCTAGCGCATACACTACTCCTAGCTACTACTCGATGCTGACCATATCAAATATTCCTCCTCATGTTCACAATAGATCTGATGCCTATATTCCATCAAAGATGGAATCAGTGACTGCATCAGGAACCTTATCAGGGAAAACTAGTGAAGCTCCTGATCATACTCATGAAGGTGCCAACGAATGGTGGGCATGTAATAGTACCGCAGGAGGAAGACGACCATTTAAGTTTAAGAGTGGAGGAAGTAGTCATAAGACATTCAGAGATGGTACCCTACCTGCAGGTAAACATAGTCACTCATTCGATAGTGCTAGTATCGTCAATTATGCCACTGGTAGTAATAAGCCATTAGTGAACGTTCCTCCTAGTACAGTCTTAGTATTCATACAGAAGATAGAATAATCTTACTGAATATATGTTAGAATTCATAGAAAAATTTTGTAACATACTAGAACGGATAATAACGAGGCTAGATTCTGTAGGATTTGGTAAGCTTATGTTGTATACTGTGTACTTGTTATTCCTTCTGGGACTATTTAACTGGAAACTAGTGACTACTGAGGTCTATGATGTCATCACTAAGTATCAAACTGAGAAGACTATAGAATCAGTTAGAACTAGGGAGTCAGTAAATGGAGAAATTGACAAAATACTCAAGAATTTGAGATTAAGTTGCAATGCTGACAGAGCACTGTTGTTTGAGTACCATAATACAGTCAAAAGTATAGGAGGATTGCACTTTAAATTTATGTCAGTCTCAAGTGAAGATGTAGGAAAAGGAGTAGAGTATGTAGGACAGAAGTATCAATCAGTGAATACTGGACTACTTCAAAGTTTTACCTCGGATCTGGATGACAGGAGTTGTCTAGCTATTACAGCTGACTCCACATACCAGTCCTATCCTGTCATGCAATATATGATGAGAAATGATGATACCAAAGTATCTTACTATAGTGTACTTCAAGGGGATCTATGTCCACTGGGATTTATCTCAGTTCAATGGGATGAACTTCCCGATGGGACTTATCCTGATCATTCATCCATTCACCCTTATATGCAATCAGCATCGTTGAAAATAACTGCATTATTAAATAAAGTAAATTAAGATATGAGTTCTATTGTATCTAGATATGCAGTACCATTCGTAGATAGAAAGTCATCAGTAATAGGAAATGTCCTAACTAGAACTCTGGTAGGAGAGTCGGGATCTGATCTAACTGGAAAGTTAGTATTAGTTCTTCCGACTCTTCAATCGGAGAATAATAGTGTAGGTTTCAGATTAACTATAACTGACAGTTCTGACGACCTGGTATTTGTAGGAAACGTATCAGGTAATAGCTCTGATGGATACAGTTGGTTAAATGTATCGTCATCTCAAACCAAAGGGCTATCTAGATACGGTCTGCCAACTTTATTCTGCGAGAGTAAGGTAAGTGCTAAGTATAACGACGAGGGAGTTCTCGTCTCTCCGGAGTATATATTAAAATCGATTCAATTTGGTGATGATAGTACTGATTGGGGACCGAAACTCACTATAACTATAGAGTATCTGAGTGCTACTCTACTAACTGCACTCGATAATGATGACGATAATGATCCTGACAATGTCAGCACCTCAACTGTAGCCAACTTTCTCAACAACTGGTCAATATCAGTCGGATCAACTCTGAATTGGGATACAGTATCGACTGCTAATCAACTGACCAGGGATACAGGAGTAATCCTCACTGGAGTGGTGACTGGGACTGATAATGGTAATGGAGAGATCCAAACTCAATTTGGAAGAAATGAGTTTAATTCATTATACAATAGTGATGATGGATCATGGATTGACTTATCTAAGAATACTACAGTATCGATAAGCGAGGAAGCTCGTAGACTAAGTGGGAATATCATACTAAAGAATGATGATAGTACTCAGGAGGTTCACTTCGATCAAACTTCACCTACTGGAGCAGTGACTAATGGACTGTCATTTGATCGTCCTGGAGAATACAACTTCACTACTAGGATAAATCGGGTATCTCTTGGTAACTGGACAAGTGATAATAAGAGGTACATCAATCAGAAAGTACTAGATGGTGAGGCTACTCCAAACAGTCCCTTAAATCTAGGAGAATTAGGTCTAGTATCTAGTTCGATGAATTCTGATCTTTATGTAGGAGTAAACTATCAAGGGACTGGACTTCAACCTATGTTAGTAGGAGGAGTGAAGATATGCGATACTGAGGATGATCTTAATAATCTAGCAGTAGTCCATGGTAGGCTTGCATTCTATAATCCTAAATTATACATAGGGTACAAACCCACTACTGGAGATGCTAGGTGGTTAGAAGTTCCCACTGGAAGTGGAGAAGGAGGAAGTTCATCCGTGACTATGGATACTATAATCAATGGTCCACTTCATTACATGAAGACTAACTCTGAAGCTGTTGATAGTTCAGGGTATGTCAAGATGATCGGAACTACTGGATCCAGCTCAATGGACTCATCAAAGGTCATCAATCACGTCCTGGATGCAGAAAAGCTAAATCCTACTTACCATATTAGTGAGAGTGATAGACAGAAGCTGAATAATCTACCAGCCACTGGGGATGAGTACGTAACTAAATCCGAGTTTAATACAAAACTTTCTAAGAAGTCGGGTATTAACTTCACTGGATATCACGATCCTGTCAGTGGGATAGTGGATAACTATGATTCACTACCGTCGGGAACTCAAGTAAGTGGGACTAGGATCCTAATAAAGAGTCCTAGAAGATCGGTATATACTTACTCTAGTACTTTAGGATCCTGGGAGAATAAGAATGATGAAGTACTTATCGATGGATCAGTAGTGATGAATACTTCTGATTATAATCAGTATTATGTCAGAGGTGAGGAAGTAGTAAATCTAAGTGGAGCATCAGGATTCGTCACTTTTAGTGAGTTGAATACTAGACTAGATGACTATATCAAGAACTCTGGATCAACTACATTGAAAGGAGACTGGTCAGTCGTTTCATCAACTGGAGTACCAGTACTGAGTCTATCCTCAAATTCACTGAGTCTAGGAAGTATATCGAAAGTACTGACTAATATCTCACTGAACTCTACGAATGTACCTACTTGGAATGGGTATGATATAATAACAGAGGATACTATCGGGAGCTATATCTCAGAAGAGATCCTTAGTATGAGTACTTATCATAGGCCTGTTAACTCTATATCACTTACTGATCCTGATACTAATTCTATGTCAGAAAAGACTAGAATCCTAGTACAAGGAAAGTACATCCTAGAGAAGTCAGGATCAACTGTCATCACTGAAACTATATCATCCAATGATGAAGTCTATAATCTGGAGGATAACTCAATATACACTATAGATGAAAGACTGAAGTCATACAGGTCATTATACCAGATAGAAACTGCGGATTCAGGAGGACTGAAGATAGAGAATACTGATGGATCGAATAAGATAACTCACTCAAATTCTGTGACTCCTCAGTTGAATACTAGTCTACTGAAGATGTCATTCGACGCTCAAGGACATATAACTGGAACTTCGCAAGTGACATCTGAGGATCTTCCTGATATTCCTGCAGAGAAGATAACTGGTGATGTAAGTGATATAGTAGGAGAGATAACTAAATCCGATGCATCTGATCTAGATGAGGAAACTGAACATCCTGAACTCAAAGGTTGGTACGCATCAAGTCCAGGTATAGCATCCTTAGGGGAAGGTATGGATCTGGAAGTCGATCACATGACTGAGAAGATGGTAGATGAGGAAACTGGACAAGTAGTGACTACTACCTATGATAAATTCTCCTCCAGATTAGTCGTGAGAGATATCCCTACACAGGTCAGTGAATCAGGAGTCCTAGCTGAGTTCATGAATAATCAGAAGATCACTGAGTACGAATGCGTAGTCACTGAAGAGACACCTGAAGAAGGTAATACTGAATATAGATCAGAGGTGGTTCCTAAGTACGTCACCAAAGATCGCTACTCATTTAAACCTGTATCAGTAAAGGGATCTGTGCTTATATCTGAAGGAGCAGATAACTCCATGATTAAATCGGACGAGGTTTATGACCTCCTAGTCATGGGTTCAGATGGTATTCATGGAGTAACTGCTACTGCCACTTCGAAGTCTACTGGATCTATGTATATACTGCTAGCAGATAGTGGATCTACTACTTGGAGATCTACTATGTCAGCTGGAGGTGAAGTATACTACACTAACTCAGAAGCTACTACTGTAGAAGTCGGAGGTATTCCTGTAGGATCAACTTTCAATAATGTATCCATGTCTGATATGTGGACTAAACTACTGTATAAATTTAAGATCGCTACGATCTCTCTGACAGGATCTACTCCAGGTGGAATAAAAGAGGTTGGTACTATTATCACTTCGACTTTTACTGCTAATATAGTTAGGAATAACTCTATCCTGAGTAAACTGGAGATAACTGGACCTAGTGGATCAATAGCCTCTACTACTTCAGGGACTTCAGTAACATCCCCTGAGCAAACCATTACTAGTTCTTCAGCATCTACTATTATATATAGAGGAATAGCTACTGTAACTAATGATGAGTCGGAGACTACTACCACTGATATTACATCCAGTGTTAGTTATCAGTTCGTATTCCCTTACTATATTGGATCAACTACTACACCCACTCCTAATGATACTCAGATAAAAGCGTTGACTAAAGAAGTGAAAGCTGCTGGTAATGTAACTCACTCGTTCACTTATACCAGTAGTTATGTTTGCATGGCAGTCCCTGTAGAATGGGTAATCTCTGATATCAAAGATGCATCCACTGGACTCAGTCTAATGAATGGATTCAATAAATCCAGTATGACTATTACCGCCAATGGCATTGGTCACGAGTATTCAGTCTATGTAACTAAGGAAGCTTCAGACGCTGACAATTATACTATTCAATTTGTTAAAGGATAATAGATATGGCATTGACTAATTTTGGATCAGGAATTCCCATGATCATGGGATATGACCTGAAAGCTAAAGTTCCTCTCGACTACCGAGTACTAGTCGATAGCATATCTGATCTATCCGATGCTACTTTATTGAAGTATGCATATCCAGGATTGTTAGTATATTGCAAGGAGGATTCATCCTACTACACTTACAATGGAACCTCATTCTCCAAGTTTGAACCTGGAGGAGGAACTTCGGATGTTTCTGTGAAGTTTGGATCGACTCTTCCTACTGACTCAGATATGGCTGACTTAACTATAGGAGGTTGGTATGTATATGAATCGGATAATTAAAAGGTTGTTATTTAGTGCAGTACTAGTTCTAATTCTACTAGGATGCTCAGTTCAAGGTAGGATATACAAATTTTCTACTTATGATCCTCAGTACTCAGTAGACAGTGTCTGTACTAAGTATGGATTGGTGACATCAACTTATACCTCATGGGATAGAGCTGTTCTCCCAGTACTAGAATCTGATACTATAACTTCTTATGTATACTATTCAAAAGTTAGTAAGAAATCCTATGTTATAGTAGTTAGTAGGTACTCATCACGTGATTATTATACTATAGAAGTCAGAGAAGAATGATAGCCGGATTATTTAAAAGTGAATATGATAGTAGAGACTTTGATGCTAAGAAATTCTTAGCATCAGGTCCTACTATACCTGAGGAGTATGACTTATCTAAGCATCTCTCCTCAGTGATAGATCAAGGATCAGATCCTTATTGCTCTCCTATAACTGCTCTAACTAATCTGGAGTGGCATAGCACTTTATTGTCAGCTAAGAAAGTTGAGTTCTCCAAAGAATTCATATATTCTAGGAAAACTGAGGCTATCGGAGATGATGGCATGACTCCCAGAGATACCCTAAGAATTCTTAATAAGATAGGAGTCCCTACGACTAAGGAGTATCGAGAATTCAGAAAAGATGAAACTAAACTCCTAGAATCTGCATCTAAGAATAAGATCTCAGCCTATGCTAGGATCTATGATCTTGATACTCTAAAGAAGTGTATCATTACTTATGGTCCAGTATATTTAGGACTCCCTGTATATGATTTCAACTCATCAGAGTTCTGGAACGGATCATCCCTCATAGGGTATCATGCAGTCCCTGCAGTAGGATGGGATACTGACTCTATAATCATAAAGAATTCATGGGGTTATAATTGGGGTAATGGAGGATATTCAAATCTGAAGTTTCCTGATCTAAGTAAAGCTACTGAAATGTGGACTATCATAAACCTATAACACTATCATGAAGAGATACTATATAAAATTAAGTGATACCGCTCCATACAATAAAGTGGAAGTGGCAGCAGCTGAGAATACAGTGATAGTGGATAATTCTGATGCTAAATTTACTACGTCATCAACTAACATTAACTTCGGTATTGGATCGAATATATCGTCCTATAAGTTTTGTAACTCTACTAGTACGTCTTATTCAGATATATATGGAAAAATCATATATGCTAATTCGATAAGTACATCATCAGATAGAAGGCTGAAGGATGATATAAAACCAGCTGACCCTGAAATGATTAAGAAATCCTTAAATCTAGGAGATCTCAAGTCATTCAGATACAAATCAGATGATACTAGATCTTACGGTAGAATTGCTCAGGAGATCGAGTCAATCGTACCTGAAGTAGTTGGATACAATGAAGATGGGTACGCATCAGTGAACTATACAGCACTCCATGAGCTACAGATACAAGGACTTATAGATAAGGTAGCTGAACTGGAGAATGAGATAATATCATTGAAATCGCAGCTACGGGAGAAACTATGACTTGTATATTAATATTTGTTATAGTAATATTGATTCTCGCACTAAACAATTTATGGGTATCACATATGAACTTGAAGAAAGAATTCAAGGAGTATAGGATAAACATGGAAGCAAGATTAGAGAATCACCTTAGAAGGAAACTGACTAAGTCAGAAAGACATTAATAATCGATACTTAACAGACAAGTCCATCTGTTAGGTAATTATAGTACTATAAATAATTAACAATATGGCTAAAAAGAGTAAAGTCGTACAGGAAGTGCTAGAGAGTTCAGAAGTACTAGCTACTGAATTCAAAGTTACTCCCACTGTAGGTGAGGGTGGCTCAGTCTACCCTATTGAATACAACGAGGAGGGAGAAGTAGTGCCTCATGAAATCTATGATGACAGAATGGCATATGTAGTACTCCCTGACGAGGGAATGAAAGCCTCCTCAATCACTGTAGATGGAGAAGAACTGTATGAGAAAGAATTCGATGTTGATGAGGAGACTGGTCAGATAAAGATAGATCCTGAGACTGGAGGTTATATGCTGAAGGATACAGAGGTCAAGGTGGCCGCCGACTCCCATGAGAATATCTTCAAGCTCTTCGATATTGATAAAGATATCGAGGTAGGGGTTGAATACTCAGAAGTACCTACAGTGAAAGTAACTGCTACAATTGAGGGAAGTGGTGAACTGGTCTCCAACTACAGTATCGAAATGGATGCCAAGAATGCAGGACTAGTGGCTGCAGGTGAGGAAGCAGTTGAATATGATCCTAAGGAGATCCTAGTCGAGAAGGGTAAGAGTACTACTGTTTATGCATATCCATCACTAGGGTATAAGTTCTCACATTATGAGTGGACTGAGACTGAAGGTGAGGAAGAAGTTACCAAGAAGTGGCCTCATCCATCTATTGATCTCATGTACTTAGAGGAAGATATGGAGATTAAAGCAATCTTCATTGCTGAGAAGTTCACTGTCAGGATTAAGATGGCAGGTGAGGAAGAAGGTCAACTCCTTGAGGAGTGTTCAGTAGATCCTGTAGAGCAAATTATTGACTTCGGATCACCTGTAAATGCTACTGCAGTAGCAGGCCCTATGTATGAGTTCAAGGGATGGTATGTAGGGGAGAATCTCATCAGTTCTGAAGCTTCTCTTGCAATGGAAGGTGCTTATCCATTTACGGAGGAGAATCTTCTGATTATAACTGCTGTATTTGGAGTACCCACTGATAATGAAGGAAGCGATGAAGGAACTGAAGAAGGTGGAGATACTGAGTCAGGATCTGAGGAGGATCTCTCAAAGTCAACCATTTCTTGGGATCCCGAGCATACAGGGGACTCAGTCGACCCAGAGGTGTAGTTGTATCATAAAAGGTAATACAGTTCAATTCGGTGGAACAATATCCTGGTATCCTGCATGCCCTAGTGTACGTAGGGTACCAGGTAACCGAGTTGGAGTCCAGATAGTACCTCATAATGATTTATTCAAGAATAAAGCTAGAGTTATTATCGGATGTAGGAGTTATGATGAATCCATATTTGTAGATTATGGATCTAGTACTCCTAAACTGATGTACTACCCATTAGTTACATCGGCAGGAGAGACTTTCAAGATAACGATCATCTGGAATGATGGAGAACTCCAGGAAGATTTTACTATCAAGATACTAGATGATGCTATATTAGAGAAGCCTCATTGCAATTGTAAATAAATTATAATAATATACATATAATGCGATCAGTAATTTTAGAGGATAAGACCAAGAAAATCGATGAGGAGTCGTTGGGATTATTCACTAACTTCCTACTAAATGGTAGAGAGTTAGGAGATTGCCAATGCAATCCAGGAGGAGTTCCAGGATCTGACACATTTGTGATAAAGATTAGGAGATCCGAAGGAGGTAGCATTTATCCTTATGACTCATCAGATGATAGAGTACTTCCCATTCACTCTAATTACACAGTAATCGCAGTTCCTGATAGGGATTATCAAGTTTCTAGGATGGTAGTTGATGGACAGGATATGCCAGTCATAGAGGGAGTCAATAGATTCTCTTTCACTGACATCACTGCAAATCACGAGATCTACTTCGAGTTTGAGAAGGTCTACTATTATGTTACTAGAGCTGCAGTCCCTGCATGTGCTGGTATTGTAAGAGGAAGTTATAAAGCTTTAGCTAATGGATATGTTCTATTAGAAGCTGTAGCTAATCCTGGTTACGTATTCGAATCATGGATCGATCCAGTCACCAAACTAGTGATCGGAAGAGAAGTCACCTTGAGGATGGATATTTCTTGCAGGAATAAGTCGGTAATAGCTAAGTTCAGAAGAGCTAAGTTAGTAAACCTGACTCTGAAGTATGACAAGAACATAGCCGATGTCAGCATGTCTAATTCCACTGGAACTTATTACGAAGGACAGAGTGTTGAGGTAAGGCTGAATAGTCTTAATCCTAACTATGATTTCGTATCTTGGACTTTCGATGATGGTACCATATGTACTGACAAGAATTTCTCGTTCAGAATCTATGGTGATAGTGTCCTAACTCTTAACGTAAAAGAATCTGAGATAGTTAATGCTATCATCAGAGAGGATGGTCATCTATACATCACGATGTCTAATGGTAAGGAATTTGATGCTGGAGAGGCAAAAGGAACTGACGGAAGGGAGGTAGAACTTTGGAAGAATCCAGACACTCAAGTGATTGAGTGGAGGTACAGAGGTGATACAGCTGGATGGATTCCTCTGGTATCAGTGGCTGACCTTAAGGGAGATACTCCCTACATAGGTGAGAATGGTCACTGGTATATTGGAGGAGTTGATACTGGAGTATCTGCTGGAGGAACTTCTATACTTGAATATCATTCACGTTCTCAGTTCCCAGCTATCGGTAAAGAGGGTTACCTTTATATATCCAAGGGAGCTAACTTAATGTATAGATGGGATACCAGAGAGTTAGACTACTTCGTAGTTGGATCTGACTGGAATGATATTAACGTAATACATGGAGGGAATGCGTTTACTAAATAATCTAGGAGAGAATGGCGACTACACGAGATTATACTAATTCCTTGCTGGATGCTAAGATCGTCCTGAGGAATGATACGGCTGCCAACTGGAAAATAGCCAATCCTATTCTTCTAGAGGGTGAATTTGCTGTAGAACTCGATACTAAGAAATTCAAACTGGGTGATGGAACTACTCCATGGAATAGCCTGAAGTACCTGGATTTCGGAAGTGGTGATCTAGGATCTAGAGTAGAAACTCTAGAATCTGAGATGACTGAAGCTCAAGGAAATATCTATGTACTGAGTACTCAGATGGCAGAGGCATTGAAAGCTGCTGCTGAGGCTAAGAAATTAGCTGAGGAGACTAGTGAGAAAGTAGATGGATTCGATCAGAGAATTACTGATGCTGAGACTAATGCCAAAGCTGCTCTTGATAAGGCCACTGAGGTAGAGAGTTTAGTAGGTCAGTACGACGAGAGGATAACTGAAGCTAGTAAAGACGCATCTGATGCTAAGACTGCTGCTCAAGATGCGCTAGATAAAGCAACGACTACTTCTGATAAGGTTGGCTTGCTAGAGACTCAAATGGAGTCCACTGTTAAGTATACTGAATTCCAGAATCCTAATGATCCAGAGCCTCGTAAGACTATTCAACTGAAGAATCATGATACTATCTCAGGATTGACTACTTCTGGTGAAGGAGTTAATATCGCCATGGTATCTAAATGGGACAAGGTTGACTTAGGATCACCTCAATTAGAGGTAAATCTAAATGGACCTGCAGATAAGAGACCTACGTACAATGATACTGAAGAGATAGCTTTAGTAAAAGACATACCTAGTAGTGATAACTTTGCTACTAAGGAGGAGTTAAGTGATCTATCAGATACTGTATCAGGATTTGATAGTAGGATTACTGAAGCTGAGTCTAAAGCGGAGGAGGCCTCGTCTAGTGTAGCTCAGTACGATCAGAGGATCCAAGAGGCTACTGATCAGGCTACCTCTGCATATAATACAGCATCTCAAACTGCGGATGGTCTACAGGAACTTAGGACTACTGTAAATAGTCAGGAGACTAGGATAGTAGCTCTCGAGAATAAAGGCTATGATGGAGGAGATGTAGAACTATAATATTACTATGGCAACGAGTATTCAATTAAAAAGAGCTCTCACATTCGAGGGAACGGCTGATGAAGCTATCGCTAGGGTTAAAGAGTTGTCAGGTGATAATGCGTTAAAAGTAGGTGAACCCATGATTGTCAGATTCCGAGAGGACTCTGAGTATAGGTACATGCTAGTAACTTGCACTGCAGTAGATCCTACATCACTGACTATTTACCCTGCATTTGAAAACCTTACTGATTTTGCTAATTATATCAAATCGATAGTACCTAGTAGTGGAGGCAGTACTGTTGATACTCTGGAGTATATCTTCTCAGAAATGGGTGGCGGAACTACACAGAGGCAGTTCAATGATGCAGTCATAACTACTATCTTAGATATTGATGAGAGACTAACTTGGCAAAACATGTAAATAACATATTTATTTAAGATATGGCAAATAAGTTAAATTTTAAATTTGGTGATTCTACTAAGTATGAATCGTTGGAGACTCCTGAGGATGGGACCATCTATGCTGTGAATGATGGATTCACCGAGGGTAATGTCAAGATGGGTAGCATCTATAAGGGTGATAAGATCCTAGGTACTACTGTAGCTGATAAGCTAGTAGTCCCTAAGAAGATCACAGTAGCTGGACTTCCCTCTAATAGCCCATTCGCTGGAATTAAGAATGGAGATAGTATCGAAGCTGGTACTGATATCGCCAAAATTCTGATGGATATGCTTAGTAAGGAGCTGAATCCTAGTACCCCTACTAAACCTAGTGTCACTATTTCAGGTCCCAAGTCATTAGGGACTTTTGAAGTCGGCGCATCAGTATCTATCCCTGCTGTATCAATGGATACTGTAGAAGGGAAATTCAATGACAGCTGGGGAGGTCCTCAGCCTGCTCCTAGAACTTCCTTCAGCAATCAGACTATTACTCCTAGTGGTCAGGTAGGATTCACTGGTTATGCACCTGTAGCTGGAGCTAGTATTAATTCAGGATCTGCCACTGCTGTACTAGGTACGAATAAAGTTACTATGACTGCTACTGCTAACTACTCAGCACCTGCTAATAAGCCTCATACTAATCTAGGTAACGAGTATGACGGAGCTGAGGCTACTTGGGTTGCAGGTGTCGCATCTAAGGCAGCTGACTTCACTGCAACTGGTGTATATCCCGTATACAGTAATAATGCTAGTAGTGGTCTTACTGCAGAAGTCAATACGAGAGCTGCACTTACTGCTGGAAGTTCAGTAGAGATTAGTTTTGGTAGCGAGCTGAGTAGTGGTAACTTTGTAGCATTTGCTCATCCTGCTACTCATACTATCACCAAAGTAGAGGTATTCAATACCATGTCTCAGAAGTATGAAACCTATACTGGTGGATCTACTGATGTAGCTGAGGATTCGGAAAGAAATATCAATGGCACTAACTACCAGTACAATGTATGGACTCGCCAGGGAGATAATAAGAATGATGCCATCAAGTTCAGATTCACTCTATCTAAAGGACTTAACACGAAATAGTAGAAGAACATGGGAAGAAATAATAATACATTTAGTTTAGGTGCTGGTTTTAATATCACTGGCCAGGAGCCTATTGATTCCAGATTAACTGTATCGGTTCTCAGTGATCTTACTTCTTCTGCAACCTGGGAAGGTGTTGGTCTCTACAACGGTCTTACTGTATCAGTTCAGGAGGATGGATCTCTCTGGGTACTGAAGAATCGTGATGAATATACCAATTCAGATAACTGGATTAAGGTTGGATCTGATGGATCAGGATCGATTACTGCTGAGAACTATTCTGCTGCAGTTGCTCTTGCTACTGCTGACAATATAGGTCAATTGATCTATGTGCTGAACGAAGAAGGATCATATACTGCAGGTCCTTATGTAGTGTCTGGAGCTGGAGCTATCTCAAAGCTGGGAACTACATCAGCTACTGGAGATATCGAAGGTGATGTTGAGAAGCTAAAGGGTGATGTATCTACTCTTCAAGGGAAGGTTACTGAACTCGAGAAGTTGGATGACTTAGGATCTGCATCTGGTCTGAAGAAGGAGTCGAATGGATCCCTAGCAGTTAAAGTTGATCCTGCAGTGGGTAACGCACTGACTGTAGGAGCTGACGGACTGAAAGTTACGATCCCTGAAGTTGAAGTTCCTGAGTATACTATTGCTGCTGCAGATAGTGCAACTGAGGGATACCTTAAGAGCTACGAACTCCGTAAGGATGGTGTAAAAGTAGGTGTATCTATCGATATTCCTAAGGATCTGGTAGTTACAGCTGGTGAAGTTAAGACTGTAGAAGAGGAGAATGTACCTTACGAGGGAGCCGTAGTTGGTGATCTGTACCTTCAGTTAACGATTGCTAATCAGGTAACTCCTGTATACATTCCTGTAAAGAAACTTACAGATGTATATACTGCAGGTGCTTATCTGACTCTTAGTGGTACTGGTGAGTTCGCAGTTAACTATGATCAACTTAAAGGTAAGATCAATACTGACCTGGTAGCTCCTCTGGATACCAGACTGACTGCTGCTGAAGGTAAGATCACTACGATCGAAGAGAGCCTTAATCCTGATACTGAAGGTAGTGTAGCTAAGGATGTCGCTGATCTCAAGACTGCTACTAAAGGTCTTAGGACTGATGTAGATACACTTGAGGCTACTGTAGGAACTGCTGAATCAGGTCTCGTAAAAGATGTAACTGATCTCAAGACGAATGTAGCTGCTATCAAGGTTAAGGATGTAGATACTGCATCAGTAAATGGTATTCAACTAGGACTTGATGCTGCATCTGGCAAAGTGAAGGTCAATGCTGTATCGGCTACCGAACTGGGAGCTCATGTATCTCCTGGAGTTAATGCTACTAAGGTAAAACTCGGTGCAGATATCACTGATGGTGCAGAAGAGGATCCTCAGGTTATCATCTCAAAGAATGCCACTCTTCCTGAAGCTATTCAGTCACTATCTGACAAGGTACAGAGTGCAATCGCTGGTGGTATCACTGGCATCTCAGGTGACTCGTATATCAAGGTAGGTGGATCACCTACTTCGAAGATTCTGACTCTTGATATGGATGCAGTAGGTAAAGCTCTTCCTGCAACTGGATCAGCTATCGTAGCTGATGCATCAGGTAAACTGGATCTTTTCTGGGACGTTATAGAGTAAAGTAAATAAGGACTACTACTGCTCCTTATTGAAGTGGTAGTAGTCCTTTAATAATATAACATAGAATGGCAATAACTAATATTCGTTTAGGTTTTGTAAGATGCAACTCACTGCCTGAAACTCTTGAGGAAGGTAAGTTGTACTTTAATAAAGCCGATCATCAGATCCACCTGAAAGTAGGTGAAGAGGTGATTGCATATGGTGGTGCACTAACGGATGCTACTCTGGTAAATAATGTACTGACCATCACAAAAGCTGGTGGAACCAATGTAGTCCTGGACTTTACTGACGTAGCATCTGCTAGTCAAGTAATGAATGCTTTCAAGGAGATCGATGAAAGACTCGATGCAGCCTCAGTCCCTTATACTGGATCTAATGCAATATCTGTATCGGATCATGCTATCTCTCTAGTAATTGATCCCACTGATAAAGTTCTATCTCAATCAGGGACTGGTCTTCTATCTAACCTGTCATTAGCATTTGATAGTGCAACTGCTACTATTAAGCTGATGGGTAAAGATGCCGACACTCCTATCTCAACAATCGATCTTCCACTAGAGCAAATTCTTAAAAGTGCTACTCTAGGTGAGGATGGCCATCTGAAGTTAGTATTCAATACTACTGCAGGTGATCAGGAAGTGGATGTTGATCTGTCATCTCTAATTGATAACTACACTGGAGGTAACGGCATCAATGTAGCTTCAGGAACTATCAGTATTAAGATAGATGAAGCTAGCGAATCTTATCTAACAGTATCTGAGAGCGGCCTTAAGTTATCAGGACTGACAGCTGCTCTTGAGGGAAAGTTGGATTCGACTGTTACTATCAATGGTAAATCGTTCTCAGATGGGGCACTCACTCTGGATGCGACTGAGATAAAGACTAAAGCTGCAGTAGGAGGTATCGTTGCAGGCACTTCAGTAGAAGCTGCACTTACCGACCTCGATACTAGAATTTCATCAGTAGAATCTGGTGGAGTGACTAATGTAGTTGCTGGAAATGGTATCGAAATCGATGCTACCTCAGTTAATAGCCCCAAGGTATCAGTGAAAGCTGATCCTAAGGATGATAATACGCTTCAGGTATCTGAAACTGGAGCTTACGTTCCTGCCATGGTATGGGAGGAATTCTAGTAATATTTGTTTATATATCATAAATCAAATTAAGGAATAATGGCAACATTTTTAATTGCTAAAGGTCTGCAGTCGGCTTACACTGCTCTGGAATCGAAAAGTGCTAACACCATCTATGTATGTACTGATAGCGGTAATATGTACCTTGGTGAGACTCCTCTATTTGAAGAAGGTGCATTCACTGGAGCCAGTCTGAGTGGTAAAGTGATCACATTCACGAAGAAGGATGGTAACTCGACTACAGTGAACCTCAGTACATTTGCTCTAACTACTGACGTAACTGCAGTAGGTAATAGAGTCACCACTCTCGAAACTTATGTAGGCACTGACGATACTGATGGACTTGGTAAGAAAATTGCAGATGCTCTTGCTGCTGCTCAAGCTGCTCAAAGTTCAGCTAATGCAAAGGTAGCTAGAGTATCTGCAGCCAACGGTATTACCGTAGCAGGTACGGCTACTGCACCCACTGTAGCTGTTAAAGCTGCTAATGATACCATTACAGTCAATGCATCAGGAGTAGCTGTTAATGCTGCTAAGTTTGATGCAGCAGGATCAGCTAATGCTGCTAAGTCTGCAGTAATTGGTTCAGCTAGTGATCCCTCATCAGCTAGTACCATCTATGGTGCTAAGAAGTATGCTGATGAGAAGATCGCTGCTCAGATCGCATCTACATATCGTTACAAGGGAAGTTGTGCTTACTCTGAGCTTCCTTCTGAAGGAAATGTAGTAGGTGATGTATGGAATGTAGAAGATGCTCATGGTAATGTACCTGCTGGTACTAACTGGGCATGGAATGGTAAGGAGTGGGATGCACTTGCTGGTGACATCGATCTCAGTCCCTACGCTAAAACTGCTGATGTAGCCTCTACTTATGCTACGAAGTCAGCACTGAGCACTCTGGAAGGTAAGGTAACGACTAATACTAATGCGATCTCCACTCTTAATGGAACTGGCACTGGTTCAGTATCTAAGAGTATTAGTGACGCTATCGGAGCTCTGGACGCTAGTGATACCGCAGTCGGTGGTAAAGTTGTATCGGCAGTGAGTCAGACTGATGGTGTCATTAACGTTAGTCGTCGTGCACTTGTAGCTGCAGATATTCCTTCACTTGCTACTAGCAAGATCACTGGTTTGGATACTGCACTGGCAGGTAAAGTTCCAGTGACTAGAACTGTAAACAAGAAGGCTCTGTCATCTGATGTCGTTCTTGGTGGTGCAGATATTGCTCTGACTGGATATGTTAAGGGATCATCGTCGGCTGCTATTGCTGCTACTGATACAGTAAATGCTGCTATCGCTAAACTGGAGGTCAAAGTAAATGCAGCTGCTGCTAGTGGTGTTAAGTCACTCACTTCAGCTGATAAATCACTGACCATTAATCCTAATAGTGGTGCAGTTACAGCTAAGGTTGCTCTGTCAGCTACATCTGATAATGAGTTAACTCTAGGTGCAGACGGTCTGTATGTACAGCCTATGCAATGGGGTTCGTTCTAGTATAATCTAGAATATCTGACTAGGAGAAGGTGATACTTCTCCTAGTCCCTAAGAAGATCATTAGGGTCAGAATGATCAGGAATAAAGGAGTTCGTGTTCTACGTAAGTAGTGTAGGATGCAGAATCATAACGATTCAAACTCATTAATTAACTACTTTTACATTAGAAGTTGAAATAATATGAATGTAAAATTTAAGATTGGATTAAAAGCTAATCTACCTAAAACAGGGATCGTAGAAGGAACTTGGTACCTAGCTAAGGATGCCGGAGAACTTTATTACGGAGATGCAAGTAATCAGATGGTCCTAGTAGACGCATCTAATAACTTGAAGAATATAACTATTACTGCGGGGAGTGGTCTACAAGGAGGTGGATCGATTACTTCTGCTGGGACTTCTACTACTATATCTCATAAGTCAGTCAGTACTACTGAGTCAGGGAGTGGAGATTTCATAGCTGATATACAGTTTGATGAGTTTGGTCATGTAACCTCTATCACTAGGACTGATATATCTTTATCTGATCTTGGAGTGACTGCATCTGCTACTGAATTAAATTATGTCAAAGGTGTCACTAGCTCTATTCAGACTCAATTAAATGGGAAAGCTAGTACTTCGTCCATTCCAGCAGCAGCTACTGTAGCTCCTAAAGCTCCTGGAACTGCTACGGTAGGTACATCAGCTAAATACGCTAGAGAGGATCATATCCATCCTACTGATACTACTAGAGCGTCTGCATCCACTACTATAACTGCAGGGACTGGCCTTACTGGAGGGGGATCATTATCAGTTAATCGTACTATCTCCCATCAAGCAAAACCTGAAGAAGGTGAGGATGCAGGTGGAACTGGATCTTTTGTCACTGGAGTAACTATTGATGACCTAGGGCATGTAGTATCAACGACTAAAGGAAATGCTCCGTCATTAACAGGAGGATCTGCAGCTACTTCAGGTCAGTATGTATCAGGAGTCACTGTTAGCGGTCATGCGGTAACTGTTACGAAAGCTCCACTCCCTACTACTATATCAGGTAATGCAGGAACTGCAACTAAGTTAGCTACTGCAAGAACTATCTCACTATCTGGAGATGTAACTGGCTCTACTACATTTGATGGATCAGATGATGTATCCATCACAGCTACAGTAGCTGATGATAGTCATAATCATGTTATCTCCAATGTTGATGGACTGCAAACTGCATTAAATGCTAAAGCTCCCTTGGCAAGCCCTGCACTAACTGGGACTCCTACAGCTCCTACTGCTGCAGCATCTACCAATAATACTCAGGTAGCCACCACTGCATTCGTTAAAACTGCAGTTAATTCAGCTATCTCAGGTCTTGATGGAGCAATGGTATTCAAAGGTACTATTGGATCTACTGGAGCTACAGTTACTGCACTTCCTAACTCTCATACTGCAGGATGGACTTATGTGGTAGCGACTGCTGGTACTTATGCAGGAGAGGCTTGTGAAGTAGGAGATATGATTACCTGCGTTAAGACTGGAACTGCTGCATCTAATGCTGACTGGAATATAGTGCAGAATAACATTAACGGAGCAGTTACAGGACCTACTAGCGCAGTTGATAATCAGGTAGCAGTATTTAATGGATCAACTGGTAAGATAATTAAAGCAGTAAACGCTAGTACATTATCAGTAGGATCGGCTAGTACCGCCACCTCTGCAACTACAGCTACTAATCTTTCATCAGCTCCATCTCTAGCAGCGTCAGGAAATAATATTACTGTAACTGCAGGAGGTAAAACTTCAGCAACATTTACTGTACCATATGCAACTAGTGCAGGAAGTGCATCATCAGCTACTAATGCTACTAACTGGACTGAGAAACCTGATTGGATCGGGAGTAGTAAACCCACCTATACTGCTAGTGAAGTAGGAGCACTCGCATCTGGAGGTACTGCAGTAAATGCTAGTAAAGTAGCCAATGCATTGATTCTAAAGGTAAATTCTGGTACTACCGAAGGTACAAATCTGTACACATTTAATGGCAGTGCAGCTAAGACTCTAAATATCAAAGCAGGTAATAATGTAACTCTAACTGCAGCAGCTGGATCCCTCACTATATCATCAGCTGATACTACTTATGGAGTAGCTACAAGTTCATCTAATGGACTCATGAGCTCTACTGATAAAGCTAAGTTAAATGGTATTGCACCAGGAGCTACCGCTAATAAGGGTACAGTTACTTCTGTTGCCACTGGTGTAGGTCTAACTGGAGGTACTATAACTTCATCAGGGACTATAAAGGCCAACCTACTTAGTGAAACAGCACTTACATTGAATGCTGTAGCGGGAACTACTACTTCAGGTAGAGTATATCCTGTAGCAGTAGATAAAACTGGGTATCTGGCAGTTAATGTGCCTTGGACTGATACGAATACCAATACTACTTATACTTTTGCAGGAGGTATAGATGGATTCAAGGTGACTCCTAGTGGAGGGAGTGCTCAAACTGTAGCAGTTGACGTATCAGTGACTAATTCAGCTCCCACTCTTTCCTGGGGAGCTACTAGTACTATAGGTACTGTATCTGGAACTGCTCTAACTGTAAAGATGCCATATAACCCTAATACTCACTATACTGCTAAATTAATTGCAACAAATTCTCCTACTAGTACTACTATACCCGCTGAAGCAGTGCATGATCCTTACCTTAATATACTTGAGAATGGATCCATCTCTAGTTCCATAAGACTTATGGGTGTAAATAGAACTACTGTTAGCTCTTTATCTAATGGAATAGTTCAAATAAATACTCCAAATTATTCAGCAGGTACGGGACTAACTATGAGTGGGTTGTTAATAAGTCATTCGACTGAATCTGGATATAAACACATCCCATCAGGAGGTGCATCTGGTCAGTTCTTAGGGTACAGTTCAGCAGGGACTGCTAAATGGGTATCAGCACCAACATCTAATGTTACTTTTGCTGACGGATATAATACTAGCTTCAGTGGTAGTAGTGTTATAATATCAGGTGATGGAGTAGTAGATGCATCACTAGATAGTGCATCCAAGACTTATCAATTAACCTGGGCTAGACCTTCATATATCCAAGGGTATGCTAAAACTATTACTGTAAATGGCACTTCATTCACTGTCAATGCAAGTGATAGCAATGCAGTTAGTATTACTACTGGAGGTATGTCCTATAGTAGTTATACCTATAATTCTACTAGTCTTACTATAGCAGGAGGAACTTGTAGATATCCTAGTAGCTACTCTAGTTACTCTTCTACACTGACGGTATCTCTCACTGGATTTAGTTCGTCAAAGAGTGATGCTATCCTTGTAGTCTACGGCACTAGAACTGTATTATTCTCTTCTAACAGTAATCTTATAAAGATGTCTGATATTCCTACTACTGGGTCGTCATCTTCTACATATAGAATCTATGCATTCCAGTACCTTGGAGGTAAGATTGCTGTGAACTGTGCTGAGTACACTGCATAACTAAACAAATAAAGAATCACTAAGGAGTAGTACTACTCCTTAGTGATTTAATAATAACTAAATAATATATGGCAGTAAATCAATATACTGGCTTTCGAGCTACTAGTGATGACACTTCTGAAGCAAAGATAATTGCCATAAATGAGGACAAGGCATTTGGATTCCTAGGGAATGAATTCAGAGTAGGTAATTGGACTGGATCTACTGATGATCAGAAAGTTCAGAACTGGGTTGACTCGTCTGAAGTACTAGCATCCGAAGTATTTCTTGTGACTCAATACTATACTAGGGCTGATGTAGATAATAAACTGAAGCAGATCAGTACTAATATGGTAGTAGGGAGTGGAGCTACCTTAGAGGATAATCATATTTACAATGCATCGTCTTCAGGGAATTTCACTATAAACTTATCTGTGGGTGGGTCGTGTATAATATACTGCCCTGCTAACTTAAGTCCTACTTTGAGTGGAGGCACTGTGAAATATATATCAGGATACTCAGACGTGTCAGGGACTTCATCCCAGACTAAATGCATTTGCATTCAGAAAGTGTCAAGTTCACTCTCATTAGTAAACGTAGCTATATACGAATAATATGTTAGAAGAATTCAGCATACTAACGATGGGTCCTGATATGGATTGGGAGAATAGTGATAGACTATTAACCGACATCGAGAAACAAGGGAATAGAGACGAGGAAAGGTCAGTCACTCCATTCAATATTACTGTCACAGTTGGATCTGGAGGAACTGCTACTCCTACGTCAGCAGTTGGATACCCTTACAAGACTATATACATAAATATAGTACCTGAAGAGGGTTACTGGATAAGTAGAATAGTAGATAATGAACAAGAGTCATCTCATTGGTTCAGTGGCCTGCTATCTTATACCTATCTACTCTACAATGTATCAGAGGATCATGATATTAAAATAGAGTTTGCTAAATATCAGAACGAGTAATCATGATAGTGAAATTCAGTAAGAACTTACCTTTTGGATGGGATAGAGTGAATATGATAAATACTCTCTATGTATCTGATAAAGTGAGATCCAAATGGTTTTCAAATAATGATTATAGAGTTTCAGTCAAAACTTACGAAGGGATCAGGTCTGAACAGATGAAAGAATTACTGATCATCTTCTATTGGGTTATCAATCTAGTAGAGTGGATAACGAGATTAATACTAGTACTAGATCGTACCACTTCATTAGATAAAGAGTGCCAAGAAAATAAGTACAATCCTAGGTACCTCCTAAAGAGAAAGAGGTACTCCTGGATAAAGTACTATAAATAATTCTTTTATGAGAGAATACAATGTAAAAACTGAGATAGTCCCTGCAATAAAAGATATTGGAGGATTAGTATGGACAGCTCCTTACTACGTAAACCTAGCTGCTATCAGGGATCTATCTAATCCAGACTCATGGAATGATACTTTCATTTATTTCTATTGGAGAAAGTCGGGAGAACTAGTATATACTCAAGTCAATGAGTTTACTACTGATCCTGGAGTGAAGTGTCTAGAAACTCCCCAGAATTCTAAAGGATGTGCTATACTAGCCGATGGATTTCATCGTAAACTTTGGCGTTTAGGGTATCACAAGGGTTATGAAGCTCTACAACAATACTCATCTGCAAAGGTTTATAGGGATAATAACAAGGACGACGTATTTGATCTTGATCCAGCTACTTTTGATGAAGGCATGTTTGGAATTAACCTTCATAGAGCCAATGTTAATTCAGTGGCTGAGAAAGTAGGTAGTCATTCAGCAGGTTGTTTTGTATTCCGCAAGATTTATGACTTCAATAAGTTCCTAGAAACTATTAAGTTCAGTCAAAGAAATTGTTCTCAGAGATATTACTCAGTATCGGTATTTGATAAGAGTTATTTCAATAAATAAACTGGTCACTGACTTTAAACTAATAACATGAGCAAAATTATCTTTTCAGGTAGAGTATTCGACTCTAAGACAGCATTAGCTAGGTACCTAGGTATTAACGAATCATCTGTAAGAGGACAGATTAAACGTAAAGGCTACTTTGAGAGAGATGGAAAGAAGGCAGTCGAGATTGACGACTCTGAGATTCCATCATTCCTAGAACCTCATACCGAAGATGGTATTGTAGCTGAACTTCATCAGAAATTCACTGATGACGAGCTGAAACTTATAGCCAAGGGATTCTCACCTAAGCAGGAGATGATTAATTTCCCTAAGCCCAATTTTACAGGTAAGCACTATAAAGTTGGAGTCATGTCTGATCTTCATCTAGGATCCAAGTATTCGAGTCCTGAGTACATAAAGGATGCACTGAAAGAGATGGAGACTGTAGGATGTGATTTTATTACGCTAGGAGGTGACTTAGTCGATGGTATGACTTCCAAGAGACCTTGGCAGATCTATGAACTATCAGTACTAGGTTACTCCGCTCAAAGAGATTTGGCAGTAGAGGTGTTAGGATCGACTGAGGTCCCTATCATGGCTATCTCAGGTAATCATGATCTCTACTTTCAGCAATCAGCTGGAGCTAATATAGTAAAGGATATATGTGATAGAACTCCTAACATGACTTTCTTAGGAGATCATGAGGGAGATATCAACGTATCCGGAGCTACGATCAAATTATGGCATGGAATTGATGGTAATAGCTATGCCACTTCATACAGACTCCAGAAGATAATAGAGTCATTCAGTAACAATGAGTATCCAGATATCTTATTGGCATCTCATACTCACAAATTCTGTTATTTATTCGATAGAGATATACATGCTATCAGTACTGCATGTATGCAGAAACAAACTAAATTTATGAGAGGGAAAAAGCTGGCTGCACATGTAGGGTTCTGCATACTTGAGTTCGATGTCCTAGATAGTCAAGTGACAAACCTATCATGCAGGTATTATCCCTATTACAATTAATTAATAATTCATATGAATGAATTTAGTGGTCAAATCGGAGGAGATCTAGGGAGTAGCATCTTTGAGTTCATAAATCAGATAGGAGCCAATTCAGAAGGAGTACTCGGATATGATTCAGAACTTCAGATCCTCAAAGACCAAGTTGCTCCTATTATTTCTGTAGAGTACTTCAGTTCTAGTAATACATTAGTACTAACTAATACAGCTGGGTATGATCATATCATAGAACTAAATGATATTACCATGACTCCTGAAGAACAGAAGGATCTGGAGGATATCAAATCACAATTACAGGATCTAAAAGATAGGGTCGACTCTATCAGTTCTGATGTGGATGAATTAAAGTCAGCAGGATATCAAACTGCTGAGCAAGTGGATGCTAGAATTAAGGACGTCATAGGGACTGCTCCTGAGGCGTTGGATACACTGCAGGAGATCGCTAAAGCTCTAGGAGATGATCCTAACTTTGCTGGCACTATTACTAATGAGTTATCCACTAAAGCTACCAAAGATGAACTCAATTCATTGAAGTCAAAAGTCGATCTAAAAGCTGATAAGACTGAGATTCCTAGCCTCAATGGGTACGCCACTGAAGACTGGGTAGAAGGTAAGAACTATCTTACTGAGCATCAGGATATCAGTGGGCTAGCCACTAAGGAGGAGTTGAATGCTAAAGCTGATACTTCTGTAGTAACTAAGCTTCAATCAGATCTCACTAATGTAGCTGATGTTATCATTCCTGAGATGAATACTAATACTGCCATAGGACTTAATAGTAAGGTGTCATGGGATGAAGAGAAGAAAGTTATTTCTATTCCCGTAGATGGATCCATTTCTGCACTTAGAGAAGCCAATCCTGAGGAAGGAACTCAACCTGAAGGTGGAGTACTTCTAGCTCAGAGAACTTATGATTCTGGAGTAACTTTAGTCACTGAGGTAGGTACTACTAAGAATAAACTAACTCTTAATGCATCTGAAAGACCTCAGATAGATATCGCTGGAGGATCTAGTGAGAAGGTAGCTTATCTAAGTGAGATTCCTACGGCACTGCCGAGTCCTGCAGCATTGACTATTAAGTATAATGGAGTTCAGGAATTTACTTATAATGGATCGACTGCAGAGACAGGAAATTTCATAGTGAATGCTAGCACTATTCCTATGAGTGATTCAGATACTACTACTCTACTAGCTAAGATCGAAACTTTGGAAGCTAGAATAGCAGAATTAGAATCTAAGTAAAGTGAAAGAGAAGAGGCAATCGCCTCTTCTCTTATTTTTATTACTCTGATTTATCCTCTATCCTAAAGATAGTCTTTACTATAAATGGTATAGCACCTATATAATATAATGCTATTACATCTATGATAATAGATCTAGTGGAGAACAAGAATCTATCAAATCCTTCTGGAATACCTGACGCTGTAACGAAGGCGATTAAACATGATACCATCGTTATCAACCAAATAGCTGATAATGCTATCACCAAATAGTTGCCAGTCTCCATATCTTTACCTAGGAGTCTATCCATAGAATAGAATTTTGCATAAGTCATCTCACTCATGAATAGTACTGCTCCTGATAGGAATCTCAAGATGCTAGGGAGTGCTAATAAAGTTAGCGCACTGAATAGTATTATATCAGAAATATGTTCATCCGGACTTCCAAATGCAATCATTAGAACAAAACCCCATGACACCGCTATCAGAAAGGTGATTAAAGAGTCTCTTGCATATTCTTTATATATGAACTCTCTGAATTTCTTATACTTTATTAGAAAGGGAGATTCGATCTTAATTAGATTTCCAGATCTATCCTTAATTCTATTAAGAGTAATAAGGTCATCAGTTACTAATTTATAGTCGTAGACATTACTGGAACCTCTATGATTGGGAGCAGTTTGATTCTTTAGTAAATAAAGTCCTTTGTGACCTTCTGATTTTATATAGGACTCAAACTTTGATCTAAATGGTCCTATATATTCAGTACCTCCTTTATAACTTTCACCTGAATATTCATTGAGATCATCCAGATCAGTTATAAGAGCGACTAATACATAGGGATCTCGTCCTCTAAAGTAAACTGTCTGACCGAGTTTATATCTCATAAATCTTCTCTAAATTTACGTTCAGCTAAATCCCAAGCCCAACAACTTATATAACCTTCTTCAGCATCACTTAGCAACTCTGAATACTCTGCCATTAACTCATGACCTTCTTCTAGAAGATCTGGACTAATAGAACTCCAAATATCAAAGTATATAGTATCGAAACATACCACATTCGAGTCAATAGAATCGATCCAAGTGAAGATATCTCCATTAACTAATTTGATATTATACTTGGAAATCATCTCTGAGAAGATAGGTCTTACTAAAGTTAAGACATCTATATTATACTCAACTATCGTAAGACTGCTAACTTCTCCAGATTCTAATTTACTCTCTAGATTCTTTATTAGTAGACCTATGCCTAATCCTCCGATCAGTACATCTCCTTTAGCATTATCTATAAACTCCTGATTAGTTCTTAGTTCTAAGTCAGTATCTGTCATCATTAGTTCAGGCCCTATGAATAACTGTACATACTCACCAGGACTAACTCTCATCTCTGGAGTATTATTCAGAGCACATCTAAGATCCATCATCCTCGACATCTGATCAGATATTCTCATGAGTCTAATTTCTGCGGATCCTAGTATAAATGGATTATCTTCTGATAATCCATATTCCTTGTATAAGTCAACTACCTTTTCCATCATGCAGTGCTTCTCTTATTATTTCTGTCAATGATTTAGTTGCGTCATAAGATCTTAAGAACTTATATGACTGCTGACTGATATACTCACTAATCTGTTCAACTGTACTATCAGCGAACCTTCCCAGTACTCTAGAATCAGTGCCATTGATCAAGAATACTAATCCATCAAGAAGATCGCTATTAGGATTCATAATGTCTATCCTAAGATAGAATCTTAACCCTGAATCTTTCTCAGTCAAGTATACTCCAGGATGACTGAGTTTAATATCTTCATAATTATCTTTTATACATTTATTAGAAATCAATTCTCTAATATTCATTATCATCTTGTCTCATATCATGAGTAAGGCCTAGAAGGGTTCAATGAATTCTGATAAAAAAAAACAAGGGAATTATCTCCCTTGTTTTGTCACTTAAATCTAATTACATCTTCAGTTAGATGTACCATTATCTCCTCCAAAGAGATCATATTAGGACAGTCACTACCTAGCATCTCCTGATACCTATATTTTAAAGAATTATCTTTATTCAAGATTTCTACTGTCACTAGTCCCTCTGAGTAATTTATGCTTATCCCCAATCCATTGGATAATGTACCTATCCATTGACTATACCAGTACGGATCACTGACATCCTTAATACTAGTGATCTCATAGGGAGCATGATTCAGGAATACTGTATTTTTGCTCATGACTAATCTTTATCAGTAATTGACGAACTATCAGGATCATCTTGTCGCTGGTAGAAATTGAGATTAATATTGAGTGAACTTCCATTCCTAAAGAACCAATTTATAGTATCCATAGAGAAGAAAATCCAGAATATCCAAGAAGTAACTCCCTCTGATAGTAGCGAGATATCTCCCAGGATTATAACAGTTAGTAGTACTATTAATGACCTCATGATATTCTGATTATACTTATTTTGGTATTTCTAAGTCCCGACTCCTCATCGATTACTTTAGTAGCAGTCTGAAAGGAAGTATAGTCCCTAAGAAGATGAACATAGGTACGTCCTTTCTTCCTCAGGTAATAATGACGACATGGCATATATTTATTATTATCCTCTATCACTACATATCTGAACGAGTTCAATCTGTAGTATATGAGGAGAACTACTATTAGTATCAGTACTACTAATGCTAATATTATAAACACTTGTGGAATCATACTTTCCTAAGTATAAAATATAAGTTTATTCACTCGAATAAAGAGATAATAACCGTACTAAACTAGGATTTACCTAAGTAAATCAGGTAGTTAGTACGGTTATTTATCATTAATAGATGAGTAAATTATAAGAATCTTCTAAAGCGAGGACTCCCTCGTCCCTAAGTTGTAACAAAGTCAGGCATTCCATAGATCGGACATTTAGTAGGAGGTTGAGTACCCTCAGCTACGTATCCACATGTTGTACAAGTCCACTTCTTCATAGATCCCCCCCCAGATTCTGATTGAGGAATATCTTATTCACTTTGTTAGTTATCTATCATCGATTCGATAGATTCCTTAAGTACTTCAGTTATTGACTTTCTACCTTTGTGTTTCTCATGAACTGAGATACACTCGGATAAATCCACCTTCATCGGTACCTTCTGAATCATGGGACTCAAGAGTACCACTCCTTCGGAATTCTCTGGATCCTGATAGATTGTAACAGGAATTCCAGTCTCAGTAGTATACTCGATACTAGTAGAGTCATTTACTGGAATAATATCAGTAGCTCTAGATCCTAAAGCTGCCTGAACTTTATATAATATAGTATTCATGACTACTTAGTCCCGCTAGATCCGAATCCTCCACCTCTATCTGATTCTCCCTTAAGGAGCTCCAGGTACTCCTCCATAGATTCACGTTTCTGAGGATATCCTGTCGCTGACAACTCAATCGACCACTGAGCTATCCGTTCTCCATGAGGTATAACGATTGATGAGAACCCATGATTGATCAGAATAACATTCACGCACTGATGATAAGGTTGATCTACCTTACCTGGACTATTCAGTACGGTGAGGCCATACTTGATAGACCATCCACTTCTGGGAGATACATGAATCCTAGTACCTTTGGGAAGATCAATAAAGAGTCCTGTAGGAATACGTACTCTGGCTCCAGGATGAAGAGTAATGAATTTCTTAGTTTCATATACACCTTCATCATTCTGGAACTCAGTCTCCTGCATTCCTTCATCACTCCAAGTATCAATGCTCACTCCATCTGGATGAAACTGATCATAGAGTTTTATATATCTAGTGAGCTCATGATCATAAGTAGAGTCATAGCAAGCTCTCAGATCCATCCCGTCATCTCCCTCATGAGCATACTTAGGATCTTCCAAAGTAGCTGAGGTATTAAGGAGTCCAAATGGAATAGTAGTAATGAAATTCTGAGTTCGAATCGATATAAGATTATTCATATTATTTGAGTTTGTAATTAGATAATTCTAAATTTCCTCTTAGCTAAAGTCCTAAAGAGCCATCCATTGGAAGTAATGATCCTGATCCTACATACTTCCAATGGACCTAGGTCAATCATCAAAGTGGATTTGTATACTGAAAATCCATACTTATCTGGAGCTATTAGTACTCGATCCTCAAGAAGATTCCCTGACTCAATTAGGATTTTTAGACTTTTCATCATCTTATTATAATCCTCAGGCAGGAGAAATGTCTCTTTAATCTTGAATAGATCGAAACAGTAGTTATTCAATACAGGAAAATTATACTGTCTATTGGCTTGACTAAACCTTAGACATTTATAATCTTCTAGGAATTTGACTCTAATCGGATACTCATCCGAGAATTGAGTCATAGTATTATAGAATCCAAGTAAATCCTGCTGATAGGTATTCATAAGATAGTCTGATTTATTCTACTACTGCTCAGATCCTACTACGATCTGGAAGGTGATACCCATCTTCTCCAGCATATCATATACACCAGCGACTAGGGTATCAGGTACCATACCCAGAACCTTTCTAGACTCCTCGATAGCAGCTTTGTACTTGTTAAATGGATTAACTACCCCCTTGAACTTGTTAGGATCGAACAGACCACTCATATCGATCGTCTTGAGGATAACCTCAGAAATCGACTCAGAGCTATTCTGAGAGATCTTAGTCACAGTAGGAGTATCCTCCTGCAGGAACGAGTGATCAACGATGTTGAACTCATAGGTATCTGCAGGTACCGAATCAGGGTACATCTCATCATCTGCTACGAAATAGCACATGAGACGATATCCTGACTGGCCTAGGATATAGTTGATCGTCTCGATATCTTTGTTATTGAATAGTACATCCGATTGAATCAAGTCAAGGATGTCGCTATTTGAGATTGCAATCGTCAGTTCATCGAGACTTGAACGGAGGAATGCATGGATGAATTCATTCTTAGTTACCTTCAGAATGTTAAGGTCAGCACGTTTACGCTTTACAAAACGACTGACTCTACTATTGACGTCACCAACTGACGTAAGTGAGATTTCAAGCATATTTATTAGTATATTTACTAGTTCTATTATCAGCTAATGGAGCTGACTTCTATTATCCTATAAGATACCGAATAGGAGATACTAGTTCCATAATTTTTCTCTAAATAAACTATGATCGGGGCTAAGAATAAACAAGATGTCATTAAGGATTCATTACTGAAAGATCCATTTACTTTCATACCAGTATAGGATGCTACCCCTAAGAAATTAAAATTAGTGTTTGACTCCTCTAATTGACATTTCATTAGTACTAATGTTGAATCCGGATTGGCGACATACTCTGTTAATGCCTCATTTACTAGGGATTCACTAGAAATCAAGTAACCCCCCCCTGTATTAATCAGTGAGCACTCTATAGTGAACACTTTCTTTATTGCTCCCATATCTGCAAATAAATTCTGAGAAAAGAAATAATTATTCATAATATTCAGTTTCATTCCAATCTATATCAAGATCACAAATTGGACCTGGAAGTTTGTAGGCAGGGATAGACTTCATCCCTTCGTACACAGCTTTCACTAGCCTATGATTTCCATCGAATAAAGTGCCTCGATAGGTCAATACTATAGGATAGGATAAATCTGCAGTTAGTATCTTATCATATGACCTCATCAAATCATAGATAGTCAGATGAGTTGTACCGTTGTCTACTCCTACGATACTCTCAATGGGGTAGTTAGTGATGTCTAGCTGGAATGGTTTGAGATTTCTATGTGCATAATTCACTATTGGAATCACTGGATAAATCCTGCCATCCTCTAGAGATCCTTCTTCATCTTTACTGGCTCTCAGTAGGTAATTATTAGCATCCATATTGCAGAGTTCGCTTATTGTAGTAGAGGAATACTCTCGTACTCCTCTACTTAGTTAATTTCTTAAAGATCTAATCATCGACTTCACTACGAAGTAGATAATTATCACTCCTCCTACTATCAGAATAAATCTCCATAGTGATATTACTAGAAGTAGTATCACTAGTACTAATAGGATATCTACTAAAGATTTCATCTTACTTCATTTTATCGGACGATTCTCCATTCCAATGATCAAGTTCAGCCTGCTTAGGGAACATCTCGTAGAATTTCTTCCAAACTCGTTTACTACGTTTCTTAGATGGATACCTAATCTTGTTATGACATCCACCGTAAGTAGCCCACTTATCTACGAATTGTCCCTTATTATCCCTAGTCTCCTTGAGATTATTAATCTTAGAGTAGACGTCCTGATAATCGAACTTATCAATACGAGTCTGGACCAGAAGATTAACTATGTCAATCTCCTCAAATCCCAATTGAGATATTATGGAGTTCATCCTGACATATTCTTCATCACCTAGCTTGGACTTTCTCTGAATAAACTCAGTATAAGTCTTGCATCCTAGGAAGGGTTCCTCATCTAAATAATACCAGAGATCATCCCAAAATCTGCCAGTACGAAATCTAGTCAGTAATCTCTTCAATTCTCTGACTAGATCCTTCCTTTTAGATAAAGTCAGAGGAGTCTCCATTATCTGTCAACCTTGAGAAGTAAGTATCCTTAATAGCTCTATATGCAGGAGCGGATACTAAATCCAGCATCTTCTTCTGAAGTCCTGTAGGATGGACATAGGACTCTAACATCTGTTTGAAATGGTCTGGACCTAATTCATCACTGGCCACTATCAGGAATAGGTTATTGACTAGATCTAGTTGATCTGATGGATCCAACTTTTTATTGAAGTCAAATCTGTCGATGACTAAGAACCTATTGAAGTCAATATCATCAGGATCATTCACTGTAGATAGATACTTCATCATCCGTTCATATCTTTCTTCACAATATTGGTTTCCACATTTCAAATTGGAAGCAAAGATATCTTTCTCAGACATCTGATACCCACATATACATACAGGGTACTGCATATCTCCATTACCTCCTTGGATCACTTCAGTAACCTTTGGAATAGTCCCTCCTGCTAGACCTACTTTTACTCTTGCGCCTACAGTGATATTCTTCTTTATAGCAGTTGGGACTCCTCCTGAACTTGGTTTCCTGATAATTGATCCTTTGACTTCTGCTGGAGGATCCAATTTTACGTTCAGACTCCAGCCATCCTTGCCTTTGCCTACTTGGTTATTCCATAGCATCTCCACCACTTCAGATAGCTCATCCACTCCTCCATGATCAGACTTAACTGCAGTTATCACCTCTCCAGTAATGCTACTATAAGCAACAAATCCATCGAATTGGAAAGTCCCTGTATCAGTAACTGTCTGAATTCCTTCTAGTACATCATCTCCCAAAGATAGTAAATCCTCCGTACTAAATATCTGACATGGAGCGAATTTTATATCTCCAGAAGGATTTTTTACTATATCTAAGGACCTGATCAATTTTACTGGATCGTCTATCTTATGATCACTAAAGTATCTAAATGCTCTAATATTTATCAGCTCATCGATCTGATCATCCATAGTTTTGGAGTTCACTAGACCATTCGCTTTCTGACGATTCCTAGTAACTCCTTTATGATCGAGACTAACTAATGCTTCGCATTGGAGACATTTAATCCTAGGATCAACTTTAGGAGCGTACTTACTAAACTTAGAGGTCTGATCTACTCCCATGCCAGAGAGGTTATCACCTCCTGCAGTTACTACTCTTGTGCAGTTCCCTTCCTCAAAATACCATACAGTGGATGATCCATCATATTTTAAATTCCAGTATACTTCTCCGTGATTCTCATCATGAATTTTCTGAATCATGGATTTCATGGAGTCACCTAATTTCACTCTGATCTTAGGAACTTTAGTCAGGTAATCCTCGTTCTTCACTCTTCTCTGACCTTCAGTAACTACATTGCGAGGATCAATCCCGTCGTCTTGAGCTTCCTTCTCTAGTCTGTCGTACTCTTCATCAGTCATTCCAGTGGGTACATTATCCACCCAGTACTTTCTGGCTGCATCTAATACCACTTTATGCTTCTTCAGGAGTTCTTTATCTATTGTCATGATAATAATCTTATGTAATTATAGAAGTACTTCGCTCCACTTTTGCATAAAGTCAGATATCTCATCTTCATCTCCTGAGAACTTAGATGGAGTGACCTCTACTAGATAATAAAGTTCTCCTCCATTCGCCGGATCAGTTATTAATACCTTACTATTCTCTGGTAAGAATTGATCAAGAGCAAGTTCGAAATTCTCTAAAAGTTTATCATTTACTTTAGAGTATTTGAATCCATAATAATTAACCTGACCTCTAGTAGGAGTGCCTGTTGCAATTTCTACATAATCATAATCAGATACCTCCTTATAACCCAGCTGATCCAACCAGCTGACAAGATTATCAGTAATACTAGTCACTAAGTTTCCATTCCCTGACTCCATTACCCCTGAGGTAGAATTAATCGGGTACTCCTGAATAAGATCCCTATCAACTAAATCCTCTAAATCTTCACCAATTTTTACTCCTAGATTTGCTAGATCCGTTAGGAGTTCAGGATACAGTGCTACCGAATCCAATATGAATATTTCATCATCTGATTTCAAGTACTGTTTTCTTCCAGTTCGTTGTTCTTTCATGTCAATTCCGATTAAGTTTGTAGTTATATCCAGTTGTAAATTCACTTCATTGGTAAGGGTTACCACCTGACTTTCCAGCGTTTTTATCCGTACAGTGGTTCATCAAATTCCTTATGGATACTACCACGCATCTTATATATAAAGTTATTCAGATTATTACTAGGCAATCTGCATACTCTTCTGTAGTAGATAGATCCAGTAATAGGTCCTGTGTAGAAGATAACTAGGAAAGGTGTATCCTTGGCATCATAGCCTATAAATGTACCTATAGTCATGTCTACTAATGGATAATAGCCTTCCAATCCAGGTGAAGTATAGGTATCAAGTACTGACTCAGGATCTGGTAACTCTATATCTGTATTATACTGGACATCGTAAGTCATCCTGGACTTCTTTATGATATGTATCAGGTCGTCAGTCCCTAAGGATACTTCTGATCTCTCTATACTGAGTACGTTGCGACTACATATTGGATGATCCTGACCTTGTGGATGTACTCTTAATAAAGTCCTCCTGAGATTATGCTCCAGAGCTGATGAGATTAGTTTGAGTCTATGCTTAGCAGGAACATGAATATCATGATCTGAGATATGCTGTCTCAGTGACATCTCTATAAAATCCAGAACTTCCACTATATCTGGATATATGTATAAATCTATATCTGATAGATCTTTATATGGCCATACTAAAAGATCTAATTCAGCGCATCCTGCTAGACGAGTAGAAGGGTAGACTACGAACTTATACTCAGGGAGATCAGGATCCAAGCTGCTGAAAAGTAAGAAATGGGAGTTTGCTAATCTAGTGCAAATCCCATCATAATTCTCAGGTAATTTCTTAATGAATTTGAAACGAAGGGAGAACTTTCTTAAATGACTCATTGGAATCTCAGACATCCTAAATCTAGGACCTCGAGGTATCCGATTGCCTTGATAATAAATTACCTTACCAACTATCAATCCCACCAGAATTTCATCCTATCCCTGAGAATAGAAGTTAACTCCTCCATATCTTTCTTCTCCAAGAAATTAGTATCAGCATAGAATGCCCTAGGACCCACTTCAGTCGAATCTGTAAGTCTACTCTTAAAGTCCTTCAGGAATTCATCTCTTTTCTTATTATAGTCTACAAAATACTTCTCTCCTTCACCTGCAAGGAACTTATCATGAGAAGTCATATCAAATCCCAACTCTCTGAGGTAGTCAGTATCATAATCCTCATCAATGATACGATCCAATAGGACTAAACATCTATTCAGATCACCTACTATAGATTCCTTGTCACTATCGATGAGGACCTCACTAGATTCGAAATAATCTCTCATCCTAGTGAATTTGAACTTCATCATCTCTAGAAAGAATCCATAATCAAAATCCTCACTCTTCCAAATCAATGGGAGGTAACTAAATACTCTCCTCACTCTGTAGAAAAATTCCCAGATAAGTCTTTTTAGTTTCATAATTTTATTTATTTCTAAGTCCTATAAGATCTCCTAATGGAGTAAGAATGGTCATAAATTTCTTGTTTAATGTACTTAGCTTATAATATTCTATCTTCTGCAATACCATGTCGAATGGGCATCCATTAAATTGAATTATCGTTTCATCGTGATTCTTTCCATGAGACAAGAATCTATCTGAGTAGTCGGTGAATATATTTATCCCAGCATACTCATCCACTTCATACTCATCCACTTCATACTTATGACAAGTGTATTCTATACTCTGAGATAGGTTAATTCCTTCTGCATAGTACTGAGTATCTATCTTATCAAATCTACCCTCCCCATCAATATGATGAACATTATAACCTGTTACTTGTCCTGAACTTACCATAGAGACATGACACTCATTCGGTACAATATGGCTAAGGCTCCCAAAGTACATTTTGTACTCATGATCACTTCTGAGCAAATCCGATGAATTCTGAATTATGTACTTACTAGCATCACTCATCCTAGTAGACTCAGGGAGTATCTTGTAATCATTATGAGCATTGAAGTTTAATGATAGAAGATTGCAATATCTATATAGGATCTTCTTAATAAGATCTAGATGATCAGGTTCTGAATCATCCTCAGGATCTTTATAGAGTGTCACATGAATCTCTCCTGCAATAAAGAATTCTACTATATAATAAAGATCATAAGGTATTCCCAGATCCTCATCCGCTAGTATCTTTATCCTAACTAGGTACTCAAGACCTGGACCTAATGCCAGTACTCGTTTAAGTATATTAAACTTAATAGGAGTATCTGGGTCCATGTAAGATGGGAGAATAGTCCCTCCTAACGGGACTAACTCGCTATAATGAAACCACTCATTATACTCAGGAGGTATGTCATAAGTCCTGAGTTCCCTAGGTATACATACTGATTCGTACTTAATCAGATGCCTAGTTTCGTCATAATAATGATTATTCCAAGTGCAATTATTCTCTAATTTCTTCTTATAATTGTATGATAATCCGTCTAAATTCATACACCAATAAGGCTTTGAACCGTAGAGAGAGGTGGATTGAATGCCTAAGGGCTAGCACGGAACTTATTCGGCAGACACTTATGCTGTTAGAAGTGAAATTGGCACGACACTTCAGTGTAGGATTGTAGTGAGGTAAGAGTAGAATCTGCAGATAGAGGTAGTAGATTATTGATAAGAAATTATGATTCTGCCGTAGTACAAGGCCGATTATCAGCGACTTGAGATACCGTAGGTATCGAATTGCTCCATTCGAGCGATAGCGAGATATGGAGAGGGAGCTGAGGCCGAGATATTGGAGTAGTACTGCATAGAATTTAGTGATTTCTATCTGCAGATAGTAGGATGATAAAATCTGGAATCGAGGGTGGGAAGTAGCAGAATGCTACGGGAATAGGATTCGAGTACTGTAGTATCTAAACTTCAATTCTATAATAGTTAAATAGTATGCTTATTACGTCGTCGCTCCTTTTCGAAGTTCTCTCCTTACGTCGATAACTTCGTCGTACTATCGTACAGTCGCTTCCCTCCTAAAGCTAAATAAAAAAAAATAGAGTAACCAAATTAATGATTACTCTATCTTGTTGGGAAATTATGACCTTTCTTAGGAAAATTTGTAATGTCTAAACGAAATCCCCCCGAGCTGATAATCAGCTTGTTATACTCCTAACTTTCTTGAGATGAAGGGGAGGATATCAGGTTAAGAGTTATACCTAGTTTCTCTAAGTAGGATAGTAAAGGATAATAAGCCCTTACTTTCTTTTCAGATTTAGGTATCAAAGTGTATAGTACTTCAGGATCAATATCCATAGAGTACCTTCCATCAACTATGCTATCCTTTATCTCTTCATCACTTTCAGCAGCATCTTTTACTCCATACTGAACTATCTCCATGACCTTAGGATTCAGTTCGTTCAATATCTGTAGTTCTTTCCTCCACTTGGGTCTTATGAATGATAAGTTTAGGTCTATTGGCTTTCCTTTCTCAATCACAAAACGATTATTAGCTACATATTTAGCCAATGAGTCAATTACTGAGTCGTTCCAGTCACTAGTGAAATACGCTGTTACTGAGCAGTCACTAGCATGTTGTCTAATCCTAGTTCTACATACAGTTTGTACTACTTGATACAAAGTATAATAGTAACTATCTGTGTGGCATTTGTATGTATCATTGAATTCAGATACTACATAGTTAGGTACGTGAAACTCACCTAAGAATACTACTGAATCAAAATCCTTGTACATATTAGTAGACTTATCCAGTCCAGACTGATAGTGGATTACATCGAACTTGTTAGGACTGATTCCTTTACTCAGAAGGTACGATTCTATGTATCTTTTTATGTCAAAATCAGGATTACTAGATTCAGTAACAGGAGAAAGGGATGATCCTGATACTTCACCATCTAGCTTAAAATTCTTCCAAGTAACTATAAGAGTCCCAGCACCTGAACTTATAGATTCCAGAAGACTATCTAGGACTTTCCTGTATTCATTCAGTACTTCATCTTTCCTTTTTACGAACTCGGATGCTGATTGATACCTGGATACCTTAAAATTAGACTCAGGAATTTTTACTATGGATAAATTCGATGAGTACTTATTATCATAAGTCAGGACTTTAAACTTCTCAGAATCTCTAAATGTAAGATCTCCAGTTCCCTCGAATATGATAATTCTAGACATCATTCCTTGCATTACCAAATCGGCCAATGAGTAGGTTATCCTAAGATCTTTTGAATCACATTCTACTAAATCCTCATAGTTATCATGAAGAATACTGAGTACTAATCCTGTTTTCAGTTTCCCTAACTCAGTACTAGTATCAAAGATCATCAGAGACTTATCCTCAGATACTATATCATTATATACTTTCTCAACAGTACTGAAAGTATCTAGAGGTAAGTACTTGAGAGGGTCATTTAGGATCACCCTTACTTTACCAGTATCTTCATCTACCATCATCCTGCAGTCTTTCTGACCTAGTAGTTTAATGAAAGATTTACTGATCTTCTCGTTTAAAGTCCCGCATGTAGGCACCTCGTCTATCAGTATTAATTGACGAGGTAAGTAGGATACTCCAGTCTCATCAAACTTGAACATAGCTCTCTTAAGAAGGCTAAGGTCATCCCTTCTCAATTTGCACCTATTGTAGTTAGTAAGGAGTTCAGGATACTCATTCATTAATTTATGATGAGTACAGATCAGAATTCTTTTCTCTTTCAACTTCTCAGGATTATGCTTCCACAGATTAGCATCAGTTCCTTCAGCTCTATAATCAGAGTGAAGTACTACGATATCATCCTTCTTTAGTCCTCCTGGAGTATCTTCATCTACTAGGGTGAGACAGTACTGATACATCTGATTACATTCATCAATAGTAGCAGCTGAGTATAGAATCCCTTCTCTATACTCACTGGCTATCAATTTCTTTATAGCAGTAGTTTTCCCACTACCACATCCAGAAGCTACGATGTATCCTCCGTATTCTCCAGGTATAGAGATTTCTCCATTTAGGAATTTCATATTGATCCTAGGAACTATACCTGGTCTTTTATTTCCTACCTGTACAGTTATAAGATCACTGAAATTTGTTATGTTATCACTCATACCTCCTATATTTATTATTTCTCAATTTCAATTTCTTTCTTCCAGTTTATCATATTAAATCTTATGAGAGTATATAAATCTGAAAGTAAGTTATGGAATATCATCCTTCTGACTAAGTACTGCAGAAGCCTGTCATTCTCATTTAGATACTCAATGAAGTACTGCTCTGCATCTAATCTGATAGCGATCAGACTCTTATCTTCATCTGAATAAATAACTCCAGTGAGTTCTATCTCCACTGTCTCAGGGAGATCTTCATCATGCAGCTCAAATTCAGTGATAGTGCTTAGTCGTTGGTCTAACTCTTCATTTGTTAATTCGACTTTCTCATGTAATCGTTTACAATTACATAATATCAATAGTTCTTCCATAATATCATTCTTATCACAACTAAGGGCTTCCAGCTAAATTGGGAGCGAAAAAGATAATGAACGAGTGTAAACTCGTTCATAAGTAATAATTAGTAAGGTGAGCTATGTAGCTCATCTGACCATCACTTAGAAGTTCTCTAGGGATATTGGATCTGTAGACTAATCTTAATCCATAAGATTTTAAATCGACTCTATAGAATTTAAGTACAACCTTAGGTAAGTCCTCATCTAGATCCTCTAGTATTACCTCTTTACCATTTAGTATCTTTAATCTTCCTGGTTCTGTATTGGGTGACAATATGATCGCTACCAAATAAGGAAGTAATTCATCCTTAGTCCTAGCATCCGTAAGTTGAGGATAGGTCATAGGGTAGTAGTTGAACTTCTCACGGACTCTATGTATCTCTTCACCATATCTATCAGGGACTTCTTCACCTCTCCACTGATTAAGTTACTGGGGATATTAGATAAAAATGTAACTCCGCCTTTCTTATCATCTCTATGACTGTATCTTATTAATATATTCTTAGGGAGATCTTCATCTGAATCAATTACTCTAATCGTCTTACCTTTAAACATCTGGTAGGTATAATTTACCGTTCCTATTAGAGTGATACTACAAATACAGGAGTCAGAATCAGATGCACTCAACTCACCACTATCAATTATTTCAATCTTCATTTAATTAGTACAACATCCTAGTGGGTACATCAACTGGCCACTTTGGATCCTCACTGCTATGATCAGATATCTCATATAATTTACTCAGAAAACTCTCAAGGTCAATACAAGTTTCATCACTCACTAGGTATTCACTAGGTACAGATGACCTATAGGTTACTAATGATTTGACCTTGAAGTCATCTAATCCTTTAGTAACACTATAAGAATAGGACCTCACTAAGATCGGAAATAAATATATTTCACGAGGAAGATCGTCATCGAAGTCGACAAGTTGTACTCCCACTGACTGTATAAAGTCAGGTGAGATAAGCGGTGATACTCCCAATTCTACTACATACGTTAAGTCATCCATAAAGATCTCATCAGTATTAATTAGGTGGACCTCCATTTATTGAAATCCAAAGATATCTGCAAAATCAGAGTCTTTCATGGAGATAGTATTGACATAAGGATCAGATAGTATGAACTCCTTCAGCAGTGACATAAAGTCAGGAACGAAGTCCTCAACGATTAAAGGATCTATCTGGGATTTAAACTCAAGTATCCTATCAACTATCCCATTAGATATTAGAGTCATCTTCTGAGTTAGTAAATCCTTATCCTCAAAGTCTATCCAAGTTTCTACTGAATCACTGTTATTCAACAACTCCCACGCTGGACTTATTAATCCTGATGAGATGATAGGAGGAACTAGGATACTGAACTTATAGTGAGACCTCTCTTTGAGATCTTTGATCCTTTTATAAGCTGGACTACTAGTCCATGCTACCGTCAATTTAAATCGATTAGGCATAATCTCTGGAGGAGTTCACTACGAAATCCGATACCCATTTGATTTCACTCCCTAACATAAGTCTAGCTCCGGGATTTATCTTACATCCCTCGTTGAATACTATCAGCTGATCGACTCTATGATCTCCAGTGGATTCTCTTACGTTCCCTTTGATTTCACATATATTCACGATCTCATCCTTAGGTCCTATAAGATTATGCTCTCTGAAGAATTCAGTCATACTCTTGATCGTATAGTCCTTCTCCTCCTTAGACTCAGGCATGAGTAGTGACATCCATACCAGTACATTACCGTCATGAAGATCCTTTAGATCTCTGAATCTGATATCTCTATACTTAGTATCCTTCTCAGTTAAGGAGTGATTATCAATAACTACATTTTCGGTTCCATCATTATCTATCACTACTCCAGCACTCTCAGGAATTCCCCATTCATCCTTGGAATCTATGATTATCTCAGGAGTTATTATGGATTTGTTAGATCTCAAATCACATCCTGATAATGACATTGATTCCCTGAGAATAGAATTCATTTTATCTGAGATACTGAGTGCTCTTTTACTAGCATCTTTTCTTACTAGAGATAATATCTCATCCGTGGTATTAAAATCATCACCTGATTCCAAGATATCGCATGAGAGTATAGTTAGAAGAGCTGCAGATACTACATAGACTCTTGATTCTTCTAAGTATCCCGCTAGTTTTGATCTCCTCATATATTTGGAGTGAAGTTCATCTATAATCTCATCCGATTTTATCTCCAGTTGTCGAGGAGATATCTTGTAGTAAAGATCGGCTAGAATTAATCCTGTGAACCAGCTAGTATGATTGTACTGAGAGATAGGTGTCATGGTACGTCCATACTCATCCTCACTCAGGTACTGGTCCATTAGATAAATAATTAGTTTTGGAACATTAGAACCTGGTAGTTGACTATCTGATAATCTGTACTCTCCATTCAGTGCATTCTCGATATCATCAATTATTATCGATTGAAGTCTGCTAGATAGATATATTTGCATATTTTAGTTTGTTAGTTCTGGTATAAATTAACCTTAGTGAATCACTTATGATTACCCAGTAACAAGCCGATTAACTGGGATTAACTTCGATTTATCCCTCGATATCGCAGGATTAACTGAGTTCTTCATCAGTAATTCTACGACACGAGGGATCGTTCGCTTCTTATTCGTGAGTCTTATTGATATAATCAACTAACTTCTTTCCTAGTGGATGAAATTCTATTAATCCCGACATAACGAGACTAGCACTCATTCCACTATGTCCTTGACTATTGAAAATTTCCTCACATTGTATGAGTTTGTCGGATTCATCCAGCACCTCATCATTCAGCACTGAAATCAGATCCAACCAGCAATCGAGTTCCATCCCATGGTAAAGATCACCTAGTCTGATAGGAACGATTTTATCCCAGAATTCCAGATGCTCCTCAGGAATGATCCCTCTAGCTTTCTTCCTATACTCCTCAGTTAACTGAGGGATCCTTTCTTTATGAGATTTCTCCTGAGCTTCATAGTCCATTCTCCGTTTCTTCTCATATTCGTCGTACTCTTGTTTCGTGATACCGAGCACCTTGACATAAGCTTCATCAATAGAATCTGATGATGAGATCATCTTTTCATTAAATTCACCACAGCATGGTTCACCATACTTTTCACTGAACTTTACTAATCTTTCGTAAGCTGTATCGAGGTTGTCACCTGGATAAAATTCAATTTCTTTCATTATTTTATAGGATGTCTAAATGATGTTCTCTTATCCATTCCATGACCTTCTAGCTTCTGGATATCAGTCCGATTATCCTTAACTTCAGGCTCATTCATAGCAGATAGGTAGTCATAGAGATTCTGCCAGATCTCTTCGGCTGGAATTATCCTAGGGATTAATGAATCCTTCAAAATAGGATTCCTCATAATCATATGAGTTTTGAATGACTTCTCCAGAAGATCATGATTTATCTCTATACTCAAAGTTCTAGTCATGTACTCCTTTATAGTTATGTATCCCTTGGATAGTCTTCTCTGCCAATAGGAGTCATTATACTCAGCTATGGAGATGACTGATTCGCTATCATAATGAGCATCAGAAGTTTTCCTATCGATTAGTTCTATAGAATTTTTATAGATTCTTCTGAGGCGATCAGATCCCTTCTGAGGAGCCAGGTCAGGAGTTCCATCAGTTCTGAATAGGTAATGAGTGAATCCTACCTCCAGTAAGTACATACTACTTTCAGATGGTGATTTTAACCAATCCTCATCAGTGACGTACTTAATGAGACCTGAATCCAGATATACTGGCATTACTCCAGCCCAGTAATAGTAGTCATTACTGGCCATTGATCCTCTTCGATCGAATACTACTTTCTCATCTATACCATAGATACCAGCTAGATAATCATAGTAGTCTTTCTTATTATCGATTATCTTCATTCAAATCCTCCTCTCCTACTAGACCGTTGAGTAGATCCAATGACCGATTCCAATCTTTAAATAGGTCATCGAACTCTACTTTAATGACTCCGATGTAGAACTCAAATTCTACATTCTTCTTATGAACTTTCTGTCCATAATAGTACAGTACTGATACAAAATCACTACTATTAGAATCATACTGATATATTCTTCCATCCTGCCAACTACCTACTTGCACGCTAGCCTCGTAAGCTAACGTAAGTGGATGTGACAGATTGTGGATATTCTCATAAGACTTATCAGGTCCGTTGAGATTTTCACCTACTGTAATAATGATCTTTATCATTCTTCTGATTTGTTTGATTCGATTGCTTGGTCCACACAATTATCGATATATCTCGATACTGAGAATCTCAGTTTTTCTTGAATGAGGTCAAATAAGCAAGACTCTCCATTGTAAAAGAACTTTACTTCAAACTTCAGTCCCACTAACTTTGCATAGGAGTAGCAGTACAGGAGTTCTATGAAGTCATAAGAATCAGAGTAGAATTTCTTTACTACATCCTCATCACTCGATTTATACTCATTCTTCAGTGAGTTTATAATTGATCTGGCATACTTAGCCTTCAGTAATGGATGTGAACCGAATTTGTCATCGTTCACTAAATTTCTAGGGAGCTTGTCCCCTGAGTATATTTCAATGGTTATCATATATAGGTTGGTATTATATTATTATTTGATCATTTCTAGATCCTCAAATCTGCATAACTGTGCAGTTGATTGGATTCTGAATACACAGAAAACTCCAGTCTCAGTAACTCTCTTCACTAAGGCATCCTCGTTAGTGGGAGTATAAACCACCACATCCCAAGGATCTAACTTCTGAGCATCTTCTTTTGTCATATCTAGTCAAATATTGATTTACAAAGTTCCATATGGTCGACGATATTATCCATACTCATCGGAGGATGATTCACTAACTTCTGGTTATCCCAAACTTCTTCAAGGTCATCATTTGACCAAAGTCCAGTCATAGAGAATACCTCCATTAGATCCTCCATTTTTATGAGCTGATTCTTCAGCTTGGGAGTCACCTTAGTTACTACATACTGTATGTAAGTCAAGTACAATACTGCAGCTCCAGGAGATTCTGCTAAAGACATGATCATCACTATCGATGGATAAGATAATCCGTATTGATAAAGACACTCTACTCTCTTATCGATAAGTTTATATAAGAAGCTATCAGTGATATCTTCTGGCATCATCTTCAATTGTTCGTCATCACTCAATGTGTCTATGTAGTAAAGTTGAGCTATAAGTTGAGCTACATCACTCATTACATTAAGTTTGATCGATCCAGGTTTGGATGCCATGAATTTACATACATGAATTTCACATGCATCCTCACCTAAAGTTTTATAATCTTTTGCTTCTCTTTTCATATTATTCTCTTCAGTATAATTTTATTAATCATAGATTGTGTCATAATCCGACACAATTTCGAATTTATCCGAGAAGTATGTTATACTTGTCAGCATCTGATTTACTAGATAAGATAGTTAGTAAATCTGTTGCTGATTCTTCATTGATTTCAACATTTGACTTTATCGATCTATTGTCTATATCGATCGATACTAATATAGGTTCGATCAATAAGTCAGTCTCGTTTAGAATCATCAGGATCTTACCTCCTTTGGACTCTCCTTTTATCCCGTATCTCTTCTTTGTCCGATAGAATCTGTATCTCACTGTCTTCATGACTGGGACTTTACTCAGATCCAATTCGAATCCAGTAGATAATTTAGTATTCATCAGGAATGCTATCCTATGCATCCTATCATCATTTATAGGAGGAAGTTCAATGCCATGATCAAAGAATTCATATATTATGAATAACTGATCTTTCGATATGTTATCTGCAATAGAATTTATAATCAACCTTACGTCCTTATAATTGCTCAGTGTTCTCTTCTGCATGTTTCTTTTAGTATATTTATGGTTATAAATCCTCTTTGACGAGTGACCAAATTCACTCCTATAAAATCTCCCTGATTGATGTATACAGATAATACTCGGAGTATCTCTTCATCATCTGACAATGATCTTCTGATTACATTAGTAAGATCTGAATACTTATTGGAACTCTCTAATATAGTATCGATCATCAATGTAGATCTATTCACTCTATAGCATCTTATAACACAATGATTCTTAGGTACTATCATGTACTCATTTATAAGGAATCTCAGAATCCTATAAATAATGACCCTATTCAGTTTACTCCTCTTTATCACTCTCCTATGTATTGACTTCGTCCAGTTATACCCTGAATAGATTTCTCCTCTCAGTTTAATCCTGCTGGGATCGAAGTCATTTATTGACAGTGCTCTGAAGTGTAATTCATCAGATAATTTAGGTGACTTACGGTACGACTCATACCAATCTTTCATAGATTCGCACTTCTCTATGAATCTATCTCTAGTAGGAGCCAATATCGATGATACAACTATGTACTTCTTTAAAATATTCCAAGTAGGGAGTAACTTATTTATATCATCACTGGTCAACTCTTTATCTCTACTCTTATGAAACTTACCTAGTCTTTGGTACGAAAGCATAGTTCCATAAGGTTGACGCACCTTCATCAATTTTCCTATCACTATGTCATTACTTGAGTATAGATCAGATGCCAGTTTGAATGCTACTGGCATGACTAAAGAATTGTCTTTAGGTAATACGGATGATGCTAGTAGTATAGCTTGTCTCCATCTTGATGTCAGATTCTCATCAGATAGGACTTCATTTATAAAGATCCTTCCATCTGAGATATCCGAGATCATAAACTTCTCAGTAAATCTCTTGATGAACTCTACTGAAAGAAGTCCAGTGGATCTGAGTTTTATGAATTTAGTATCATATTTCTCTGCTAGTGACTTAATTTCAGAGTATAACTTTGCTAACGTAGTTTCTTTGATTATACTTACTGTACTCATATCAGAATTAAGGCTTAGAAGGGTTAGTTGAATAAGAATGGAGTAGAGGGATTTCCTCTACTCCGATCTCTTCACTCTCCTAGCTAATTCTGATCTTCCAGTGATCTTTATTGATCCATATTCAGAATCTTCTCTAGTGAATGTATACTCGTCATCAGTAATATCTGATAACGTATATTCATTCAGTTCTATCAAGTACTTTGATCCTACCTCATAGTAGAAATCATCTATGTACCTGATAAATTCATCATAGACTTCCCTATGATTCTCTAGTAAGAATCCTATGACCGACTCAAATGAGGTGTCAATGTTAGGATTCATTATTAGCATTAATCTCTTTAGAGATTCTAGTTCCTTAAGTATATCACCTAACTTCCCATCGGTACTCCATATACTTCCAGTATACTCATACGGATTGGATGTAGTAATAGTCCTAGTACTACTCCAAGGTACTGAGCCTATCCCAGTACCAGTTGTGGTAATGAAGTCACTCGATATTGAATTCCCAGATAGATTTGAGGTTGCTATGCTACTGTTATCTAGTAGGTCTTTAACCTCGTTGACTGATAGTTTTACGCATCCACTCCCATCGTCACTCATCGTATATTGTTCCTCTCCCATTGTCAGAGAATTTTGATTTCTTAAATTTCTTTGCCTTCTTATTATTTCCGAAGGTCTTTACTTTTGATTTTAGAGGTTTAACTCCAGTCCTCTTCTTAGAATTGTAGTCCATGTACTCGTCCTCTTCGTCATCCAGAAGATAGTCAGCGCACTTGTACTTCATAGAATATTATGATAAATTTAACGAATTATGTCCTGACAGATGCCAAGTTCTACAGCATCCTTAGCACCTATCCATTTATCAATTTTACTGTTACTTATTTCATCCAGGTACTCCTTAGTGATGTTAGTCCTGGATAAGATGATCTCGTTTATGTATCCAATCAAGACTTTAGTCTCTCTGGAGTAATCATCTATATCCTTGGCAGCTCCCCATACTCCCCCTGATACTGAATGGATCAGAAATCTAGTATGAGGGTAGCAGTATCTTTCATTGGAAGCTAGGAATGGAAATAGGGCAGCAGATGCTACCATACCGATTCCTACTGAAGTGATCATAGACTTATCACCTTCCCACGCTCTTATATAATCATAGATCCCTAGAGCAGATAGAACTTCACCTCCATAAGAATTCATATAAAGTTTCATAGGAGGGAGATCCACTTTCTTATGAAAGTGATACTCATAGGATCCCAGAGCTTCCTCAGCCTCAGCACGTTGTTCATTTATCGTTTTGATAACTGTAGTAGCCGTAGTTTGATCAATCGTTCCATCTATGTAGATCGATCGTTCTTTCTTAAATTTCAGTGTATCTAACATCTGATAGTCTTATTGATTTATTAAAAGTTAAGGAGAAGTAGGATTTCTCCACCTCTCCTTATTGTACTAGCTACTTCTTTTGAGAACCAGGTTTACGATAACCTTGCTTGTTCTTAGTAGATTCGAATGCCTTGATCCTAGCAGCTAAGTTTGCTAATTTCTTTTTATACTTCATGGTTGTTATATAATTGGTTCGTATGAATTCTTATGTTATTCACTGGTAAAATATGCCAGTGATCCTGTACTTTTCAATTGGAGGTATAATATATTCATATATGATGAGTCTCCAGGCAATGTAATAGCGGTCTTGATCTTACCTAAACTGACTGGATTAGTTCCATTATAAGAGTCACATATCAATGGAGGGTAAATCCTTAGAGTAGTATCATCATACCTTTCTAGAACTGCTGCAGTATCTATGCAGAAGTCATATCCAGATCCAACAGTTTCTCCTACCACTCTTATGAATGGCACGTACAGATCTTTAGTATTGAAACTACTCCTCACTAGATTTGAGTAAGCTTCGCTATTAGTCATTCCTTCTACCGTCAGGCTAGCGTAATGACCCCCCCCTGCTCATTAGTAGGGTATACGAACTTGAAAATTACAGGTCTCATATATTCAAGTAACTGATTTTGTGCAATGAATAAGTTATTCATCCTTGTTAATATTTAGTAGGGAGCTTAGTAGTTCTAAGCAACCTTTGTTTCTTCTTTTCGTAGTGTTTATCTAGATCAGTCATAGCTTGAGAGACTAGATACTCATAGTACCTTCTACACTCTTCCATAGTAGTGAAGATTCCTACATAATCAGGGAATACGATATTATGAGTGCCTTCAGTGGGAAGAGGTACTCTCTTTCCTGACTTCTTATCATACGCTCTAGGAGATACATAGCAGGTATTTTTGCAATTAGTATACTCCTTTATCTCCCAAGAGATCGATAAGTCTACTAGAGTGGGCTTTATATTCGATTTAGCTACCAATCTAGTCACATTTACCTTATAGCTACATACATATACTTCTTTATAACTGACGGAAGTGTACTCATATGAGGTGGTAGGTATAAGTCTCGACATAATTCTAATAATCAGGATGTTTGTATTTCTCTATACACTCTAGAAATGCTTCTTTGGTACTATCTTCGTCGACTCCTTCATATGAGTAGAACCACTCTTTAGGAGCTCCTATCACATCACCATAGAACTTCTGATCATCCTCAGAGTACCAGAGAGTTCCTCGTACTCCAGATAGTTTGTCTCGTAATCTCCATCGACCTTCATCAGTCTGGATTACTTCTACATTTGATATATCCATAATTTTATATCTTTAAGTTTGTTACGCTCTATAACAATAAGCTGAGAATCCATTCTCTTTACAAAATTTGAGATACTCATCCTCAGGAGATATTGCAGACAAGAGATTCCTATAAGTTTCCATGAGTTTTATGACTGTTTCATGAACCTTGTGGTACTCTCCATTAGTAAACTTATTAGGATTCCTAGGAAGATCTGGATCATCACTGAAGAAAGTAAATGAATCTAGATGTCTCTTTAACTCCAGCACTTTTGCTTTAAGGAAGTCTCTATCATGGTATAGATCATATATTTCTTTCTGCTCTAAAGCTTTAAATTGCCAGTCTAATTGATTCCTATTCTCCATCTCAATTATTAGATAGTAGCCTCGCCAGGATTCGAACCTGAATCTTCAGTTTAGGAAACTGACGTTCTATCCCTTGAACTACGAAGCCATAAGAGATCATAGTAACGATCTCAGTTTCTTTAAGAAGTTGGGTACTAAATCATTCCGATAGAAGCAATCATCATCAGTGCTAGTTATCATCTCACACCAGTTAGGGAAGTACTTATTAGCTATAGTGAATATAGATTGACCATACCTGACCTCAGGATGTCTACCTCTGTACTCGTTAGCTTCCTTTCTAATTACTTCAATCCACTGATCTGCTGTCAAATTCTCCCTAATCATAGTTTTATCGTTCATCAAGTTTAAGGGTTGGAAGGCTATTGGAAGGTGGAATTCTGAGAAAGATAAACTCACTGAGGATTAATCCTCAGTGAGTTCAGTATAAGTCAGTTTTCTACTTGCAAATTCATCTTCTATTTCAGTGAATAGTTTAGGAGTGAATCCTATGACATCACATGATACATTATAGTATCTAGGATCGTCATAGGAGTTCTCATGAACGTGTCCATGGATATTCCCACGAAATCTAACTACTTCTATAGGATGAATCGGAATATGAGTCAGTATGAATCCTTTGTATCTAGTGCACCCTAGTACATCAATATTCATGGACTTTAGAGTATTGACAACTCCCAGCTTGTCATGATTACCTAGAATGATAACTTTTCTTCCTGCTAACTTAGGAAGATTCTTGATTACTGGATCTACTTTCTCCATGGCTATATCACCTAGGAGATAGACTAGATCTCGCTTGTTCACTACTCTATTCCAGTTTTCTATGATCATCTGATCATGTTCATCTGGATTCATGCCTCGTAGATTCTTTATAAGGTTGACATGACCAAAATGTAGGTCAGAGATCATAAATACCCTTGACATATTATACAGCTACAAATATTAGTTTGTTCTCAATAGTTCTAGGAGTGCAGAAGTTGTAGAGAGTGCAATCACATCTGTATAAATCACAGTACGTACAATGGAGTGAGTCATTAGTCCCTACTCCTCTAAGGACTGAGCAATAAACTCCTGATACTTCATTCAGTATCTCCTTAGGTAACTTAGGGACTGCATGGTGACCTGCAGAAAGGACCTCTCTATTTGTCCATCCATAACCAGGATATCCTTGTGGTATGATGCATCTAGTGTATTCGTATAGGAGATCTACCGTACTTCTATAATCATTACCTCTCTTAGGGAGGATCAGTCTTCTAGTTGAATTATTCCCTATCACTCTAACTCTGACTTGAGCAGTTGGAGTGCAGCACCTTAACTTTACTCCTATCTCTTCTAGTACATACTTATCATCTACCTTGACTCCTAGGAACTTCAGTAGTTTAGTTATCTTCTGTAACTCTTCATCAGATCTTATCAAGAAATCATAGTTTCTAAGTATGCCACTAAGCCTTCTCTCCACTTTTCTGAACTTTATCCAGAAGATCTTTGAATACTCCTATATGAATATTTTCGTCAGCTATCAACTTATTGATGAACTGAATGCAGATATCTGCAGTAGGATTCTTGTACAAAGCGAGCTCTGCAACAAGTTTCTGGTAAGAATTTATGGTAGCCTCTTCTCCATCAATAGCCAGTTGAAGAGCCTCCTCAGGAGTATCTCCGTACTTAATCATATCATTACTCCACTTCTGATCAAGAGTTCCTCCCAATGATACTATCAGGTCCCCAAGACGATCCATATGTTTCATTTCAGTAATAGCGATTCCTAACATTGCAGTACTGATATCTTCGTGTAGAGCTTGCATCGTGACATACTGATGGATTGCGGTTCTCTCTGAATCATTCCCTAGCCCTGCATATGCATTATAGAAAATTTCAGGAGGCACTTCTCCCTTCACTACATTATCAAATGATGGATAGACTACCAGGTTGTCAGAGTACCTCATACTCTCAACCATAGCATTCACTAAGTCCTCAGTTTGATTCTCACTGGGACGTTTCAGTAATATATCTTTCATTACTTATATGATTTTGTTATCACTCAGATTTAAGGTTCTGAAGGTTAAATAAAAAAAAAAGCAGAACTTATTAACTAGGAATTAGCTAATAAGTCTGCAATATTTAGTCAGGGTAATTAAATATCCTGATATCTCTAAAGATTATGAAATCCCTTCTAAGGGATTTTAGTGATTTGTCAAGTGATTCTATTTGATCCCTGGAAATTGAATCAATTGAATTCAGTTTTAATAGGACTTCAGCTTCTAGGCTATCCACTCTTGATCTCAGTCCATTATACTGAAGTTCTATTGACTTGAATTTAGAGTCCATTAATTCTAAGAGCTGAGATTCTTTACTCCTACGAAGTTCTACTTCATAATTTCCAATAACAGCTCCTAGTATCACTGCAAGTATCATAATAATTGGATATATCCAATTACTTATCCTTCTCCACTTCATAAATACATGAGTCTAGTTGTTTCAATCTCCAATCCATCTTTTCTACTGCTTCCTGAAAGTTACCTGCAGAACAAATCTTCTCAGGATGCTCAGGCTCAATGGGATCATCTTGGTCATCAATGACTATTGAAAGTATAGACTTCCTTTGTTTCTCAGTGCTGAGATGCTGGTAGTCAAGAGCTAATCTTCCAAATGCAGTAACATACATTCTTAAATGATAATATTCTTTATCATCTTTCAGTATTCTTCTAGGGAGATCTTCAATCGTCATTCTTTTTGTTTATTTAGTAGTGCCCCTGACAGGGATCGAACCTGCACGGATTTCTCCACTAGATCCTAAATCTAGCGCGTACTACCTGTTTCGCCACAGGGGCATTTTATGATTTGTTGAGCTAACTGGATTCGAACCAATAATACCTCCTCCAAAGAGAGATGTGTTACCATTACACCATAGCTCAATCACTCCCATACTAAGGAATTCTGGGATATTTCTTATTAAAGATATCGATCCACGACTTCATATGGAATTCATCCATCTCAGTCGTAGTGAACCTCTCACCAGTACTCTGATCTTCATAGAAATAATGATCGTACTCGATCAAGAATCCTTTGTACGATACCGTTCTCTTCTCTGTCTTTAAGGTTGCTTTACCTCCTTCGGTAATAGGACTTTCAATTTCCTTCTTAAATTCTATATTACTCATACATTGTTAAGGCTTAGAAGGGGATTCGAAAGGCGTTTATACATATCATTTACAAGAGAGTTCTAATCGTGACGATATTATCTGATATATCTATGTAAGAGTTAGAATGATCCTATGAAAATTAAGAGACTGGGAGTCCCAGTCTCTTTCATTAATTAGCCAGTATATCAATAGACAATTTGATATCTAGATTAGTCAATTCTTTGAGATTTATATTCACAGTACCGTCCAGGAAAACAGTTGATCCACTATAGTATAGTTCTAAATAATCAGGATTACTATCATCAAAAGTAATATGACTATGATACTGTGGCATAACTCCTGTCTTGTAATAAGCTGTAGTTATTATGGATCCAGTTGTGCTTACTTTGAAAGGTGACATGGTAGGGTCATAGATGTCAGGATCATTCGGGTTATTGGGAATAATGAAGATACTGAATTCTAACTTATATATCAGAGATCCCTTTAGATACTGAGTACTTATATGTGTCTACCACTTCATCACTACTCGAAGTGAGTACGTTCTTCGTTCCAACAAATAAAGTACTATCTACCCTCCCCCCCCCTGATTCACTATACCCTATTATAGAATAGTTGATGGTGGAGCTCATATCATTACCTGATGATCCTCTTATAATATCTCCACTAGCGTTTAGTGAGAATTAGATAGGGAGTGATTCATCGCTTAGCGTATTCTGATTAAAGAAAATTTTATTCATAATTCATATCTGGAGTCCTTATACTCCATCACAACTGAGGGGAGTGACTAAAACGGCAATTTTATGAATAAAAAAAAGAATGGACCGAGGTCCATTCTAATTTTATGCGAACATAGTAATCGCTACTGCTATTATAGTTACTATAGCAGAAATTCCTGCAGAGATTGCATAGTTATCCACTCGATCGTCATCGTTAGTTATTTCTCTCGAAGTTCTGAAGAACTTAAAACAACTGTGATCGGATAGCAGTTATTAATAATACATCCATTATTTTCCCAAGTTCACTAATATCATTTATTATAGTTACAGTTTCATGGATATTAATCCTCTCAGATGATTTATTATAATCATTGACATAATTAATATATAACTGTTCTTTAGTCCTCACTTTATCAGTTATACCGTGATCTAGATACTCCCACTCTAGTACTACTTCTACTCCCAGCTTCTCCCTTATCCAGTCATATACTAGTTCTTCCTTTGGTGCTAGGTATTCATCATCAGCTAATGAGTAGTTATCAGAATTTATTACCAATTCTGACTCAGGATGGTAATAGTCACCTCCCTTATAGATGCCTACCCATTCATAAGTAACAAATCCTGCAATCTTGAGTGTTCTTGCTAGGGATAATGATACTACGTTATTAGGTCTATATTCTTTCACTATATTAGTATCAATTTCTACTGATCTTTTAACCTCTTCACCGATATTTTATCAAATGATGATCCTTTAATAAGGTAGTTGTGAGTGAGTACTCTTACCTTCCAGGATCCATCTTCCAGTGAATAAGTATGTACGTAATACGGATTATATTCTTTCGCAGGGACTACATTCTTCTTTATCAGTTTATGCTTCTTAGTATCTAAGCTCAGGAGAAGAATATTCCCTCTTACATCACCAGCTAGAGATTCTTCTACTTTTGAGTATATTACTACTAATAGTTTTTCTGAGCATCCATTTATAGGAAGTATTTCATTTATCATAGATCCTGGGTCAAGTAACTCCAGTATAGGTTTGGCGTCATATACTGATGATACTCCATTGAATGAGCATATCAGGTACTTATCTCCTCCTACTAATGGGTACTGCACCATCCCCACTAGTGACTCATCATTCTTACTAACTATTATATTCATATCAGTTATATGATGAGGCATGAGTACTTTGAGCTTATTATCACTGAATTTATCAGATGACGATATAGTCTCAGTAGTTAGTGAGAATAAATTAGAGTTCACTGAACTTCTAAATTCTTTCAAGTTGAAGTACCTTACACAAGTCGATGATCTTCTACCAGTACATACACGTAATATATAATCTACTAGTGACACTCCAGTGATTCTCTCTCCTGATAAATCCTCTTTTGTGAAAAGTTCAAGAGGGAGTTCTATCAATTTTTCGTTAGTATTAAATGTAATACTAGGCTCAGCTCCAGTCTCATCTATACTGATTACTTTACCTAGGGACTCACTAACATTTTTAAGATGCAATGTTTTAGTCTTATCTCCTCCCATTATATGATAATAGGAGTTGCCTTTCTTCTTTTTGGACTTATAAATAATTAAGTTGTAACTTCCTCTTGATGATATAGTACGGATAGAATCAATCCCTTCAGGAATATCTACTAAAGACGGTACTCCTGTGACTGGATTTATAGAATAAAGATAATTCTCAGTCCTAGTAGATGATATCATATAGAATCCTTTGTTATACCTGACTAAATTAGCGGATACGAATACATTAGGTCCTATAGTAGATATCACTTTGTTATTAGATGAAATATTAAATTTCACTAAATCAGGTACTGATGAAAGTGTCATTTTATCTATCTGGAATCTAGTATCACCAAGTTCCATATAAGATTCTCGTTTCCAATCATCCTCACTCGATGAAGATTTACAGGTCAATCCAAATAAATTATCTACTATTTGATTAAGCCCTCCCTTTATTGCTTCTGCCAGATCATCCTTGTTTATCATATTAGATAACGACATAATAGATGAAATCAATTCATTAGTAGATCCTTCTTTTTTATTAGCTGACATATTCTGATATTTAAATGTATTCTTCACCATTAAGGGGTTGAAGGGGAGTTGAGATAATAACTAAAAATAAAAAAAAAGAGATGACATTATCGTCATCTCTTGCTAGAATCTAGTGGACCCTGAGGGGGATGGGACCAAAGTAGACCTCTCCTCTATAGAATCCAATGAAGTCGTAAGTAATATAACTCACTTCTTTTAACTTCTTAGCTAATTGAGAAGATACTACTCTTCCTCCTGTATATTCCTCCATTAAATTAACTCTATAGCCTTCTTGAGTCCTTCCTCAAAGGCATCCTCATAAGTTTTGAATACCCTGTATTTTATGCCATCGTTAAGAGTAGATCCAGTGAGTCCTACTGTGCCTGGAAGGACCTCAATGAGTTTAGATACTCCCACTTTAAATTTAGGTAGGTCACTATCGTCTGATAGGAATACTATCACCTCAACGTAAATCTGATGATTATCCCTCAACCAACTCTGAAGTTGAGATTGATAGGGAGCGAAGATAATCTCTGCACTCTTATTATACTCACAATTCTCAAGATCCCTCACTAAATCTCCAGGATCTGCACAGAACTCAAAGTTTATACGAGGAGGGTAGTAATCAAATCGATTGATCGCATACCCATCACGAGACCAGATTTCTATCTTCTTCTCTTTCAGGATCTTTGCTAATTCGAGTGAGATGTTCTTCATAACTTGATGGTATCTTGTTTAATTATGAACTCGACTCTATCCTTTAGTCCATCAATATCACCTGATACTTCTACTCTAATCTTACCTTGTGAGGAGTTGATAGAAGTCTTCTGATGTACTTCCTCGTAGTCCATAATAAAAATTACACATATCTGTACTATCTGGAGTAGCAAAGTGAGTACGAAGGACATCCAGAAACATACGTACTTATCCGGCGTATCTTTCTTGAATGCATATAAAGTTAAACTCCATGATATAGTGATTAATACTATCGCTATCAAGAATATTAATAATTTCATTATAGTCCAAAGATATCTTTATGATCCCTAATCATGCAATACACTCCTTTGTATAATGCCCATCCACAAAATCCGAAAAGAGGGAGATCTGCTAAGAGGAATCTGGTGAAGTTAAATCCCAGTTTTCCATACAGAGCTACAATAGTCAGGAATATTCCTACGAAGGCCAGAACTAGACAGGTTATCCATCCTCCATCATTAATAAACTTGTATACAACTTCTCCTAATTTCTTCATACAATTTTATTGGTTCGTTTCATTCAGGATTAAGGTTGTGAAGGGTTTAATGTCTCACCTTCCCAAACGTCCATCCTAGAGATAAATAGTGATCACGATCAGATGATTTCACGTACTTCGACTCATTCCCATTATTCATCCATTTATATCCACTGCATCCACTATTAGGATTATGATTCTGCTTATTATGTTTATGAGTAACTCCAACTTTCCACCCTGAGTTTGAGTAGGCATCTAAGTCCTCAGGACGTATACTTTTATTCTGAGTTCCGTTGGTTATTCTTATCGATCCCTTTAGATTAAATGCATTAGGATTCTTTCTGGACTTCCTAGGATGATGAACTTTAGGTTTAGTCCCTAGTGACCATCCAGTATCTAAATATGACTTTAGATCAGATTCAAGGACTCTCTTTCTCTCTAGAGACTCAATATGATAGATCCATTTATAGGACTTTCCATACATAGGATTCCCCGAACCCTTCATTCTCTTACTACTTTTCATTCCTATTACCATCTTTGTTTCATCAGAATGGCGCTTTCCTAAGAATGCAGGAGAATTTATGTATCTAATAGATCCTTCTTCAGTATCCAGTAGTTCTTTCCTGATCATAGTCATCTTATTAGTTAATCTATCCAGTACTCTTACCTTTCCTTTAGATAATTCTCCAGTGGCTATCAGTTTATTAGTCCCTATTAACTCGTATTTATCCTTATTACTATGATAATCCTCTGACTGTATGAATACTTTCTTTCCAGTGGACTTATCTATTACTGATAATCTTCCTTTATGCAAGAATTCGAATTTGGACTTATCAAGATCCTTTACTCTATCCTTTGGTACTAAAATACATTTACCAGTTTCTATCACTCTTATGGTCACCATTCCATAGAAGGATGATCCTGAGTCACCTCCTACTCTCATATTATAACACATAGGATCCATTACTAAATCCAAGGTTACATACTCTACTTCTAGGTCAGACAATTCTTCCCTACTACTGGCAAATTCTATTATAGTCTTCTTAAAATTCTGAATTCCCTCTTCTTTATATGCTTCATTAAGAAGAGTTCCAGATCCCATATAAGGATCTGATTCAGGATCACAATAACATGATCTTATTCCATAATAGAACTTGCCATTCACTATATTATCTATTCTATACAAGTAATGGTACCTATACATACTAATTATGAG
>OGMF01000078.1_pt1 | contig 108409 bp, 64 predicted proteins | sample 1572921 | NCBI WGS metagenome assembly OGMF01 (sample SAMEA2581919, study PRJEB24529) | metagenome | biome: Human gut stool | place: China | collected 2011 | reverse complement strand
GACGCGCCAGTCGAATCGATGGAATATTGGGAGGAAGCGGAAAGATATCTGCTTGACAATGAAAATAAAGGAGTATAAGTACAATGCTTGATAAATCATATTGGATAGCGCCGCAGACGGATATGGGCGATATTGTTCCGGAATTTGTGAAAACATTTGAAATACATAAAAAGGTTTCACGCGCGCAGCTGACAATAACCGCAATGGGAGTATATACCGCGCGGCTGAACGGGCAGAGGATCGGGGATTTTATTCTCGCTCCGGGGTGGACGAATTACGAAAAAAGGCTTCAGGTTCAGCGCTATGATGTAACGGAAATGCTCGGGAAGAAAAACACGCTGACAGTGCTTGTCGGCAAGGGGTGGTGCCGCGGAGTCATGCCGTCGCGCGATTACAACGTGTGGTCGGACTGCTCGGCAATCATCGGAGAGCTGACCGTTGAATACACTGACGGCAGTTCCGAAAGCTTTATCACGGACAAGTCATGGCTTGTGAACAAAAGCGCTGTGATATATTCCGATATATATAACGGAGAATATTATGACGCAAGAGGGATCGAATATCCGCCGCAGAATGTGTGCGTTAAGGACTTGCCGAGGCATATACTGATTGAGCAGGAGGGCGTGTATATCAAGGAGCACGGGCGCATAAAACCCGTTAGGTATATAATAACACCGCGCGGCGAGCATGTGCTCGATTTCGGTAAAAATATGACCGGTTACGTTGAATTCGAGCTTGATACCGGTTGCGGAGAAAAGGTTGCAATCAGCCATGCCGAAACGCTTGACAAATACGGAAATTTTTACACGGCAAATCTCAGAACGGCAAGGGCAAGAGTAGAGTATATTTCAAAAAAAGGCAGGCAAACATATAAGCCGAACTTCACGTTTATGGGATTCAGATATATCAGGCTCGACGATTACCCGGGAAAAATCAATCCCGATAAATTTACCGCAATTGAAGTATATTCCGATATAAAGCGAACCGGTCATTTCAGCTGTTCAAACGAGCTTGTGAACCGCCTTTACGGCAATGTTATCCAAAGCCAGAAAAGCAATTATTTAGACGTCCCGACAGACTGTCCGCAGCGCGATGAAAGACTCGGATGGACGGGAGACGCACAGGTGTTTGTTAAAACCGCGTCGTATAATTTTGACGTTGAGAGATTTTTCACCAAATGGCTTGCCGACCTTGCGTCGGAACAGTATGATTTCGGCGGAGTGCCGAATATCATTCCGAATGCAATGCGCAAAACGATACCTCCGGATGACAAACACTGGTGTCAGTGCGCCGCATGGGGGGACGCCTGCGTTATTTGCCCGTGGCAGATATATCTCACATACGGAAATAAGGAAATACTTAAAAGGCAAATACAGTCGATGAAGAAGTGGGTGGAGGGAGTCCGCAGAAGCGGAGATAACGAATATTTATGGAACAGCGGCAGAATGCTCGGTGACTGGCTTGCAACCGACGCGGCTGACGGCTCGTGGAACGGAGGAAGCGATCAGTATTTTATCGCCTCGGCATTTTACGCAAACTCCGTTAACCTGCTTGCAAAATCAATGCGCGCGATCGGGGAAAATGCCGAAGAATACGAGGAGCTTTACCGAAATATCGTCAGAGAGTTTAAGAAAACGTACAGCGAGCCGAAAACGCAGACAGAATGTGCGCTTGCGCTTGTGTACGGGCTGACGGATGACAAAGAGGGAACGGTGAAAAAACTTGCCGGGCTGATTGAGAAAAACGGCGGAAAAATCGCAACGGGGTTTGTGGGAACGCCGTATATACTCTACGCCCTGTCGGACAACGGATATGAGGAAGCGGCGTATTCGCTTCTTATGTCGGAGGAGTTCCCGTCCTGGCTTTTTTCCGTACGCATGGGAGCGACAACCATATGGGAACACTGGGACGGCATAAACGAAAACGGAGATATGTGGGGCACGGAGATGAATTCGTTCAACCATTATGCGTACGGAGCCGTTGCATCGTGGATGTATGAGGTTATGGCAGGAATCAATACCGATGAAGCCGCGCCGGGCTTCGGGCGCGCCGTGATAAAGCCTAAGGTGACGGACAGGCTTGATTTCGCGGAGGCGTCAATTGAAACAAGGCACGGAACGATTAAATCACGGTGGGACAGAAACGGCGATGAAGTTGTCTACAGCATTACTTCCCCCGTTGAATTTGACTTCATTGCCGCAGACTGCAAAAAAACGCTGCCAAAAGGTGAATACAGGCTGATACAGAGCGGAAGCAGCATTGAAATCCGGTGAAAACATAAAAATGTATCACTGATACAAAATTTATACCACTTGGCGAAATTCGGCACGATGATATAATATGAATATAAGATATATGAGAAAGGAATGTCCGTATGACAAGGCAAGTGCAGAGTTTAACTGCAAAGAAAAATAAAAACAGCGTATTTTGGACAAATGTAAAAAGGGATTGGCGGCTGTATGTTCTGCTGTTTATTCCGATGATGTATTTCATTGTGTTCAAATATATACCCATGCTGGGAATTGCAGTTGCATTTAAGGATTACAACATTTTTCAGGGAGTTATTAAAAGTCCGTGGATAGGTTTGCGGAATTTTGAAAGGCTTTTTGCAATGGATGATTTCAGGCGTGTGCTGTTTAACACAATAAGAATAAACGTCCTTGAGCTGTTCTTTTCGTTTCCCATGCCTATTATTCTTTCGCTGTGTCTGAATGAAATAATCAGCGTCCGTTTCAAAAAGTTCGCGCAAACGGCGCTTTATCTTCCTTACTTTCTGTCATGGGCGGTCGTCGGAGGTATAATGTATCAGCTGTTCAGCACAAATACCGGTATGGTGAATGTAATGCTCGGAACAACGGTTCCGTTTCTTACAAATAAGCATTTGTGGCTGATTATTTACTTGATTTCGGGTATATGGCAAACGGCAGGCTGGAACACAATCATTTACCTTGCCGCAATTACCGGTATTGACCCGGCTCTTTACGAGGCTGCGGAGGTTGACGGCGCCGGAACATTCAGAAAAATAATCAATATCACATTGCCGTCGATCAAGCCGACGATCGTAATGCTTCTTATCATGAAGCTTGGTTCGATGGTGTCAATAGGTTTTGAAAGACCTTTCGTTATGGGCAACACTCTTGTGAAGGAATACAGCGATGTTCTGAGCACCTTTGTTTACAGGCTCGGCTTGCAGGGCGGTAAATTCTCGTTTGCAACCGCTGCCGGCGTGTTTCAGTCTGTGGTAAGCGTGCTGCTTTTGGTGATTGCCAATGTTTCCGCAAAAGCATTGGGCGAAAAGGGAATATGGTAATTGGCTTATTATTTTGATTGAGGTGGTCTGCATAATGAAAAACAAAACAGCCGGTGATAAAATTTTCCATTGGGGGATAATGATTTTCCTTACTGCGGCAGTTGCCGTAGCGATAATTCCGTTTTTTAATATAATTTCCGTTTCATTAAGTTCATCGGAAGCAATAACGAAGGGCGAGGTCAGCCTGTTTCCGATAGGCTTTAACACGGAAGCATATAAGACTGTGCTTAATGACGCATCAATGATATTCTCGCTCGGATATACAATAGCGCTTACTTTGATTTATACTTTGCTTGCCATGCTTGTAACTCTGTGCGGAGCATATGCCCTCGCTCAGCAGAGGTTGTACGGCAGAAAAATTTTTATGACGATCATTGTAATCACAATGTACTTTGACAGCGGCGTTATTCCGCAATATTTGCTGAATAAATCACTTGGTATCACCAATACAGCGCTTGTGCTTGTCCTGCCGTGTCTTCTGAGCGCTTATAATATGATTGTTCTCAAAACCTTTGTTGAGGACATTCCGGCAAGCATTGAGGAATCGGCAAGGCTTGACGGCGCAACTGATTTTACAATTATGTTCAAAATAATACTGCCGCTTTTAAAACCGGCGATTGCAACGGTGTCACTGTTTTATGCAGTGAGCAGATGGAACACATTTCAGGATGTAATTTATTATATCCAAAATACATCGCTGTTCACATTGCAATACAAGCTGCAGATGATGATTGATATTTCGCAGTCAAACGAGCTTACTCAGTTTGAGGGAGCAAATCTTTCAAAGCTGACGCCGGAAAATTTGAAAAGTGCAAGTATTATATTTGCTGCCGTTCCGATTATGGCAGTGTATCCCTTTGCACAGAAGTATTTTGTAAAGGGAGTAACATTGGGTTCTGTTAAAGGTTAATAAATCAAAAGGAGAGATGATGATGAAAAAACAAATCAGTCTATTGGTGGCAGGCGCGGTTGCGCTGAGCGGATTGCTTGCGGGCTGCGGCAGCGGCAAAAAAACAAGCGCGGACGGCAAGGAAGTGCTGCGGATTGAAATCTTTGAACGCGGTGATGTTCCCGAGGGAGCGGGATCTGTAACCGACAATGCAATGACAAAATGGGTGCAGAAGGAATTCGGCGACCCGAACAACATTAAAGTTGAGTATGTTTCCGTTCCGCGTGCATCGGAGGCTTCACAGCTGAATATTTCCATGGCGGCAAACGAAGCGCCCGATATTATATTTACATACGGTTATTCCATACTTTATGATTTCTATGCCAAGGGCGGACTTACCGACCTTTCGGATTATATGGAGAAAGCGCCGCAGCTTACGAAATTTCTCGGCAAGGATTTGCTGAAAGAGGGTCGGATAGACGGCAAACAAATCCTTGTTCCTGCAAAAAGACTTGTGAGAGGACAGACAGGTCAGCTTATAAGAAAGGATTGGCTTGACGCCCTCGGAATGAATATCCCGACAAATATTGATGAGTTTTATACCGTTCTTAAGGCATTTAAGGAAAAAGATCCCGGAAAAAACGGGGATAAAAACATTCCGTACGGCTTTGCATTCCACACGCCGATGTTTACCGATCTTATCCGTAATTTCATTACTTCGGATATGACGGATAAAGAGATTACGTGTACGCCAATCATTTTGCAGGATGGATTTAAGGAAGGTCTGCGATTTATAAACAAGTTGTATAATGAAGGGCTGATCAGCCCCGATTTTGCTCTCGATAAGGACAGAAAACAGTATGATTCCGATGTTGCAAACGGATATGTCGGATTTATTAATGATGACCTCGGCAGACCGCTCCAGGCAGGCGGCATATACAGCGTTCTTAAAAAATCAAACCCGAATGCCGAATTTGCAGCGCTTGATACATGGACGAATAAGGACGGAAAGCATTTAAAAAGCGTTTATTCACTGAACGGTATGTATATTGCGGTTCCCAAAGTCAGTGAAAAAAATGCGGAAAATGCGATGAAATATCTCAACTGGATGGCGGACGATGATGTGCTTAAAACATTGCAGTACGGCTTTGAGGGCAAAAATTACAAGCTTGACAAAAACGGTATTCCGGAGGTTATAGATACAAAGGAAGCAAATAAAACTCATTGGTATAACCTTGGCTTTGACCTTGCGCTGATTGTGAACGGAAAATATAATCCCGATCCCGAAAAAATAATCGATATGGCGGCAACGGCAACGGTAGCTCCCGATGTATACAAAGAAAATTTCAAGTACAGTATTGAGGACGGCTTCTGCGCAAAGGTGCTTCCGCCGACAAATGAAAACAAATCACTGCTTGAAACAACCCTGTCCGAAACGGAAAATGAGATATATGTAAAGGGAATAACGGCGTCTGAGGGAGCTTTCGATTCCGTTGTTGACAAGCTGATTGCGGAATATAAAAAAGCCGGCGGTGACGAAATCAAAAAGATTAACGAGGAGCTTTACAAACAGGCATACAATAAATAAGGAGTGAGCTGATTGAAGAAATTTGTTAAACGACTCGCTGAATCGGGCATATGTCTTGCGACAATAATTATTATGGCAGAAGTCTCGGCAATTGCCTCCGGAAGTTTTTCTTACAGCGCGGAAAAAGGCATTGTGAGCATTGAATATAATGACGTGTCGCAGGCGGAAAAACATGCGAATGTATCGCTGCTTCCGATAGGAACAGATCGCGTGAAGCTTGACATTGCGTCAGTTGACAGCAATAAAATGATGTTCGACGTAATCGGGCAGAGTAACTCTGTTTTCAAAAGAGAGTATAGTTTAAAAAAGAAGATTGAACCCGGAGAATATGTTCTGTATCTGGATTTTGACAATAAATCGGAAAGCTATGTTTTAATCAACTGCGACAATGCCAAGCTGAACAATTTGCTTTCGCGGCTTAACAGCGGCGAAAACATCGGTGCGGCGGTTGACTTCGGTGCGGATAATGATATATACGGGGCATACGGTCAGATTATAGAAAACCTTGTGAAAAATCAGAAAAGCGGCAGCTTCACTGCAGATTCGTTCCTAAAGGCATATCTCTGCGCCGAGGGCATTGCAAGAGTGCGTGGAGGACAAATATCGGCTGCGGAATTTGCGGATTTGTACGGGGAATGGTTTGACGCTGATTTATCCGAAATCAAAAGCTCGGACGAATCGGAAAAGACCGAATTCGGGAGAATAATCAAGTCGGCTCCGATTGATGCAAGAACGGCAGAGGAAATAGTGAATGACGCGGCAGTTCTTGCCAAAATCAGCGGTGCAGAATCAACCGGCGACGCGGAAAAAATTTTGCTTTCGTATATTGACGAAAACAAACTGCCGTACGCTAATTTTAAGAAGCTGAATGACTATTACCGTTCCGAGACGATTACTGCGGTTTTCGCGGAAATTAAGTCCGTGAGAACCATGAGCGAGCTATATGATAAGTTTATATCAATTGCAAACAGTATGTACAACAAGCAGAGCAATCTTTCGGGCGGCAGTTCGGGAGGCTCCGGCGGAGGCAGCGGAGGCGGAAAGAAAATTGAAGCCGTTACGAATATCACTGAGGGAAAAGAACCGTTCAGCGACATAAGCGGCCATTGGAGCAAAGATTATATTATTTCTTTGTCGAAAAAAGGCTATATTTCCGGCTATCCCGATAAAACCTTCAGACCGGATAACAGTGTTACGCGTGCGGAAATGGTGAAGCTTGTCTGCAATATGCTCAAGCTTAAAGAAAAGGAAAGTACGGTTTTTGACGATGTCAGGACGGGTGACTGGTTTTGCGGCTGTGTGGGCGCGGCAAGTGAAACAGGTATTGTAAACGGCGACGGAAAAAGCTTTTTCCCGAATGCAACGGTAACCCGGCAGGACGCGGCGGTTATTATTATGCGGATGCTTAAATATTGCGGAAAGGAATTATCCGGCTCAAAAAGCTTTTCCGACAGCGGTATGATATCGGATTATGCACAAAGCGGCGTTTCATCTTTGGCAGCGAATGGCATCATCAACGGAGAAAACGGCTGCTTTAATCCGACAAGACCTGTTACAAGAGGCGAGCTTGCGGCGCTTATTGAGCGGGCGGCAGCCTATATTCAGTAATTTTGAAGAGGTGAATTTGATGAAAAGCTTTTTGCGAAAAGCGTTTTGCTCTGTGTTCCTTTTGGTGATTGCTGCAGCAGCCTCAAATACCTGCCGGGCAGCAGGGCAGAGCGCCGCTGCAAGGGCGGATCGGGCAGAAACTTTAATTTCCGCTCTGACAGGCGCTGAATTCAGCCAATACGAGCCTTGCAGAAATGTTACAAGACTTGAATTTACAACGGAGCTTGTAAGACTGCTGAAAGCAGAAAACAGCGCCGAAGTCAGCGGAGAATTTAACGACGCAAAAACACTGCAGCCGGTTTATGACGCACTTAGTATCGGGCTTATATCAAAGGGCAGCAGCTTCCGCCCGAATGATGAAATCACTTTCAGTGAAGCCGTTAAAATGACGGTTTCGGCAATAGGCTGCGACATAATTGCACAGAGGTACGGCGGTTATCCGCAAGGTTATATAAAGGCTGCCGCCGAAAAGGATTTACTTAAGAATTTGTCAAGAACTTACGAAAAGCTCAGTTCGGACGATATGTGTATTTTACTGTACAATATGCTTATGGCAACAGATTTTCACTCGGATGAGATTAAGGGCAGCAGCCTTTACTACAGTGAAAGCAGCGACCCGTTTATCTACAGACTATACGGTGTAAAATCCGTAAAAGGCATTATTACGAAAACGCACAGCAATTCATATAATTCCGAATACAGGACAGGCAGCAGAAAAACAATAGCCGTTAACGGCGAGGAGTTTGTTTCGGAAAATGACTGGGATGAGTTTTTCGGCATGAAATGCAGCGTATATTATTATGCCGATAATTCAGATTTGAATGTACTGACGGTTCTGCCGGAGGAAAACAACGCGGTAACGGTTTCGCTGTCGGACGATGTGACCGTTGAGGGCGAAACGCTTAAGGTTACGGGCGGCGGAAAAACCGCGAAATATGCTTTGAAAAAAGGGTACATTTATGTATATAACGGAAAAACGGAGAACCGCAGAATCGGTGCGGAGCTTAGCGGAGACGGATATATAACTCTTATCGACAATAACGGCGATTCAACATATGACGCGGTGTTTATGAACAAGGCAAGCTACATAGTTGTGAAAAGTATTGATATCGGAAACAGAGTAATTTCGGATGTCAATTCATCCGAAAACGATGTGTCGTTTGATGAACAAAAGGTTAAATGCAAAATTAAATCAAGTGAAGGTGTTTTGCTGAATCCCATTGATATCAAGCCGGAATCCGCGCTGGAAGTATACAGGTCATCGGACGGATCGGTTGTCAGCCTTATTGTGCCGGGCAGTGAAATAAACGGAAAAATCACCGCTTTCGACAGCAGTGAAAACAGCTATGAGATAGGTGAAGAATTTCATAAGCTGACTGCATATGCGAAAAAGTATTATTCGGATAAAATTGCCGTCGGAAAAAATGTAAACTATGTAACCGACATGCGCGGCAGCATAGTTTATGCAAAAAGCGAGGATTCGCGCTTCTATTACGGCTTTGTTATAAAAGCTGCGCAGGAGGGCAGACTGAACAAAAGCGTTATGGCGAAGATTTTCACAGACGGCGGAGGAATATTGAATTTCACGCTTAATGATAAAATCACTTTTGACGCAGCGGCAAAAACGCCGGCAGAGAGCATTTTAAACAATGCTCTTGAAGGCTGCCTGATAAGATACAGGACTGATAAAGACGGAAAAATATCCGCAATTGACACCTGCGAAACCTATAATATAGCTGCGCTTGACAATTCGCATTTTGAAACTCCGAAAAATGAAGAAAATTCACTTTCGAGGTATTTGTATCCGACGAGTAGTTTTATATATAAATCATCGGGCACGGCGAGCGAGTATTTTAATATAAACGGAAGCAAGGTTATGATGGTTCCGTCGGATATAACCGATGAGGAAAATTATGATATCAAGCCTTATTCACAGCTGCCGAGCGGAAAGGCGTACACCATGGAGGTGTATGATGTTGATGAATACGGAAATGCTGGAATTGCTCTTATCAGGGGAGATATAGAATCATTTAACGAGACCATGAACGCCTATATGGTAAGCTCGGTGAGAAACAGCTCTCTTAACGGCGAATGGGGATTGTCCCTTGAGCTTTGGCGCAACGGCGTGTTTGACACTTTCTTCCTGCCGCCGGAAATTGAGTATTCAATGGCAAACGGCAGCAGCCTTAAACCGGGCTGCATTGTGCGCGTTGTGACTGAAGAAAAAAGAATCAAAAAGCTGATTGTGGACTTTGATTCCGCAACCCTAAACGGTAACCGTTCCTATGATTCGCGCAGTGCCGCGCTGAACGGAGGAAACCAGAATATTACATACCAGACAGGAAAGGTTTACAGAGCCGATAACGGTTTTGTGATGATTTCCAACGTAAGCACAGGCGGTGTGTTTGACTTTTCTCCGGTGAACCTGAAAAATTACAGCCTGGGAAGTGTTAAAATTGCAAGGTATAACAGCAAAACGAAGCTTGTTGAAACAATTGGCAGAAATGATATTAATTCGTTTAAGCAGGCGGGAGATTCTGCGGATTACATCGTAATAAAGCAGGATAGCTATAACACGAACGGAGTTTATGTTTTCGAGCTTGAATAATGGGAGGTTGGGAATATGAAAATAAAAAATGCTGTGATTTCGGCAATAACGGCAGCGTCAATGCTGCTTCCTGCCGCCGCTTTTGGAGCGCTCAACAGGGAGGATATGTATATCGCGGAGAGCTTCAACAGCTTTATTACAAACAGCTCTCCCGATGTTGTCACGGCAAAAAATGCCGGAAAGCTTTTTATCCACGATGAGGGCAATTACAACAAATCGCTTGAAGTATGGGGAGATACCGCAGAAATTAAAAAGGATTTTTCCGCAAGTCCGGCGGAGCGGTTTGTAATTTCATTTGATGTTAAGAATTCATCCGAGGATATGCTTTTTACCGATGTCGGATTCTATACGGAATCGGGTGATGTGATTGCCGTAAAGATAAAAAACAACACTGTTTACACAAATGATGGCAAACGCATAGGCGGAATAAATGCGCAGAATTTCGCAAATATTGCGGTGTTCTATGATTTTACGCTCGGGAAATGCACGCTGTATGCAGACGGCAAATGCATAAACGACAATATAACATTTGACGTCTCCAAACCTGCAAAGGGGGCGGTTATAAAAAGAACGGGCAGCAGCCTGGAAAATCAGCCGCTTTATATTGACAATCTCATGGCATATGAAGCAAACGACTATATGGGCGTTGTCCGCGCGGTGGGCAGCTATAACAATGAGTATTTCGATGTTGTAAGACTAAATGATTATGTAGGCAGCTTTTGCTACTGGGATAATTATTATATGTATATCGGTCCGAATACTTACGGAAATACCGTAACCATGAGTCCCAAGACCAACAAAATCGTTACAGAACGATTTGACTACAAAAATCCGAAAAGGTCAACAAAGCTCAGCATGATAAAGGACGGCGAGCATAACGAAGACTGCATTATTGATATAAACACTGCCAAGCGAGAGGGTCTTGTAAGGCAAAACGGTCCGGATAAGACTTACAGCTATTTTACATTGGAGGGCGATGTTTGCGTTGAGAGCGGCTCGGTTATCGGCGGACAGTTCCCTCTCCTCAGAGATTCAACCGGTGCCTCAAGCGTTAACGTAAATGCGGTTACGATTAACGGAACATCGCTTTCGTTTTCGGACGGCAGCGCTGCCTCGAACGTTTTTAAGGCAGGCGAATGGTTTCATTATGTTTTTGCACTGAACCTTATTGAACACACATTTTCGGTTTACATCGATAACAAACCCGTTGCCGAAAATGTGAAAATATCGGATTCGCTCAAGAATCTGTCAATGATGCGCCTTTGCTTGAACTACGGAAAATATGCCGCAACGCTTTCGATGGATAATATATCCGTAAGCGGATTTGAAAAGCCGTATGTGCTCGGAGAAAAGCAGGCAACGGTTATTTATTACGATGATTCGGGCGTGGGCGACTTCTTTAAGGATAAAATCGCTTTTCACGGGTATGGCAAAAATGCTCTTGTAAACAATGTAAAGACAGAGCTTGGCGATTCTTTGAAGTATGACGAAAAAGAGAACAAAATTTACGTAAAAAGCACGGAACTTGAAAATCTGCTCGGCGGCATTGTGCCGAAAGGTGAAAGCGGTTTTACGGATGTTGACGAATATGCCGAAAAAAACGGCCTGCACATTTTCAAAAATGCAATGGGGCTTATTGTTCTTGCAGACCATGAACTGAAATTTGATATGACGGACGAGTACAAATGGTTCGTTCTTAAGCCTTATGACAATAACAGGGTCAGAAACGCCACTCAGCTTGAAGCGATGAACGATTATGTTTTGTTTGACAGACCGGGCAAGGAAAAGCTTCAGGAAATGTTTATCAATAAAATGAAAAGCTATGATGTTCATCCCAGAGTAATTATTGATAAAAACGGCTTTGACGAGCTTCGCAGGCTTTATACCTCGGACAGCCGTTATAAAAAAATTGCCGATAAGTTTATTGAAATGGCAGATTATTACTGCACCGTTCCGCTCAGGGATTATGTGTACACCGATACATACAGGATGCTGACATCATATAATGAAATCCGCAACAGAATGATGTACTGGGGATATGCGTGGCAGCTCACAGGAAACAGAAAGTATGCCGACAAGGCATGGGAGCAGTTTGCAAAGGTCGTTGAATTTCCCGATGCGAACCCTTGCCATATAATTGATTGCGGTTCTCTGAATGAGGGCATTGCAATCGGGTTTGACTGGATGTATGACAGCTTCACGGAGGAACAGCGCAGCAGGATTGCAGCGTTTGTCCGCAAGCACAGCGTGGGAAAAATTGCAAACGGTTTTTACGGACTTATGTGCGCAAATTCCCCTGCAACATCACAGTGGTCGTCGTTTAAAAGCACCTGTAATTATAATACCTGGGTTATAGGCGGCGTGTTTTGCGCAAGCATGGCGTTTTTGGAATACGACCCGGATTATTATATGACAAGTGTTGCAAATTCAATCCGCGGTTTGGAATATTCAGTTTGCGGCTTCGCACCGTCCGGCGGCTGGGTTGAAACTCCGGGTTACGGTGATATTGCATATCACTATCTCGCACACTTCACATCGACCTCGGAAATCTGCTTCGGAAGCAGCTTTAAGCTGCCGCAGTATCAGGGTATGGATAAGGTGAGCGCGTGGAGAACCTCCGTGAGCGGCTACGACAAAACCGCATTGATAGGCGACGGTTCCAACACCGGAGCAACAACGGATTCGGTTATGTATATGGATAAATACTACGGAACTGATGATTACAGAGCCGTAAGACAGGAATATGTAATGAGCGGACACGTTCAGCCGGCGCTGTACGATGTGCTTTACTATGACCCGATTCTGACGGAAAAGGATGTTGAAAAAGCGCAGAGAAGCTGTTATACAAGCGGAATTGAAACCGTTAGCGTGCGCCAGTCGTATACAGACCCGAACGGAATGTACTTCATAGCGCACGGCGGTGCGGACGACTGTTACCATGCGCATTACGACACGGGAATGTTCCTGTATGAAATGGACGGCGTTAAATGGGCGATTGACCTCGGTTCCGAGGATTACAACATAGGACTGAAGGATCAGTATGTTTACAGAAAAAGGAGCGAGGCTCATAACGTTTTGACGATGAATATAAATTCCTCGGGCGATGCAATGACGGACGACGGCTTCGGAACGGTGACAAGATTTGAACATAACGGAGCAAGCGCAATTACGGTTATGGATCTGAATAGTGTGTACAAGGAGGCTCCGTCATACAAACGCGGATATTTTGTCGGTGATAAAATGCGCTCGCTGACGGTTCGCGATGAGTGCACACTCAATACCGATCAAACCGTTTACTGGTTTATGAATACCAAAGCCGATGTTCAGATAAAGGATAATGAAGCGATTTTGTCGCAGGACGGGAAAACGCTTTCTGTCAGGATTAACTGTGATGTGCCGGGATATGAATTCGGAGTTATGGAGGCAAAATCCCTCGTCGATTTGCCGTCCGGCTCAACAGGGCAGTCAAAAAACACCGGGGTAAGCAAGCTTTTTATTAAAATGAAGGTGACGAAAAACACACCGTTTACTGTCACGGCAAAGCTGTGCGCTCCGGATGAGGAGTCATATGCATCGGATATGAATTTAGGAAGCATTGATTCATGGCAGCTTGATGAGGATGCGGAAACCGTGGCAACGCCCGAAAAGGTCGGCGGAACGGTTTATGTGAATAACAAGCCTTTAAGCAGCGGAATTTCGGTTTTGTCGGTGAACGGTGACGGAACTCTCCCGGTAATTACTGCGGAGCCTAAAGGTCTCGGAAAGTTTGTTGAGATAAAAAATGCTGAATCCGTTAATGATTCCACGGTTGTTACGGTATACAATGAAAGCAGAAAATCATTCTGGAAATATGTGATTAAATACTCGGATTTCGATCTTCCTCTTTTGAAGGAGCATAATGTTGCACTAATGCAGAATTTCACCGTAAGCTCCGAGCCCGAGCCTGCAAACAAGGGCGCCAATCTGTTTGACAATGACCTTGAAACGCGCTGGACTTCATTAAAGGGCGGGGAATATGCGATTCTTGACTTCGGTGAAGAGTTGAATCTCAACGGTGCAGCATTGGCGTTTTGGAAGTCAGATCAAAGAAAATATACGTTTGACATTTCATTTTCAAACGATGGGCAAAATTTTGATAATCCGGTAAAATTCACATCGGAAAACGGTGAAGATGTATATCAGATATTCAAGTTCAGCGCTGTGAAAGCGCGCTATATGAAAGTAACGGGCTGGGGCAGTGACGCAAATATCAACACAAATATTCTTGAAATGCGTGCACTGTATGAAAAATAAGGAGGACAGGATGAAAAAAATAATATGTGCCTTTACAGCGGCGTTTATTGCGGCAAATGTACAAATTCCTCCGATTACTGCGGGCGCAGCATTTGACAAAACGGTTTTCAATCTTGATTTCGAGGGCGAAGCCGTCAGCGCTGAAGTTATTGATTCTTCGTTAAGCGTTGCGGAGGTATATGACGTCACCAATACATGGATTGACAAGTCAGTGTATTCGGAAAACAGACTGAAAACAACGAATGCCGGAGGAAATACAATCGATGCGGGCAAGGGAAGCTATAAAATTGTCCGTGATTATTTCGGCAGGGAAGGAAATGCACTTGAAATCTCAGGTTATGACGGTGGCACGGACGGAGGAAGCGACGGCAACAAGCTTGCAATTACAAATCTTTTGGGATTTAACAAAAGCTTTGCAAGCTATGAAAGCATGGATTGCGGAGAAAACGGTAGCTTCTGCATTTCATTCGATTTTGCGACAAGCGATTTCAGCGTTCAGCTCGGATTGAGAATGGTGCGGACTCTTGTTCTGAATGAGGGAGCGTCGGCGGTGTCCGAGGGACTTCCGTACGGAAAAAATCTGTTCGTGCTTAACCGTGATAAAAGCATTTCGGTTTTCGGTGACAGAATTTCGGCTGAGGAACTCGGAGAGCTTGAAACCGACACATGGTATCATGCGGAAATAATTGTAAATGCAAAAAACGAAATGGGATTCAGACTTAACGGAATTGTGAAAAGGCAAATGCAGCCGCTTTCGGCCGGATTCAGCGGCTCGGTGCGCGGATTGGCAACATCGATTAACATTCCCGTGAACTACGGAGCAACCGGAGGAAGCAAGGATTCCAAAAGGTATCTTGATAATTTCTGCTATGCTTTTTCAAAAACGGACGGCGCGGAAAAAATAGAGGATGACAAAACCGAGGTTTGGTTTGCCGCAGGTGACAATGATATAGAGTTTGCATCATCCGATGATAAAAGGATTGAGGTTGCGGCATCATCACCGCACGGAATTGAATCGGTCACGCTTTACGTTGACGGTGTTGCATTGGATACAAAGTACGAAGCGCCGTATATATTTGACCTCAACAGTCTTTCCGTAGGCAGTGTGAATGTTTATGCAGAGGGAACAGACCTCAGCGGCAACACCGTTGCAACCGTTCCGATAACAATTAATGTTAACTTATCCGTGCCGTTGCCGCTGTGGAAAGAGGATTTTACATCCTACAAAAGCGGCGACAAAACAGCGGGAGACAATATTGAACTGTATAACAGGCTCGGATATTTGGAAAACGAAGAAATATCGGATAATTATGGCAACAGTATTTTGATGAAAATGAAAGACAGCGCCAATTCATCAACCGATGCAACGGGAGCGCTGATGTTGATTTCAAACAAGCAGTATTCTTCGCGGCATATTCGCTTTGAGGCTGACGTTTACACTCCCGATGTGACTTACGACTATAGAATCTGCGCGCGGCAGAAGGGTCTTCCCGAAAAAAACGTCATTATAATCGGCAAAAGCGGAATATCATCGCCTGATGGTATAACATATCCGTACGGTGAATCGGAGTGGTATCACATCAGTGCGGATATTGACCCGGCAAGCAAGCTGTACAGTGTGTTTGTGCGCGGTGAAAATGATGAAGAAACAACCGTTCTTGCTTCGGGAAAAATTATAAGAGCTGATTTTTCGCAGCTCGATGAAATAAGAATCTACGGTCCGTCAGCTCCGCCGGCATCCTCCCTTGGTATAGATAATGTGTCGGTTTCGGCGGTCGAAAGCTACAGCATTAAGGATGTGCGCGGAAAAAATGATTCGGGGCGTGAGGAAATCGATTATACTTCCAATGAGCTGAAGCTTTATATTAACGGTTCGGTTTCGGCGGATTCTGTTGTTCCCGAAATGTTTTCCGTTGAAAGCGGAAACGCTTCGGCGCACCCGGCAAAGGTGACTTATGATAAGAATGAGAAATGCTTTATACTTTCTCTTAAGCAAAAATTGGAATACGGAGAGAATTATGTTCTGAGAACAGCTCCGGAGCTGCCGGCAAGCGGCGGTGCGGAGCTTGGGGCATCCATGAGCATTTCTTTCAAAACCTCGCAGGCTCCTTTTTGGGCCGATATAAAAAATGCTGATTCGGGCGAGGTGCATATATCGCTTCACAACAACACCGATGAAGAAAAAAAGGCGTATATGATAGTTTCATGCTATGAGAAAAATTCATTTTCGGGAATGACGGTCAAAGAGGTCACGGTCGGCGCGGCTGAAACAAAGAACGCTGTTGTATCCGCAGAAAATTATCTGCCCGGCTGTGAAATTCACGCTTTTGTGTGGGACAGCATTGTAAAGCCGAGCCTTATTTCAAAAACGGTTTTAATTAAGTAAATAAAGAAACGGAGGAAAAGAAAGTGAAAAGATTCAGAAAAATATCGGGTTTTCTTGCGGGTGTGATGATTCTGTCATCATTTTCCGCAGGAGCTTTGGCGTCGGAAACGCGGGAAACAGTGTTTGATTACACATTTGACATGCCGGGAGCAAGCATGGAGGCGCTCGACTCGTCAAAAACCGCTGCGCAGATGGAAAGCATCACAAACACATGGATTGACACAAGTATTTACAATACGGGCAAATACAGAGCCGTAAATGCGTCCGGCAGCATTATCGATCAGGGCATGTCGTTCAGGCTTGAAAACGGTGTTTTCGGAAAGAGCGGCAACGCGCTGAAAATAACCGGCAATGACAATAAAACCTACGGCGGCAATGACGGCAACAGGTTCAGAATATTTAATATTCAGCAGATAAATAAGAAATACACTGATTACAGCAGCCTTGACTGCACGGAGAACGGCTCGTTTGTTGTGTCGTTCGACTTCGCAACAAGTGACCTCAGAGTACCGTTTGCACTCCGATGCGTTCGTACGGTTTTCAATAACGGAGGCACACTCCGCGAGACGGCTGCACTCGGCAAGTCACTCTTCGTTCTTAACAGCAACGGGAGCATAACTGTGTTTAACAACACTGTTTCAAGGGCAAATGCGGGTGAAATCACGGAAAATACATGGCATCATGTTGAGCTGGTTTTTTCAAGCTCCAACAAGTTCGGAGTTAAGATTGACGGCCGTGTTGTTCAGCAGATGACAGCTCTTGAAGGAGCTGCCGCAGTCGGATCTCTCCGCAGTCTCGGTGACGCAATAAATATTCCCGTAAATTACGGAAACTCCACCGTGAGCGGAGGTGCGGACACTTCGAGATATATCGATAATTTCAAGTATGAAATTGTCAAAGACAATCTCTTCGAAACAATTGAAGAAGATGAAGCAAATATCAGTGTTGCCGAGGGCGATACGGTGCTGATGAAAAGCTGCAGCGTTCTTTATGTCGAAAGAACGAAAAAGGTTTCAGATTTGAAGGCGGCAGTAAGCGGCTCAACCTTCGGAGGAAATCCGATGACTGCCGTTGTTCGCGGCAGTGAGGGCGAACTCTCCGATGATGAACTTCTTTCCGGCGCAGTTTCTCTTGAGCTGTTCGATTCGTACGGAATTTCACAGAAGATTTTCAGAATTGCCGATTCATATGAAACAATTGCCGAATTATCCTCGGGCGCTCCCGAAATATGGCAGACGAAGGGCGGATATTGGACAAAGTCAGACTTTACGGCGGATCAGGCTGCATCATGCATCTATACGGGCAGCAAAATGGGCGGAAAAACCGCGGACGATAAATTTATGGTTGTTAAGAATACCGCTGCAAACTCAAGCAACACTCCCTCATTTAATTATTGGATTCTGGACGACGGATTAACATCAAATGCTCCGTTTACGGTTGAGTATTCGCTTTATATTCCCAAAATGGCAGCAGCCGACAAAGCGTCAAATTTATATATGTATTTTAACGGGAAAAACAGTGCGGGAAGCTCCGCAATGGACACAGTGCTGAAGCTGGCGCCGCTGCCAAAAAACGGAACCGCATCCGTTTACAACAAAAACAACAGCGCCGACAAGACAGATGTTCAGCTTGGAAAGTGGAACAAAATTGCTGTTGAGGCAGATCCGGCAAAAAATGAGTTTACGCTGTATGTAAACGGTCGTGCAATGAACAAAATCACAGGCGCTAAAGTGAACGGGATAACAAGAATCAGGTTCGGACTTGAGGGAAAAAGTGACGCGTGCCTTTTCGGAATAGACGACTTTCGGATTCATCAGGGCGCTTATAATTATCCCATGAGAGATGCGGTAATCACACTTACGGACGCCACAGGTAAATTCACAGTTGACAATCAGTCAGTACTGAACGGAAAAATCAAAGCAAAATCTGATTCCGTGACAATTGCGGATATTGCCGCGTTGGTCGGCGACAAATATGATTACAGAATTTATACCGACAGCTCTTTCAGCAGCGAGGCAACACAGCTTGCCGAGGGAAACATTCTTGTTGTAAACAACGGAAACGGTCTTTATGCATATTATGATATTCAGCCCGAACCGAGCGAAATCATCGAGACGCTTGATGATGGAGCTCCCGAGGTTGGCACGGCAGATAAAAAAGGTACATGGTCACGCGGAAGTATTTCAAGCGCAGAGCTTGCTAACTGCATTTATACATCAAGCGGAATAGGGGGCAAGTCCGAAACAGACAGCTTTATGGTGATGAAAAACACCATAGCGAACAATTCTCCCGAGGCAAACCTTAATTATTGGATAGAAAACAGTAAAGAATATACTGATGAAGAGATTGAAATTGAGTATTCCGTTTATATTCCGGTTCTTCAGCAAACGGATAAGGTGTCAAATCTTTATATGCAGATTATAGGCTCGGATACCGCGGGCGGAAGCGGAAGGTACTATGCCTACAAAATCCTCCCGTCAAGATTCGGAAAAGTTGCCACGATTCAGAATAATGCAAACAGTGCGGATAAAAAGGAGATCGCGCTCGGCAGGTGGAACAGAATTGCCGTGAAAATTATTCCGCAAAGCAGAAAGTTTATTCTTTATGTGAACGGTGAAGCATTTAACGAGATTTCAGATACTCCGCTTGACAGACTTACAAGGATTTGCTTTAAGGTTGAGGGAGCGAGTGACGTCTGCAGCTTTGCATTTGATGATTTGAAAATCCGCAGAGGCGCATTTAATTACACTGAAGCAGCGCCCGTTTTCGAGGACAAGAATGGGAAATTCGTGTTTGATAACAGCAACGGATATTTTTCCGCAACAAGCGCAGGCTGCACCGCAGAGGATCTGACCGCAGCGCTTGCAGGTTATGATTTCAGACTTTTTGAAAATGATTCGTTCGAAAATGAAGTAAGCTCTTTCAATGCGGAAACGGTGCTGGTTGCAAGGAGCGGCAGCGGAATGTACAGCTACTACGCGGTTCCTGAGGTATACGTCGATGCGGAATATGCCGACGGAGGCAGCGCGGATTTAAAAACTCTGAAGCTCAGACTTTTGTATAACGGAACGGCTGATGCAAATGACGCTTTGATTTCGGTTGCACAGTACAAAAATAATGAGCTGGCAAAAGTCAGCACGGCTGCATCTTCGCAGCTTGAAAAGGACAACAGATTTACATTCAGTGTGCAAAAAGACGCCGATTCACAGACGGCATTTATATGGAAAAAGGGAACGCTTCAGCCGATATGTGCGGCTGTAAATGTACCTGTAGAATAAAAGGCAAGGGGAGCGTAAAAGCTTTTACGCTCCTCATTTTTTAAGGAAAGGAAAACAGATACTATGAACGCAATAGATTATGCGAAACTTGCATGCGATACAATGATGCGCAAATATGGCGCGGCTGATTTACCGCCGAAAGGTAAATTCCATTATCACCAGGGTGTGTTTCTTTCGGGAATGCTTAACACCTATGAAATTTGCGGGGAAGAGAAATACTTTGAATATGTTAAGGACTGGGTCAATTCCATTATATATGAAGACGGCAGTATTCACGATTTTGACAGAACAAGCATTGACGATATTCAGCCGGGAATTTTGCTTTTTCCTCTTTACGAAAAAACAAAGGATGAACGTTATGCAATTGCAATCGAAACATTGATGGACGCGCTCCGCGGCTGGAAAACAAATTCCGTCGGCGGTTTTTGGCATAAAGAATGCCATCCGCATCAGATGTGGCTCGATTCTCTTTATATGGGCGGACCGATAAGAGCGCTTTATTCGGTTTACAAAAATGACCCGTCTTATCTTGAAACGGCGATAAATCAGGCACTGATTATGTATGAAAATATGCGGGATAAAGAAACGGGCATGCTGTTTCATGCATGGGACGAATCGAAAAAAGAGGCATGGGCGGATAAGGAAACCGGACTTTCTCCGGAGGTGTGGGGAAGAGCTTTCGGATGGTATGTTATTGCGCTGCTTGATATTCTGTCATATACCGATAGAAACAATGAAAAGTATGAACAGCTGACAGAGATTGAGCGCTCGCTTCTTAATAGCGTTATAAAGTATCAGGATAAATCGGGGATGTGGTATCAGGTTGTTGCAAAGGGCGGCTGCAAAGGAAATTGGCTGGAAACATCATGCTCATCACTGTTCTCGTGCGCAATCGCAAGGGCTGTCAGAATGGATATTCTCGGAAAGGAATATCTTGAATATGCAAAAAAAGGCTTTAACGGTGTTGTAAATTCCCTGACGTTTGACGATGATAATCTCTTGCTTGGAGGCGTATGCGTCGGTACGGGAGTCCTCGACTATAAGGGCTATATCGAGCGCCCGACAAGCACAAACGATCTGCACGGGATGGGCGCATTTTTATTGATGTGTGCCGAAATTGCAAGGATATAAGGAAGGAAGAAATATATGCCGATAAAAAATATTTATAAGGAAAAAACCTACTGCAATCCCATGTCAATCCCTCAGTGTCCGAGAGGAAACGACTACGGGCATAACGCACTGAAATATACCGGAGAACCGTATCTCGATTTCAGGAGCATTTCGGATCCGAGCGTTCTCTATTATGATAACAAATGGTATCTGTACCCCAGCTACGGAATGTGCTTTGTGTCCGAGGATTTTGCAACATGGAAGCATGTCCGCACAGAACCGTACGACATGACATATTCCCCGTCCGTTATTCCGTACAACGGCAAATTTCTCATGACAGCGCACTCTCACGGTCTTTATATCGGAGAAACGCCGACAGGCCCGTTTAAATATCTCGGTAAATTTATCATGCCGGACGGAACCGAAACAGAGCCTGTGGATTCCGCGCTGTTTCTTGATGACGACGGAAGAATATATATTTATTGGTTTGCGGACGGCGACTTTAAGGAGGACGGGTCGTTTACTTCCATGACCGTCGGGGTTGAGCTTGACCGCAATGACCCCAGAAAGTTTATGACAATGCCGGTTGTGATTCACAAATTCAACCCTGAAAACAGCTGGGAGCATAACGGTGCCGACAATCAGGACACAAAGTTCGGATGGATTGAAGGTCAGTGGATGCTGAAGCATAACGGACGGTACTATATGATTTATTCAACTCCCGGCACGCAGTATCCGTCGTACTGCATGGCCGCATATTATTCTGACGAGGGTCCGCTGAGCGGATTCAAATGCCAGAAACGCAATCCTGTCACAGTTCACGAAAACGGACTTGTCAGCGGCGCGGGGCACGGCTGCATCGTGCACGGACCGGACAATTCGCTTTGGGCGTTTTACACGATAACTTACTGTGTAACGCATCCGTATGAGCGCAGAATCGGAATGGACAGGGTGTATGTGGATGAAAACGGGGAGCTTTACTGCACGGTTACGGAAACTCCGCAGCTTGCATATGCTTCGGGCGGCTGCCCGGCAGAGCTTAAGCCGCTCACGTTTTTTCACAGGCATCACATCAAAGCGTCATCATATTCAGAGGGAAGGCATCCGATGTATGCATTTGACAGAAGCGCGCTTACGTGGTGGCAGCCGAAAGAGGACGATAACGAACCGACTCTCTGCGTTGATATGATGGCTCCTTATTTCTGCGAGGCGTCGCGCATTATGTGGCGTGATATAAATATGAATTACGAAAAGGGAATCGTTCCGGGACCGTATCGATATATAATAGAGGGCAGAGAAAAGGTTGGCGAAGGGGAGTGGAAAACGCTCCTCGACATGTCGAAAAATGACGAGGACTTCAACATTGATTACAGAAGCTTCGAGCCTGTTTTGTGCAGGGAGGCAAGAGTTAGGATAGTCGGCTGCCCCAAAGGCATAACGCCGGGAATAGCCAGCTTCACATTATTTGGAACAAGGGCTTAGGTGATTTATATGCAGATTCATTCTTTTCTGATGATTGGGCAGTCAAACATGGCGGGGCGCGGAAACCCGGCGGAAGTTCCGCCGATAGACGGCAGAAACATTGTTGTGTTCAGAAAGGCGCTTTGGGAACCTTATTTTTCACCCGTAAACGCCGATGACAGTTTTTCCGGAGTGAGCCTTGCGGAAAGCTTTGCGGTTGAATACAGGGAGCGTCACAAAAATATTAACATCGGGCTGATTCCCTGTGCACACGGCGGCACAACAATAGAAATGTGGAAAAAGGGCGAGCCGCTTTATGAAAATGCCGTTTTTGCGGCAAAGCTTGCAATGAAAAGCTCGGAGCTTAAGGGCATTTTGTGGCACCAGGGCGAATCGGACTGCGCAAATGACAGGTATGTACATTATAAGGAACGCCTCCGCGCACTTGTGCACAATCTGAGAGATGATCTCGGACTCCGTGATTTACCGTTCATCGCCGGCGGATTGGGGGATTATCTGCCGAATTGCAAAATCATAAAAGATGATTTTGAAAATTATAAAGAGATAAACAGAATGATAAAGGAGCTTGAGCACGAATGCGCTCAGTTTTCCTTTGCCGACGCTTCGGGACTTGAAGCAAATGAAGATATGCTTCATTTCAGCGCGGCAGCTCTCAGAACATTCGGGGAAAGGTATTATGAATGTTATGAAAAGCTGAATAACCGGTAAAAGTATTTTCAATAGCCTGATACGGAGTTTTTTAAGAAGCCGGCAGGGATATTGAAAAGTCCGGTAATAACTATGCTGAAACAGGAGTAAGATTCAATGAGAAAAATAAGATATACGGAGGAGCCGGTGAAAATATTCGGCGTTCCCCATTTTGATAAAACAAAGAAGCTGCAAAGACTGCCTTATGAAATGGCAAAAAGCTATGAAGGAATACTTCAGTGCTTCCCGAAAACGGGAGTCAGATGCCCGGGGGCAAGAATGTGCTTTAGAACAAATTCGGAAACATTCCGCATCGGCGTTACATTTGAAACACTTTCGTTTGATTTGGGGATGTCAATTTTCGCGTGCCAGTCGGCGCAGGTGCTTATCGGCGAAAGGAAAAGCGCGCGCTATGCCGGCATTGCTTTCCCCGAAAATTACGAGCAGAAAAGCTTCACGGGCGAATTTAAAAAAAGCAGAGATACGGAGGACATAACCGTGTTTCTGCCGATGGGTGAAATAATCGCGGACGCATGGGTTGAAATTGAGGACGGCGCGCAAATCGAACCTCCCACCGGGTACAAATACAGCAAACCGATGCTCTATTACGGTTCATCGATTACCGAGGGCGCTCACGTAACACGGACGTCAAACACATATTCCGCGCTTATCTCAAACAGACTCGATACAGATTACTACAATTTCGGATTTTCCGGCAGCGCAAAGGGAGATTTGAGATTTGCGGAATATATCTGCACACTTGATATAAGCATGCTTGTGCTTGATTATGACCATAATGCTCCGACTGCAAAGTTTCTGGAGGAAACGCACGAGCCGTTTTACCGGTATATCCGCGAAAGAAAGCCCGATATACCGGTCATCATGACGTCATGCCCGGATTTTGATTATTTTGATGAAAGTGAATTGCGGCGCGAGGTAATACGGAAAACCTATCAGAATGCATTGGATCGCGGTGAAGATGTGTACTTTGTCGACGGGGAAACATTTTTCGGTGACAAAGACCGGCACTGCTGCACAACCGACACAACGCATCCGAACGATTTGGGAAGCTACAGAATTGCGGCGGCGCTCGAGCCTGTTATCCGCGGCATTCTTGAAAAATAACCTGAAAAACAGTAGTGTTTAAAACTGCAATGCAGGCAGCGCAAAGCAACGGCTGAACGGGAATTTGACAAGACTTGGGCGTATGTGTTATGATCTGTTATGCACATACGCTCATGATTACTATGCAAAACAGAGGTGGAACAAAATAATGATAGGTAACGTAATAGTCGGGCAGTCGGGCGGACCGACTTCGGTAATAAATGCAAGTCTTGTCGGCGTTTACAAAACAGCGTACGACATGGGAGCGGATAAAATCTACGGAATGCTGAACGGAATGTTTGGCTTTTTGGATGAAAAATATGTTGATTTAAAGCAGCATATACATAACGACCTTGAAATTGAACTGCTGAAGCGCACACCGTCATCATATCTCGGTTCGTGCCGCTTTAAGCTGCCGGATTATAATGTTGATGAAAAACCGTATATTAAAGCCTTCGGTATCTTAAAAAAGCTTGATATAAAGTATTTCTTCTATATCGGCGGCAACGATTCTATGGACACACTTTGCAAGATGGGTGAATACGGCAGAAAAATCGGGTCGGATATACGGTTTGTCGGTGTGCCGAAAACCATTGATAATGACCTTGAGGGAACAGACCATACACCGGGCTTCGGAAGCGCCGCAAAATACATAGGCTCCGTAATGAAAGAAGTTATCCGTGATAACAAGGTGTACGGCTCCGATCTTATCGCCGTTGTGGAAATCATGGGAAGAAATGCAGGGTGGCTGACGGCAGCTTCGGCTCTGTCAAAAGCGGAGGACTGCGAAGGTCCCGAAATGATATTGCTTCCCGAAATAACGTTTGATCCCGAAAAATTTTTAAGTGAGACAGTGCAGCGCCACAAAGAAAAGAAGGCGTTTGTTATTGCGGTTTCCGAAGGAATTATGACAAAAGACGGTAAGTATGTTTGCGAGATGAATAAAAAGAGCGAATACAAAGATGCTTTCGGGCACACTTCTCTCGGAGGAACCGCGTTGTTCCTTGCGGATTTTCTTGCGCAGAATATGGGGATAAAGACAAGGGGATTTTCGCTCGGACCGCTGCAGCGCTGTGCGTCGCATATAGTGTCGAGAACGGATATGACCGAAGCTTTCCAGGTGGGAGCGGAGGCAGTCAAGGAGGCTGTTTTGGGCAAATCCGAAATAATGACGGTTATAAAAAGGCTGTCAAATGCTCCTTACAGAATCGATATAATGTCAACAGAGGTATCAAAAATTGCCAATGTGGAGAAAAAAGTGCCGCTCGACTGGATTAACAGCGACAATATAAGCGTGACGAAGCAGTGCGTTGATTACATGAAACCTCTTATTATCGGTGAGCTTTCACCGTTTATGGTTGAGGGAATGCCGAGACATTTGTTTCTTGAGCTTTAAGCAGCGCGGTGGAATCGTTTTCTATTATGCCATAGCTGCGGAGAGGAATAAATAATTTTATAAAAGGCTTGATTCCGGCAGAAATGCTGAAATCAAGCCTTTTGTTATTTTGAGCTGTAGAAGCATGGGTTCAAAAATCTATAAAATTATAAAAAATATGTCAAACACCGGTAAATTTTAAGGGTGTTTGAGTTTATGATAAAGGTCAAACGAATACATAACAATGATACTTCTGCACAGTCACGTTCGAGCGTCAAGAGCGCCGCAGGCAATGAGTGCAGCCCGTGCGGAGCAGGGAAGGTGAGATTCCTATGAGCGGAAGCTGTTCGTTTGATTGTTGAAGAATAAAGTCATAATGCTGGAGCTTACGGACATTTATTCCTAATTTTCGGCATTATATATTTAGTTTGTTGTTATCAGGTGCAAGAAGAAACACTATTCAAACTCTTTGCTTTTTTGCATCAGTATTTAAAATGGAAAAGCTTCCATCTGTAGGCATTACGGATTCGAACCCAATGAGGTTCGAATCCGTAATGCCTAAGCAGATGTGTCAGTATCCGAACTCGTTTTTTTGAAGTCTTTTCCGACATCACAGCGCAAAAATGCTTGCAAATACGCTAGGCTCACATGTTCCGAAAATGACCAATTACGCTTTAAAAACAACCAATTGCGATCAAAACCATCCGAAAGGGTGGTTTTTTTGTTATGATTATAATGTAATCAGAGGGCGCGGAGGTGAAAACATGTTTTCCAAAAAGAAAAAAGTAACATTTAATACAGTGGCAAGGTTTAATTATGAGCTTGACACCAACGCGGCTCTTAAGGAGAAGCTCAAAAACCTTGCACTGTGCAGAAACGATATGTCCAAGGCGAGGTACCTGTCGGAAATGCTGTCGCTGTTCAGCAAGGAGGGGCTTGATATTACTCTTAAAGAGCTTGACATGCTTCTTTTGCTGCGGAACAAAACAGACCAATTGCTTTTGGAACAAACAGTTGACAGATAAGGAGAGATGCAAGATGAAAAAAAGATTTATATCGTTTGTTACGGCGCTGTGTGTAGTCGTATGTGCTCTGTCGTCGTTTCCGTCATTTGTGCTGCATGCCATGGCAGAAGAAAACGTGTACGGTTATGGCGCCAATGTGCTGCAAAATCCTGCGCCGACATCAAATGACTTTTGGGAACGAACAGGGTGTTCCTACGGAAAGTTTTTAGATATGGGAAATGAAGAGCCCTATATAATAGGAACGAAAAGGGGCGGAGATATTTCTGTGCGTCAGCAAGTGACGCTGACAGATGCAGACGTGATTCGCGCGAACAACGGGGAGCTGTCTGTTTCGGCATCGGGTAAATTTTATGCACAGGGCTCCAGAACGCTTACGGCAAATCTTAATATTATTTGCTATGATTCAACCGGTGCGGTTAAGATAACATATAGTGACAAGCACAGCGGATATTCTGTAACGGGAAGAACAAAAACTTTAAATGTGGGGAAATCACGGATACCTGCCGGCACAGCTTACATCGTGTACGAGGGTGCGGAGCATTTGGGCTCGGGCTCTGCCTATTTCGGAATGTATGATTTCAGTATGATTTTTTATGATGATATTGCACCGGCTGTCATCGGAGAACCGTATTTATACGCAGTAAACCAAAATACTGCACTTCCCGCATATGTAATGCCTGGCGACACGGTAACATACGGGATCAAATTTGATGAAGCCGTGAAGGTTTCGGTTGAACCGATATTGGATTTATCAACCGAAAGCAGAGCTAATTATAATATCACATATTCGGCGGACAGACAAACCGTGTATTTTACGGTGAAGCTGAAAAACACCGGAACAAACGGAGCTTTGAAGCTTAAAAAGATTTCCGGGCTTTCCGTCAGGGATGACGCCGGAAACTCGTTTGATTATTCGGCGCCAAGCCTTTCGGTCGGCACACTTGCTTATAAATCCGTGTTCAATGTAACAAGCGCTTTGACTAATCTGAAATTTTCAGGCGCTGCGTCGGCGCCGTTCGGCAGTGACTATTCGGCGGCAATAACGCCCGAGAGCGGTTATAAGCTGCCCGAAAATATAGCCGTAAGGATAAACGGAACCGATACGGACGATTTCTCGTATAACAAGACAAACGGGGCAATTAAAGTTAATTCAGCTGCCATAAGGGGCGATATTGAGATTGCCGCTTCAGCTGTACCGCGGACATATACCGTTACTTTTGATATGCAGGGCGGCAGCGGCGGCACGGAAAGCGCCCATGCAGCATATTTGCAGGCAATGCCTGCCGTTACACCACCGTCAAAAGCGGGTTATACCTTCGGAGGATATTATTCGGAAGTTAACGGAAACGGGGTTCAATACTATAATTATGACGGCAAGGCGATAAAAAAATATGATAAGGCGTCCAATCTGACGCTTTATGCAAAATGGAGCGCAAAGGAATATACCGTCACACTGGACGCGGCAGGAGGCACGGGCAGCGGCACGGTTACCGCAGAATATGACTCAGATATGCCGCCGATTGCAAAGCCGGCCAAAAAGGGTTATACCTTTTTAGGGTATTTCACGCAGCAAAACGGAGGCGGCGAAAAGTATTACAACGCCGACGGAGCTTCGGCAAAGCGCTATGACAAAACGGACGGACTTACGCTTTACGCGGATTGGAGCGCCAATACACATACCGTTACATTCGACAAGCAGGGCGGCAGCGGCGGCGAGGAAAGCACGGATGCAGTATATGATTCAAAAATGCCGTCCGTTACGCCTCCGGAAAGAACAGGCTATACCTTCGGCGGTTATTTTGAGAATACAGACGGTGGCGGCGCGCAGTATTATTATGCAAACGGTGAAGCCGCAAGGTCTTATGACGTAGACAGTGCATGTACTCTTTATGCAAAATGGACGGCGAATACATACGATATTGTGCTGAACGCACAGGGCGGCTCGGGCGGTTCAGCCGTTACAGCTGTTTTCGACAGCGCCATGCCTGCGATAACCGCCCCCGACAAGCCCGGCTATTTGTTCGGCGGTTATTTCGACGGAAAAAACGGCAGCGGCACAAAATATTATAATGTCGACTGTTCTTCCGCAAGAGCTTATAATAAAGCGGAGGGTGTGACGCTGTACGCTTTATGGACGCCGATTACATATAATATTCAGCTTTACAGCAGGGGAGAAAGTGTTGCTTCACTGAAGAATGTTGTTTACGGCGAGCTTTGTCTGCCATCCGCCGAAGCGCTCGGGATTACGTACCCCAACTATAATTTTGTGGGGTGGAACATTTACGATGAGCAGAACTGGGCAATGTATACGGCGGACAGAAACTACGCGGCAGGACTTGTTACGGAGCAGGGCAAAACGGCATATGTTTATGCCGCGTGGCTTGAAAAGGATAAGTACACCGTGACATATGACGCAAACGGCGGAGAGGGCGCGCCGCCCGCCGTTGAAGTTCACGCTGATGAAACGGTCGGACTGAGCAAAAATATTCCGACAAGGCAAAACTACACATTTATGGGCTGGGCGGAAAAGCCCGATTCCGCTGCGGTGCAGTACCAGCCCGGCGACAGCTTTACTATGGGAAATTCTCTCGTAACGCTTTTCGCGGTATGGGTTAAGAATCCCGAGCTTGTCTATAACGCAAACGGCGGCGTTTTCGGCACGTATGCAGGCTCATCCTATCCGGCGGCAGGAAGCTCCGTCAAGCTTACGGAAGCGACGCCGAAAAAAGACGGTTATGTGTTCTGCGGCTGGGCGGAAACTCAAACGGCAACAAAAGCCGACATAGTATCATCACCGTATACGATGCCGAACCGCGATACGGTTCTGTATGCCGTTTATGAGCCTGTCAAATACATGACGAGCGTGTTTGCGGCGAGCGGCTATTCGGTTTCGGGAATAAATGCAGGCGGTTATACGCTCGGAGAATATGCCGAATTTACCGTCAGCGGAAGCTCCCCGAAGGTATATGTTAACGGGATTCTTATGCATCCGATTAACGGAGTGTATAAAACTGAAATAAGAGCCGACACCTCGGTTGTTGTTGCCGATAATACCTCAATAAATGTGATATACAACGCAAACAGCGGCGTAAATGCGCCGATTGACATGCGGATATATGCAAACGGAGATATGGCTGCCGTTAAACCCGATTTGCCGGTCAGAAAAGGGTATGTATTCAAGGGCTGGGCGGCTGAGGCGGAGTCAGATTATGCGCAATACACGGGCGGCGACAGCATTCCGGTTACTGCGGAGGACATTGTTCTTTATGCCGTGTGGGGCGCAATATCCTACACTGTGCGATACGACACAAACGGTGGCAGCGGAGTAATGGCTTCGGAAACTGCTGTTTACGATAAAGAGCATACGCTTTCCAAAAACACCTTTGAAAAGACGGGCTGCCGTTTTGCAGGCTGGTCACTTTCGGCAGGCGGCGAGCTTGCTTATACGGACGGAGCTGCCGTTATAAATCTTACAGATGTTCAAAACGGAGAAATCGTTCTTTATGCTGTCTGGAACGGTGCAAGAACAAAAATTAATTTCAATTTCGAGGGCGGTTCCTCGGGCACGGCTTCATGTGAAGCGGTATACGGAAAAATTCTGCCGTCGGATAAGCTTGTGCCGCCGATGAGATACGGATATAAGTTCGCAGGCTATTACACTTCCGCAAGCAAGGGCGGAAATCCGGTCTACAAATCTGATATGACGCTGTCGGATTCATATCTGACTGCGCCGTGGAGCAGCATTGCCGATGAATTTGAGCTGTATGCGGCATGGGAGCCCGTAACCTATACGGTTGCATTCGTCAGCGGAACGCAGACGACGGGCAGTGTTTCAGCCGTTTACGGAGATGCGTTCAGCCTTCCGAAAGCGGAAACACTCGGCGTTTCCGTCCCGAACGGATATACCTTCTGCGGCTGGTCTCTCGCTCCGGGAAGCGATGTTGTCTATTACAGTGACGGACAGGAAATTACGGCAGGGCTTACGGGAGAAAGCGGAGCGGTTGTTTATCTGTACGCAGTGATTCGCGAAAACGAAAGCTATACGGTAACGCTCCCTGCTTCGCGCGAGGGCTGCAAGGTATATTACAATAATGCAGAGGTGACAGCTCCGAAAAATATAACCGTCGGCAAGGGTGATGATGTTTCATTTACCGTGCGCGTGGAGGATGGATATTCCGCGGATAAGATGACAGTTTCGGCAAACGGAATTATGCTCGGTGCAGTGCAGATAAACAGCAGCAATTACACATATAGCATAAAGAATATATCCTCCGACACAAGCATTAATATCTATCATGTGAAAAAAGAAGCGTTCCGCATTATACTCAATGACGGCACGGGGTACAGTGTGTCGCCGCAAAACACGGTTGTTGAAAGCGGAGATGATTTTTCATTTACGGTTACGCTGGCGGACGGATATAAAACCTCCGTTCCCGTGGTGTTTGCGAACGGAAGCACACTCAGCGGAGCTCAAAACGGCGATGTATTTACCTATACGCTTTCAAACATAACATCGCATCCCGTCATTTCGATCGCGGTTGCCAAAAAGCCTCAGCACACCGTCACCTTTGTCAGCAACGGCAGTATATATTCAATTGCTGTGGTTGAGAAGGATATGAAGGCGCTTCAGCCTGCCGCTCCCGAAAGAAGCGGACACACCTTCGGCGGCTGGTATACGGACTCGGCTTGCAGCTCTCCGTATGATTTTCAACGCAGCGTGACAGCTGACATAAGGCTCTATGCAAAATGGACTGCCGATACCTATGCGGTGGTATACAATAAGAACACAGAGAACGAGGTTGCAGTTCCCTCCGGGCAGACAAAGAAGCATGACAATGTGCTTATATTAAGCCCTAAAGCTCCGGTTCGCACGGGGTACACCTTCAAAGGATGGAACACAAAAGCCGACGGAACGGGAACAAGCTACAGCGCAGGAAGCGAATTAAGCGTTAATGCCGATATTACGCTTTATGCACAGTGGGAAATTAATAAGTTTGCGATAACGCTTATCACCGGTGAGGGCGTTACGGGGTCGCTCAGTGCAAACGAGGTTGTTTATAACGGAACGGTTAACGTGTCCGCCGTAAGCGGAGCCGGGTATAATCCGCCCGTGATAACCGCAGTTCCCCGTGAAAATGCCGAATTGGTTTCGGAAGGCGTGTACAGGATAACTGGGTCGGTTTCCTTTATTGCAGCTGCGCAGCCCGGGAAAATCTACACGGCAAGCTTTTACATAGACAACGGGCTTTACTATACGCAGTCAGCCATTGAGGGCAGCCCGGCAGCCGTTGCACTTCCGAATCCCCCCGGAAAAACAGGATATCGGTTTACAGGCTGGTACACCGAGCGCACAGGCGGAATTAAGGTTGACGAAACAACGGTGATTGACAAGGATTTGTCCGTGTATGCAAGGTTTGAGATAATCACGCCGGAGATTGTTCCTGCGCGGAGCGGCGAAGGATATACGGTGGAATCAACCGACAGCACAACGGTAAATTACGGCGATGATTATAACTTCACAATAACAATCGCGCCGCATTATAATGCCGGCGGTATGAGAGTATACGCAAACGGAATTTTGCTTTCGGGAATTGAAAGCGGAGGCGTTTATTCCTATTCCGTTAAAAATATTACGGTGAATCAAATCATTACCGTAACGGGAGTGGAGCTTGACAAGCACACGGTAACATATATGGTGGACGGTCAGGTTTATTTGACGGTGCAGTCGGACTACAATTCACTTCTTGCCGAACCGGTGTCGCCCTCAAAGCAGGGTGAAGCCTTTAAGGGCTGGTCTGACGGGGAGCGCGTCTGGAGCTTTCCGGAAGATAAAGTAACATCGGATATGACACTTTACCCCGTGTGGGAAAGCGGAATGTTAAGCGTTAACCCTGCACAGAGCGGAGAAGGGTATACGGTGGAATCGACCGGCGGCACAGAGGTGAGTTACGGCGGCGATTATCATTTCACAATAACGATTGCTCCGCATTACAGTGCCGACGGTATGAGGGTATATGCAAACGGCATCCTGCTTGTGCCCGATATAACGGAAAACACTTACGGATTTACGGTTAAAAATATCACCGAGGACATAACCGTAACCGTGTACGGTGTGACGGCGGATATTTACACCGTTAAATACATTGCGGACGGTGAAGCATATTACTCCGAAAAGGGGGTTTACAATAATAAAGCGCAGAAGCCGAAAGCGCCGTCAAAAACAGGATATACATTCACGGGCTGGTTTGCAGGTGAGGATGAATGGGATTTTGAAACGGGTATTGAAGCAGATTTAGAGCTTGAAGCAAAATTCGAACCGCTTGCTTACACGGTGTCGGTTCCGCAGGACAGAAGCGAATTTACTGTGAATGTCACATCCGACAGCCACGTTGAACACGGCGGCAGCTTCTTGTTCAGCATCACATTGTCCGACGGATACAATGCTTCGGATATGGAGGTATACGCAAACGGCGTGCTTCTTGAAAAAACAGCGGAAGACGGAAACACGGTGCATTTTGAGGTTGTGAATATTACGGAAGCGACCGTTATAACCGTGAGGGGCATCGGACAAAACACATATTCCGTTGCATACAATGCGAATACAACAGAGTATGTCGGGAATATGCCCCAAAGCACAATAAAGAATTATGATACTGACGTTAGTATATCAGAGCTGATACCCGAAAGATACGGATATGACTTCGTCGGCTGGTCTTCATCTGCGGACGGCGCCGCTTCGTATTTCGGAGGAGATATGTATTCCGAAAATGCGGACATTAAGCTTTACGCCGTTTGGGAGACTAAGAAATTTGCGGTTTCCTTTGAAACAAACGGCGGAGTTATAAATGCGGGCAAAATCACGGAGTATACCTACGGAACAGGCACACCGCTCCCGACTGACGTTTCGAAAAACGGATATAATTTTGCCGGTTGGTATGAAGACGAGCTTATGCAGGGCGTGAGAGTATATGAAATTAAAGAAAGCGATTTCGGAGAAAAAACGTATTACGCCGCGTATACCATGGCAAACGTTACCGTGAGCGGTTATACGGGAGAGTATGACGGAAACGCGCACGATATCTCATATACGCTTGCGGATAATCTGTCCGTTGAGAAGTATCAGTGGTATTTTCTGCCGAGCGGTTCTGAGGACGCTGTTCCCGTTTCATCAGTCGTATACAATACATACTCGGTAAAAAATGCGGCGGAGAGCGGAGAATACTATTGCTATATCGAAGCGCTGCTTGACGGTTATGTAACGCGGTTTTTCACGGAGAAAGCAACTGTTGCAATCGGCAGAAAGCCTGTTTCTGTTAAGGCGGCGGACAGCAGCAAGGTGTATGACGCGAAGCCCCTTTCATCAAATGAAACGGAGCTTGCCGGTTCGGGCGGATTGGTTGACGGGCACAAGATAACCGCCGTTATGACCGCCGAAAGCAAAATAACAAATGTCGGCTCAAAGGCAAACGAAATAGAGCGCATTGCTGTTTCGGACAGTGAAAGCACCGATGTGACGGATAACTATGAAATTACAAAGCAAAGCGGAACGCTTTATGTAACTCCGCTTACACTGACGGTTTCTGCGAAAGACGTAAATACTGCCGTCGGTTCGGCGTTAAGCGAGAACCGATTGTATGAAATAAGCGGCGTGCTCGGAAATGAAGAGCTTTCACTCAAAACCACTTCCGTTGCGGTTAAAAATGCGGATAATGCCGATGTCCCGTTTGCGGATATCACAAAAACAACAGGTACATACGCCGTTACAATAAGCTACAGCGGTTTTGAAGGCGAGGGCTGCGAAAACTATCAAGGCAGCGGCACATTTGCGGCTACCGTCACCGTTTACAGGCAAAGCAGCGGCGGAGGCGGCTCAGGCGGCGGAAGAGCGACGGCTTCGGTATACACTGTCGATTTCGATTCCGACGGCAGCAAGGTTGAAAGCCAAAGCGTTAAAAGCGGTGAAAAAGCAGAAAAGCCCGATTCGCCCGAAAAGGACGGGTTTACATTTGACGGCTGGTTCAGTGACAGAGCCCTGACCGCGGAATTTGATTTCAACTCAAAGATTACAAAAAGCATCACGCTTTATGCAAAGTGGACGAAGATTAAACAAAACGATGAAAATCCGTCCGCGCCAGACCCGGAAAAGACAGGGGTTGCAAGGCTGCTTGAAACTGAAAAGCATCTCAGCTATATGAACGGATACGGCAACGACACTTTCAAGCCCGAAAGCAATATGACAAGAGCGGAAGCGGCTCAGATGTTCTATAATCTGCTGCTTGACAAGAATGTATCGGGCGAAAGCGCATTTGATGATGTCAGCACGGACGCATGGTACTGCGGCGCTGTTGCGGCGCTGTTGCGGCGCTTGCAAATTTGGGCATTATAAAAGGAATCGGTGCAAAGCTTTTCAATCCCGACGGCAAAATCACAAGGGCGGAATTTGTTGCAGCGGCAATGAGATTTGTCAATATCGATGTAAACGGCACCAAAACATTTTCCGATGTTGCAAAAGAGCATTGGGCGGCACAATATATTTCCGACGCAGCCGCTCTCGGCTGGATTTCGGGAAATGATGACGGCGCTTTCTGCCCCGATTCATTCGTCAGCCGTGCTTCGGCGGCGAAAATCGTTAATAATATGCTCGGAAGAAGGGCTGATATCGAATATGCAAATAAGCACAATAATGATATAAGGCTGTTTGCGGACGTTTCACCCTCGGCATGGTATTATGCTGATGTTATTGAGGCGGCAAATGCGCACGGCTATGAGAGAAACAACGGCGTTGAAGTCTGGAAATAGGAATAACGAACAGTAAAAAAGGGGATGTAAAAAACTCCGGAACGCAAGAAAAGGAGAAAAAGCAGATATTACAGCCAGTATAGCTATTGTAACTTTTTTATTAGGGGAACCCGAAGCTAACGCTTTGGCTCGGTTTGTTAATTCCAAAGCTTTTTCCTATCCCCTTGAAAAAGCCCCTTATAAACCGATAAAAAAGCTGTTCAGAGTCAATTGGCTCTGAACAGCTTTTTTAGTATGCTTGCTTATTTGTCTTCAACCTTACCGTAAAGGTTAAGTCTGAAAAGACGGCTTTCGTCCTCTTCGTTTTCGCATTCTATCATAGCGTGGCTGAGCTTTCCGCCCTGAACAACGCTCATCAGTCCGACAACGCGGCAGAATGCCGACATAAGGTTAATGCGGTCGCCGTCGGGAGTTGTCATCCAAACCTGTCCCTTGCAATTATTAAGCTCCTTGACAAACGAAGAAACGTCAAGATCATGTATTTCAAAGCTTCCCATAATTAAAACCTCCTGAATCAATATATGTTATTAGGGGGAACATATTACCTTTTTCCCTCTGATATATATCATAATCGAATTGTCGGTAAATGTCAACATATTTAACAGAAATTTAACGTAAGAATTATCAGCCGTGCATTTTTTTCAGTCTGTTGGCTTCCTTTGCGCGGAGATCGGTATCGAGAATACGCTTGCGGATGCGGAGGAAATTCGGCGTAACCTCCAAAAGCTCGTCATCGGCAAGGAATTCAATCGATTCCTCAAGGCTCATAACCTTGGGAGTCGTAAGCCTGAGCGCGTCATCGCTGCCTGCGGCGCGCATGTTCGTTGCCTGCTTGCGCTTGCAAACGTTTACCACAATATCCTCGCCGCGGCTGCATTCGCCGACAACCATTCCCTGATAAACCTTTTCGCCCGGTCCGATAAAGAGCGTTCCGCGGTCTTGCGAGTTAAACAAGCCGTATGCAACAGATTCGCCCGTTTCGTGTGCAACAAGACTTCCGCGCGAACGCGTTGAGAAATCTCCGCGGAAGAACGGTTCGAATTTGTCAAACACGTGATTCATGATCCCCGTTCCCTTTGTTGCTGTAAGAAGCTCGCTGCGGTAGCCGATGAGTCCGCGTGACGGGATGCTGAACTCAAGCCTTGTGTATCCCGTTGCGCCCGGAGCCATATTTGTGAGCGTGCCGTGCCTTGCACCGATTCCCTCCATAACAACGCCGGTAAATTCGTTCGGAACATCAATTGTCAGCGCCTCATAAGGCTCGCACTCAACGCCGTCGATTACCTTGTTAATCGTTTTCGGCTTGCTTACCTGAAATTCATATCCCTGGCGGCGCATTTCCTCGATAAGAACGGAAAGGTGAAGCTCGCCGCGCCCCGAAACAACAAAGCTGTCGGGAGAATCGGTTTCCGCAACCTTGAGCGCGATGTTGCTTTCAAGCTCCTTGAAAAGCCTGTCGCGCAGGTGACGGCTCGTCACATATTCGCCGTCCTGCCCGGCAAACGGGCTGTTGTTCACGCTGAAAGTCATCGAGAGCACGGGCTCGTCCACAGGGGTGAACGGCAGCGGCTCCGCGCAGCCCTGCGTGCAGATTGTGTCGCCTATATTAATCTTTTCAATACCGCTGATTGCAACGATTTCGCCGGCGCCTGCCTCCGAAATCGGCTGCTTGTTAAGATTGGTGTAGCAGTAAAGCTTGGAAACATGCGCATTGTATGAATTTTCACCTTCGCGGCAAACCGTTATCGGCATGTTGGTTTTAACAATACCGCGGTTTATTCTGCCGACTGCAATTCTTCCGGTGAATGTGTCGTAATCTATATTCGACACAAGCATCTGAAAATCGCCCTCGCGCGTGTCCTTCGGCGCGGGAATGTGATTCAGAATAAGGTCGAAAAGCACCTTTAAATCATCGGGGTGCTTGTCGGGAGAAAGGCTTGCCCAGCCGTCACGCCCGGAAACATATACAACCGGCGATTCAAGCTGCTCATCGGTTGCGTCAAGGTCGATAAACAGCTCCAAAAGCTCGTCCGTAACCTCATAGGGGCGCGCATTCGGGCGGTCAACCTTGTTTATAACCATTATAATTGAAAGATTAAGCGCAAGCGCCTTTTTCAGCACAAAACGCGTCTGCGGCATGCAGCCCTCGAATGCGTCAACCAGCAGCAGCACGCCGTCCGCCATCTTAAGTCCGCGCTCAACCTCGCCGCCGAAGTCGGCATGTCCGGGTGTGTCGATAATATTTATCTTAACGCCGTTGTGCATAAGGCTTGTGTTCTTGGCAAGAATCGTGATTCCGCGCTCGCGTTCAATGTCGTTCGAATCCATAACGCGCTCTTCAACCTGCTCATTTTCGCGGAAAACGCCGCTCTGCTTAAGCATTGCGTCAACAAGCGTTGTCTTGCCGTGGTCAACATGCGCTATTATGGCAATATTTCTTATATTCTGCGGTTCTATCATTTAATACATTCCTTTCTGATGCTTTTCCGTAACGAACGTGCTCCATGTGTCGGCATACTGCAAAAGCAGCAGCAGCGGCGTTTCCTTTGTGGCAACGCTTTTGTTGTCGTCAACGTACTGCCCGTCATGATACATGACAGCCTGAACCTCATCCTCGCTGAGCGTGATAAGCGGCAGCGCAAGATACAGGCTTCTCAGCGGAACGCTCAGATAAACAAGCTTGTCATTCATGCGATAGGGAACCGACGGACCGAAGCCGTACTGCTTTTGCCTTGCTGTCGGTTCATTTGGAATATACTGCGGTCTGCCCGGCATTCCTGCCTTGCCGAGGTCGTGAATAAGCGCCGTGATTATGCAGCTTTCCTCGTCAATTTCAGGGGCAAGCGCACTGCGCAGGCGGAGCATGTTTTCACAAACATTGACGCTGTGCTCCAGAAGCCCCTGCCTGCGGCAAAGGTGAAAACGTGTGCTTGCAGGGCTGTTCATATAATCCGTTTGGTTTTCCATAAAATCGGTGAGACGGAGAAATTCTTCCCGTCTTTTGACAACGCGCGCTTTCAGCGCATTGTAACGTTCGATAACGTCCATCATTAATCTCCTTCTACTGTTTATCCAAAATATTATATACCAATGAAAGTCTTTTTTCAACATAATTATGTTCATATATCAAAAAAACTTACCTAATATCAACTTTTTTCCTGTTTTCGGCCTAACGCACTATTTCCCTTGCGCGGAATGAGTGAAGGCGCTGCCTTCCTTGCAGAACGAGGCTGCCGGGCATTCTCCGCATTTCGGATTCCGCGCAGTGCAGAGCGCACGTCCGTGCATCACAAGCCTGTGACAAAATGCGCTTTGCTTTTCGCGAGGAATAAGCTTTTCGGTGCTTTTTTCAACCTTGACGGGCTCTGTTTCCTTTGTCAGCCCCACGCGGCGGAGAATCCTTTTTGCGTGAGTGTCAATAACCATTCCTCCCTTTCCGAAAATATCACCGAGGACAAGATTTGCTGTCTTTCTGCCGACGCCGCTGAGCTTTAAAAGCTCGTCCATACTGTCGGGAACAACGCCGCCGTAATCCGCAATCAGCTGTTTGCAGCAGGCGATTATGTTTTTCGCTTTGTTGTGATAAAAGCCCGTTGAGCGAATGTCCGATTCAAGCTCGTGCAAATCGGCATTTGCAAATGCATAAACATCGGGATATTTCACGAACAAATCCTTTGTGACAATATTCACGCGCGCGTCGGTGCACTGCGCGGCAAGCTGCGTTGCAATAAGAAGCTGCAGCGGCTCTTTATAGTCAAGCGTGCAGTCTGCATCGGGATAAAGCGTTTGCAGGCAGCCGAAGAATTTTTCGGCAAGCTCCTTTTTTGTCATATCCATACACTCCTTTCGGAAAATTCCGCTTATTTGTCGTATTGTATTGTAACATAAACAATGACGAAAAAAAAGCCCCAAAATTTATTTTTTTACTCCGTATGTATTGACATTTTGAAAAACTGTGTTAAAATATCTGTCATACGGATGTAATCTGCCACCGGGTAGAAAATGTTCGGCGAAAGAATGATTGCCGAAGCATTTGCCTGCACATCGTTAGGTCTTTGAAGATGTGCGAGCAAATGCTTTTTTGTTTGAAAGGGATGGTGCATTATGACAAAATATTTCACTAAGACTGAACTGGCGCTGTGGCTGTGCTCGGCGGCGGTGATAGTAATCTCATTCTTTGTTCAGGGCGGCAGCGGCGCGGTTTCACTTGTAACATCGCTCATCGGTGTAACATCACTCATTTTCGTTGCAAAGGGAAACCCCATCGGGCAGGCGCTCGGAATCGTGTTCGCACTTCTTTACGGCGCAATTTCGTATACCTTTGCGTACTACGGAGAAATGATAACATACCTCGGAATGACAATGCCGATGGCAGTGTTTTCCCTCATTTCGTGGCTGCGTCATCCGTACAAGGGCAGTCATGCGGAGGTCGAGATTGGCAGCATATCAAAGCGCGAACAGGTTTTCATGTGGATTCTTGCCGCCTCGGTTACATTTGCATTTTATTTCATACTGGAATACTTTAACACTGCGAACATTGTTCCGAGCACCGTTTCGGTCACAACAAGCTTCCTTGCAGTGTATCTCACATTCCGCAGAAGTCCGTACTACGCCGTTGCCTATGCCGCAAATGACATTGTTCTTATTGTTCTGTGGGTTATGGCTGCAATTAAGGATATTTCCTACGCTTCCGTTGTGATGTGCTTTGCGGCATTCCTTGCAAACGACATTTACGGCTTTATAAACTGGAGAAGAATGGGCAGACGCCAGAAGCAGGGCTGAAGCGCGATACAGAGCAATATTGTGTGTTGAAAAAGCAAAAGCGGTGTGCTATAATTAAAAGCGGTGATGCAGTGATGAAAAAATACGGAGCTTGGAAATATATCAGGCAGTTTAAGGGCAGCAGTATTTTTATAAGGAATTTTTTTACAATCATATGCGCGGTTATGATTCCGGTTGCAGCGGCAGGCGTAATCATTTATAATGAGTATAACGGCTACATTGAAAAATCAATCACCGAATCTAAGCTCAATGAAGCGGGAAGCGTCAGTGAAACGGTGAATCTTGTTATAATGGAAGCCGAGAGAATGGCATATCGTGTTGCAAACGAAAACACTTTTGATTCTTTTTTTCGCGGTAAGGTGTTTGACACGAACTCATACAGCAAAATGGTGGAAAAAATCGAGCTGAGCCGCGCGCTTAATTCAATGCTCATTTACGGGGAATATATAGAAAATATCTGTATTTATGAAAATACAAACAATGCTGCGATAACCTCAAATCAGGAAATCGGAAGCATTGAAAACCTGCCCGATACGGGGTGGATGGAAAGATACCTCAGCATGAAAAGCAATTCATGCGCAGTTTACAGAGCGCCCGACAGTTTCAGCTACAGACCGGAATACATAAGTATTATTCAGCGCGCGCCGATGCAGGGGTCGGCAAACCTTGGGGCGGTTATTGTTAATATTAATCTGAAAAACATAAAAAAGATAATAAACGAAAGCTCGGAAAAAACGGATTCGCTGATTGTTACAAAGGCGGGGGAGGTTGTGTTCCGCAGCAGCCCTGAATCGGGGCTGTATGAAAAGTACGGCTCTGTCCTCAGAAAAAATGCCGATAAAAAAGCTGTGTGCAAGACCGGAGATTATGTGGCAGTGCGCGCGGTATCCGAATATACGGGCTGGGAGTACATTGCTTTTTCTCCGCTTGACGATTTCAATAAAACAAAAAAAGGCTCGCTCGCAGTGCTTTTTGTCAGTATGCTTGTCGTTTTTGTTTTTGCAGCGGTATTTTCATTTTATGCATCGCTGCGGTCATTTGCGCCGATAAAGAGCATTTTGCAGTATATTGACGAAAACAACCGCCGCGGCATACAAAGCTACGACACCAATGAGGTGAAGTATATCCTGAACGCATTGGAGCTTGACCGCAAGCAAACGCAGGAGGAATTAAATCTCAGGCTTGAGAAGCTTAAGGAGGAAAGTCTGCGCGCTCTGCGCTATCAGATAAATCCGCATTTTCTTTACAACACGCTTGAAACCGTGAACTGGAAAATCATGCGCCTTTGCGGACGGGATAACGAGGCAAGCAGGATGCTTCTTGAGCTTTCGTTTCTGCTGAGAACCAGCCTTGACACCTCGGATAACCTGACGGATATATCGACCGAGCTTGAATATATTGAAAAATATATTGACCTTATGAAAGCACGCTATAAAAATTTTGAAGTGGAATGGGATATTGCCGAAAATCTGCGGCAGTATAAGACGGTGAAGCTTTCGCTTCAGCCAATCGTTGAAAATGCGATTTACCACGGGATAAAACCGCTCGGAAAACATGGGCTGATAAAAATTTCCCTCAGAAAAACACAGGAGGATATTGTTTTTGAAATATGCGACAACGGCGTTGGCATATCGCAGAAAAAATGCGATGAAATAAATTCCGAGACAGGCGCAGGCGATGAACATATCGGACTGCGAAACGTAAACGAGCGCATAAAAATCATGTTCGGAATGAAGTACGGTTTGTTTATTGCCCCGCGCGGCGGTGGAGGAACGGTTGTAACAATGCATATTCCGATAATTGAATAAGATTTCTAAGCGGTTTCTCTGTAAGGAGGAGCTGCTTTTTTATACTTTTTATGTAAAAAGAGCAAAACAGAGCACCTTGAGAGCAAAACAGAGCACCGCGTGCCGCGCACGGAATGAATTTGTTTTAAAAGTGGTTATTACGGTGTGTTTACTACAAGCCGAAACTAAATTATAATATAAATATCATAATAACACAATTATGTGTAATTTCGTGCGAGGTGAAATGCGGCAATGATGTTGCAAAAAAGTGAAAACGCGGTAATAACGAGGAAAGGTGATTTGAAAAAAAGACTTATAAGGTACAAATGGATGTACCCAATGCTGCTTCCGGGGTTAATTATTCTGTTTATATTCTCATACATGCCGCTTTACGGTCTTTTAATGGCGTTTCAGGATTTCGACATTGTGAGCGGAATCAGCGGAAGCCCGTGGGTGGGTTTGGATAATTTCAGGCAGATATTTGCAAGCCCGGGGTTTTTAAAGGTGCTTCGAAATTCACTTCTTATAAGCTTTTATCGCCTTTTATGGGGATTCCCTGCGCCGATTGTTCTGGCGCTTATGCTAAATGAGCTGCCGTCAAAGAAATTCCGCAAAATATCGCAGACGGCGATTTATCTTCCGCATTTCATTTCATGGGTGGTGCTCGTCGGCATTGTGCAGACGTTCCTTTCACCGAGCGGCGGACTTATAAATATTGTGCTTGAGGCAATGGGAAAGCCGTCAGTTGCATTTTTGCAAAAGCCGGAATATTTCCGCACAATCATTGTTGCGACCGATGTGTGGAAGGAGACCGGCTGGGGCACGATTATGTACCTTGCGGCGCTTTCGGGAATAAATCCCGAGCTTTATGAGGCTGCCATGATTGACGGCTGCGGCAGAATGAAAATGATCCGCCATATAACGCTGCCGGGAATTATGAACACGGTTGTGGTTGTTTTCGTTATGCGGATGGGCGTTGTGCTGAAAAACGGATTTGAACAGATTTTCCTTTTGCAGAACTCTCTGGTGCTCGATGTGTCGGAGGTTTTCGAAACGTATACATACAGGCTCGGACTGATTGACGGAGCATATGACATTGCTTCAGCGGTGGGGCTTTTGCAGTCGGTTGTCGGTTTTATTCTTGTTATAACCTCGAACTCGCTTGCACGCAGATTCAATGAAGGAGGGGGCGTTTGGTAATGAAAAAAAGCAGAATGAGAAAGCACAGCGCCGGTTCTGTGACATTCGATGTTATAAACATTATTCTTGTCACGCTTGTTGCCTGCATAATGGTCTATCCGTTCATCAATGTTGTAGCAGTATCGCTCAGCAGCTATAATGCATATCTGAGCAATCCGCTTATGATTATCCCGCGTGAGGTCAGCTTCACGGCATTCAGATATGTGTTTATGAACAAGATGATTATAAACGGATACGCAAACACCGTGTTTATCACGGTCACGGGAACGCTGCTCGGGCTTTTGCTCACGGTTATGATGTCGTATGCGCTTTCCAAAAAAGACCTGCCCGGGCGCGGATTTTTCATGACATATGTTATATTTACATCGCTTTTCAGCGGTGGAATAATACCGGGCTTTTATCTTATGAAAAGCATTGGGCTTATCGACAGCCTTTGGGCGCTCATCCTGCCGACAATGCTTGCAAGCTTTAATATTGTTCTGATGAAAAATTTCTTTGAGGGACTTCCGGCAAATCTCGAGGAGGCTGCAAGAATTGACGGCGCAGGCGAAATAAAGATTCTTACCGATGTTATTCTCCCGATATCAAAGCCGATTATCGCAACAATTGCTCTGTTCATTGCGGTTTCATACTGGAACAGCTATTTCAGCGCGATTCTTTATATAAGAAGTCAAAGCAAGTGGACGCTTCAGCTGGTAATGCGCGAAATAATATCGTCGGCGGAAACAACTGCGCTGACTGCCGGTTCAAACATGGCGGAGTACGGAAATCTTCCGACGCAGTCGCTTAAATATGCAACGCTGGTTGTGGCAATTCTGCCGATTCTCTGCGTTTATCCTTTCCTTCAGAAATATTTTGCCGAGGGAATTATGGTTGGCGCGATAAAGGGCTGATAATTTAAATAAAAGGCTGCCGGTGCGCGGCGGACAGGAGGTTATCGTGAAAAAAATTCTGAGTGTTTTATTGACTGCGGCTGTGATGCTTTGCCCGTTCGGAAACGTGGCATTTAAGGCTTCTGCGGAATCGGAAACGGAAATTATTGTTGACAATGCCGACACAGGCTACAGCCGTGAAGAGCCGACAAACAGAAAATGGACAAAAAGCACATATAAATATTCATTCCGCGGTTCTCACGAGTATATTGACAAGGAAAGCAATATCGGCGCTCTGTTTACCGCAAAAATCGAAACGGGCGGAAAATACTCCGTCTATGTGTACCGTCCCCATATCGGCAGCGGAAACAGCGCAATGACCGCAACCGTTTATTCGGAAAACGGCAGCGAGAATGTTGGCTACAGCCTTTCGAGCGGAAGCACGGGCTGGTATAAAATCGGTGTTTTTGTTTTCGGCGATAATTCCGACGCGGTTATCCGCCTTTGCGGAAGCGGCAGCGGAATTGCACGAATGGACGCCGTGAAGCTTGTTCCGGTTGATGAAACGCCGCCCGTTATAACTGAGGTCACTCCTTCGGAAAACGCGGTTGTTTCTATCAAGGTTCAGCCTGAAATTACCTTTTCAAAGCAGATTGCGGCAAGCTTTCTGACAAATGAATATATTTTGCTTTACTGCGGTGAAAAGACAATTTCCGCAGATATTGAAGCGACGGACGGCGGAAAGGGCGTTCGGATAATTCCGAACCGGCCGCTTGACATAAGAAGCGCTTACCGCATTGTTGTTTCCGCCGACCTTGAAGATGAGGACGGAAATAAAATCAGCGGAAGGCTTGAATATTCATTCAGAACGCAGAACATTGACCTCACTCCTGCAAATGCGCAGCTTGTTGACGGAGCAAGTCTTTTGCCGAAATATGCAAGGCTTTACATTGCGTTTGATTCCGAAATGAACGATTATATTTACCGTTCGGACTGCTATTCTTTGTCGGACGGAAAGGATATTATTCCGCTCTGTGCGGAAAAAACAAATTACAAATCCGCGGATGTTATGCTGACGCCGCTTTGTCCGCTTAAGGAAAACGGCGAATATACTTTGCGCCTTTCCCCGAAAATCAAAACGCGCGACGGCGGAAACCTTGCGTCGGGCAGATGCTTTTCCGTGACGGTTGATGACGGTGCGGAGAGCATTTCGGCATCGCTTGAAAACAATTACGGCGTTTCGGCAACGGAGCCGATTACTGTCAGCTTTGACGGGGAGACAGACGCCGCGACGGTGGATTCCGAGCATATAGCGCTGAAGCTTCTTTCAAGAAACGAATATGTTGAAGCCGCGGTTGAAAATCACGGCTCATATGCACTTATAAAGCCGTTCGGCGAGCTTGCGCGCGGCTGCGATTATGCGATTGAGCTGCATAATGTGCGCGGCGCGGACGGAAAATGCATAAGCCGCGGAGATAATCTCATATTTAAAACCGAGGCTGCCGATACCGTTATATCCGACATGGAAACGGAGGGCAGCGGCTACAAGGATTACGGCGGCTGGGGCACAAGTTCGCTCACAGGCTATGAGGGGTCAAAAACGCGCTATGCCGGAAAGGTTGACAACCCGTCAGAAACATATGCAGTGTGGCAGCCGGAGCTTAAGGGCGGAATGTACGAGGTTTTGATTTACAGAATTTATGACGAGGCAAGCACGCCGGAAGCAGAGATTGAAATTCTCGGCGCGAACGGAAAAAGCACACAGATTATTCCGCTTACGGGCTTTGACGAAAGCGGATGGTACAGCCTCGGAGAATATGAATTTAAAACAGGCAGCGAGGGATATGTCAAGCTTACTAAGCTGTATTCAGACAACAACCTCCGTGCCGATGCGGTGATGTTCAGAGCGGCGGCTGAGGATTGCGTGCCGCCGAAAGGAAAAATTGAAAACCGCAGCGGAGCGCTTGCTCTTGAATTTGACAAACGCATATCACAAGCTTCGCTGAATGTTGATATAGACGGCGAAAGTGCAAAATTCATATCATCGGATTTTAAAAGCTTTATTCTTGTTACAGATAAATATATCGGCGATAAAAATTCATACAGCGTTAAAATAACCGATGAAATCGCAGCGCCCGGAACGGAGAGCGCGACCGTTATATCGGCGCAGCTGAATATCAGCTCGGGGTTTTCGCCGGTAGTCACGGTTTATACCGACGCGGACGGGAATGAAAGCGAAACACCTGCGGCAGGCGGAAAAGCGGCTGCATTTTGCCGCATTCGCGATGACGAGGGAAACCTCGCGGACACGGAAATATCGTTGTATGCGCTCAACAGCGATAAGGAGGTTATAGCGGAAAGCCGCGGCAAATATAAAACATATGCGGAAGGCTTTGCCGAATTTGAAGCGCAGCTTGACATAGAAAGCAGCGATATTTACGATGTGTGCGCGTTTATGTTCGATGATGCCGAAAAGCTTTCGCTTTTAACGCAGCTTGCAAAGAAAAACGCCGTTTCGCTTGAAAAAACCGAAAATGCGGATAAATCGGTGCAGTTTAAAATCAGTGCGGACTGTGAAAATGAAAATGCCGTGATGGCGATTTATAACAAAAACAGCGGCGGACTTGCCGCAGCGGATTACTTTATATTAAGCGGCAGCTATGATTACACCTTTGTTCCGTCCGCAAGCTTTCCCGGAGGAGAATATATTATTCGGGTGAACGCTGAAAGCGGAAAGGAATATGCGCAGACGGACTTTTACCACATAAGCTCCGCGGAGGTTGAGAATGCATTTGCGGCGCTTAACGGCGCAGAGAATGCGGACGCGGTATGCGCGGCGATTGAAAGGTATTACCGCGAGCTTGGACTGGACGAAAGCGCTGAAGAAATATTCTCCGAGCTTCGCGATAAAACCGATGTCTGCACGGTTATTCTTAATAACAAGGAATATTCGGAAAAGAACAGCGATGTTCTTGCAAAGCTCTTTTCCGAAGCCACAGCCGTTGCGGCGGTGAACAGACTGAACGATTTCGGAAAATATTTTAACCTTTGGGAAGAGTTTTTCGGAATTGACGCGGAGAAATACAACTCGCTTGTCAGCAAAACAAACATGAACGAGATTTTTTCTTCAAAGCGCCCGTTTACCGATGCGGAGGCGGTGAAAAAGGCATATAACGCTTCAATTCCGCTAGCGCTGATAAACCAGAGCGCTTACGGCGCAATTGAAAATATTATAGAGGAAAATGCCGGGGTTTTGGAAATCACGCTTGACAGCTACAAAAAGCTGACAAAATCCGAGCGGCAGAGCGTGCTCCGCACAATTTCGGGAAAAGGCTTTAAAACAACGGAAAGCTTTAAAAAAGCATTTGACGCGGCTGTGAGCGGCGCTTCAAGCAACGGCGGTTCAAACACCGGCGGCGGTGGCGGAGGCGGCAGCGTGAGCGTGCCGAAGGTGAAAAATGAAAACGCCAAAATCGAGGGCGGAGCCTCGGAGCAAACGCCCGATAAAGAAAAATATTACGGCTTCAGCGACCTTTCCGAAACGCCGTGGGCAGAAAAGGCGATACTTTCGCTTTACGAAAAAAGCATTGTAAACGGCTACGGCGATAAGAGCTTCCGCCCGAACGGATATGTCACGCGCGAGGAATTTGTGAAAATGATAACGGAAGCATTTTCAATCAAGGGAGAAGCGCAGCTTTTATTTTCCGACGTCAATAAAAACGAATGGTATTCTCCGTATATCGAGCGCGCATATTCAAAAGGCATTATTACGGGAATTTCGCCCGAAAGCTTCGGCACGGGAAGCTTTATCACGCGCCAGGACGCGGCGGTGATAATCGACCGCACGGCGGAAAAATGCAATATTGTGCTCGATGAAAAAACTGCGCAGGCGGATTTTTACGACGCTGCCGACATTGCAATGTATGCCGAGGGGGCAGTTTCGCGCTTGCAGAAGGCAGGGATAATGTCGGGAACGGCTGAGCATGAGTTTGCACCCGCAGCATACACAACGCGTGCCATGGCGGCAAAAATCATTTATGAGCTGCTCATGCTGACGGAGGAAGTAAAATGAAGAAATTACTGATATTTTTTGCTGTGATTACCGCAGCGCTTTCATTGAATTTTGCGGTTTGTGCTGCCGATGAAATCATAATTGACGACCTTTCGGCAGGCTACTCGGAGAGCAATTCAACCTTCGGACCGGGCACGAACGGTTACGGCGGAAGCCACAGAAGCGGCCGCGGCAATGCAACATATTCCCCCGTGCTTGAGGACGGATATTATACGGTTTCACTCTACAATCCGTACCCCGGCAGCAACAACGGAACGGGAATTTATGTTGAAATATTCCATTCGGGCGGCACGGATAAGGCGCCGGTTGACATGGCAAATTCGCCCGAGGGCTGGATGGAGCTCGGCACATATCATTTTAACAGCGGCGAAAATAAGGTGATTCTGCACTGCGCGGCAAACTCAATGGTTCGTGCCGATGCAATGCGGTTTGAGTGGAGCGATCCGTCCGAATCGGACGATGCGGTTGTGCTTTCGGACATTTCGGAATGTACATATTCAAAAGAAATAAAATTTGTGACGGCGCTCGGATTTATGCAGCCCGAAGCAGGCAGTCTTTTCAGTCCCGGTAAGGCGGTCACACGTGCGGAATTTGTGAAAACGGCGCTTAAAATCGCAGGAACGGAAAATATCGGGCAGAACGGGCTGACATATTTCAGCGACGTTAATCCCGAAAATCCGTATTCCGCATATATAAACGCGGCGTATGAAACAGGACTCGTTTCCGGATATTCCGACGGGTCGTTCCGCCCCGAAAAAACAATAACGTATGACGAAGCAATCAAGGTATTTGTCGATATTTCGGGAAGAAAGCCGAAGGCTTCTGTAACCGGCGGATATAAGGAGGGCTATGCGAAGGCGGCGCTCGGCATGGGGTTATCCGCTCCGCGCGGAGCAGCCGGAGAAGTCACGCGCGAGGGGCTTGCATATATTTCATACAAGCTGCTTCACGCGTCGTACCTTGAAGCCGTTTCCTACGGCGTTAAAACGGTGTACCGCGCAGCGGAAACCGTGCTTGAAAAGCTGCATGATATTTCGCAGCTTGAGGGCATTGTTGACGGAAACGAATTTACCGCGCTCGATCAAAAATCCGCACTCGGAAAAAATTACATGACGCTCGGCGGAATCGAGCTGCTCGATAAAACGCGGATGGCGTGGGATTATATCGGCTGCCGCGTTAAGGCATATATAAAAGAGGCGGACGGAAGAGACGCGGCGGTGTATCTTGAGCTGTCCGACAGAAATGATATAACCGTGATTCATGCCGCGGACCTTGTGCGGACGGACAGCATTTACAGCATAAAATACACTCAAAGCGGAAAAACGCACACTGCCGTGCTCAGCGGAAACACGGACGTTATTTATAACGGACTTGCAAAGACTGATTTCACCGTTGAAACGCTTAATCCGAAGGACGGCTTCATCGTTCTGATTGATTCCGATAACGATGGAACGTGCGACACAGTTAAGGTTTTCGACGTTGTTTACGACACCGTGATGTCGCTTAAACGCTCATCCGGAAAGCTTATTTTGTCCGATGGCGTGACCGTGATTGAAGCCGAATATAAGTCAGACTCCAAATCCCTGTTTGTGAAAAACGGACGGCGCACCTCAATTTCCGATGTTAAGAAGGATAACACCGTCGGTTATGCATGTGCGGACGGCGGCGCGGTTAAAATCATTTTTATATCCGACAGCGCTGCCGAAGGCACGGTAACATCGTACGATGACGGCGAAAGGACAGCATATATCGATGAAAAACCGTATCGGCTGACGCAGCGGATGACGGCGAGAGATATAAAGGTCGGCGCAAGTGGCGTGTTTTTCTTAAACAATCTCGGTGAAATAGCCGCAGCCGACGGAATGCTGCGGCGCAGCGGCGAGCAGCTTGCCTGCGTGCTGAAAAAAGGAAACGTGAAAGGCATATCGGGCGGCTTGGAGCTTAAGCTGCTGCTTGGCGACGGAACGATAAAGGCGCTTAAAACCGCGTCCGGCGCAAAGCTGAACGGAAAATCCGCAGGCGGTGAGGAAATAAGCGCAAAAATCGAGGAGGACGGACTTATAATCATAAGCCTGAATTCAAAGGGCGAGATATCCTCGCTTAAAACTCCGCAGGACAAAACAAGCGCCGAACCCGATGACGCAAACGAATTTTCGAAAAATTATTCCGACAAGGCAATCCGCTTCATCGGAGCTCCGCAAAAGTCATTCTCCGGGCGCTACATTGTCGGAAAAGACACGGAGGTGTTCCTGCTTCCGTCCGATGAAGACGCAAGGGACGAGGAATATAAGGTCGGCGGAGAAGAGCTGCTGGAGCATTATAATACAAAATATAACATAAAGCTTTACGACGTTGATTCAACAATGGAAATCGGTGCAATATCGGCAAGAGTTGCCGATTCCGTTCCGACAATCGAAAAATCAAGTCAGATGCTTGTGGTTTCGCGCGTTATCGACAAGGCTGACAGTGACGGAGAATGGGCAAAATATGTGTGCGGCTGGTACAGAGGGAAAGAGGTTTCCTATAAGCTTAAGGACAAAAAGCTCAAAACAAGCTCCGTTTATGTTCATTACGATTCGGACAGCGTTCCCGAAAATGACGATTTTTCGCTTACGGAGGACGTTAAAGCAGGGCAGGGCTTCCTGTTCTCGACAAACATCTACGGCGAAATAGAAAATATTGTTATGCTGCTTGACATAAACGCCGACAAGTCTCAGTCGGAAAAGCTTCACCTTGAATCGGGGCGCGAGCCGCTGAGCAAAACAAACACATATTCCGTTCTTTACACGGGGCGCGGATATGTCACAAGAATGCTTGACAGCCGCTTTCTCATCTGCACTAATGCGGCAGAGAACTGGATAAGAAGCATTCCGTTTTCAAACGCTGCCGTTTATCTTTATGAAAACGGCAAAGTGAGCCTTGCTGACAAGGGCGATATATCGGTCGGCGACAATGTTTTTGTCCGCACGCGTTATCAGGACACACTTGTAATTTATATAATCAGGGGGTAGGGAGCATGAAAAGGATATTTGCCTCGGTTCTGGCTGCCGCGATGACGCTGTCGTTCGGATTCCCGGCGGCAGCGGCGGAAAGCGGAAGTGAAAACAAAATTGTGTTTTATGTTTCCCCCGACGGAAGCGACAGCGCCGCCGGCACGGAGAAAAAGCCGTTTCAAAGCCTTGCCCGTGCCGCAAAAGCCGTTGCCGAAACGGAGAAAAAGCAAGATATCACGGTTTATCTCCGCGGAGGAGAATATAAAATAACCGAGCCTGTAAGCTTAAATTCCGCAAACGGCGGCGCCGGAAATGTCAGCGTTACGTATGCTTCATATCCCGGAGAAACGGCAATTCTTGACGGCGGCACGAATATAAGCGGTTGGAAAGAACAGAGCGGCGGAATTTGGCGCGCAAAGGTTTTGCCGAATATGCATTTCCGTAATTTGTACATTAACGGGAAAAAAGCGATAAGGGCGCGTTTCCCGAACGAGGGAAGCTTTCTGACGCTGCCCGGCGACCCTGACGGCGATGAAATCATAATTGAAAAAAATGCGCAGCTTGCGGATTTTCAAAACTCTGATCCGCCGGAGCTTTGCGTGCTTGTCGAATGGATGGAAAAAAAGCTTCGGATTGCGGAATATTCCGAGAACGAAGCCCATGCAAGCGTTAAGCTTTTTAATGAGGAGAAAATGGCGCTCAGCAACGCTCCGCAGGGCGCAAAAATCAGCAGGGGCAGAGCTTACTGGCTTGAAAACTCGCTTGACTGGCTGGATTGCGGGGGGGAATGGTATCTCGACCGCACAGAGGGCTATGTTTACTATATGCCGCACAGCTATGAAAACATGAACGAAGTGCGCGCGGAGGCAGGCGGCGCGGAAACGCTGCTCAAAATTGAAGGCACGGACGCTTCGCCCGTTAAAAATGTGACAATAGAAAATATCAGTTTTGTAAATACAGGCTGGACGCGCCCCGATGAATGCGGCTTTGTCGATATTCAGGGCAACAGCATTGTTCCGAAAAATATGGAGCTTGCAAAGGATTCGCAGTACCGCCATTCGCTGAAAAAGGATAAAATGCCGGGTGCGCTTCATGCGCTTTATGCGGATAATTTCACCGTTAAGGGCTGCACGTTTGAAAACCTTGCGGCAGGCGGCGCGGTGTTTGAAGCCGGGGGAAGCGATATAACCATAACCGGAAACAATTTTTCGGGAATCGGCGGCAATGCAATTGAAATCGGCGGAGATTACTACCGCGCGAGGAAAGCCTCCATGTATCACAAAAACGTGACCGTGGCGGACAATTTCATCGAAAAAGCGGCTTCCGATTATTACGGCGGCGTGGGGATTCTGGCATACTATCTCACAAAGCTCACGATTGAGCATAATTATCTGCGCGACCTCCCGTACAGCGGGATTTCCGCAGGCTGGGGCTGGGCGGCTGACGAAGCCGTTCCCGAAGCAAGCGACTACACGATTCGCTGCAACAAAATCGAGAACTTTATGACGCAGCTGCGTGACGGCGGCGGAATTTACGTCACGAATCCGATAAAGGGAAACAATATTATTGAAAATAATTACATAATCGGAAATTCCAACTGCTTTTTGCCGACAAGCGGAACAATTGCGGTTTATCATGACGGAGCGTCCGACAACTGGACAACAACGGGGAATGTGTGCGAAATGTTCAAGGATCCTCTTGCGCTTCAGTCACTGGTTTCACAGGCGGCAACGAATATCACGGTTCGGTCAAACTTCTCCTGCCCGTCACCGATGCGTTACAGTGACACTGCGGAGAATGCGGGAAAATACAATCTTAAAATATCGTCAAACAAAACCTTAAAATCGCCCGTCTGGAGCGGAGAAGCGCTCAAAACCGTTCAAAATGCCGGGCTGACCGATAAAAGCCGCGAGCCGAAAAGGGAGATTTCGCTGAAAAGCTTTTACGCATCGGTATCGGCAGGCGCAGAGGGCGCTGTGCGGAAGATGAGATTCTGACATATTCCGCGGACGCACCGAAAGAGATTGAATTTACGGATATCGACAGCGTGAAAACGCAGGGCGGCAGCCGTTACACGGTTCTCAGATACCGCGTTTCGGCGGACGCAGAGCCGGGGTACTATGTGTTTAACATATATGCGAAAAACCGCAAAGGGGAAGCGGAGCCGCTTCGCATGGGGATTAATATTTCCGAAAGCGGAACGACTTACGTTAATGTTACGGATGACGGATATTCAGAGAGCGGCAGCTTCACAAGCAGCACTCTCAGCGGCTTTTCAACCGGCACGCGGTACGGATATTCCGTCGGCGCAAACGCAATGTGGCGCGCCGATGTTCCTGCGGACGGCAGCTATCTTGTGCGGATATACCGCGTTGCTCACCCGGCGAGCGACAGCAGCGCAAAAATCGATGTTGCATATGACGGCGGTGTGCAGACCTTTACGGTTGATTTCACAAAGGAGCCGGGAGAATGGGAAACGCTCGGCGTGTTCCCGTTCAAGGCAGGCGGCAGCGGTTATGTTAAAAACACGCGCTCGGCTGAAAGCGGAGACAGCGGATTTATAAGAACAAGCGCCGTGTCGTTCACATATGTTCCGCCGGATACTGAAAAGGAAGCTTACCGACTATCGCGCGGAATAGAGCAGGTCGGAAATTCCGCCGTTTTCCGCGAGGGTAAAGCATATTGGTTTAACAACGGAATCAGGCAAAGCTCCGAAAAAGCTTTTCCTTCGGACGAAAGCGACATTTTTGTGCCGGCAAAAACTGCAGCTGCTGCTCTCGGCGCGGTTTATATCGGCGGCTCTGAGGAGTGCATCGTAAAGGGTACAAGAGGCGTACGGCTCGGCAGAGGAACGGCATTTTTCAATGGCGTTGAAAAAAACGGCGCTGTCAAGTTCGCGGAGGACAGCAGTTTGCTTGTATCGCTCCGCGCTGCGGCGGAATATTTCGGATATGAATTTTTCGGAGAAGACGGCTTGTTTATTGCTTCGGAAGGCAGAAAATTTTCGCCGGACGCCGATAGATACGAGATAGAATCGGCAAAGGGTGCGTTTGTGTATTAAGGAGTGAAAGCTATGCTTGTAAAAGGTGACATAACCGTTATCGGCGGCGGCATTGCAGGAATGTGCGCAGCCGTCGGAGCGGCGCGCAGCGGCGCACATGTGCTGCTTGTTCACGACAGACCGGTGCTCGGCGGAAATGCAAGCTCGGAAATCGGTGTTTCGATAAACGGAGCGGCAACGAACGACCAGTCGCCCACGATTTTTGCGCGTGAGGCAGGGCTGGTGAACGAAATTCAGAGCATGATCCGCAATATCGTCAAATCGCCCGACGGGAAAAGCGAAGCGCTGCTCGATATGGTCTATTTCGATTTTATATACAGGGAAAAAAACATTGAGCTTTTTCTGAACACTCATGCCGAAAGCGTGAAAACGGATAACGGAAAAATAATCTCCGTTCATGCGCTTCAGCTTGCATCGGAATGTGAGTTCGACTTTGAAAGCGAAATATTCATCGATTGCAGCGGCGACGGAAAGATTTCCTCGCTTGCAGGCGCAGAATTTATGTTCGGCAGAGAATCGCGGGATGAATACGGGGAGGATATTGCTCCGGAAAAAGCGGATTCATATTTGCAGGGCAGCACGCTTATGTGGCAAAGCACGGACTGCGGTCACCCTGTTGAATACACGCCGCCGTCCTTTGCATACGACATTGAGAAAATGAGCTTCTGCAAAAATATCGGGAAAAAAGAGCTGCACCGCGTGCTCTACGGAAACGGACTTTCAACAGTCTGGTGGCTTGAATACGGCGGACAGTGCAACACAATTTCCGATAACGAAGCAATAACGCATGAGCTGAGGCGGCTTGTTTACGGCTTTTGGGATTATGTTAAAAACAGCGGAAAAATCAAGGGAACGGAAAATTATCGGCTGACAAAGGTTGCTCCGGTTGTCGGAAAGCGCGAATCGAGAAGGTTTAAGGGCGACTATATTTTAACTCAGCACGATGTTCAGCATCGCACGGAATTTCCCGACGCGGTGAGCGCCGGCGGATGGCTGATAGATATTCACGCGCCGCTCGGAATCTATGACGACAGGAAGGCTTCGGGCTGGATTCCCATCGGCGGCATGTACAACATACCGTACAGATGCCTTTATTCAAAAAATATCGATAATCTGCTTTTCGGTGGAAGAATTATTTCAGTATCGCACGTTGCTTTCGGGTCAACAAGAGTTATTGCAACGGGCGCTGCGGCAGCGCAGGCGGCAGGCACGGCGGCGGTTATTTGCGTGAAAAAGCACATCGCTCCGCGCACTGTCGGGCAGAAATATATAAATATGCTCCGCACAATGCTTCAGCGCGACGATCAGTATATAATCGGATTCCCCGAACAGCTTGACAGCGAGCTCGGAAAAATCGAGCTCAGAGCGTCAAGCGTTCATCCGCTTGAAAACTGCGGAGATGTTTTCTGCGAAAAGCTCTGTAAAATGCAGATGCTTGTGCTCCCTGCAAAAAATAAAATCGAAAGCTTTGAGCTTTATATTGAAAACAGCGGCGGTGACACAGAGCTTTGCATAAGTCTTTATGCCGAAAAGCGCAGCGGCGATTTTATCCCGGGTGAAAAAATAAACGAAGTCAGAACGAAGATAAAGGAAGGGTTCTGCGGATATATACCGATTAGAGCAAACGCCGTATTTGACGGTGAACGCGTATTTATCGAGATACATAAGAACAGCGGACTCGGCCTCGGCTTCACAAAAAGTCAGCTGACGGGCGTTGTTTCGCTTGAAGAAAACGATGATGAAACAAGCGGCATATTCACCGAGGGCTGGGGGCTGAAAAACCGCCGCCAAAGCTATATTGCTTTTAAAAACGTTTTCCCCGTTCAAAACGCGTTTGCGGCGGAAAATCTTCTGAATGGAATAAATCGCCCGCGCAGCTCGGCAAACTGCTGGATTTCAAACGGGAAGCACGGCGAATATGTTGAGATTCTTTTCGATGGGTTTAAATATGTTGACGAAGCGGCGTTTGTGTTTAACGACGATCTCCGCGCCGATTTCCCGGGCTTTGAGGTTCCCGAAATGGTTTCCGATTATAATTTTACCGCGGAAACGGAAAACGGAGAATATACGGAAAAAGTGCGCGGAAACTTCAAACGCGTTGTCCGCCATGCAGTCGGAAAAAAGGTTCGGCGCATGAGAATAGATTTTGTTAAAAACTGCGGAAGTCCGCATTTTGAATTGCTTGGAATTAAAATTTATAATAAAAAAAGAGAGGAGCAAACGCTATGAAAAAAGGAACAAAAGCACTTTTACTTCTGCTTGCGGCAGCAATGGCTGTGCAGCCGCTCACAGGCTGTAAAAGTAAAAAAACGGGAGGTGACGCAAGAGGCAAGGACGTTATCAAGTTCTTCAGCTCCAGCATGGCAGGCAGGGAAGGAAACGGAACAGATGACGAAAAAAGCAACGAAAGATTTTACGAGGAGCTTGAAAAGAAGTTCAACGTTAAAATTGAAACGGAAATCCCCCCGGCTGCAAATTACACCGAAAGGCTTCAGATTATGCTTGCAGGCGGAGAATATCCCGACGTTGTGGCATTTCCCGACCATACGGATCAATCGTTTATCAGCGCGGTGAACGGCGGAATTGTTGAGCCTGTGAACGAATATCTTAAAAATGCAAAAAATATCATGGCACATACAGCCGAGGTGTCGTGGAAGGCTCTTAAAATGAAAGGCGACGACAATATCTATGCCATTCCGCGTTCGTCAATCATGCGCGCCGACGGTTATTCCGTGCGCAAGGACTGGCTTGATAAGCTCGGGCTTTCAATCCCCGAGGATAATATTATAACGCTTGATCAGCTGACGGAAATCCTCACGGCGTTCCGCGAAAAAGACCCCGACGGAAACGGGAAAAAGGACACATACGGAATGATTTCGTTCCAGGCAACGGACGGAACGTTTGAACCGCCGTTTGTGTGGCCGTTCGGCGTTGTCGGCTGGCAGGAGCATGAGGGCAAGTATGCTTATATGGATGAAAAATACTGCACCGAGCACTCAAATTACAAGGACGCGCTTGAGTATTCGAGAATGCTTTACAAAAAGGGTCTTATCGATCCCGATTCGCTTGTTATAAAGCAGGACGCCGCAAAGGACAGATTCAATAAGGGCTCTGTCGGCATAATGACAAACTTCGCAGGAAATGCGCAAAGCAACAATCAGGCAATTGTGCAGCACACTCCCGATGCCGAGCTTACATATATTGTCGGCGTTAAGGGACCGAAGGGCTATGTTAAGGGAAACCTTATCGGCGCAGGATATTACTGGTGCTGGGCGCTTATGAAGCAGTCGGAGCATAAGCAGACGGTGGTTGACATTCTCGATTACGTGCTTTCGGACGATGCATGGGATACTGTTAAATACGGCTACGAGGGCATGAACTATAAAACAGAGAACGGGAAACGCGTTCCGATTCTCGATTCTGCCGGAAGCAAGGTTAAAATGCAGGCAGGCACACTGCTTATGAGAAGAAGCGATGATCCCGATTTGTTTATCGGCATGAAAATGCCCGATGGAATGAAGCCGGATATTGAACTGAGGAACGATTGGGTTAATAAATGTATTGTGAATTTCACACCGAGCCTTGACCTCGGGTATGTTCCGAAGGTCGCAAGCAAGCTTGTTGAAGCAAATAAAACGCTTTCGCAGACGATTTCAAAAATCATTGTCGGCGAGCTTGACGTTTCGGAATATGACAAGGCGCTCGCAGACTGGTACAAAGCGGGCGGCGATGAATATATCAGGGAAATGAACGATTATATAAAGAAAAATCAATAAATAACAGAGGGAAGGAAAAGAATTATGAAAAAAATATTATCCTTTGCCATGGCGATTTTTATGCTGCTGTCAATCTGCCCGGTTATCGGCGCGGCGGCAGACAATTCAATTGTTGTTTCGTGGGATGACAGGGGAACAATGTTTTTCCTTGATAATCCAAACGGTCTTGAATGGGGAATTTCCACGGCGGGCAATTTTGTCAGCAGCGGAGTTTACCGCACTTTGGATAATTCAAAATTCAAAACGGATTTTGAAGCCGGTGCATATTACAGAAATATGATTAAAACAAAGGGAATGTACAACGTTGAAATCAATATTCCGACGACGGAAAACTCAAGCAAGGTTTATGTTGAGGTAAACGGAGCGGCGGAAAAAACAATGCGCAGAATCGACACCTCGTCTTGTTCGGCAGGCTGGAACAGCATCGGAACATTTCTCCTTGATGAAAATTCCGAGGTAAGGGTTACGGCGACCGAAGGCGGCTCAACTCTTTTCCGTGTTGACGCGGCACGCTTCACTCCGAATCCCGATTATGTTACGGATAACGTTGTTGTAAAAGCGTATGAGGTTGGCTGGGGATTTCTCTATAATCATGCTGAAATAGTGGATGCTGACGGAAACATCCGTGACAAGGATTATATCGATTCGAGCACAACAGGCTCTTATGACAAAGGAAAGCACTATTATTACAGAGCGGATGATTCTGAAAAAGGAAAATGCGTTCTCCGCTACCGTGCAGGACTTACGGCAGGCGTTTACAATGTTTATGCATGGATTCCGCTCAACCATGTTGCATGGATGAATAAGGCAACGGTTAATTACTCCGGCGGAAGCGATACAATGACCTATTCAAACACCGACAGCGAATCGGAGGCGGAAGCATGGCGGCTGCTCGGCACATATTATTTTGACGGCGCCGCTGAGGTTACGCTTGCTCCGAACAAGAACGCGGACGGACGGCTCGATGCGGTGAAGTTTGAGCGCGTTGCACAAACGGATGAGGTTATTATTGATGATGAAAAGGCTGAATTTACGGGCACATGGCATATCAGCAATAACACAAGTACGGTAACTCCGTATAACGGTTCTCACCATTACACAAGCGAGGTCGGCGCTTCCGCAGCATACAAGGCGGCAGTAACAGGCGGTTACTACACGGTTTATGCATGGAGCATGTACAACGCAGCCGATGTTCCCGTTAAAGCGGTTATTAACACTGCGGACGGCGAGGTGATTAAATATTACCACGCAAACGAGGGAACGCTCGGCGACTGGATGCCGATAGGCACATATAAGTTTAACAACGGCATGGCTAAAATCGTTTTAAGCGCATATGCAGGCGGTTCAACCGCCCGCGCAGACGCAATAAAGCTGACACGCGTTGACGTTACGGAAAATGAGGACATTTACGTTTCAAAAACGGGCAGCGATGAAAACGACGGCTCGGCGGAGCGCCCGTATCTGACGGTTGCAAAGGCATTTGCCGCAGCTGACACGTCCGCCGCGCTCAATGTGAACGTATATATTGACGGCGGAGAGTACGAAATCGGAAGCACGCTTAAGCTTTCGGCGCAGCAGGGCTCCTTTGCTCAGAAAAATATCACCGTAATCGGAAACGGCAGCGCCGTTTTAAGCGGCGGCAAGCGCCTTGCGCCGACATTTACGGAGTACGATGGAAAAATTGTTTGCGCCGATATAGGCACGGGTTACGACTTCCGCCAGCTGTATGTGAACGGCGAAAAAGCAATCCGTTCGCGCTATCCGAACGTTGGCGAGCAGCTGATTCTCGGCAGCGACCTTGATCTGACGAACGGAACGGTTGCAATCGATGCATCGGCTATGACAGAGGGAATCACTCCGAACGAAACGGAAATTTCCGTTAAATCGGTTTGGGCACACAGAAGGCTGAGAATTAAAAGCATAAACGCCGGCACGGCAACAATTGCGGATGATGAGCTTAAATCGCTCAATTCCGACCAGCTTAAGCAGAACAGTGTTAGGGAAGGCGCAGGCTACTGGCTTGAAAACAATCTCGCATTTGTTGACAATTCGGGCGAATGGTATTACAATAAATCAGAGGGGAAGCTCTACTACTTCCTCAGAGACGGAGAAGCTGCCGACAGCCTTTCGGTTGTTGTTCCGATGACGGACACAATTGTTTCCGTTGATGGAACGGCGGAGTCCCCCGCAAAAAATGTGACGCTTGAAAACCTTTCGTTTAAATATACCAACTGGGCGCAGCCGAACGGCAGCGGATTTGCGGACATTCAGGCAAATCTGCTTGTTCCGTCCGAAAGAACCGCGAACAGTGATTTCAGATTCGGTTACGAAAAGGATTACATTCCGGGCGCAGTAAATGTTTCGTACGGCGAAAACATTAAAATAAAGAACTGCGGTTTTGAGAAGCTCGGCGGCGCCGGAATCGTATCACCGAGAAGCGTTTCATCGCTTGAGATTTCCGATAACAGCTTTTCGGATATTGCCGCAAGCGCAATCTTTATCGGAGAGGATTTTGTAAATTCAGCATCGGATAAGTATATTCACAAAAATGTTGACATCAGCAGAAACACAATTGACGGCGTTTCGAGCGAATACTGGGGCGGTCCCGGAATCACCGTTTTCTATGTAACCGAGCTTAACATTTCGCAGAACACGCTTAGAAATCTTCCGTATACCGGCATTTCGGCAAACTGGGGCTGGGACGCTTCCGAGACGGTCAACGGGGCAAAAAATTATGTTATTGGCGGAAACAGGGTTGAAAACTACATGTCGCAGCTGCACGACGGCGGCGGAATATATGTTCCGAATCCTCTCCGCGGCGATAATAACGTTATTGAGTACAATTATATTTCAACTCCATACGAAGGTGCAAACGGAATATATCATGACGGTGACGGAAAATATATAAACGATTATTACAACGTAGTTGAGGCGTATAAGCCGGTTGCAATTCAGAATTACGGAGATCAGGTTGCATCGAACATCACAATAAGCAATAACTTTGTAACCTCCGCAATTCAAAGCAACGGCGCGGAAAACGTGATTATTTCCGATAACACTGTGTTCGAAAAGGGCAGCATGCCCGCGGCGGCGCAGAGCATAGTCCGCTCCTCGGGCGCAAATCCCGAAACCGTTATTGACGGAATTGAGGGAAGCATGGGCGGCAGCGTTACGGTTTACTACACAAATATGAGAAAGACCGACAGGCAGGCTGATTGCATCTGCGCGGTTTACAACGGCGGAACGCTTGAAAAAATATATAAGAAATCTGTTGTTCTTTCGGCGCTCACGCGTGACGGAAGCGCCTCCTGCGAGTTTGAAATCGGTGATATCAATGACAGCACGGAGCTTAAATACATGCTTTGGGACAGCATAATGACAATGATGCCTTTGAGTGAGGCGAACTGATAAAAAACAATTAATCGGGGTGAAAAAATGCCGGAGCTTTACAATTTGATTTTGGTTGACGATGAGGACGATATCAGAGACGGACTTAAGGATATGATTGACTGGGAAAGCATCGGCTTTAGAGTTGCGGCAGCTTTTTCGGACGGGGACAAGGCGCTTGAATACGTCTTGTCCAACCCGGTTGACGCAGTTCTGACGGATGTTAATATGACCTCCGTTTCGGGACTTGCTCTTGCGCGCGGCATACGCAGCTCAAAGCCCGATATAAAGGTTGTCATTCTCAGCGGCTACAAGCAGTTTGAATATGTGAAAAGCGCCATGGAATACAGTGTTGAGGCATATCTGCTCAAGCCCACCAACCTCAGCGAGGTTGAGGAAATTTTTGCCAAAATCAAACTGAAAATCGATGAGGAAGAGGAGGAGCGCAAGCGCAGCAGGCAAATAATCGAACGCCTTGAAAGGACGAATATGTTCCTGAAGCAGGAAATTTTAAGCAAGCTCTTTTCGGGTGAATACGCAGGAAAAAAAGAAGAGCTCCGAAAAAGCATTTCCGTTTTGAATGACGGAACATTTCTTTCGGGTTTTTGCTGCGTTTATAATATACAATATCCTGAAAATACTGATGACGGAATCGTTTCAACCTTGCAGAAATTTTTCAATAAAAAGCTTCCGGGAGTATCCTTTTCGTCATATTCGGAAAACGGCAGAATCGTGCTGCTTGCATGTGCGGAGAATCGGGCGGAGGATGTTCCGGCACAGTGCGATATTTATATCAATTCCGTGTGCAAAAAAATTAAAAGTGTGCTCGGCACGGAAATCACGGCAGAGCTTTCCGGGAGCTATCAAAATATTTTTGAATTTGCCGACAGTATTAACAAATCGGGTGAATCGCATTATTCGGGCGATGACGAGGTTATTCTGCAAACGATGGAATATATTGATGAAAATTACATGAAGGAAATTCAGCTTGCCGATGTTGCCGGGCATGTTCATTTGAGCGAATTTTATTTCAGCCGCCTTTTCAAGAAAAAGACGGGCGAAACGTTCACGGAGTGCCTTAAGCGCAAGCGCGTTCATAAGGCAATGGAGCTTTTGAGAAACAAAGCGGCAAAGCTTGACGATGTTTGCGAACAGGTGGGATACAAAAGCACAAAGTATTTCGTGAAAATTTTTGCCGAGGTATCTGGAATGAGCGTTTCGGAATACAGGAAGCATATTAACAAGCAATAGGGAAAAAAGAGGGGGGGCTGTAGCATTTTGCCGCAGCCCCCGTTTTGAGAAAGGAGCGAAGCCTTTGACTTCTTTATTTGATAAATTAAGGGATAACGCGGCGGTGTGCTTTTTCGGCGACAGCATGACGGCAGGCGGAGCATGGATTGCCGAAATATATCAGAACCTTATCGATAGTTATCCGCACAGGGGAATAAAACTGTACAACTGCGGAGTTGCCGGCGACAAATCGTCCCATGCGATTGACAGACTTTACGGCGATTGCCTTATCTACAACCCCGACTGCGTTTGCGTGATGTTCGGAATAAACGATATTGATATAAATGCGTATCTTGAAAACGACGGGGAGAGGCAGCGCAGCGCAATGGAGCTTTACGAAAAAAGCATGAGAAAAATCGTTTCGGAATGCAAGGCAGGCGGCGCGGAGGTGATATTGTGCACACCGCCGCCGTACGATGAGATTTCTGACGTTCCTGCGGCAAATTGCAGATGCGGAAGCGGCATTGACCAATGCGCGGAATTTGTTAAAAAGCTTGCTGAGGAATACGGCTGCGTGCTCGCGGACTTTAACCGCCGGTTTAAAAGCAATGCGGATAAGCTGCCGCTTATCAGACCCGACAGGATTCATCCGAACGAAAACGGCTGTCATCTGATGGCACGGGCTTTCATGGATACAGTTGGAATAGAGCACGGAGCTGCGTGCGCGGAGCTTTCCGCGGAGAATCAGTCGCGCTATGAAACCGAGCAAAAGCTCAGAACGCTTGCATATGTGAACTACGGCAAGCTTTATCCGCAAAGAATGCTTGATATATTGGAGAAATACGAGCTTGTAAAGCGCAAAATAGCGGAGTTTGACCCGGAAAACGATAATTTGTTCAGCATGGAATCAATGATAGAATACAAAAAAGAGGCGCTCTATGAACAGCAGCTGCGCGCCGCGCTTATCGAAAAAACCGTGAATATTTATAAAGCGGCGGACAAGAAACGGAGAAACTGCAATGCTTGAAAAAATGATAAATGAAAGAAAACTGCCCAAGCTTTCCGAACGAGAAAAAATGCTTGAAATTCTGCAAAGAGAGGAGTACGGATTTATCCCTCCGAAGCCCGATAAATTTACGTTTACGGAGGAAAAGGGCATTGTGCCGAACTTTTGTGCAGGAAAAGCAAGCCTGAGCAAAATAATGCTTTCATCGGAGATAAACGGAAAAATATTCAGTTTTCCGATGTATGCCGCAATTCCCGAGGCGGACGGAAAAATTCCTTTTTTCGTACATATTAATTTTCGCAGCTGCGTTACCGACAGATATATGCCGACGGAGGAGCTTATCGATAACGGATTCGCTGTGTTGTCGTTTAATTATGAGGACGTCACAACCGACGACGGGGATTTTACAAGCGGGCTTGCCGGGATTATATTCCCCGAGGGAAAGCGCGCCGAGCGCGCTCCGGGAAAAATTGCGCTGTGGGCTTGGGCGGCAATGCGCTGCATGGATTATGCGGAAAGCAATCCGCAGCTTGACTGCAAAAGGTCGGTCGTTTGCGGACATTCGCGGCTCGGGAAAACGGCGCTGCTCACAGGCGCGTTTGATGAACGCTTTGCATTTTCGTATTCAAACGATTCGGGTTGCTCGGGGGCTGCATTGTCACGCGGCAAAACAGGGGAAACCATTTCCGACATCTGCGGGCGTTTTCCGTTCTGGTTCTGCGAAAAATATAAGACATATGCAGGAAATGAAGCCGAGCTGCCGTTTGACCAGCATTTCCTGCTTGCGGCAACAGCTCCGCGCTTTGCATATGTTGCAAGCGCGGCGGAGGATTTGTGGGCAGACCCTGTTTCCGAGCTGCTTTGCTGCGTGGCGGCAAGCCGGGACTTTATAAAAAACAATGCCGCGGAGTTAAGCGGTGCGGAGAATATCGGTGAAAGCCGCAATCTTCACGGCGACAGAATCGGTTATCACATAAGGCGCGGAAAGCACTATTTCAGTCGCGAGGACTGGAATCGGTTCATAAGCTTTTTTCGTTATAAAACCGATATAGAATGATATGCGGAGGACTGCGGCGAGGTGCAGGTGACTTTTGCCGCGGCTCTTTTTTGTAAATTTTTTGTTTCGCATCTACTAATGATTGACACAGAGCGCCTGAACGGGTATAATAGAATATATCGGAAAACTACAATGAATTTTTATACACTGACGGAGCGGCGGAAAATTAATCGGAATGATTATTCAACGCAGACGCCATCAACGGAGGGGGAGCTTTGAATTGGCTCAAACGGCGGAAACATTAATTATTATAGACGGAAACAGCATTGTGAACCGCGCATATTACGGAGTGCGCCCGCTTTCAACAAAGAGCGGAATACCGACCAACGGAATTTTCGGGTTTATGAACATAATGCTTAAATATACGGATGAATATGCACCGGAGTACATTTGCGTTGCGTTCGACCTTAAGGCGCCGACGTTCCGCCACAAAATGTATGACCAATACAAGGCGCAGCGCAAGGGAATGCCGGACGACCTTGCCGAGCAGATGCCGCACCTTAAGGAGCTTTTGGCGGCAATGAATGTTAAAATGCTTTCGCTTGAGGGCTATGAGGCGGACGATATTATAGGCACGGTCAGCAGAATGTGCGACGAAAAAAATATCAAGTGCGGAATTGTCACGGGAGATAAGGACGATTTGCAGCTTGCAAGCGGAAACACAACCGTGCTTCTGACAACAACGCGCATGGGGCAGACATCCACGGAAGCGCTTGATGATAAGGGCGTGTTTGAAAAATACGGGGTTACTCCGGAGGAATTTATTACCGTTAAGGCATTGATGGGCGACAGCTCGGACAATATTCCCGGAGTCAGCGGAATCGGTGAAAAGACGGCGTTTTCGCTTGTCCGCGAATTTCATTCGCTGGACGGGATTTATGAAAATATCGAAAGCGAATCGATAAAAAAGGGCGTTCGCGAAAAGCTGATTGCAGGAAAGGAGAATGCATATTTCTGCTATAAATTGTGTACGATCGACCGCACCGTGCCGATTGATTTTACAATCGAAAGCGCAAGGGTGCAGGCGCCCGACAGCAGCCGCCTTGCGGAAAAGGTAAACGAGCTTGAGCTTAAAAAGCTTGCCGAAAGATTTGTGAAAACGCCCGAATCGGAGCAGCCGCAGGCAGCGGAGGCTTCGGAAGCCGACAGCGCCGTTCTTGAAAAAATTGCCGGGCAAAGCGAGCTTGCGTTTCTTTTGAACGGAAATGAAGCTGAATTTTCCGCAGACGGCAAGCCTTACCGCGCAGCGGCGGAAAAGCTGAAAAGCATTTTTGAAAATGAAAGCATAAAAAAACTGACGCATTCCTTTAAAGCCGCAAAGCACAGCCTTGCAGCGCTCGGAATTACTCTGCGCGGAGAGTTTTACGATACCGAAACGGCGGCTTATATCATTGACCCGTCGCGCAGCGATTACAAAACGGAGGATTTGTTTGCGGAAAACGGGCTTGCCGCTTCCGCAGTTTCGCTTGAAAAGCTTAAGGCGGCGCAGCTCGCGGTTATTGAGCAGCGCGGACAGGAAAAGCTGCTTTACGATATTGAGCTTCCGCTTGAAAACGTTTTGTATGACATGGAGTGCGCAGGCTTTAAAATTGACCGCGGCGAGCTTTCAAGGTTCAATTCAATGCTCGGGGAGCGCATTGAGGCGCTTGAACAAAGCATTTATTTCATGGCAGGCGGCGAATTTAACATAAATTCCACAAAGCAGCTCGGCAAGCTTTTGTTTGAGGATATGGGACTGCCGGTTGTGAAAAAAACAAAAACGGGATATTCAACCGATAACACGGTGCTTGAAAAGCTGCGCGGCAAAAGTGAGATAATTGAGCTAATTATTGAATACAGGCATCTTTCAAAGCTCAAATCAACGTATACGGACGCATTTCTGCCGCTTCTGGACGAGAACGACAGGATTCATTCAACACTTAAGCAAACCGTTACCGCGACAGGCAGGATCAGCTCGGCTGAACCGAATCTGCAAAACATTCCGGTGCGGACGGACATCGGGCGCGAGCTTCGGAAAATGTTTGTGGCGCGCAAGGGGTGCAGTCTTGTCGGCGCGGATTATTCGCAGATCGAGCTGCGCGTGCTTGCGCATATGTCGGGTGATAAAACCATGACCGACGCATTCATAAACAACGCGGATATTCATGCAATCACGGCGGCGCAGGTGTTTAACGTGCCCGATTTCTGCGTGACGGACATTATGCGTTCGCGTGCGAAAACGGTTAATTTCGGCATTATATATGGGCAGAGTGAATTTTCGCTTGCCGGTGAGCTGAAAATATCGCGCAGGGAAGCAAAGGAATATATAGAAAGCTATTTTGCAAAGTACAGCGGCGTTAAGCAGTATATGGACAAAACAATTTCTGCCGCAAAGGAGAACGGTTATGTCTGCACTCTGTTCGGGCGCAGGAGATACATTCCCGAGCTTAATGCAAAGAATTTCAATTTGCGTTCCTTCGGGGAACGCGCCGCAATGAACACGCCGATTCAGGGAACGGCTGCGGATATAATCAAAATCGCCATGGTTAAGGTGTCGCGCGCGCTGGCGGAGGAATGCCCGAAGGCGCGGCTTATCATGCAGATTCACGATGAGCTGATTGTTGAAGCCGAGAACGGAGCGGCAGAAAAGGCGGCCGAAATACTGAAGCGCGAAATGGAGAATGCCGCAAAGCTCTCTGTGCCGCTGCGCGCAGATGTTAAAATCGGCGCAAGCTGGTATGAAACGAAGTAAAAGGAAGTTTTGGGATTGGAAAAAATAATTGTCGGTCTGACGGGGCTTTCCGGCAGCGGAAAAAGCACCGCGGCAAAATTTTTCAGGGATAAAGGCGCATGCGTTATCGATTGCGACGCGCTTGCGCACCGCGCACTTTGCTCGGACAGTGTGAAAGAAGAGCTGAAAAGGGAGTTCGGAAGCTCAATCTTTGACGAAAACGGAGAGATCAGCCGAAAAGCTCTCGGCGCGATTGTGTTTTCGGACAGTGAGAAGCTGAAAAAGCTGAACGGAATTGTCCACCCTGTCGTATGCAGCGAAGCACTCGGAATAATCGCGGCTTCGGGAGCGCGCCTTTCGGTCATTGACGGCTCCGAGCTGGAGGCAAGCGGCATAGATGAAAAATGCCGCCATATAATTGTAATATCGGCGCGGCGCGATATTCGCCTGAGCCGCATAATAAAAAGGGATTCAATTCCCGCCGGGAACGCGCAGCGCCGCATCGACGCGCAGCGCCCGTACTCGAAAAAAGCAATTATCGTTGAAAATAACGGCGGCACGGAGGAGCTTTATTCGCGCCTGTCGCTGATATATAATGAGATCATGGGGGAAAACAATGCATAAAACCGTAAATTTTCTGCTCAGAACGGCGGTTTGCGTTTTGGCTGTTATGCTGACGGTTACGGCGGCTGTGTTTGTTGCATACAGACTTTTTCCGCTTAAATATGCGCAGTATATAGAGGTTTATTCGAAGGAATACGGCGTTGACCCGTGTCTTTCCGCGGCGCTGATAAAGGCGGAAAGCAATTTCAATGTATCGGCGGTAAGTCATGCCGGTGCGTACGGGATAATGCAGATTACCGAGGAAACATTTCTTTACTGCTCCGAAAAAATGGGGATTAAGGCAACTGCGGAGGATATTTTTGACGCTGATAAAAACATCCGCGTGGGCATATGGTACTTTGCGTCACTTTTGAAGCGGTATAACAGAAATGTTGACTGCGCTGCGGCAGCATATAACGCCGGCGCGGCGAATGTGGATAAATGGCTTGCCGATAAAAGCTGTTCACCGGACGGGGTGCGGCTCGACAATGTTCCCTATGGCGAAACAAACCGCCATATCAAAAAAATTAATATGTATACGAAAATATATAAAATACTTTATCCGAATCTGAAGTGAGTGAGCTTGCTATGAAGAAAATTCAAGGCTGCGTCGCGCTGATTGCCGCGGCAGCGCTTTTTTTTGCAGCAGGGTGCGAAAAAAAGCGCGAAACAGTCCGCGCTTTTGCGCTTGACACGGAAATTTCGATAACAACGGACGCAGCGGACAAAAAAATCGCCGAAGAGGCGGTTGCCATCTGCCGCAAATATGAAAAAATGTTCAGCCGAACCGATTCGGAAAGCGAGCTTTGCAGGCTTAACGGCGGAGAAATAAAGACGCCCGGAAGCGAACTGAAGTCATTGATTGAAACGGGACTGTCATTTTCAAGACTGACGGACGGTGCATTTGACATTACGCTTGCGCCGCTTACCGACCTTTGGAATATAAAGGAGCGGAAAATTCCTCCCGAAAGCTCGGAAATAGCTGCTGCGCTTCGGAATACGGGGTATGAACGCGTCACGCTCGCCCCCTTTTCGCTCGGCGGAACAGAAATCGACCTCGGAGCGGTTGCCAAAGGGTATATTGCCGACCGTTTGCGCAAATATTTTAATGAGCAGGGTGTCAATAATGTTATCTGCGACCTCGGCGGAAATGTTATGCTTTCGGGTGAATATACCGTTGGAATCCAAAGCCCGTTTTCAGAGGGTGAGCTTTTTGCGGTGATGCGCCTGCGTGATACAAATGCGGTCACAAGCGGAGCATATCAGCGTTATTTTGAATACAACGGTGTAAGATATCATCATATACTTGACGCGCGGACAGGCTCCTGTGCGGAGAGCGACGCCGCGTCCGTAACGGTTGTGTCGCCCTGCGCGGTGAATGCGGACGCGCTCTCAACGGCGATTTTCATTCTCGGCACGAACGGGCTTGAGCTTTGCAGCCGCTTCCCCGACACGGACGCGATTGTAATAACAAAGGATGGAGAATATCGCACAACCGAGGGTTTTGCCGAAAAATACAAGCTTAAAATAAAATAAAATTTCAAAACTTATTGCATTTTAACGGAAAATAGTGTATGATATATGCGGTAGTAATAACATAAGAGGTGTAGTCGTTTGGAAAAGCTAAAGATAACAGGCGGTAGCAGGCTGTTCGGTGAAATAGCCGTGTGCGGCGCAAAAAATGCCGCAGTTGCTATAATTCCTGCAACGCTGCTTGTAAACGGCGTTTGTCATATAGAAAATATCCCGAACATCAAGGATGTTCGCCTTATAATAGATATGCTTGTACAGCTCGGCGCCAAGGTGACTTATATTAATGACACAACAATTCAGGTTGATTCAACCCGTTTGAAAACATATATTGCTCCGTCAGAGCTTGCGAGCCGCATGCGTGCGAGCTATTATCTGCTCGGTGCGCTTCTCGGAAGAATGAGCAAGGCTGAGGTTGCGCTGCCGGGCGGCTGCAATTTCGGAGTAAGACCGATTGATTTGCACGAAAAAGGCTTCCGTGCGCTCGGTGCAAAGGTTTATGTCGATTCCGGCATTGTTTTTGCCGATGCCGAAAAGCTTGTCGGCAATAATATATATCTTGACACGGTGAGCGTCGGTGCGACCATTAATATTATGCTTGCGGCGGTGCTTGCAAACGGAAGAACGGTTATTGAGAATGCGGCGAAAGAGCCGCATATTGTTGATGTTGCCAATTTCTTAAACGCGATGGGCGCGAATGTGCGCGGCGCGGGAACGGATGTTATCCGCATAATGGGCGTTGAGGAAATGAAGGGCGGAAGCTACAGTATTATTCCCGACCAGATTGAGGCAGGAACGTTCATGATTCTCGCTGCTGCGGCAGGGGGAGATGTGCTCATCCGCAATCTCATTCCCAAGCATATGGACAGCCTTGTTTCAAAGCTTGAGGAAATGGGCGTCAGCGTAACGGAATATGACGATTCGGTGCGAATCCGCCGAAGCGGAGAGTTGCGCGGCATCCAGGTGCGTACCATGCCGTACCCCGGTTTTCCGACGGATTTGCAGCCGCAGATTGTTGCGCTTCTTTCAACCGTGAACAGTCACAGCACCGTAACTGAGGACGTGTGGGAGCACAGATTTCAGTATGTTGACGAGCTTCGGAAAATGGGCGCAAATATCTCCACGGACGGAAAACGCGCCGAAATTGACGGCGGTGCGCTTTCGGGCGCGAGCGTTCGGGCAACGGATCTGCGCGGCGGTGCGGCAATGATTATTGCAGGCGCAGCGGCGGATGGCGTTACGGAGATTTCATCGCCGAATTACATTGACAGGGGTTATTCCGACATTGAGCGCCGTCTTCGCTCCATCGGCGTTAAAATTGAGCGTATATTTGAGGCTGATTAGGAGAAAACGAACAGATGAACGGCAAGGTTTGGATGCGTCCGCTGTCATCGGGCAGCAGCGGAAACTCGGTTCTTGTTTCCGCAGGTGACGCAAAAATTATGGTGGATTGCGGAATAACGGGCAAGGCGGCAGCCGCACGGCTTGAGGAAGCCGGGCTTGACGCACGCTCTGTCGATGCGATAATTGTCACTCATGAGCACATTGACCATATTAAGGGCATCGGCGTTATGTGCAGAAAATTCCGCATACCGATATATGCAACTATGGGAACATGGCAGGCAATGATCAGAAGTATCGGAAAAATCGATACCTCGCTGATTCATTACATAGCGGCTGATGTTCCCTTTAAAATTAAAAATGCCGAGGTAATGCCATTTGCAACCTCGCACGATGCGGCTGAAAGCATCGGCGCAGTGTTTTCGCACGGCGGACAAAGCTGCGCACTTGCAACCGACCTCGGAACGATTGACCGCCATATCTGTGATTTGCTTTTGAATTGCGGAATTTTGGTGATTGAAGCCAATCACGATGAACGGATGCTTATGAACGGACCATATCCGCAGAGCCTTAAACAAAGGGTTTTGTCCGACCGCGGTCATCTTTCAAACAGGGTGTGCGGCGCTTTCTGCGCGCGGCTGGCGCGCGAAGGGGCGGTCAGGCAAATAACGCTTGCGCATCTCAGCAATGATAACAACACGCCCGAAGCGGCTTACGGCGCCGTTGCGGCAAGCCTCGGTGCGGCAGGGTTTGACATTGGCAGGGATATAAAGCTGTATGTTGCAAGGCGCAGCGATATAAGTGAAATGATGGTGCATGACGATTGAATATAAATATTATAAGCGTCGGGAAAATAAAAGAGGATTATTTTAAGGCGGCTCTTGCGGAATATGAAAAGCGGCTGAGCCGCTTTTGCAAGCTCACGTGCATTGTTCTGCCGGATAAAAGGATTCCCGATAATCCTTCAAAAGGCGAGTGCGACGCGGTTCTGCGCGCCGAAGGGGAGCAAATTATGAGCAAAATCTCAAAAAGCGACCGCGTTATTGCAATGTGCGTTGAGGGCAAAATGCTCTCAAGCGAGGACTTGGCGGAAAAAATTGAAAAGCTGTCGTTCAGCGGCGGCGATATAGATTTTGTTATAGGCGGCTCGCTGGGACTTTGGGACGAGGTGAAAAACAGAGCGGATTTTAAGCTCAGCCTCAGTCCGATGACGCTTCCGCACAGAATTGCACGGCTTGTGCTTGAGGAACAGATTTACAGAGCGTTTAAGATCAATGCAAACGAAGCGTACCACAAATAGGGTGCTGTTAAAAAAGTCAATTGACTTTTTTAACAGCACCAGTTTTTTCAAGGGGATAGGAAAAAAGCTTTGGAATTAACAAACTGAGCCAAAGCGTTAGCTTTGAGTTACCCGACGGCGTACATAGGTACGCCGAGGGCGAAGTTTGTTGATAGCAAGAAAGGAAGTGATTCTTAGAAAAATCAAATTTTTGATTTTTCTACCTTTAACAAGAGCGAATTACAATAGCTATACTGCCTGTAATATCTGATTTTTCTCCTTTTCTTGCGTTCCGGAGTTTTTTAACATCCCCTTTAAAACCATTTTTTGCGCTTTATAAACCGATACATCCACAGACAAACGGCAACGCTGAAGATTATCAGAAAAAGATAGCCGTGCTTCCATCCGTATTCCGGCATTTTGAAATTCATTCCGTACCAGCCGACAATAAGCGAAAGCGGCAGAAAAACGGCTGTCAGCACGGTGAAGATTTTCATAATTTCGTTTTGCTCAATGTCAACCTGAGCCTGATACTCTTCGCGGAGCTGCGTGATATATTCGCGCAGATGGTCAACCGTTGCGCAAAGATGATCCACCCGGTGACTGAGTACGGTGAAATGCGTTTTAACGTTTTTCGGAACAGCGCTGAGTTCATCCTGAACAAGTGTGTCAAAAATGCCGTCAAGCTGGTCATAGTACCGTTTTATAAGTGACAGCGCGCGCCGCTCGTCCGTAATATCACAGACGCTTGCAAGCTCTTTTGTGGAATTGAGCAGTCTTTGCTCAAGCTTGCCGAGCTCGGCTTCATAGGAGTCGAGTATATCGGCGTCGTTTTCAGTCAGTTCGTCAAGGAAAACAGCAAGCATTTTAAAAGGCGCATCCGAAAGAATGCCGTTTTTGTCCTCCGGCAGCGAAAGACAATCCGAAAAAATCAGAAAATCATTATCGCTGCAATATATTGTAACGGGCGAGAACCTGAGATTATCGGAATTTAAGTTTCTGTATTCAAGCTTAAAGAGATATGCTCCGTTTTCGAGAGAAAGGCAAAGATGGTGAGCAGATTCCTGCAATTCATAAAGATTATCGCCGATATACGGGCGGAGTTTTTCGGTTTTGCTGATTTTAAAAGCTATATTCATGCGGATTCCCCCTTTCGTATAAGTGTATCATAATAATACAAAAAAATAAAGCAAAATTTACTGACCGCAGCAGTTAAATCCTATATAATATTAAAAAAAGAAAGGACCGCCGTGCGGACTGATTGAAACGCAGCTCCGTGAAATGCTTGATATGGGGATAAGGGGAACAAATATTCTTCCCGAACCGAAGAAATTTTGTCCGACATCGGTGATAACCGAAATGAAACCGGAATATCTGACAGACGAATTTTTTTGAGCTTGTGAGATATGCCGTTTTATATGCCGATTCAATCGGAATTTCCGCATGGCTCTACGATGTGGGGGGCTGCCCGTCGGGAAAGGCATGCGGTCATGTTGTGAAAGCGCTTCCCGATATGTGCGCAAAAAGGACAACCCGACAGGGTGTGTCCTTGTTTTTTATGAATCGGCGCTTTCGGCAACCTTAACCGCGAGCGCACATTCAATACGTTTTCTGAACAGGTCGCAGCCGTATTCGTAAACGCCGGATATGTCGCCCGTTGCATGATATGCATTTGCGGCGCATCCGCCGGCACAATAAAGCTTTGCCCAGCAATCGGCGCAGCCTGGGCGCGTGTATGCATTGCATGAGGCAAATTTTTCGCGCATGGCTGTATTCGTAACACCGTCGTAAATATTGCCCATACTGTATTTTTCGTCTCCGACAAACTGATGACAGGGATAAAGCTCGCCCCACGGCGTTACGGCAAGGTATTCCGTGCCCGAGCCGCACCCAGCAACGCGCTTATATATGCACGGACCGCCCGTGAGATCAATCATATAATGATAGAACGTGAAGCCGCGCCCCTCTTTTTTCCGTTTAATCATTTCCTCGGCAAGCTTCTCGTATTGGTCATAAAGCACGGGAAGATCTTCAGCGGTGAGTGCGCACGGGTCTGACGGATCACACACAACAGGCTCCATGCTCAGCTCCTTGAAGCCGAGATCCGCCATGTGGAGAATATCGTTTAAGAAATCCGTGTTATAATGAGTGTATGTTCCGCGCATATAATAGCTTTTATTGCCGCGCTTCTTTAAAAAATTAAGAAAGTTCGGAAGAATTTTTTCATAGCTTCCGGCGCCGCTGTAGTCCTTCCTGAACCTGTTGTGAACCTCGGGTCTGCCGTCAAGACTGAGAACAACGTTGTGCATCTCTTTGTTGCAGAAGTCAATAACCTCGTCGTTAAGCAAAACTCCGTTTGTCGTAAGCGTGAAGCGAATGTTTTTTCCGTGCAGCTTCTCCTGCTCACGCCCGTATTCAACGAGTTGCTTCACAACCTCCCAATTCATGAGCGGTTCTCCGCCGAAGAAATCGATGTCAAGGTTTTTATGACTGCCGGAATTTTCAATCAGAAAATCAATTGCGCGCTTACCCGTTTCAAGACTCATAACGGCGCGCTCACCGTGATATTTTCCCTGGGCAGCGAAGCAGTACGAGCAGTTTAAGTTGCAGGTGTGCGCAACATGCAGGCAGATTGCTTTAACGTTAAAATTATTGCGCCTGTAGTTCTTGGCAATTTCCGCATATGCGTCCTCGGAGAAAAGCTGACCGCTCTTTTCGAGCTCTTGAATATCTCCGATACATTCGCGGATTTCGTCCTCCGTCACGTCCTCGCGCTCTTTGTACTTTTCTGTCATTGCACGCACAATTTCATCCTCGGACGCGGTTTTTATCATTGAAATTATATCGTAAGCAACATCGTCCACAACATGAACGGAGCCGCTGAAAACATCGAGCACAATATTATAGCCGCACATTTTATACTGATGTATCATTTTGTAACCCCTTTACAGATGATATAATAAAGCAAGGGGCTGTAAGAAATGCTTCCACAGCCCTTACAGCCCCCTCTTATAGTTTGATTCAGCGATTGCTGTTCTCACAAGCCTGGTTTGCAACACCGCAGGATGTTTTGCAGGCTGACTGGCAGGACGTCTGACATTCGCCGCATCCGCCTGTTTTAACAGACTTACTAAGATCGCGCGTCTTTAAAGTTACTATTCTTTTCATTGTACAGAATCTCCTTTATGTAATGTCTTTGTTTTATAGTATAGCGCATTTTCGGGCTTCTGTCAAGTAAAAAGCGCCTTTTGGCTAAATATTATTGCCGCTTGCATTTAGTTCCATCAGCTCGGTTTTTGTCATAAGCACACGGCGGGGCTTGCTGCCCTCGTGCGGACCGATAATTCCGCGTTCCTCAAGCTGGTCAACCAATCTGCCGGCGCGTGAATATCCAACCTTAAGCTTGCGCTGCAAAAGCGATGCGCTCGCCTGACCGATCTCAACAACAATTTCAATTGCCTGCGGAAGAAGCTCGTCCCAGTCTGAGGATTTGTCCTCTGCTTCGGAATTGTCATCAACGCCGTTTTCTATGTGCTCGATAACGTCCTCATCGTATTTTGCCGAGAAATCGGTCTTAACGAAATTGACAATGTTCTCAACCTCTTTATCGGAAACAAACGCTCCCTGGATTCTTGTCGGCTTGCTTGCACCCATCGGGAGAAACAGCATGTCACCCTTGCCGAGCAGCTTTTCCGCGCCGCCCATGTCAAGAATTGTGCGGCTGTCAATCTGGCTTGAAACGGAGAATGCTATTCTGCTCGGAACATTTGCCTTGATTAGACCGGTGATAACATCAACAGAGGGGCGCTGCGTTGCAATAACAAGATGCATGCCTGCGGCGCGCGCCATCTGCGCAAGGCGGCATATGGAATCCTCAACATCGCGCGGACTGACCATCATAAGGTCGGCAAGCTCGTCGATGATAATTATAATCTGCTCCATCTCACGTTCGCCGTTTATCGCCGCGTATTCGTTATAGCCCTTAATGTCGCGCACATTGGTGTCGGCAAACATTCTGTAGCGCTTAACCATTTCCTGCACCGCCCAGTTCAGCGCGCCTGCCGCACGGCGCGGGTCGGTGACAACGGGAATAAGAAGGTGGGGAATACCGTTGTAAACCCCAAGTTCAACAACCTTGGGGTCAATGAGTATAAGCTTGACCTGATTGGGGTCGGCTTTATAGAGAATACTTGTGATAAGTGAGTTTATGCACACGCTTTTACCGCTGCCGGTTGCACCTGCAATAAGCATGTGCGGCATTTTTGAAATGTCGGACACAACGGGCACGCCCTCAATATTCTTACCCATTGCAAATGCCGTCTTTGACTTGTAATTCCGAAATTCATCGGTGTCGATAACATCGCGCAGGCGAACCATCGATGTGTTTTTGTTCGGAATCTCAATCCCGACGGCAGCCTTGCCGGGGATAGGAGCTTCAATTCTTACTCCCATAGCCGCAAGGTTCAGCGCAATATCGTCGGCAAGATTAACAATTTTGCTGACTTTAACGCCGGCTGACGGCTGAATTTCAAACCGCGTGACGCTCGGACCCTTGCTGACTTCAAGAACCTTTGCTTCAACGCCGAAGCTTTTCAGCGTTTCAATAAGCTTGTTTGCCTGCGTGCGCAAATCTTCTTTTTTGTCGCTGCGTGCGGCGGGAAGCTTATCGCGCGAAAGCAAATCAACGGGCGGAAATTCATAATCTATGTGATCGGTATCGATGTCGCTGTCGGTCAGCTCAATCGGCGAATTATCCTCTTTCACCTCTTTAACTCCGCCGGAAGCGTCCATTGCCATTTCTTCAATATCCTTGGGAATCTCGGCCTTTTTAACAGGCTCCGAAAGGTTCGGAAGCTCGTCCGTCGGTTTTGGCTCGAAAACGTGAATCTCAAAATCGGAATCGGCTTGCTCTGCATCGTCCTCGGATTTTGTTTCGGTTTCCGCAGGTTTATTGTCCGTCTTTTCGGGTTCTTTTGCATCTGAGGGTACGTCTTTTCTTTTTTTCTTCTTTTCGGCCGCTTTTTCGCCGGACTTACTGCCTGCGGCTTCGGAATTCCTGTCAATGCGCTCTTTCTCCGCTTCCTCGGCGGCGGATTCCCTTTCTTCATACATTCTTTCAATAAGCGATGAAACGGAATCCGATATAAACGCGGCAAAATTCGTGAGCGGTTCAAGCCCTGTTGCCGTCACAATGCACAGAAGCGACAGACAGACAAGAATAACGGCAGCGCCGGTTGAAGAAACAAGACCGCGCAGCGGAAGCGCCAGTATCGCTCCGACTATTCCCCCGGAATGACAATCTCTGCCGCTTGTCACAGCCGTTTCAATCAGTGAGGCGAAAGCTGCGTTGCCTGAGGAAAACAGCTCGGGCTCAAGCGTTGTGAAATAAAGCGTGTGCAGCCCGGAAACGAATATCAGCATCAATGACGCAAATACATAGCGGTGAACATGCGGAGCAAGCGTTCCCTTTGCGAACAGATGAACCGTTGCAATGCAGAGAATTACCGGGATGACATACGAGGAAGCTCCCAGCAGAATACAACCGAGATTTTTCACAAGCTCGCCGACGATTCCGAACGATTTGAAATAATAGGAGAGCACAAACATTATGCTCACAAAAATCATGACAATTGCCGTGATTTCCTTTTTCGGGTAACGCGCAGCGGAGGATTTTTTTGTTGCACGCTGCGGCGCAGCTGCGCGCTTTTGTACTTTTTTCTGCGGTGCACGCTGCGAAAGCGCTTTCCCCGAGGGGGAGAGCGCTTCGTTTTTTTTCGGTTTTTTTGTTTGTGTTGACGGGGTCTTTTTTTCGGTTTTACCCTTTGCCATATGTTAAACCTCCGTAGGATCAGAGTATAAAGTTAAGTACGATCGCAGCGAAGCCTGCGAAAATGCAATAATATGCAAAATAGCTGAGCTTGCTTTTCTTAACGAGATTAAGAAGAAAGCGGATTGCAAAGTAGCCGCTTACGGCAGCGGTTATCATACCGACGGCAACAGCGCCGAATGAGAAGAGCTGCTCTCCGCTCGATGTAATGTCCTTAAGGTCAAGCACAAGCGCACCGAGGATTGCCGGAATGGAAAGCAGGAATGAAAAGCGCACAGCCGTTTCGCGGCTTAAGCGGCTGAAAAGTCCGCCGACAATTGTGCTGCCGCTGCGGCTTATGCCCGGGAGCGTTCCGAAACCCTGAAAAATTCCCACACAAACAGCCTGCTTGTATGTCATATCCTTAAGCTCGGTTTTCCCGCCGCCCAGCTTTTCGCTGGCAAACAACAGCGCCGCTGTGATAAGCAGAAAAACGCCGATTTGCCACAGGCGCGGATTTGAAATCAAATCGCCGAACAGGAGGGCGGCAACAACCGCCGGGATTGTTCCGACAATCAGCATTGCGATAAGACGTCGGTATTCAAATTCCTTAAGCCGCAGCCCTTTGCCGCGGAAAAGGTCGCCGAGCATTGCAAAAAATGCCTTTATCATTTCAATAATGTCATTGTAAAACGCGGCAAAAACGGCTGCAAGCGTTGCCACATGGAGCAGAATGTTGAACGAAAGTAAATTTGCCGCCTCCGCGTCCATGCCCATAAGTGCGCCGGCGATTGCCAGATGACCCGAGCTTGATATGGGAAGAAATTCACTCAAGCCCTGCACAAGTCCGAGAATAAATGCTTTAAGTAATGTCAATTTAATTCCCCCAAATATGTATTTTGGAACTTATTTGCTTATTATATCACAGCCGGATTGAAAAATCCAGTATAAAGATAAACTTTTTTGCTTTTCACAGATTCAGCCTGCTTATCAGGCTGTCGGTTCGCTTTCTCAGCCTTATATGATTTTCGTGTGAAAGCCCGGGATCGGAGCGAAGAAGCTCTTCCGCAGCTGTGCCGCTTTCTTTAAGAACCTCCATGTCATTGGCAAGACTGGCGATTTTAAGGTTGAGAATACCGTGCTGCCGCGTTCCGAAAAAGTCGCCGGGTCCGCGAAGCGCAAGATCGGTTTCCGATATTTTAAACCCATCGCGGCTTTCGGTCATAATCTTCATTCGCTGCATAACAGTGTCAGAATCGGAATTGCACACAAGAATGCAATAGCTTTTTGTTTTTCCTCTGCCGACGCGTCCGCGCAGCTGGTGAAGCTGACTCAGCCCGAAGCGTTCCGCGTCCAGAACAGCCATAACCGTGGCTTCAGGCACATTCACGCCGACCTCAATAACCGTTGTTGCAACAAGAATTTTCGTTGTTCCGTCCGAAAAATCTCGCATTGCCTTTTCTTTTTCGGCAGGCTTCATTTTTCCGTGAACAAGCCCCATCGGAATATCGGGAAAAACCTTTTCGTTCAGCTCTTTGAAAAGCGAAGTCACGGCAGCCATAGGTATATCCGCGCTTTCCTCCACAGAGGGGCAGACAATATATGCCCGGTTCCCGGCGGCGGTTTCCCGGCGGATAAAGCCGTACATTCTCTCAAGCTTTCCCCTGTCAATGCAGAAGGTGTCAATCTTCTGCCGTCCGGGGGGAAGGGAGTCGATGAACGAAATATCCATATCGCCGTACATAATAAGCGCAAGTGTTCGCGGAATCGGCGTTGCCGTCATAACAAGCGTGTGCGCCGCGGAGCTTTTTTCCGACAGAAGCGCGCGCTGCCGTACCCCGAAACGATGCTGTTCATCGGTTACTGTGAGCGCAAGACGGTGAAAATGCACCTTTTCGGTAATAAGTGCATGTGTTCCGAAAATAATGCTTATTTCGCCCGATTGCAGCTTTTCGTATATTTCGTCCTTTTCTTTCTTTTTTGTGCTCCCTGTCAGAAGCGCCGTTTTAAAGCCAAGTCCGGTAAGAATCGGGGACAGACCGTTAAAGTGCTGCGATGCCAAAACCTCCGTCGGCGCCATCATTGCCGCCTGGCAGCCGTTTTTCGCGGCAAGATACATTGCTGCTGCGGCTATCACGGTTTTACCGCTGCCGACATCGCCCTGCACAAGCCTGTTCATGCAAAAGCCGCCCGATACATCGTTCATAATATCGCAAAGCACGCGCTGCTGAGCATCGGTAAGGGAAAACGGCAGCTTCTCGAGAAACGGTTCAACGCTGCAATCGGAGAACCGCGTCCCGACAGATTTTGCAGTATTTTCCTTAACGCGGCGCAGAGATGTCTGAAGCAGAAAAAATTCCTCAAACACAAGCCGCCGCCGCGCTATTTCAAGACTTTTTTCATCCTCGGGGAAGTGAATGCAGCGCAGAGCGTACATGCGGCTGCAAAGGTTATACCGCTGCGTTATTTCGGACGGCAGCGATTCATCGAGGTAATCCGCACAAAGTGACAGCGCCGAAAGAATCGCATTGCGGAGAAACCTTTGATTTATCCCGGCGGTGAGCGGATATACGGGTATAATCGCTTTTGTGCATGAGGATGACGCGGCAGGCTCAAACTCCGACGGAAGCATGGTCACGCTTCTTCCGCGGCGGCTTATTTTTCCGAAAAAGGTATATGTCATTCCGACTTTTATAATATCCTTTATGTATTTGTTGTTAAAGAACGTGCAGCTCATTGTGCCGCTGTCATCACAGACGGCAAATTTGTAATAACACATTCCCTTGCGCACATAATTTTCGGAAACAGGCGTTACAACGCGCGCCGTAACGCATACCGAAGCACCGTCCTCACAGCTGAAAATCGGCGTGACGGTGCGGCGATCCTCAAAACGCACAGGGTAGTGCTCAAGAAGATCTCCCACAGAAGAAATGCCAAGGCGCAGCAGTAGCTTTGCCTTGGCGTCACCTATTCCCTTTAATATGCGAACATCGGATTCATAGGGATTCATAATAAATTCCTCTTTCGAAAAAACTTATTCCACTGATATTATATAGAAATACACGGGCTGCCCGCCGTCGGCAGTGATGACGTCCGCATCGGGAAAAGCGTCCTCAACGCGCGCCGCAAGTGCGGAAATATCGTCCTCCGAAACGCCGTCGCCGCGGTAAAGCGTTATAATTTCGCTGTCTTCATCGGCAATGGCTGAAATCAGTTCAAACGCAGCGTCCTCTCTGTTTTCGGAAACGGAAAGAATGTGCCCGTCCGAAACGCCGATAATGTTTCCCGATACGATTTCCTTTCCGTCAATGTTCGTATCCTTAACCGCGTGGGTCACGCTGCCGCTTTTGACCTTTGAAAGCGCTTTCGCCATGCGAGCCGCATTATCGTCAAAGGAAGCGGTTTTCGAATAAGCCATCATTGCGGATATTCCCTGCGGAATCGATTTTGATTCAATAACGATAATCCGGCAGTCGCATAAATATTGTGCCTGCTGCGCCGCAAGGATTATATTCTTGTTATTGGGAAGTATGATAACATTATCTGCATTAACCCTTTTTATCGCGTTCACAATATCCTCGGTGCTGGGGTTCATTGTCTGACCGCCGCGGATAATTTCATCTGCGCCGAGCTCGCGGAAGGTTTTCTCAATTCCTTCGCCGGAAGCAACCGAAACGATTGCCGATTCCTTATGCGGCTGAGCTTCAGCCTTTTCGGGCTTTGCTTCTTCGGCTTTTTTTGCACCGTCCAGAATACTTGTGTGCTGCTGACGCATGTTTTCAATCTTAATATTTACCAGCTCGCCGAGCTTAACTGCCTGTTCAAGAACAAAACCGGGATGGTTTGTGTGAATGTGCACCTTGACAATATCGTCCTCATCGATTACAAGCATACAGTCGCCGCGCGGACGAATAGCACTTTTCAGCTTTGCAGCCGAAAGCGAAGCATCGGACTTGTTCACAATAAACTCCGTGCAGTAAGCAAACCGGATATCCTCCGTGCGGATCGCCTGCTGCGCCGGCTTTTCGCCGGATGACTGAGCAGCTCCGGTTTTGAGAATTACGGAATTTCCGCAAAGCTCGCTCAAAAATCCCTCCAGTATGAACATCAGTCCCTGACCGCCTGCATCGACAACGCCTGCCTGCGCCAGCTGCGGAAGCATTTCGGTTGTGCGGCTGAGCGCCTCATTTCCCTTTTGCGCAATTGTTCGGAAAAGCTCGGTGCAGTCGTCTCCGTCAAACTCTGCGGCAGCTTGGGCAACCATTCGAACGACTGTGAGAATCGTTCCCTCTGTCGGCTTCATCACGGCACGGTAAGCCGTTTCGCGCGCTCTGTCAAACGCCGCAGCCAAAAGCGGCACGTCCGCCTCCGAAGAGCCCTGAACGCACTTTGATATTCCGCGGAATATCTGCGACAAAATAACGCCCGAGTTTCCGCGCGCACCGCGCAGAGTTGCCTTAGCAACTGCGGACGCAACATCGGAAACTGTGGAAAAATCTCCGCCCTCAACCGCGCGCGCCGCGTTGATGAACGTCAGCGACATATTCGTTCCCGTGTCACCATCGGGCACGGGGAACACGTTGAGCGAATCAACCGTTTCCCTGTTATTGCTTAAATTGTTGGCGCCGGATACAATCATTCTGGAGAAAAGCGCCGCGTCAATTGATTTTATCATTTCAAAATAGCCTCCGAATCCTTGTTATGCGTTCGTTACACGGATGCTTTCAACGAAAATATTTACCTTTTTGACGTCCATGCAAATAATTTCGGAAAGTCTGTATTTTACATTATGCATTATGTTTTCACATGTCGCATTGATATTCACGCCGTACTGAACAACAATATACATATCTACCGTTACTTCGTTGTTATCAACGGAAACCTTGATACCTTTTGCAAGATTGGAAGGCTTGAGCAAGCTTACGATGCCGTCCGTTGTGCTGCGGACAGCCATTCCGACAACACCGTAGCAGCTTGTTGCGATTAAGCCGGCTGCTTTTGCGATTACGTTGTTGGATATAATTATGCTGCCGTATTGATTATCTGTTTTTGCTGCCATATAAAATCCTCCTCCGAATATCATATATTACAGTATACCCCAAAAGATATGCTTATGTCAATATTTCAGTTGGCTTTATATCAGAAAATATATTGTCGTTTTCGGTAAAAAGAATGATCTGCCGTTTATCCGAAAGGCGATACAGGAGCTTTTCCGCATTTTTACGGCGTTTTTTGTCATATTGAGTGAAGGGCTGGTCAAGGATAAGCGGCACCTTTGAGTTACCGAACATCATGTCCGTCAGTGCAAGCCGCAGCGAAAGATACATTTGGTCAACCGTTCCGCCGGAAAACAGCTCGCCGCTGCGAGGAATACCGGAATCGACATTGATTTTAAGATTGCCGTCCGTAAACAGGCGGCTATATTTTCCGCCGGTAATTTCCGAGAAATATTCCGATGCAGCATAATTCAGCATCGGTGCAAAATTTTGCTGCATTTTGCGGCGTGCCTCTGTAAGAGCTTTAACGGAAAGCCCTATTGAATCATAGAAATGAGTCAGTTCGGAGCGCCTTTGCGTTAACGCGGAAACCTCCGCGGCATTGGCTTCAAACTGAGGTTCGCCGGCACATGAAAGCTTTGTTTCGATTGCGCTGACCTCTTCGCTCAGAGCAATCAGGTTTATATGCGCCTGCTTCCTTTCGGAAGAAATTTTTTTGCGCACATCCTCAGTTCCCTCGGGATCGTAGCCGTATTTCGCCGCAAATTCATCAATACATTTTTTTAGCTCGCTGTGCGCGGTTTCATACTCTGCGTATACATTTGAATAAAGAAGCTGTGCCGAATCGCACTCGGCAGAGGCTGCAATCGCCTCGTTCTGCTTTTCCTTAAGCTCGTTTCCCCTGAATGTACCGTATACGGATTTTAAGTTTTTTAAATAGATATAATGCTGCACTCCTCCGAAGGTAAGCCACAGCGCTCCGAAAAACGATAACAGGATCAGCCGTGCGTCAACCGCGGCTGCAAGCGCAATCCCGATAAATACCGAAATCAGCCCCATTACAGTGCTCTTTATTCCGAAACTGCGGCAGGGAACCTCTTCAAATTTTTTCAGCTTGTTATAGTTGAGAAGCGTTTTCCTGTAATCCGAAAGCAGGTCGTCCTTTCTTTCCTTCAGAGCGATGCAGCGCTTTTTCTTTTCGATGATAACAGCGGCATTTTGCAGCTCTGCGGAATCATCCCCCATGCAGCACTCGTTATAAAGCTTCTTAGCCTTTGTCAGTTCATTCCGGGCATGGGCAAGCTGCTCGCGCAGCTTGCCGAGCTCCGTCTGCTTCTTTTCCGAAGCATGTTTTTCATCGGCAAGGGAGCAAAGTCTTTGATTTATAACGGCAAGCTCACCGCCGCTGCCTCTTGAAAGCTGAATCCTCCTGCGCATTGCATCGAGAATTTTCAGAGCCTTTTCAAAGCTGACGTTTTCATCTCCCGTGTCGGAAAGATTCGAAAGCTTTGCAGTGATTTCCTCTGTGGAGCCTTCAAAAAGGCATGCAGCCTGTTTTATATAAAGCGTCTTTTCATATGTATCCTCGCCGATAGCGGAAAGTTCCCCCGGCAGCTCGCTCAGTTCCTCTCCGCTGTCCGAGTCAAATACCTTAAACACATCGTTCCTTTTGCTGCTGCCGCATTTTCTGTAAACTGTGTACAGCCTGCCTTCGGATTCGATTTCCATGCTGCCTTCGGCGGCAGACCCATCCCACGGGGAATATCTGTCACGAAAATTAATTCCTTTTTTGCGGCTGCTTCCGAAACCGTAAAGCATGGCATATATAAAGCCTGCAAGCGTGCTTTTTCCGGCTTCGTTGTCCCCCGAAACAGCATTGAACCCATCGTTAAGCTCAATTGTTTTATCTTTAAACTTTCCGAAAGAAATTAAATTAAGCTTTTTGATAATCATTGCGGTGTCTGATAACCCCCTTCATATTGTTAAATATCGGTTTCGCGCCCCGAAAGAGCGTTCAGACCTATTCGCGCGGCTTCGGCAAATTCCTCCTCCGAACGGCACAGCGCGCGAAGCTCTCTTAAAAACAATCCGCGCGGAGAGTTTTCCTTAAGTATGACCTCGAGCGGTGCGTCCTGAGAGGTTTTGTCAATCACCTTCACCGAAAAAGCGCACGAAGAAAGATAGCTTTCTATATAGGCGCGTGAAAAATCACTTGCTTCGTCAAGTGCGCCGGTTATGATAATCTGATAAATATTATCCTCCGAAACAGAGCCTTCAAGCTCCGAAATAATATTTTTATTGGTTTGAAGAGGCGTCGCGTCAACAGTGATTGTTATATATTTTCTGACCGTTTTGCAAACGCGTTCAATCCTGCATTCCGATTTTGATACCTCGGCATATATAAAGGACGTGTCACCGTCGTCGTCAAAACCGTGCCCCTCGGGTATGCCGGGATTTATGCACAGCACGTTTCCGGCTTTAAAGCTCATGAGCGAATGAACATGCCCGAGCGCGCAGTAATCGGCGCCGAAGCTTGCAACCGTGGAAAGGTCGGCTGGTGAATAATCGCTGCTTTTGTCAATGTCGCCGTGCAGGCAAAGAATATTAACACAGCTTTTGTCTGCTTTCGGAAATGCCGCAATCGGCTCGATTACGGGCGAGGTGAACGAACGCCCGTAAATCCGCAGATTTGAGTCGGGCAATGTAAATGCGGACAGCTCTCCGGGGAATACCGCAACGTTCTTTCCGAGCATATTACCGTCGTAAGGACTGCTGCGGTTAAGATAATCATGGTTTCCGGCAGCTATAAACACAGGCACGGTGCCAAGTCTTTCAAGCTCCGATTTAACGAAATAAACATCGGGCGCCGGCGGAGCGGGAACATCAAACAAATCTCCGCAAATCAGCAGAGCGTCGGCATGGCGTTCAAGGCAGAAGTCAACAATATATGTAAGCGATTTCTTTATTTCTTCGCGGCGGATCAGCGCTTTCTCCGGTGAAAGACCGCCGCATCTTGCACCGATGTGCAAATCGGCGCAGTGAACTATTTTAAACATTTGAAAAACCTCGTATAAAATAATTGAAAAAATATTATCTGTGTGTTATACTTTAAAACGGAGATGATTGAATGACGATTCATATTGTTTGCCGGACAATGAAAAATTTATCGGACAAGAACGAAAATATGCGCCCAATGCTTGTGAAATTTCCGCTTCCGCACTTGCGGAGCACGACGCGAATCCCGGGCATATTAAAGTCAAAAGCTTTATAGAAAGCGTGACCGCGGATCACATCACTTTCGACAAATCATTCTGAAAACCGTGCGCACAGGCGGCATATCGGAATCCCCTCGGCGGAGAATTTCTGTTCGTATTCCGTCATTATATTGCCCTCGAATCCGCTGTTGTGCAAATCGTATGTAACATCGGAAACGGAGAAACCGTTTTCGGGGAACGATTCAAGTGAAAAATCGAAGAGCGCGCGGTTATCGGTTTTGAAAAGTATGCAGCCGCCCGGCTTCAGTATCCTTTTATATATTGAAAGGAAACCGCCGTGCGTAAGTCTGCGGCGCGCGTAGCCCTTTTTCGGCCATGGGTCGCTGAAATTAAGAAATATGCAGTCAACGCTCCTGTCGGGAAAATCAAAGCTTAAATCGGCAAAATTGCCGACCATGAAACGAAGATTTTTAACCCCGGCGGCAGCTGCCTTTTCCATTGCAAGCACGCAGACGTTTGCAACCTTTTCGATTGCAATATAGTTAATTTCGGGGTAAAGAGCTGCATTTTGCAGAATAAAGCCGCCTTTTCCGCAGCCTATCTCTATGTAAAGCGGCGCGCCGGAGGAGGTGAAGCCCCCGTCCGCGCCGAAATTATCAAGTGTCAGATTTTCGCACGCTGCCAGCCTTTCCGTGAGGTGCGCTCTTGATCTCATTCTCATTTGTTTTGTCCTTTCTTGCTTTTGCATAAACCTTGCTTCCGGATCTCATTTTCCCGTAAAACTCAACAAGCTTGAATTTGATTTCAACGGGAACGCTTCCGCCGTCGCTTTTGGCAGTTATCATGTCATAGTCGCCGCGGCTCAGCAGTTTGCGCAGCTTTGCCTCAGCGCCCGATGCGTCCGTTGTTCCGTTCACATAGCACAGCGGCGGAAAGAGTACGCACCACCAGTTTTTGCCGCTGCCGCTGCCGATGACAACGCGCACCGCGTCGTACCTGCCTGCCGGAAGGGCAAGGTTTTCGTAATATTTTGTCGGAAAGCTGAAATTTCCGTATTCCACACTGACATCGTAATTAAATCCGTTTTCGGAAATCACCCGAAGCGCAATGCCGCGGTAGATGTCAAGATTGCTTTTAACATCGTCCTTCACGGTGAAATTTGCTTCAGAATGCTTCAGTATTGCATCGCGGACCTTAAGCTTTAACGACTGATCCTCATCGCTGTCACTGTTGGCAATCACATGAAGGCGCACAATGTTTTGCGAAAGCGATGAGCTTACGCTTTGAGTATATCCCAGTAAAATGATAATAATAAGGAGCACGGGAATTGTAACCGCAAATATTTTTTTCATATGCCGATACCTCGCTTTTCAAAGCTAAGTATTGACGGAAAGTGATATTTTTATACAGTTGTGCACAAATATACGGTTTTGTATTTTTCCCACAGCTCCTGCTTGGCAATGCGCGCTTTGGTAACATTTGTGAAAATGCCGAAAACCGTCGGGCCGCTTCCGCTCATTTGTGCGGCGAGTGCGCCGCGTTCGAGCATTTCTTCCTTAATTGTTTCTATCACCGGGTGCTCCGCGGCAATGATGCTTTCAAAAGAATTTCCCATTCCTTGGGCTATCATGCGAAGATTTTTGCAGTGCAGTCCCTCTATAACAAGCTCGGTGTCCGGGCGCAGCAGCTCGCCGCGGTATGTATCCGATTTCTCATAAGCCTCGCGTGTGCTGACCGAAAACGGCGGCTTGGCAATAAGAACTCCGCATTTCGAAATTTTCGGCAGGGAGGAAAGCTTTTCTCCGAAACCTTCGGCAAGGCGCGTTCCCCCGAGAATGCAGAACGGAACGTCGGCTCCGAGCTTTGCTCCGATTGAGCACAGCTGCTTTAACGAAAGCCCGGTCTCAAAAAGCTCGTTCATGGACTTAAGCACGGCCGACGCATTGCTGCTGCCGCCTGCAAGACCCGCGCCGACCGGTATCCGTTTTGCAATATCAATGTTTATTCCGCTTTTTATTCCGGTATAATCAAAGAAAGCCTGCGCCGCTTTGTACGCAATGTTTTCCGAATCGAGCGGAAGATAAGGAATGTTTGAGGAAAGCTCAATCCCGGAGGTTTTTTTATAAACCGTAATCATGTCAAAAAGCGATATTGACTGCATAACGGTTCTTATTTCGTGATAACCGTTCTCTGCTTTGCCGAGCAGGTCAAGGGTGAGATTTACCTTGGCGTATGATCTGTTGGATACTTTTTTCATATTAACCTCCGATTCATTGCTTTATTTAATATATGCTAAATTTTATTATATAACAAATAGGTTCGGATTGCAAACAAAATTTTTATTTGAAAGGGTTTGATAATTATGTTTTATATCGGATGCCACCTTTCGGCTTCAAAGGGCTTCGCGCACATGGCAAAGGAAGCCGTTTCGATAGGTGCGAACACGTTTCAGTTTTTCACGCGTAATCCGCGCGGCTTTGCGGCAAAGGAAATCAGCGAAAAAGATGTTGCGGAGTTTAAAACCGTTGCTGCGGAGAACGGCTTCGGAAAAATTCTGGCACATGCGCCGTACACGCTCAACCCCTCCTCGGCAGACGAGCGCGTGCGCGAGCTGGCGCTGCGCATCATGAAGGACGACCTTGAGCGCATGGAAAACGTTCCGGGGAATCTTTACAATTTTCACCCGGGCAGCCATGTCGGGCAGGGGGCGGAAAAGGGGATAGAGCTTACCGCGGATTTGCTCAACAGTGTGCTGACGGAAAATCAATCGACAACCGTGCTGCTTGAAACCATGTCCGGCAAGGGAAGCGAAATCGGAGCAACTTTTGAACAGCTCCGTGAAATTATCGACCGCACAGAGCTTAAGGACAAGCTCGGTGTGTGCCTTGATACCTGCCATGTTTACGACGGGGGATACGATATAGCGGAAAACCTTGACGCCGTGCTTGATGAGTTTGATAAAATAATAGGTATGGACAGGCTTTGCGCAGTTCATCTCAATGACACGAAAAATCCGTTTGCAAGCCACAAGGACCGCCACGAAAAAATAGGCGAGGGCTGTCTCGGAAGCGACGCTCTTGTGCGCGTTATAAATAATCCGCGGCTTAAAAATCTGCCGTTTCTTCTTGAAACGCCGAATGAACTCGACGGATACGAAAAAGAAATAAAATTTCTAAAAAATAATTATATTGATTAGGGAGGAAAACAATAATGGTAAGAAAGGCATTCAAAATGAAGCTTTATGAGGGAATGAAGGATGAGTATGCACGCCGCCATAATGCTCTTTGGCAGGAAATGAAGGACATGATTCACGAATATGGCGGCAGCAACTATTCAATTTATCTTGACGAAGAAACCAACACCCTGTTCGGTTATATCGAGCTTGAGAACGAGGCGCTTTGGGCAAAGAGCGCCGATACGGCAATCTGCCGCAAGTGGTGGGATTTTATGGCGGACATCATGGAAACCAATCCCGACAACAGTCCCGTTTCAATCGACCTCACCGATGTTTTTCATCTTGACTGACGTCTTTTTCAATAACAACGTAAGCGGCGCCGCGCTTTTTCAGATTTCTGGAAATGCGCCCGCCGTTTTCGTTTGGCACGCAAATCGTAACGAGTGAATAACTCGGCGAGTATTCCATGTTAAGAATGTCAAGCAAAGCTCCCGAAACCGCTCCGATAACCGCTCCGGCAACAAGCCCCGTAACGATGCCCGTTTTTGCATATATGCCGATGCCCGGTACAAGAGCGGCTGCCGCACCGAGCACAATTCCGAGCGCTGCGCCGCAGAACAGACCCGTAAAAACAAAATTAGAAAGCTGCGCCTTTTCGGCGGCAACACTGCCGACGAGAATGTCGCCGCTGCCTCCGCCCGATTCCGAAAGGTCAAACGCCGCCGAACGCGCTTTTGCGCTGTCGTTAAAATATGCCGTGATTTTTTTCATACTATCTCTCCTTTGCAGCTATTGTTTGCGATTATTAATGAAAAATTCACAAAATTAACAAATATTTAATTGTAAAATAATAAATTTTGGTATAAAATACAGATTAATATGACTTATTTTATTGACGGAACGGACACAATGTGATAAAATATCTCAGTATGAAAAAAATAATGACAGTGAGGTTGTTAATATATGGCAAAAAAAACCGGGGGTAAATCCTCCAAGGTTGTATCTGTGCTGCTTGTGATGTTGATGATGTTTGCGGCGGCAGGCGGCGGTATATATTGTGCAAAGCTGTTTACAACGCCGTACAGCAGCGACGTTGTCGATGAGTTTGACGAGGACACGCTTGATTCTGTTGTCATATCCAAGGAAAAGTGCAACATTCTTATTCTCGGAACCGATAAAAGCGGCGGACTGACGGACGTTATGATGCTTGCGCAGATTGACCCTCAGCAGGATAAGGTTTCGGTGCTCAGCATCCCGCGTGACACTCGCATTAAATTCAACAATCAGTGGATTAAAATAAATGCGGCTCATTCAATGGGGAAGAAAACGAAAAAAGCCGTTGAAAACTCGATAATTGCAGTCAAAAATCTTACGGGCATTCCGATAAACCACTTTGTAAAGGTTAATTTTGATGCGTTCAAGGATACGATAGATGAGCTCGGCGGCGTTGATTTCGATGTTCCGCAGCGCATGAAGTATACGGACAAGTATCAGGATTTGTACATTGACCTTCAGCCGGGCTTTCAGCATCTGGACGGGGACAAGTCGGAGCAGCTTGTGCGCTTCCGCCGCTATAAAAACGGTGACCTTGACAGAATCAAGGTTCAGCAGCAGTTTTTGCATGCAATTGCCGAGCAGAAGCTGCAGATGAAGTATATCGGCAAAATTAACAAGATTTATAAGATTGTTGCAAAGAACATGGAAACCTCGATGACCCCCGATAACTTTGTTCAGGCGGCAAAGCAGGTGCTTTCCATCGGAAAAGACAATATCCAGACGGAAATGCTTCCGTGCACACCTCAGTATATCGATAATATTTCATATGTAATTCCGAACACGGCCGCAATCGCCAAGGTTCGCGAAACAATGTTCTGCTATGACGAAAACGGAAACGACATAATCCCGGAGGTGACCGTGGGCGATGATTCCGCGGAGGACGGCGCTCAAAACGGTGCGCAGGGCGCAGAACAGTAAGAAAAATTTAAAAAAAGCAAAAAAAGTGCTTGCATTGATAACCCGATAACGATATAATAAAATCGATATGGGATAATGAGAGGAATGATTTGATGGCTGAAAATGTCAACGTTAAAATCACAATGGAAAACGGCGGCGAAATCGAACTGGAGCTTTATCCTGGCATCGCGCCCGAAACCGTTGAGAATTTTAAAACGCTTGCGGAAAATTCGTTTTATGACGGACTTACCTTCCACAGAATCATAAAAGGCTTTATGATTCAGGGCGGAGACCCCCTCGGAAACGGGATGGGCGGCAGCGATAAAACAATCAAGGGCGAATTTCTGATGAACGGCTTTAAGAATGACCTTAAGCACACGCGCGGCGTCATCTCCATGGCAAGAAGTCAGAATCCGAACAGCGCGTCGAGTCAGTTTTTCATTATGCATGAGGACGCACCGCATCTTGACGGCAGCTATGCGGCTTTCGGCAAGGTGACAAAGGGAATGGATGTTGTGGATGAAATTGCTTCCGTGCGCGTCGGCTTTGACGGGCAAACCCCGGCTCAGCCTCCCGTAATTAAATCGATAACGGTTTTATAAGCTTGTGTATTAAATAATTTTTATAATTATTTTTTATATTTTTTAAACATGAAAGGATGTTTTAAAATGGCAGTAAAAGTTGCAATTAACGGTTTTGGGCGTATCGGTCGTCTGGCATTCCGTCAGATGTTCGGTGCAGAGGGCTACGAGGTAGTGGCTATCAACGATCTTACAGATCCCAAGATGCTTGCTCACCTTCTTAAGTATGATTCGTCTCAGGGCAGATACGACGGTCACACTGTTGAAGCAGGCGAAAATTATATAGTTGTAGACGGCAAGAAGATTACAATTTACAGCGAGCCCAAGGCAGCAGACCTTCCCTGGGGTGAAATCGGAGTTGACGTTGTTCTTGAGTGCACAGGCTTCTACACATCGAAAGAAAAGTCTCAGGCTCATATCGATGCAGGCGCTAAGAAGGTTGTTATCTCCGCTCCCGCAGGCAAAGACCTTAAGACTATCGTTTACAGCGTAAACGAAAAGACTCTTACAAAGGACGATCAGATTATTTCTGCCGCTTCCTGCACAACGAACTGCCTTGCTCCCATGGCTAAGGCTCTTAACGATTTTGCACCCATTCAGTCCGGTATCATGGCAACAATCCATGCTTACACAGGCGATCAGATGATTCTTGACGGACCGCATCGCAAGGGCGACCTTCGCCGTGCGCGTGCAGGCGCTGTAAACATCGTTCCCAATTCAACAGGCGCTGCAAAGGCAATCGGTCTTGTTATTCCCGAGCTTAACGGCAAGCTTATCGGCGCTGCTCAGCGTGTTCCCGTTCCCACAGGTTCAACAACAATCCTCACGGCTGTTGTTAAGGGCACAGACATCACTCCCGAGAAGATTAATGCAGCTATGAAAGCAGCTTCCAACGAATCTTTCGGTTACAACGAAGATCTCATCGTTTCCTCCGATATTATCGGCATCCGTTACGGTTCTCTCTTCGATGCAACTCAGACTCTCGTAACAAAGATTACAGACGACCTTTACGAGGTTCAAGTTGTTTCCTGGTACGATAACGAAAACTCTTACACAAGCCAGATGGTTCGTACAATCAAATATTTTGCAGAGCTTGCATAAGTTCAAGGCATATAAAAGGGATTCCGCAGTTTTGCGGAATCCCTTTTGTCGTTGTTATACACTTATTTGCTGAAAATATATTCGGTCAGAACATCGGCAATATGCTCGGCGCGCTTCTGCATTTCCGGTTCGGTGAACAAATCCTTTCCTGTGATTTTCGATATTGTATAAATATTTGAAAATGCCGAAAAGCAGAACATATTCATTGAAAGCGCCGTCTGCTCAATGTCAAGGCTTTCTCTTATTATGCCGCTCTCAATCCCTTTTTTCAAAAGTTTTTTGATTCCGTGAAACAGCGAGGATTTTATGTCAGTCGTGTACTTTGCATAGTTAAGGTTTTCCCAAAGCACAAGTCTTACAAAATTGGGGTTTTTGGTTAGAAACTCAAAGTAGTCGAGAATAACGCATCTGATGTCATCCTTCCCGTGAAAGCTCCTGTCCTCAAGAGTGTCCTCATAATCGCTCAGTCTTCCGTAAACTGATTTCAGCACCTCAGAATACAAAAGCTCCTTGCTTTTGTAATGCGAATAAATAAGCTTTTTATTTACCCCGGCATTGCTTGCAATGTCGTCAACCTTTGCGGCGGACAGTCCTTTCAGGGCAAACTCGTTTTCCGCCGAATTAAGAATTTTGCCGCGCGTTATTGCGCTTTTAATTTCCTGCTTCATATCCCAATTTCCTTTTTCCATTTTTCAATATTTGCCGCAATAAAATCATCGTCGGAAAGCTCGGGATAAGCGGCATAGATTCTGTCAATTTCGGCGCTTTGCCCGCCCGACATTTTTTCATCGGGGTTAAGGCAGCAGACGTTTTTCATCAGTCCCTGCCTGCGCAGAACCTCATGCAACCCCGCAATGCAGCCGGCAAAATCGTTTGCGGTGTCAAAGAACACACTGTTTGCGTCAGTAACCTTTGCAGCAAGCGTCAGAAGCTCCGCGGAAATTTTGTCATTATTCTTTTCCCTTTTCACCGCGTCAAACAGCTCAACGGCTTTTTTCGTCCATACCGACCAGTGCCCGAGCAGACCGCCGTCAAAGCCCTTAACAAATTTTTTGCCGTTCACGTTAAAGGCGTATTTTGTAAGCAGATCAATCACGATATTGTCATCGTTGCCGGTATAAAGCGCAATATCATCGCGTCTTTCGGAAAATGCCGCCGCGCGGACAACATCAAGCGTTGTGTATCTGTTGAAGGAGGCGCACTTGATTGCAGCAACGTTGTCAATGCCGCATATCTGCGACCAGTAATCATAAGAAAATCTTCTTCCGCCGACAGCCGTTTGCAGATAAAAGCCGATAACGGGCATCACCCTTGCAACCGCTTTCGTTCTTTCAATCATGTATTCCTCGCTCTTGTCATTCAGTCCTCCGGGGCTGAGCAAAACTGCGTCAAATCCGTATTTTTTTGCTGTTTCGGCTTCTCTGACAGCCTGCTCCGTTTCGCCGCAAACGCCGGAAACCTTAACGATTACCTTGCCCGTTTTGTTTTCGTATTTATCAATTTCATCGGAAACGATTTTAAGCACAGGCTCAAAAAGTCCGATTTCTGGCTTGCGTATTTCAAACTGTGTGGTGTGTACTGCCGTTCCTATACCGCCGACTCCGCAGCCGAGATAGTATTTCATAAGCAGGCGCTGCGTTTTTTCGTCAAAATTTCTGTTTTCATCAAGTGCAAGGGGAGTTGCCGGAATAACCGTTCCCTTTTTTAATATTTCAAGCGCTTTTTCGTGTCTGTCCATTATGCTTCCCTCCGTTAATAATTGCCCTTACGTTCCTCAAAATGAGTAGGCTTGTTAAGCGTTCGTCCGCCGTCAAGAAGCCACTGTGCCTGCCAGCGGATAAGCGTTTTTGCCGAAACCGACGGATAACCGAAAACCTCCGTTGCGAGCGACGCGTCGTTAAGATAAGCGTCGGAACCGCATTCGTTTTCAAAAATCGGTTCTTTGCCGAGGTAGCCGCCAAGCTCAATCGCGGCTTTTTTAACGGAAACCGTTTCAGGTCCCGTGATATTCATTACCGTTGCCGGTGAAGATGCATGCAGAAGTCCGCGGATTGCCATTTCGTTTGCGCTGCCCTGCCAAATGAAATTGAACACGGGCGTTGCAAGGCTGATTGCCTCGCCCTTGAGAATTTTGTCCGCAAGGTCAAAAAGAACGCCGTAACGCAGGTCAATGGCAAAATTCAGCCTGTAAATAAACACATTTGTTCCGAATGTGTTTGCAGCATATTCAAACGCGCGTTCACGGGCAAGGCAGCTCATGGCATACTCGCCGTTCGGAAGCGGACGGCAATTTTCATCGCAGCCGCCACCGTTTATGGGAACAATCGGGTATATGTTGCCGGATGAAAATACAACGATATTCGACTTTTTGAACTTATCGGCGACAAATGCAGGCAGAGTGGAATTCATCGCCCATGTCTGCCACTCGTTGCCTTTTGTGCCGAACTTTTTGCCGGCCATGTAGATAATGCTTTCCGCATTGGGGAGCGCATAAAGCTTTTCTTTATCCAGCAGATCCGCCTTGATTACTTCAATGCCGTTGTCCTCCATAAGCTTCATTGCAATTTCATCGCTTCCCCTTGAAACACCGTATATCTTTTTATCGATGCCTGCCGCTTCGCAGGATTTTTTTGCAAGCACGCAAAGCGTGGGACCCATTTTTCCGGCAGCGCCGAGAATCATTATGTCACCCTTGATTTTTTTGACGTCCTCAATAAGCGCCTCGGAGGGGGTTGTAAGCATTTTGTTGAGTTTTTCCTCTGTCCACATAATTCAAATCTTCTCCTCTAAATAATTTATATATACGCTTTTTGTCATCTTCGCAGCAAAGCTTTCTTTAACGCTCCGCGCTTTTTCCGCACCGTTTTCAAGAAGCATTGCCGCCGTAAGCGCAAGCAGCTGCGCCGATTTTACATACGCGGTATACTCGTTTGCAACCGCAAAATCATTGCTGTGCAGCTTGCCGCAAAATCCGCCGACTGACGGCTGAATCACGGGCATTATGCAGCTTAAATCCCCCATATCGGTAGACCCTGTAATTTCACTTCCGAACACAAGGCAATCTTCGCCCATAACGCTTTTTGCCGCTTCCTCCATCACCGCCGAAAGCTCCGCGCTTTCGGAAAGGGGAAGATACCCCGGCGTTCGCTCGATTCCCGCGCTTGCCCCGATTATCTGTGCAGCGCCGCTCACACTGCGGCAAACGGCGGCTTCACCTTTTTTTATTGCGGCAAGCGTTGCGCCGCGGACATAGCTTTCAATGCAGACCTCATCGGGAACGGAGTTGACAACATCGCCGCCCTTTGTGATGATGGGATGAATCCTGATTCGTTCCTCATCGCGGAAGGTTTCCCTGTTCGAGTGAACGCCCAGAATTGCAAGCGCCGCAGCGTTCAGCGCATTTATTCCGTCCTGCGGCGCGCTGCCGTGAGCAGCTTTTCCGCGGAACGTTATTTTCTGCGAAACAAAGCCGAGGTTGTGTCCGCGCACGTAAAGCTTCGGATTCGGCTCGTCAGGTTGGGCATGGAGCATCATTGCCATGTCAATTCCGTCAAAAGCGCCCTCCGCGATAAGCTGCTGCTTGCCGCTCATGAAGCTTATTTTATTTTGTGCCGTGAGCGTGCGCCTTGCGTCAAGGTCAATAAACTCCTCAGCCGGAACTGCCATAAATGTGACCGTTCCGTCAAGCTCCTTGCACACTCCGCTTTTCTTCAGGCAATATGCCGCGCCGAGCATTGCCGCAATCTGCGCGTTGTGACCGCACGCATGGGCGTTTCCCTGCCCGTCAGCCGATTTGTTTCCGGGGCATTTCAGACAATCCATCTCGCCGATAATACAAACGTTGTATTTGCTGCTTTTGCCGCCCAGCTCTGCTTTAACGCCCGTCAGCGCATGGGGATATGTGTATTCAATGCCGAGCATTTCAAGCTCGCGGCGCACAAGAGCCGAGGTTTTTTCTTCAAAAAAACCGAGCTCGGGATTGGCAAGCACAGTCTTGCCGATTTCGATGATGCGTTCGGAATATTCCGCCGCAGCCGCGGCAATTTTTTTGCTTATATCCGAATCCATAATATTCACCCCTCGGTGTTATAATAAAAGTAACTGCTAAGTTACTTTTATTATAACACGCTTAGCTCGGGTTGTCAATTACTTTGTTTTAAAATTTGTGCGCCGTTTTTTGTCAAAAAAGCTTAAATTTGTTTCGTTTGACTATTGCTTCTTAAAGAAAGTTGTGTTATAATTTGCTTATCAATCAGTAATTAAAGAGGTGACACAATGCGAAATCCCGAATACCGCGAGGAGAAAAAGAAAGAGATAATGATGAAATGCTTTGAGTGCTACTGTGATAACGGGCTGCGCGATACGGGAATAAAGGAACTTGGAAAATATTGCGGCATGACCTCGGCAAATCTGTACGGATATTTTGACAATGTTGACGATCTTATAACGCAGTCAACCGAATATTGCATGGCAAAGGTTGAGGACGACTTTATGGAGCTTGCGCCGAAAAACCCGGAAGATATTCTGAGGTTTATCGAAGAAATTCCTTATTGGACGGCGCAGAAGCACGGAAAAAAATACAGGCTTATGTACCAGGTTTACATGCACCCGAAATACATTGAGCACGGAAAGAAATTTGTTGCGGGTGTGAGCAGGAGGTACACGGAGTACGCACAAAGACTTTCGCCGATTCTGGGGATTCCGGAGGATATTCTTACGGGTTTTATATTTTTGTTTGTGCGTGCGTCGGTGCATTATGCATTGTTTGAAGACAAGTATTATCTTGAATCGGAAATGAAAGCGCTTAAGCTTTCGGTATTTGCAGTTCTTAAAGAGAATAAAAATAATAATATGGAAGAATTGGAGGCAATGTTATGAGGCGAAGAAGAATTATGAGCATGGCAATGGCGCTTTGTGTGCTTGCGTCAATGCTCGCCGGCATACCTGCCGCTGCTGCGGAGGAGTATGTGTGGGTGTACACACTCGGATTCGAAGTCAGCAATGCAAGGGATTCTGCAACGGCGAAAAACAATGTGCAGTGCCACATGCGCTTCGGGAAGGATTACGAGGTTTTCAACGTTCAGGGCGTAAATAAAAAAGGAACGGAAACGAGAACCGAGTATCAGTCAACGCGTGCACCGTGGACGCTTGATACAATCACCTTTGAGAATAACCATAAGGACGCGGTTAAGATAAGGTCATATTACATGTGGGTGCGCCGCTCGAAAAAAAGCGCTCCCGAGTATGGATATAATGAAGCCCTCTTTGATAGAAACTATCCGAACGGAACGGGTAAGAATGACGGAAAATGGCTCGACACCGACGACCATAAGCAGACAAGGCTTATATTTTTGTTCTGGCCCGAGCGCGTGATAGAGAAAACCGGTAACTTTACCACCGACCCGGCTACGGTTTATGTGAGCGATTCGGGAAACGATTCCGGCACATATGAGCTGAAATACGACGGTTATGTGAGAGACCAGTATGTGCGTGTGGTAACAGACAGCCCTATCGGAGAGAAATATTACTGTCTGGATCTGAGCACGCCGCCGACAATTACATATGCATTTTCGGGGCAGAAAAAGGATGGCGGAACGGTTAATCAGAAGGATCTTCAGACAAACGCCGGCTTCACCTTCGGGGATACGGGCTTTACGGCGGCGAAAAACGCTCTTGCGGCATATATGAACAAAAACGGCGTTAACAGAATAACCGTGAGCGCAACGCTCGGCTTTCCCGACGGAACGGTCAGAACAAAAAAATCTCCCGATAAGTATACGAAGGAGATAACATTTGTCCGCAAGGCGTTCGAGGTTGAAAGCGTGTCGTTCAGCACGAACAAATATGTTCCGTCAACAACAGACAAAAAATATAATGATGACAACAATTTCTATAACAATACAATCAAAAATGCCGATGGAACAAGAAGCATTACAGTTACGGGAACGATAAAGACGACCGGAAACAACGATCATCTTTCCGCGGAAACCAATCTTTACGGAGCGAAACTGAATTTTTCGGAGGCATATATCGCGCTGGGGGACGCTTCAAAAAGGCTTGAAGCACGGGACAAAAAACTGACAATATACGGAAACACCTTCAAGCTGACGTTCCCGTATGACGAAAAAGCGGATTCGCAGAATAAGAGCATTGAGCTTGTGCTGAAGGGCACACTTTCGCCGGAGCTGTTCGGCGGAAACACGGCAACGCTTCGCGACGGAGCTAAAGTTGGATATTCCTGCATATCCTCCGTCAACAAGGTTGACGCGGTCAGTCCAAACCTTCGCCTGACGGCGGCAGAGGGCAGCGCGGAGGAATATCTGTCAAAATGGCATAAAACGGCAGACCTTACCGTGACGCCGACCGAAACGATTTATTCCGCGCTCGGCAGCGGAGAAACCACTACGGAGGGTTACGCCGTTATGGAGCTGAAAAACGGCAGCTCAAACGTTGCAATCTATGATTATAAGGGCAAAAATTCGCCGTCCGCAACGCAGAAAGTGCCCGCAACAAAGGGCAGCGACACCGGAATCACACTTCGCCTGCGCGATGCGGTTGAGGGCAGCTTCACACTTGTATTTTCGGGCAAGGACGCGGCAGGAAATCCGCTCTCGAAAAAGCTTGAAAACGTTCTTCTCGATAACAAAGCCCCGGAGGTTACGGTGGACGAACAGTGCGGACTGCGGAAGCAGGACGGCAGCCGCAGCAACAGCTATTCCGTGAAGATAACGGACGCTTCGAAAACCGGGCGGCTCTATTACTGCTTCACGGACAGTCTTGTAAATGTTCCGGAATTTGACGAAAACACTGCGCAGAAGCAGACAAGCGGAGAGATTGACAGCACGCTTAACAAATGGGCATTTATTGACCAGGCGGACACGGAGAACGGAAACACGGCTTCGGCAATCATCCGCGTTGAAAAAGGTAAAAACTTTAAGGGGCGGCTGATATATTTCGCAAGAGACGGCTTTGGCAATGCAACTGATCAATCCGTCCGCGATATAAATATTGATAATGAAGATACTGCCTGCCGGATCGAAACGGAAAGCGATTCATCTGTTCCGCACCGTAACTACAAAATAACGGTGAGCACGAACAGCAATAATAAGGTGGAGTATCTCTGGAAGGATTCGAAGAATAATCCCATAACGAAATATGAAAAATACACCGGCGGAATTAACACCGCCGATAATGCCGCGACAAGCGCACTCAACGGAGCATATACGCTTGTATGCAAAATAATTCCGCCGTCGGGTGAAAAAAGCGCTTCCTACACGGAAAAAACGTTCTCGTTTGACAATGAGGGTCCGGCAATAAGCGTGCGCAGCCTGACGCCGGATACCTGCAAGGCGTTTCAGACCGTTTCCGTCTTTGTGACGGACGCTTCGGGAGTGACCGAGGGGTTTGCGTCGGTTGTGAATCCCGACGGAACGCCTGTTGAAGGCTTTGAGGAATTTGCGCTGGCGACAGCCGACGGAGCAATTTCGCAGAATATTAATATAGGAAGTATTCCGAACGGAGCTTATGCGCTCAAGGTGCGCGCAGCCGACAAAAACGGGATTGAAACGTCCGCAGTTTCGGAAAGCTTCGGCATAAGGTGCGAAAAACCCGAAATCACGGCTTCGATTGTGACCGATAAGCAGTATAACGAAAAAGCGCTGACAGCTTCGTCCGATATCACGGTTTCCGTTAAGGCTTCGGAAAGCTTTAAAAATGCGGCGCAGATGAAGAATCAGGCAATTTACTGCCGAATCGGCGAGAGCCTTTCAACGCTCGGAGACTGGGTGAAGATAGGCGATGCGGCGGCGAACGGTAACATTATCACCGCGGAGCTTAACACAAAGGCGCCCGTTTCCAGCCTTCCGGACGGAAGAAATGTGCTTTATATTCAGGCGGCAGTATTTGACGCTGACGGAAACACCTCCAAAATAAATACCGAAACGGTTTGGTCGGGAGAGCTTGAGTTTTATCACGATGAAACGGCGCCGCAGTCCAGACTTGTGATTGAAGATAAGCACACCGCCGAAAGCATAAGCGGAAAGGTTTATCTCAGCGACAATCTTGACAGCGAACTGACGCTGACATCCGACAGCTCGGCAATAAAGATTGAAAAAGCAGAGAATGAGCGGAATGTGTTCAGCATAACGGTAACGGAAAATGTTGACAATGCAAAGCTCCGCGCAAAGGACGCCGCCGGCAACACTTCGGAAATTCCCGTAACGATAAAGGGTATTGACAGAGAAGCGCCGACAGCGGATATAAGCATTTCGCACGCGGCGGCAGGCGCAAGAACGGACGCGCAGGCAGCGCTCACCGTAAACGGTGTTAAAGGCGACGGCGTTCTGATAACCGCTGTCAGCGAGGAAGATTATAAAACATATATATCAAACGGAAAAATTGACGGTAAGCTGTTTGAAAAATCAACGGATGATAATATCACAATAATGCAAACGCGCGAGGAAGAAGGCTTGTGGGACGGCGAAAAGAACCTGACCTACAGCGTTCGCGCAGCCGGACTGACGGGAAATTACTTTATCTGCATACGCGCGGAGGACAGCGTTGGGAACACAGCGGATATAATTTCCTCCGAGCCGCTTTCGCCGAAGGACGCGGAGCTTTCGCATGAATTTACGATCAATCCCATGAAAGCGGGCAAAAAGTCAATTGTTAAAGTGAAGTTTAACATGCCCGTTTATGTTCTTCCGCAGGATAAGATAAGAACAAAGGCGGACGACACTCTGATTGACCCAGCAGGACTGACGGAGGCGGAGAAAATTACCGAAACCAATCTTGCTCTTGCAAAATCGCTCGGCGGATTTTATTCGCAGGATTATTCGTTCACGATTGAGAAAAACGGCGAATATATGCTTTACACCGCGGACGATATCGGCAGAACAAAGCTTGTTCGGCTGAAAGCGGAGGGAGTTGAGTTTAACTCCACCGGCGGTCTTAAGGCGGAAATTTATGACGGTGAAACGCTCATCACGGATTACAGCCTTGTAAATCCCGATGATTATCCGAAGCTTGTCATAACGCCCGAAAAAGCAGGCAAGAATCTTGCCCCGCTTCCGTCGCTTGATAAGCCGCAGAACGGTCTTGAGTTCTCGGAGGAGGAGTCGGAGCACGGAGCAAGCGACAGCACATACACCAAGCTTGTCTATACAATAGTTCCCATTGCAGATGAGAATTATCAATTGGCAAAATCAACGGAAAGACTGATTGAGGTTTACATATTTGATGAAACCAATACCGAGCCGTCAACGTGGAGTCTTGAGAGCCTTGTGCTTGACGGAATCGATAACACGCCTCCCGAAACAAGCGTGCGTGTAACGCCCGAAATATTTGTGTTCGGCAACGACGATTACGGTCACCCCGAAAGAATTGTTCCGACTGCCGGAGAGGTTATGTTCTATGTAACCGCGCAGGACGCGGAGAGCGGAATCGGGAAAATCAAGCTGCTCAGCGAGTATAACGATGAAACACAATCGGAGATACTTGTTGAAGCTCCGCTTGACGAAGACCACAGCGAAGAACCGTGGAGCTGGGACGGCGCGCAGTACAATATTCCCGTAAAAATCGATTATTACGGAGATACCGACCCCAAGAGCGTAAAAATGATACGCTATACCTTCAGCGATAATTACAGAATCAATGCGGTTGAGGTTGAAAACAGGTCCGGAAACAGATCATGGGCAATGCTCAACTTTATGGAAGGTCTCGGAACAAGGGGCGCGATCTGCAAGCTGGAGCTTGAGGAAAATAAGGATTACAAGCTTAAGTATTATTATCTGAACAGCAATGACGAATGGATTGAAATTCCCGACCCGACAGATGAAAAAACGTTCTACAAAAAGGCAAAGGTTGTGCTTGAGCCGATGACGGATTACGGAGACGACCAAACAAGATGGGAAATCGGCGACCGTGAAATCCGCGTGCTGAACAACAACGGTTTGTTTGAAAAAGAGCTTGATTCATTTGAGCGTTCGTTTACCTTTAAAATAAAGGATAAGTTCGGATATACGAAGGATGTCCGCGCGGACGCACTCGATAATTTCGACTGCGAACCCGGAGAAATCAGCTACACCTTGTCCGAAACGGGTAAAACAAACAAGGACATCAGGCTCACCGTCACCGCAGCGGACGAAAAGAGCGGCGTCGGCAATGTTATGCTTGTTTCCGCAAAGGGCGCCGTTGAGTTGACTGAAAACGGCGGAGCTTATGAGTATGACATAACCGAAAACGGAGTTTACAGCATTGTTATGCTGGACGGCGTGGGAAATAAAACCTCAAAGAATTTCAGCGTCGGAAATATTGACAAAACCGTTCCCACGGCGGAGGTTGAGTACAGCACCGATAAGGTAACCTCGCGCCCGGTAAGCGCGTCACTCACATTCTCAAAGCCGAATGTGCGCATTACGAGAATTGAGTATAATCCGTCAGGAACGCTGCGCGCGTCCGACTACAGTGTGAATTACACAACCTCGGTTATAACATTCACAAAAACCGGAACGGTTGACGTATACTTCGAGGACGAATTCGGAAACGAGGGAGTGCGCGATGTAACTGTCGCAAATATTGACACAACGCCCCCGGCGCTTGAAGCTGTTATGACCCCGAACCCGAACAAAACCGAGGTCAGCGTGAGGTTTGACAAGGCGAAAAATTCAGAGACGGGCGAAGCAATCGACAAACGGCGCGAGCTCGGCGATGTTACGGTTGCATACGGAGGAATCGCCCGAAAAGCCGATACGGCGGAATTTGTGTTCTGTGAAAACGGCTTCTACACCTTTAAAACGTATGACGATGAGGGAACATCGGCTTTCCTGACCGTTGAGATAAAGGATATTGACACAAAGGCGCCCGTAATCACGCAAGTGAGATGGAGCTATGAATACGATGTGCTTGAAAGCGGCGCATGGCAGACGAAAACGCATAACGGCTCGGTAACGCCGTCAAAGGCAGGCTATATTATCGCGTCCGATGTGAATCCCGTGACAAACCAGGATGTTACGGTCACGGTTGTTACCGATGATGAAACGAGAAATGCCGGAAGCAGCGGAAAATTTGCAAAGGAAAACGAAAAGGTATACAGCGACAACGGGCTTTACATATTCAATATGGAAAAATCAAACCTTCTCACTGATTCGTACGGTGTTGACGTTGAAATCATCGACAGGATTCCGCCGGTTATTGACCTTTTCGGCAAGAATGAGCTTGTGTTCTATGAAAACAGCTCCATCGGCGAGGCGTATAACCGCGACATGCTTGAAAAGCCGGGCGTTGCGTTCAAGGCGTTCGATGCTTTCGGAAAAGGAACCGATTTGAACGGAGCGGTTTCAATCGATTGGGGCGGCTTCGACCCGAGCGATATAAACAAGAACACATTTGATTCCGGGAAGCCTTATACAATCACCTATTCCGTTTCCGATAAAGCGCATAACATCACAGAGGTTAAGCGCACGGTGCGGCTTGTCGGCATGCATGATACTGTTGCATTCGTAAACGGAAGTCTTCCCGACGCGTCCGGCAGATGCGAGGTTGAGGGCGATAAGGTGACTGTGAGTCTTAAGAACATTTCACCGAGCGCGGCTGTATATGTTCGCCGCATGAGCGGACTTAAAACAATGGGTCAGATGAAAAAGAGTGAGACAGTTGTTCCGCGTGACGAAAACGGCAGCTTCACCGTAACGGGACTTTCCGAAGGCTGGCACACATTCTATGTTCAGACGGATAAGCGCGATTACTTTGTGCTTCAGGTTTACATCTATATTTAAGGAGGGACAGCAGGAATGAATATCTGTAAAAAATTACTGTCGTGCATACTTGCGGCAGCAATGCTGCTGACGCTTGCTCCGGCTGCATTTGCTTCCGAAGCGGCACAGTACAGCATCACAAACGGGTATTTAACATATACTTTCAATGCCGATACGGGCGGTTTCGCAATCGAAACCGCCGAGGGCAACCCGAAAAAGATACTCGATAATAACATTCCCCTCCTTTATGCCGAGGATAAAACGCACAGTAACGGCACATCGTTCATAACGGTGCGTGTTGGGGATAAGGACTATATTTTCGGTCAGGATTACGGCTTTTTCGGGATTGATTCAAAGCTCGGAACGCCGGCCGTCAGCGAGGAAGGCAGACTGCTGACGATTCCGTGGACAATAAAGGGGATAACCGTAACGCTCAAGGCAGCTCTCGGGCAGGACGCTGACAGCGATATAACGGGAAACGTTGGTCTTTCGTTTGAGGTTAAAAACGAGAGCGGCAAGGATGAAAATGTGAGCGTGCGCCTGCTTTTGGACACAGCGCTCGGAAACGAAATCGACGCACCTTATTTTGTGGTTGATACCGATATTAAACCGACGATGACGGAATCCGAATATGCGGGCGATGAGCTTCCGCAGCAGATTCGCTGCGTTGATTCGCTGTCAAAGCCGTCAAAGCTTTCGTATATTCTTACAAAGGGCTGGAACGGCGGAGTGACGGCTGACAGGGCTGTTATCGGTCACTGGGCCAACATGGCGAATACAAGATATGATTACAAGCCCGACCGTTACTGCGATTTCACCAACTATTCAAACGACCATCGCACACCCGACAGCGCAGCCGCACTATACTGGGAAAACAAGGCGCTGAAAAACAGTGAAAGCTTTTGCGGCGAGCTGCTTTACGGCGTGGGCAACTTTTCGAAAAACACGGATGACAATGTCGGCATTAACATTACAGCCGGGCGCGTTGAGCTTGCGGACGATAAAAAGTCATATAAGAATGACGGAATAATCGACGTTACGGTAGAAATCGACAATACGGTTGACGGCGCTGTGAAGCTGACAAACGCAATGATTCGCCTGACGGTTGACGAAAAGGAATTTTCTGTTATCGAGGGTGACGCAGCTGCCGTTCATAAGGAAATAGGCAGCGAGGTTGTTACAAAGCAGTATAAACTTAAGGCGGTTCCGCAGGCGGAGCTGACGGCAGGCACAATCTATGTTTCGCTGACGGCAACGCAAACGCTTGCGGACGGCACTGAGGCGGATTTTGAATCCGCCGCGGAAAGAAGCGTTATTCTCCGTTCAACGGAGGGCAAGCTGCCCGATGTGCAGATGAATAAAATCAATCCCAAAATTGTGTACACAAGCGGCGAAAAAGCCGTTACCGTTTCGGGAAAGATGAAAGCGTTCAAAGCTCTTAAGGAAAATCAGGGCTGGGATTTAAGACTGATTCACGAAACAACCGGCGAATCGGTGCTGATTAAAAAGAGCAATATTTCGTTCCTTGACGATTCGTATGAAAACATGAGCTTTTCAACGGGCGAGGAGCTTACCGTCGGAAGCTATAAGCTTGTATTTGAATTTACGAATCCGCAGCTGATTGCGGATCTTGGGAAAAGCATAACCTGCCCTCAGAAGCTTCAGGTTTCGGCAGACCCGAAATACAAGCTGAAAATGTACGGAACGATGGCGCTTGTCCGCACAACGGACAATAACAAAACCGATTACGATTTCTTTGCCTTTGAAAACGAGGGCGATTACCTCAGCTTTTATAAGGGTAAAACCGAAAAAACGGGACTGCTTAACGGCGGTAAGATAAAGTACAATTTCGGTGAAGAAAAAGCAATCGGAAAGCACGAGATTATCCTTACGGTTCGTGCGAATCTGCGCGAAATGACAAGAAAGTCGGGCGAAAATACCGAAACCTACTGGCAGGCATCGTATTCCGACGGCGATATTATAATCAATAACATGCTTTCGTATGAGGGCGAAAAGCCGCTTGAAATTTATAAAAACGGCGATGAATACACCGTTAAGGGTGACGGACTTATCAAGGTTGTCAACTCCATTAACGTTTGGAGAAGCAAATGGAGCTTCTCGGTTAATAAAGGAATGGTGACCTCGCTTGACGGCGAACGCCTTGAGAAAAAGGGTGAATATGCCCTCGGCAGCAAGCCGCTTCAGCTTTCACTTGACGGCGCCGCAACGATGATTCAGTCTGTCGGCGGCTTCCTTGTCGATTTGAAATTCGGCGAAATGAGCTCTAAGTGGCACGATGGCGGCGACGGAATCGTGACCTACGGAATAGGCTTCGGCGGCTCAATCAGTATCCCGATAAGCGCAAAGAAAAAGAACACCGACCTCACTGCCGATCAGGAGGATATGAGCGAGGAGCTGAACAATCTTTTTGATGAAAGCTTAACTGCGGATCAGGAAGATATGTCGCTTGAAATGAACAACCTGTTTAACGAAACGCCGAAAAAAACATCGTCGGGAGCAAAGCTCACAAAGGACACAAATCTTTCCGAGGGGCAGCTGTCAGCCGAGATTAACAATGTTCTTTTCGGCGAAAACGGAAATGTTGAAAACGGCGCGGTAAAGGTTGATTCAACAGGCTTTATCGGAATTGACGCCAAGACAACGCTTGCGCTTCCGAAGGACGTTTTGGGATCGCTCGTTTCAAATTCTCCCGGAATATATGCGAGCGTGACGATTAACACAATCGAAAATATTTATCAGCTTGACGTCGGCGTGAACATCAAGGTTATCGAATGTGAGGGAACGCTCGCGTTCAAAGAGGTTAAGGTAAAGGGCAAGGATAAAATTCTTCCCGACAAGATTGAATTTTATGTCCGCCAGGGGCTGAAAATTCCGCTGGCGCCGCCCGTGCTTTACATGACGGGTCTCGGCGGCGGAGTCAACGAGCTTGCCGATACCATCGGCGGGCAGTTTGATTCGCTTCCCCCTATAACGATTCTTCTTTTCACAAGGCTTGAGGCGATTGAAACGCTTATCGGTGATTTCAATGCGCGCGTAAGTCTTGAAGGAATGTCGCTCACGGGTGATATGAAGCTGAAATTTTCCGATAAGCTGCTTGATCTTAATGCAGGAATCTACGCCAAGTGGATTGAACCGTGGGAGCTTAATCTGTACGGAAACGTAAGCATCATTGACGGACTTATTAAGGGCGGCATAACGATAAACATTGCGGACCATTACTTCTACGGATACATATTTGCAAGCATCTGCATCCCCGACAGCATCCCGTTTGTCGGCGGCAAGGAGCTTGCAGGCGTTGAAGCCGCGGTATCGCACGAATTTATCGGCGCGAATATCAAGATCATCGGCATTAAATTCGGCGTCATTTATTATTGGGGCGAGAATGTGTCATTCGGTAAAAATATTGATTTGAGTCCGCCGGCGAGATCCGGCAACTCCATGAGTACGATGAGCTCGAACGATGTTATCGGTTATTATGGAACGAACGTACACGCGCTTTCGGTGAAGAATGTACCAGCTTTGCTGAACAGAGGCAGTGGAAGTGGCGGCATCTCAGCAGCATATATGGCAGTTATGTTG
>OGMF01000074.1_pt1 | contig 110509 bp, 98 predicted proteins | sample 1572921 | NCBI WGS metagenome assembly OGMF01 (sample SAMEA2581919, study PRJEB24529) | metagenome | biome: Human gut stool | place: China | collected 2011 | reverse complement strand
CGCAAAAGCCCCAGACCTCAGAACCGGTATCGTTCTGAAATCTGGGGCAAAAGTAGAAAGAATGCTCCGTTACGCCTTTTCCGCCAAATGCGCCAAATTGAATTCGGCGGAAACAAGAAAGGGGCAAAACCATCGTCTTGCCCCTCTATATCAATATTTTACAGAGATATAATTATTTTCTTTACGTCAAATGAAGTCTATCATTCGGCGCAAGATTCTATATATTGTGAGACTTTGCGAAATCCTCCACAAAACCCTCTACCTCATAATCTATATTCCCGTCATTGATCTTCTTTCTGATATAATTGCCATACGACTTTTGGGTAACACCCAGTTCCAGATGACAATCATCGTGCAGAAAACGAGTAATGGATGAACCATTAGGAATACCAGCGTTCACATAGCCCTGATTAGACCAACGCTGGAAAAACGCCACCACACTCTTGTTCAACAAACCATCGGAAGTGGAAAGCTGACTGTCCGAAATATGATGCAGCTTGAGATATTTCACAAAAGCATCCGCCATCTTCCCCGTAAGCCCCACATCCTTTTTACCCTCAGGAGTAGAAAAGAGATTCTCGGCACTTCTTCCCGCAGAAGATGAAGCACACTTCACCTTAACACTCTGTTCAAAAACAACTTCATCGGTATCATTCTTCATTTCAGAAGAATCATCGGAATCCTTATGTTGATGTTCATGACTCTCATAATAGTTCTCTATATAGGTTACGGAACCTGCAAAATGGAAACTTCTATTCATCAGTATGTGGTTTTATGTCTTCATCAGAATTCTCGTAATTATTCTCTATATATTTGCTATTAGACTGTACATACACAACATTCTTGTACAAGCAAACACCACCGTTTTTACACAAAAAACGGATAATTCTAAAAAATGATATTCTATCCATATCTTAAGTAGTTTAAATTATTACTAAAACTTGATATGGTCCTCTAATTGGTACGCGGAGGGCTAGACTAGAATAGCCAAGGAGAGCTTCTTAGGGTGGCATCCTCGATGCCGGTAGACAAGTCTTCCCTAGGTAAGTGTATTAGTTCGTTTCATGTTGATTTTTTTAGATAAATGTTATTGTTATTCATTATTTATTTTTAGGCACAAAAAGCTTTTGGTATTTTGCTATATGTGCTTCCAAATTGTTAAGTTGCTTCAAGTCTCTCGCAAAAGTAATCCACTGCGAAAAGGCTTCATTGAAATTCTTTTCAAACTGACTCTTGTCAAACTTCTTACCTTCCGCCGTATGTCGTTTGATCAGTTCATCAACGATTCTATCCCAATTATATAGGATACAGCAGCACCATCTTCTCTGCTGCAAAGGCTGAAGACTTACACTTCTCTTCAGCACTCTGAGCACTGTATCACACTTTATATGCGTGATATTAGAAAACTGATATGCAGATATCTGTTCAGCTTTGCCACCAATAAATGAATTGAGATACAAGATGATGCATTCTTCCTGTATCTTATCAATTCTTTTGTCTAGCTGAGCTAAATTCTCCAGAATCAACACCCTTCTATGTTCTGCTATATCCAGCATATTAATTGTAAATTTATGCGAATTTACTACTAATAGTTGGAACAGCCAAAAGCATTACCCACATAGCAAAAATAGGAGGGTGTATTTTTCAGAAACGTTAATACTTGAATAAAAATTAACTACAGAATAACAAAAAAAAGAGAGAAAGTGCGCATTTTTAGCGCTACACTTCCTCTCCTCGACTTTTATGGATGGGTAGGTAATTCTATTACCATTTCCACGGCTATTTCATCACTGCATCATGCAATGCCTGATAGTCCGTAACAACATCATAAATGTAACCATTCTCGCTGATGGCTGCAAAATGCTTTTTGGCACACGCTATCTTGTTTTTCTCGATGCCACGTAAATGTGACCCCTGGAGATCATTACCCTTGGTTTCTGCCACAAAATAAACATGCTTCACGCTGCCTTCACGAAATGCCACAGCCCAGTCGGGATTGTATTTGCCCATAGGCGTATTGATGTAGAAACCACGAGGCAGTTTGGTATAAACCACCACGTCATTCTCCCGTTCCAATGACTCGGCAAAGTTTTTCTCTACACCCATGCTGTCGAGCACTACGAGATCGTAGAGCGACTTCTTTGACTCTATGGCATTGATGCCCAACTTGCCTCGCAGAGCATCCACCGTAAAGATGTCGGTAGAGAACTCATCATTCAACTTCTCATACTTGATGCACTGGATAACAGCAGAAGCCTTGCAGTCGTTGATAATCAGACCGGTCTTGATGATAAATTCCTCAGGATTCATCTTGAACATGCTGAATGTTTCAGGCTTGATACCCTTCAGAATTTCCACGATGGTCTTTCTCGTCAACCCCGTAGCAGTTACCAGCTGACCTATCAGGTCGTATGTCACTTCCTTGCCCACAGCTTCCGTTACATGGATGGTTCGGACATCGCCCAGAGTCATTGCCACACCTGCTTCAAGCGACTCCTTATCTCTGATTCCATCCATCGAACCGCCTTCTACCACGATGCGGATTTCCGTAACCCTCAACTTTTCATCAAGTTCCTCGATGGCTTTCTTCACAAGACCAGAAGTTTCAAAGCTTACCTGATAGTAGGTGCGGCGGTTGATGCGCTTCCAGAGATTCTGGAACTCCTTCTTGGCAAAATTGTCCTTCTGCAACTTGGCAAGCTTAGGTTTTCTACCATTCTCCGGTCTTACAGCCGCAGGATCAAAGACGGTATCAAGGGCTGCAATAATGCCCTCCCTCCAATCATTAGCCTTACCGAAGTCGAGCCTGTCATTGCGCTTATCCTCAAAATACTGAGCAGTCAAAGCACCGTTATCATCCACATAATCTTTACGGATGAGGGCATTATAGATAGCTCTTGCCTGATTGACGTCAAACTTGCCATTGGTTCCATCTGCCATTGTATAAGACCTGCCCTCGAAAAGGTTGGCTGTGATGGTGATTGGTCGGTCGGCACAGGCTTCTGCCATTTCCGTCTGCAGTTTCTTGGCAAAATCATCATAGCTCTCGCTGGCTATCACCGTGAGGATGTTGGTATCAAACACATGATCACCCAGTACATCCACATCCTGGCGTTCACCCTTCTGGTTCACGCAAAGACGCATACCTCGACCCACTTCCTGGCGCTTCTTGGTTTCGTTGTCCGAGTTCTTTAAGGTACAGATCTGGAACACGTTTGGGTTGTCCCAACCTTCCTTCAGGGCGGAGTGCGAGAAAATGAAGCGTACTGGCTCGTTCAGCGAAAGCAGACGTTCCTTATCCTTCATAATCAGGTCGAAGGCACGCTCTTCGTTCTCTCCCTGCTTTTCCTTCGATTCCACCGCCTTGCCCTTCTTATCCATGGAGAAGTAGCCCTGATGCACCTTGGATGCCGCATTGCGAGGGTCTGAAAGATAGCGCAGATAGGCTTCATCCGTAAACGATGGCAGCATTTCTGAAAGCACTCGGGTATATTCTTCCTCAAACATCTTGGCAAACTTACCCTTGCTATCCTCGCCTTCATAGAGGCGGTAGCTATCCACATGGTCGATGAAGAACAGACTGAGCACCTTGATATGCTGACTGAACAGCTGTCGCTCACGCTCCAGATGGGTGCGGATGGTTTCACGAATCTGAATACGACGGATATAGTCTTCGTTCACACTGCCCACGGCATCACCTTCATGCAGAGTCAAGCCGTTGAGGAAGCGGACGATTCCCTGCCTGCCGTCTATGCGTTCTACGATGAAGTTGTTGTCATACTCGGCAAGTCCCCCACTCTGTTCCTTTAGGTTGAAGCGTTCATCCACGAGTTTGCTTACCTGTTTTGTTCCGGTCTGCGTCTTGATGTCGAAGCTGATGCGAGCCTGCGGATTGCCCTTGCCGATGACGATTTCCTCCAGATAGACGTAGCCGTTGGTGGCGGTACTGCCTATCTGTCTGATACCCTTCACCTCTATCTTCTTCACCAGTTTCCGGTTGTAGGCATCGATGGCATCCAGCTTATACACCATATTATATATATCACCCTTGCGGTGGGTGGCACTATACAGAAGGGTAAAGAGGGGCTTGAACATGGCAATACCCTTACGGGTCTTGTTTTTCTTGTCCACACCCAATACCGACTGAGGTTCATCGATAATCATGATAGGATGGGTCTGTGCAAGCACGTCGATAGGACGGCGGGAACCGAACTCATCACGGCGTTCGAAGATGATGCGGGCAGCCTTATCAGCTTTCTTCAACTTGCCTTTCTCCATCTTATCGGTTGACTTCTCTTCATCCATAGATGCGTTGAATGCCTGGGTATTGATAATCATCACGTGCATGCCGGCATCGCTGGCAAAGGCATCAATCTTGCTGAGCTGCTTGGAGTTATACATAAAATATTGCATGCGCTTGCCGTATTCCTGGGCAAAATGCTCCTGCATGCTCTCAAAGCTCTTCAATACGCCTTCACGGATGGCGATGCTTGGCACTATCACCACAAACTTGGTCCAGCCATAGCGGGCATTCAGTTCATACATGGTCTTGATATAGGTATAGGTTTTACCCGTACCCGTCTCCATTTCGATGGTGAGGGCGGTACCTACGCCTTGCAGCTGCTGCAGCTGCTCAATGGGTTTCAGTCCTTGCTCTGTCTGTATGGCTCTTACATTCTCGCAGACGGCTTCCGGTGCGAGGATGACGTTCTTGTTGCCAAAGCCTTTTACTACAAAGAGGTCTTGATTAACTCCCTGGTCCACGATATGGTCGCTCAGTCCGTCGCTTTTGGGCTGACCTGTAAAGGCATTAGCCACAGCCAGCGCCGCTTCGGTTTGGAAGCGTTGATGTTTATATCTGAGTTTCATAGGCTTAAATCACTCTAATATTCTTCACTACTTCCTGGTCGCTCCAATCCAGTTTCTGCTTGAAGGTTTCGTAGATATTGATCTTGTCGGCATCCTGAGCGAAGCAGCTGTCACGGAAAATGACACGCAAAGGCATCTTGTCTGCCATGGCTTTTACTACGCTTTCTGATACGTTCTCGGCAAAGCAGGCCACCAGGTCACCCTCGTTCACGGTATAGATGGTCTTGCCATCCACCACTTTCTGGGTCATAGGCAGAGAGAGCTGAACGCCCCAATCGAGCATGCATCCAAAGAGCAGGTCGAGGTCGTTTCGGTCGGTCTTGATGTTGTTCAGGAACAGATCGAGCTGGTCTTGCTTGAATTCCTTTGGAGAACGCTTTACATCCTCGTAATTGCCTTCGTCGAGACGGAAGACACGGAAGCCAAAATCTTTTTTAAATTCAGGTGTTTCTTTATTTATTCTATCAATAGTCTTTAATAAACGATACTTAGCCAACTCTGTTAATTTATGAGGTTTGCCAATACTATCCAACAACGAAATGCCATTGAGAATAATCTCCTTAGTAACAGAATCAGCACTCTTAAGCATTTCATCAAGATCTTCTGGCAATTGAACCAATATATATCTTAAATCTGTATTTTTTCCCAAATTATATCTCCATACAGCATCTGCAGTAGTACCAGAACCCGAGAAAAAGTCCATTACAATATCGTCATCTTTACAAACAAAATTAGTCAAGTACTTAACTAATGATACTGGCTTTGGATAAGAAAATACATTTTTACCATCCATTAAAGACGTAAGATAAGATGAAGCAGTTTCATTTGTACCAACACCAACACTTGGCTTATCAATTAATGGAGATATTATTTTTTCCTTTATAAAATTTGTAGGACGCTTATACCCTTCACCCTCTCGTATAAAACGAACAGAAAGGTTATCGGTTTTAATAATAAAAGACGTTCCTTTCAAAACTTCTTCATCAAAGAAAGATTGTGTCCACTTAAATTCACCTTCTAGGCGAAAATCAGACGTGGCTTTACCATCTCTGATTTCAATACGATCCAATAAGCTTACTCTATCCTTGCAATAAGGTTCATAAATGCCATCAGGGAAAGCCTTTGTTTTAAAAGTAACTTTATCTTTCGGAAATACTAATACACTCCTTGCATTGCCAGTATTCAATAAAGGCTGATCCCCTCCATCTAACAGTTCTCCATTATATTTAATGCCATTTTTATTTTTCTCATAACAAAGAATATATTCATTTGTTTTTCTCGATTTAACAGCAAGTGAAGGTGGGGTCGCAGTTTTTACCCAAGAAAAAATTTCAACAAAATTATTTTCTCCAAATACTTCATTACAAATACTCTTCAATGTAGAAAACTCTTCAACACCTATTGAGATAAAAATCACTCCATCCTCTTTCAGCAGCGATCTCGCCACCATCAATCTAGAATACATCATAGAGCACCAATTCGAATGAAAACGTCCATTCGAATCCATGTTCTTAATATATTTATTACCTAATTCATCTACTGAACCCGAAGCCTCAGCATACTCATCAGCAGACATTGCAAAATCATCATGATAAACAAAGTCATTACCTGTATTGTAAGGTGGATCAATATAAATCATCTTTACCTTACCCAGATAAGACTTCTGGAGAAGTTTAAGCACTTCGAGGTTATCTCCCTCAATATAAAGGTTTTGGGTATTATCCCAATCCACACTATCCTCCTTTACAGGACGCAATGTTTTCTTAGTAGGACGCAAAACTTCGGCACGAGCTGCCTGCTTGCCAACCCAGTTGAACTCGTATGCCTCAGGAGCATCTTCCACTGCGTTGTCACCAAGAAGCTGGCGAAGTACGTCAAAATTAACTACACGTTTTACCCCCCCGTATCAGGGTCGGCTACCTCCGTAAAGCACGAAGGCGCAATCTGATAAAGCGCATTCAGATTCAGCTGCGCTCCATCTGCCGACTGCAATTCCATTCTATTTGGTCTATCCATATTATCTATATTTTATAAATTATTCTTCATTATTTCCATGTTGTGACAAAAAGAAACGCTTTTGCTTTTCTATTTCGCATTGCAACTCCTCTTCTGTAGGCATAAAAGCCATATATTTAGCAGCAAATAGCTGCTCACTTTCATGCAATACAGAATACTTTGCTATAGTTTTATCAGTTTCAGCACAAAGCAAAATACCTATTGTAGGATTATCGTCTTCCCCCTTAACAAGGTCATCGTACATACGAACATACATATCCAATTGTCCTACATCCTGATGAGTCAGCGTGTGTGTCTTGAGTTCAAACAAAACAAAACGCTTAATACGGAAGTTATAGAAGACAAGGTCGATATAATAGTCACCAGTTTCAGTCTTTATATGCTTCTGACGGTCAACAAAAGCAAAGCCTCTTCCAAGCTCTAAAATAAACTGTTGTAGGTTGTCTATTAAAGCCTGTTCTAACTGTGATTCATCGAACTTCGTATCTTTTCTGAATCCCATAAATTCAGCAATCATTGGATTTTTTATGTATTCCAAAGGATCACTATCATTATAAGGAGCAACAGCTTCTGTCATTTTCATATCTGGATTTGCGCGTTGTGCAGCCAGACGACGCTCGAAGTATTGAGACGAAATATTACGATCAAGAGTTGTAGTACTCCACATCTCTTCAGAGGCATTTTTTAGATACCACATTCGTGCTTCCGGATTTACCACAGACAACAGTCGCCTAATATGTGTCCAATTCAAATTGTGTACGAACTCGTACACTTTTGAATAATCAGGAAATAAAATGTAGAATTTGCGATAATGCTGAAGGTTGCGTTTGCTATAGTTGTTTCCAAATATAGGTATCAACTTTTCTGCAAGTTCTGTAATCAAATGTGTACCATATTTAGCACGTTCATCACCATGCTGTTCCTCTTCTACTATTCGCCTGCCAATACCCCAATAAGTGGCTATAGCTGCTTGTCCCGCAGCAGTATAGGCTTGATGTCTCCCCTGCTCTATTATTTTGCGAATATCGTTTAGAACTTCACTATTATTCTTTATATCAGCCATAATATTCTCCTTTTTTTAAAACATCCATTTCTTTTTCCCACTCAGCAACCTTCTTCTTCAACGCCCGAGCCTCGGCGTTCAGAAAAAGAGGCTGCAGCTATTGACACACGAGATCCTTTAGATAATTTGGTCTTCAAATCATCTATCACCCGTTCTGATATGTTGTTTATAGCCTTAATCAATTCCATGTTCAATTCGTTGATATTTAGAAAGTTACGTTGTTTCTAAGTTTTACTTTATTTATTTTATCCTTCAAAAGTACAACAATATTTTGGAACAAGCAAGAGATTTCTTCAAAAGTTTCAGAAAAAGTTTTTCAGCAGCATGTTGGCAAGCAAATGAAATCACCCGCCAAATCATCTATTCGCATCAATACTTGGTAGTGATTCCACGAAAGAGAGGAAATCCTATTTAAGACAGATTACAACATACTCTATTCTGTGGCTTTTGAATTAAAAGATGACATCAAGCCATGGCGAGACGAAGTTACCGCCCCAGTTCGTGCATATTTTTAAAGGAACTGTCTTTTCGCTTACGGAGAAAAAGTGGCAATATTGCCAAAAAATCTTCGTAAGATATCATCCAGATAGCACTCGATGATATCGAAAATTCAGAACTTAGGGAGCCACTTACTCTCTACAGACACATCAAAGCCAAGATGATAGACGACGACCTGTACTATATCCTTCTTGACGAAGTGCAACTGGTACCCAGATTTGAGGCACTGCCAAAAATCTCAGAAAATACGCAAATCTTTTTAGCAGAAATATTAGAAAATACGCAAATCTTCTATAATATTGTAGTAGTTTTACCAACCTTCTATAGACAATGGTCTCCTTGCTAGGATTAACAAGGGGAACGTTATATTCTGCCGCAAATCGCTAAAAAAGCATAATTGCGGCAGAATATAGTATATTATATTTTGCCACAAACTATATTTTTTGTACTTTTGCGGCAGAATATAATAAGTTTCGAGACTATGATAGTAGGAAGAAAAGAGGAAATTGCAGAATTAAACAAGTTGTATTACAGTGACCGACCAGAGTTTGTCGCCGTATATGGCAGACGACGTGTGGGCAAGACGTTTCTTATCAAGCAGGCACTGAAGGATCGCATTACCTTTCAGCATACAGGGGTTTCGCCAGTTGACCAGGATAGTGACAAAAGTCGGATGAAGGTTCAACTGGAGAGCTTCTATTATGCGCTTCTTAATCAAGGACTTGAGGGATATAAACAACCTAAGTCCTGGATGGAGGCATTCTTCCAGCTGGAACAGTTGTTGCAACACTTGGATACAGGTGAGCGACAGGTCGTCTTTATAGATGAACTGCCATGGATGGATACACCTAGGTCTGGCTTTCTTCCTGCTTTCGAGAACTTTTGGAATGGATGGTGCAGTGGCAGAGATAACATCATGCTGATAGTTTGTGGCAGTGCTACCTCATGGATTCTTAGCAATTTGTCGAGAAACAAAGGTGGACTTTATGGCAGATTGACTGCAGAAATCAAACTGTCTCCTTTTACCTTGCGAGAGTGTGAAGAGTATTTTGAGCATAATCAAATCCAAATGAGCCAATATGATATCTTGCAAAGTTATATGGTGTTTGGAGGCATACCTTATTATATAAGCTATTTCCAGAAAGGATTGAGCTTCGAGCAGAATGTGGATAAGATTCTGTTTGGTAGCAAGCCTCGTTTGCGTGATGAGTTCAACCGGCTTTTTGCTGCCATCTTCAATAATCCAGAGGATAGCAAGAAGGTAGTCAGGCTGTTGGCTACTCGTCATGCAGGTTTCACTCGTGAGGAAATCAGTAATGCCACCGGTATTCCTTTGGGTGGTGGATTAACGAATACGCTTGCAGCTTTGGTGGAGAGTGATTTTATTATGAGATATCATCCTTATGGTAAGGCGAAGAGTGTGGAATGCTATAAGTTGATGGATAATTTCTGCCTCTTTTGGCTGAAATATGTGAAAGCTAATGCATGTGATGCAGGATTTGCCAATGATAACATGACTTCAGACATTCTGAAGGCTTGGCATGGGGTGGCTTTCGAGGAGGTTTGTTGGCAACATATAGAGCAAATCAAGCGTGCTCTTCAGATTGCTGGCGTCAAATCTTCTGTTTCTGCCTGGAGTGTGAAGGGAGATGATGAACAAGAAGGCGTGCAGATTGACTTGTTGATTCTTAGGGATGACAACGTGGTCAATCTATGCGAGATGAAGTTTGCCAGTGCTCCTTATCATATAAGTAAGGATGAAGAAATGCGTTTGCGCCATCGCATAGAGGCATTGAAAAGCACTTTGTCGCCAAAACAGTCTGTTCATCTTACGATGATTACCACTTATGGTGTGGCGTATGGCAAGCATAGTGGAATTGTGCAGAAAGAGGTTACAATGGAGAATTTATTTAAGTGATAATATGGATCACCTGCAAAAGCATGTGGCTATGCACAAATTCTAGTGAATCACATCCACACGCTTTTGCAGATGCCCCACTAAAACTCATACTTTTTGCCCAGGATTTTATTGATGCTTTGAATGAGGATATGATAGGCAGGATTACCCATTGCCCCATGACCATGACCAGCGATTTCATAGAGCTGGGTATCTGGGCGGCCAACAAGGTTCATCATTCGCCACATATAGGCATTCTCCTCATATCTTCCAAACAGTTCGATATTGCGGTCACCCGTTATCAGAATCAAGGGAGCCGCATCCTTTCTGACATGGAAAAGAGGAGCATACTTGTCTATCGTTGGCTGAAGATTATCAATGCCGTTCATCTTACGATAGGCAAAGTGACTGATCATTTGTCCACTGAAAGGTATCAAACCAGCAATTTGGTTGGCATCTACACCATAACGGCCTAGCCATTCCTTGTCTAGTCCAAGCATCGCCGTGATATATCCACCGGCTGAGTGGCCTGAAACAAAGATTTTCTTGCTGCTTCCATTATACTTCTCGATGTTCTTGAATACCCATGCCAAGGCGGCAGCACAATCATCCAGGCACTGGTCGATGGTAACAGTAGGGAGGAGGCGATAATTGACACCCACAATGGTATAGCCCTGGGACATCAGTTGGGAAGGCAGTTGCTTACTTCCGCTGGTAAGACCACCACCATGATACCAAACGACCACAGGACAATCTTTCTGCCCTTTGCTATAATAGATGTCAAGTTTACAACGCTCATTGACATAAGCGTCTTGATTACTCTTATACTGGATGTCGCTAACAATCGTGGCATCTTTGTTGCTTGCGCTTTGCGCACTGATGCTCAAAGTACATATTGCTAAAAGCATCATCAATAACATTTTTCTCATATTGGTCTGTATTTTACCTTAATTCCGCAACACTATTATAAATCAAACTTTTTAAGTACCTGAGCAGCAAAAAGTTGTCCATAGTCTTGCCATATCGAAGAATTCACTTATCTTAGTGTTGCAAAAAGAAAACAAGAAAATCCGACGATAGACACGGCAAAGATACAAATAAAATCTGAGAAACTCACTCCTTTTGGAGAAAAATTTGGATCACCTGCAAAAGTGTGTGGCTATGCACAAATTCTAGTGCGCCTAAAAGGAAGAACTTCCTGCACGGTCTCAGGGCAGATTACCGTTTGATGTCTCCAAGGCACGCAAAGCAATATATCGGGAATAGGCGTATTAGCATTATCCACTTTCTGTAATTGTCTACCAGCTTGGTAGACAATTTCCATTTGGCTGGAATAGAACGCAAACCAGCGTTTTATGTGGTAAAGGTTAGCTCTTGAAAATCCCTCACTCTGAGGAAATTCCGAACGCATATCAAGGCTAAGCCTATCTATAACCTTTGCACCCCACTTATATTGTTTCTGTTTCTCACAAATATCCTCGCCCAAACTCCAGTAGAATTTGAGCATTTCCGTATTCACCTTGACAGCAGCTTTGAGCTGTGTAATGTGGAAGCGTTTCTTCAGGTCAGACAACCACTTCACATAGTTCTTGTCTGCCATGAAGGAGTCGCTATTCACGAACTGCGGTATATTATCTTTATTTTTCATATCATTACCCTTTTTTGAAATCCTTATCTTGTATTTGTGCAACAGGTTGTTGCATATTTACATCTTCTAATTGGGCAACAAGTTGTTGCCCAATTGTAAGTTGCTCATTATAAAACTGATCTTTGAGCCAGCCATCGCCCCAAGAAGCAGTTTTCTGCTTTTCGCAAATACCTGCACCCATACGCCAATAAAGGCGAAGCAATTCTGTATTAATGGCTAATGCCATTTCGCCTACAAAGATAACTGTTTTTTACGAGAAAACACAACTACGGGGTTGTTTTTCTACATAAATGAGATAGAATTGTGCACTCAACTTCGCCACATCACTATGGCTTTAAACTACCAATTGGTACTACATATACTCCATCTTCACGCTGGAAGGCATAATCACCTACTGCTGTGAGAACCATCAAAAAGGCAGGTTTCTTCATCTTGTCGGTATCTATCTTGGACTGAAGTTTCAAGAGATTGGCTGCACCTTCATTGATTAATCTGTCACCACCTAACTTGATTTCAATAAGCCCATACACTCCTGCTCTAAGATGCAAAACAGCATCACATTCCAATCCACTACTATCACGAAAATGGTATATCTTGCCTTCTAAAGCATCAGCATAAACTCTCAAGTCTCGCATACAAAGCGTTTCAAACAGTAAACCAAAAGTGTTGAGGTCATTCATCAAATCATCTGGTCCCAACTCTAGTGCAGCTGCACCAATCGAAGAATCTACGAAATAACGTGTGTCAGTAGTGCGAATAGCAGTTTTCGAACGCAAGTTGGGATTCCATGCCTGCACGTCTTCTACCACAAAAATCTTTCGAAGGGCACCTAGGTAAGAAACGATAGAGGTTTCATCAAACGATTGTTCCTCATTGTTAGCCAAATCTGCTCTCAGAGCTGCCATAGAAACAGATGTACCTTGGTGGCGAGCATAAGAACGCATCAAGCGACGAGTTCTAAGTTCGTCACGTTGCACATTGTCTGCACGAGAAATGTCGCTCTTTACCACTGCATCCAGATAAGCGTAAGCTTGAGCTAATGCTGGCTTGGTTTTCATGCCTACAGCTTGAGGCCAACCACCACGACAAAGCAAAAAAGCAACATCTTCCAAACTTAATCGACTTGTACCAAATTGCTTTTTATCTCCCTTAATAATGGCAGATAAACTAATATCACCAGTTGACTCACCTGACTCATACAAGCTCATCGGACGCATTCTCAGCCATGAGAACCGCCCAGTACCCGTATGACATAACTGTGAGGAATCGGCAGGAACTGCAGAACCCGTAAAAATAAATTGTCCAATTTCACTACGATGGTCTATCTCAAAACGGGCAGCATCCCACAATTGAGGTGCTTCCTGCCATTCATCTATTAGGCGTGGTGTGGAACCTTCCAACAACAATTGAGGATTGATGCGAGCTAATTCCTTGTTCTGGTTCAGGCGAGAAGGGTCTGCCATATAAAGAATACTCTTAGCTTGTTGTTCGGCCGTTGTAGTTTTGCCACACCATTTTGGGCCTTCTATCAAAACTGCTCCAAAGGCATCTAATTTGTCCTTCAACAATGAGTCTGCAATGCGCTGTCTATATCCGTTCATAATCTTTGAATTTAAAATCTGCTGCAAAAATACAAAAAAAAACTGAAAATCAGGAATCTTTTTAAAGAAATCGGTGATTTGTAGAACTTTCATTCGGTGATTTGTGGAACTTTCATTCGGTGATTTGTAGAACTTTCATTCGGTGATTTGTGGATTTTATCCTCAACCTTGATGCACTGTTTTAGTGCATCAAGAGTGATCACAGCTATCACAATAACAGTTATCACAGTTTTTACGGAGGGGGTATCTGAAGGGAAGAGAAATGTTAAATGGAATTTAACTATATATATTATTATTATAAATATATAATATATATAGTTAGTTCTGGAATGAGAAAAAGAAAAGTGTTTCGAGAAACTGTGATAACTGTTATTGTGATAGCTCTTTGTGGAAAGCTATGGTTTGTGATCTGCAAAGCTATGGTTTCTCTTTATCAAAATTATGAGTTAGAATTATTAACGGGATTCGCATTCCGGGACTGCTGAAATCGGGGCTTGTCACACTCTGTTTTTTGGTGGTTCCCTAAAAAAGCCGTATCTTTGCATCGTCAAAAGAAGAAAGGCTGCACTTTGTATATTGCTCTCTGGGCGTGACGAGCTGTATGTAACTTAAATGAGCATGCCAAAGTCGAAATGACTTTGGCATGCTTTTTTTGTTTTTATAATTGAAGGGTAGCTTGTTGTAAGTCTATGGATTCGGCACGGAGCGTGCCGTGACCTCGCAAGACGATGATGCACTTGCCGAAGAATGCCTTCCTTTTTGGATCGGTAAAACGCTCCAGGGAGGTCTGATTGCCATTATCTGTGCCCAGAATCTCGGCGGTAGAAGAGAAATAGATCTCGGTCTCGGCATTCGGACAGAGATTGCCATCCTTATCTACTACATTTACTTCTACGAAGGTTGTAGGGATCGATGGGGATTGCAAATCCCCAGGAACGCCTGACGGGGTTTGGGCTGCGGACGCAAGGGTGTTCTGATAGGTCTTCTTCAAGACGAGGTGATGAGGAGGACCGGCTGTCTTGATGGTCTGGGATGAAATCTCCCTGCCCTGCTTTCTCGCTACAACCTTTACTTCGCCCGGCTCGAAAGTTACTCGCCACATCACGTGGTACTCGGTACTGTGATCAAAGGCGCCAGCATTTGCGGCATTGGCAGAAACAGCATTGGCTGCGGCACCATTTTCCTCTCCATGTACCTTCTTCTTCCGGATGCCCTGGCTCTTGCCATTGATGAACAGCTCTACCTCATCTGCCTGGTTGTAATAGCACCACATATCTATCTGCTGACCCGGAAGCCAGTTCCAGTGAGGGAAAAGATGGAGAACAGGCTTCTTCGTCCACTCACTCTGATACATATAATAGCTGTCCTTAGGAAGACCAGCCAGGTCGATGATGCCAAAATAACTGCTGCGTGCCGGATAGGCATACGGAGTCGGTTCGCCGATATAGTCGAAACCAGTCCAGATAAACTGTCCGCCCACGAAATCATTGTGCTTCACCACATCCCAGGTCTCCTCGTGCGTACTGCTCCAGGAGGCATGCATATTGTCATACGCCGAACACTTGAAGGATGGATCGGTATATGGCAGCCACCACTCCACCGGAGCCGTATAGATGCTGTCGCTCGGCATCCGGTAATAACCGCGCGTCTGGAGAGCCGAAACACTCTCGGAGAAAATGAACGGCTTGTCCGGGAAATTCCTTGGAACATCCTTCACCCACTGATGATGATAATTGAATCCGATGACATCGATGGCACCGCTCTTGAAGAGATGATTCTTAGGATCAGGCTCGTTGCATCCGGCTGTTACCGGACGGGCGCCCCACGGATCATACTTCTTCACGATATCAGCCAGATGACGGGTGAGAAGAGAGTTCACGCTGAGTTCATCGCTATGTGCCAGAGTAGAAGCATCATGCCCCGCATTCAGGATGAGATTCGCCTGCTCCAGACTCAGGGTATCGGCAGCGGCATCCGACCACTGTTCGAGCACCTCGTTGCCGATGCTCCACATGATGATGCAAGGATGATTCCTGTCGCGCTTCACCAGATCAGAGAGATCACGCTGGTGCCATTCATCGAAGAAACGGGCATAATCGCCATTCGACTTCTTGCGGCGCCACATATCAAAGCTCTCGTCCATCACCATGATTCCCATGGAATCACACATATTCAGGAGTTCGGGAGCCGGAGGATTATGACTGCTTCGGATGGCATTCACACCCATATCCCTGAGGATGGTGAGCTTGCGATGAAGCGCATCCTCGTTGAGGGCGGCACCGAGACATCCGAAATCGTGATGCTCGCACACGCCATTGATCTTCATATTCTCGCCATTGAGAAAGAAACCCTTCCGGGCATCAAACCTCACATCACGGAATGCGGTCTGCGTAGTGGCGGTATCCACCACCTTGCCATTCACCACCAGTTCGCTCTTCACGGTATAGAGATAGCCCTTGCCGATAGACCAGAGATGAGGTTTCCTTACCTTGAGCTGCTGGCTCTGGGTGCCCTGGCTCCTTGCCACCACCTTGCCAGCCGCATCGTAGATGGTATTGCGGATGAATAGTTTCATCCTGCTGCCTTCGGCATGGAAATCCACCTTTACCTTGACATTACCCTTCGGCGTGGTAGCCACATACTGACCCCACTGTGGGATGTATGCCTTCTTCAGGGTCTTGGTAAACCAGACGTGACGGTAGATGCCGCAGCCCGAATACCAGCGGCTGTTGGGCTGGTCGCTGTTATCCACCTTCACGGCAATGACGTTATCACTCTTCTTATATATATAAGGTGTAAGATCGTACTCGAAGGTGCTGTAGCCGTAGGGACGGGTGCCGAGCTTGTGACCGTTGATATAGACGGTGGAGTTCATATACACGCCATCGAAGGTGATGGTGAAACGATCGAACTTCTCGTCTGGCGAAAGAGAGAAGTGCTTGCGATACCATCCGATGCCGCCCGGCAGCGCACCACCGCTAGCTCCCGAAGGATTCGATGGAGAGAAATCGCCCTCTATCGCCCAGTCGTGAGGGAGATTCAGGCGGCGCCAATGCCCGTCGGAATACTCCGATTTCTGCATACCGGCACTATCAGCCAAAACGAAAAGCCAGTCTTTATCAAAAGACTGGCGATCGCGGGCGCTCAAAGACTGAGCGCCCAATAGTAGAATTGCTAAAGCAAATATCTTCTTCATATTATTTCAATTTTACAGTCATTGCCTGACCTGCATACTTCACTACCTTGCCCTTAGGCGACTTGGCGAGATTCACGCCCTGCTGCTTCTTCTGATCTACCAGGATGATGTTGAAGCGGCGCTTCTGGAGCATGCCGTCGAAACTACCCTTGCGGGCACCGATGGTAACCTGCTTCCGGGCATCATCATACTTGAAGTCTATCACAGCATACTTGCCCTTCTCGTAGTTATAGTTCGTACCCTCATCCTCGTACAAGGTATAAGAGCCATCCTTGCCGGCATATACATAGAGGTCGATCAACTCCGGCTTCTTCTCATCACTCCACTGCATCTCAGGACCTATCGGAAGGATGGCGCCCTCTGGGATGAAGACAGGAATCTTATCGTATGGTGCATCAGCCACGATGGTCTGACCGCCCGCATGATATGCTCCGGTATAGAAATCGTACCAGCCCTTCTGCTTAGGCAGATAGACTTCGCGTGAATACTTCTGATACTCGCCTACCGGACAAGCCATCAGGGCAGAACCGAACATCCACTGGTCCTTGATATCCAACACCTTCTCATCGCCATTGAAATCCATCACCAGTCCGCGCATCATGGTGTAATCCTTGAGATGCACCATACCCGCCATACTGTAGAGGTAAGGCATCAGGCGATAGCGGAGCTTGTCGTAGGCGACGATGGTCTTGTAGGCAGGATGATCGGCTGGAGCGATGTTCCAGACCTCACGCAACGGCCACTGACCGTGGGCACGATAGAGCGGAACGAAACAGCCAAACTGGTTCCACCGAGCCTGCAACTCTCTCCACTCCTTCAAATCGGCATTCTCCTTACCGGTCTTGTCAAACTCCTGCTGGGCTGCTACATAGCGGTTTTCCACACAGAAACCACCCTGGTCCATTCCCCAGAAAGGAAGACCTGCCATGGAATAGTTCAGTCCGGCAGTCATCTGCGCACGCATATCCTCCCAGCGGGTAGCGATGTCGCCCGACCAAGTAGCAGTGCTGTAGCGCTGTTCGCCAGCAAAGCCCGAACGGGTGAGGAGGAAGACACGCTGGTTAGGGTTCACGCTGCGCTGACCATTGTAGATGGCGTCGGCATTCACGATGCTGTAGGCATTGAAATACTCGGTAGATGTGCCCAGGGCGGTAGGACCGGAGAGCGCCTTGCGGTACCACATCGGGGTACAGTCACGAACGTTTGGTTCTGATGCATCCATCCACCAGGCATCGATACCGAACTTATACTTGGTATAGAGATTCTCATCCATCTGTCGCCAGAACATCTTTCTGGCTCCGGCATCGTAGGCATCATAGAAGGAGCCGCGGAAACCGAGCCAGTCGTGGATATCATCCTTGATAGCCTGGTGATACATCCAGCCCTTGGCATCCAGTTCCTTGTAATTCTTCACGGTATCATAGAACTTCGGCCAAACCGAAATCATGAATCTTCCATGCAGGGCATGCACACTGTCGAGCATCGCCTGAGGGTTCGGATAGCGTGCCGCCTCAAACTCGTGGCTTCCCCATGAATCCAGCTTCCAGTAGTTCCAGTCCTGTACGATGTTATCCACCGGAATCTTCAGGTCGCGGAACTTCTTCATATTCTCCTCAATATCCTTGCTGCTCTGATAGCGCTCGCGGCTCTGCCAGAAGCCGAGCACCCACTTAGGATATACCGGAGCCTTGCCGGTAAGGGTGCGATAGCCCGAGATTACTTCGTCCATATTCTTTCCGGCGATGAAGTAGTAATCCATATCCGGCGCCATCTCGCTCCAGATGCTCAGCTGGTTTTTCTCAGCCTCAGAACGTGGGGCTGCCACACGGAGTCCGCAGTAGGAAACATCGCCATCCGGCTGCCATTCGATGCGGATAGGGGTCTTTACACCCTTCTTAATTGCAGTCTCAAACTTATAGGAATTCGGATTCCAGGCGGTACGCCAGCGCTCAGGCACCACCAGCTTGCCGTCGATATAGATCTTCATATAGCCGGCATAGTAGAGGATAAACTGATAGAAGCTGTTGGTTGGCGCCTCTACATATCCCTCGTAAACCACCTTGGATCCATTCAGCGCAAAGCCCTTAGGCAGGTTCTGTATGCCTCCCTTATCAGTCTTGTTGCAGATTTCTGAAGCCTCAGGCATGGCATATTCAAAGTAGATGCTGTCCTCGCCACGTACAATCTTCTGCCCGTTCTTATCCACGTAGGTACCGGTGAGCTGTCCTTCCTTTCCGTCCTTATCGTAGAGCTTGAAGGCACGGTTCAGCTGGAGATAATCGTCCGGATTACCCCATCGGCTGTAGGAATAGGAATCCCAGAGGATGCCGTAGTTCTTGTTGGAGATGACGAAAGGCACACTCACCTTGGTGTTATACTGGAAGAGGTCTTCGTTCTTGCCCTTCATGTTGAGCTCTTCGCTCTGGTGCTGACCGAGGCCATAGAAGGCTTCATTGTCTGGCGAATCAAAGAGGGCACGCCATGACCATCCGTGCTTCTGAGCATCGGGTACCTTGGCAATATCCACACCGATCTCACGGTCGGGCACGGTAAAAGGCTTGAAGGTCTTTCCGCCCTGTGCCACCTCTTTCAACAGAACCTGATCCTTGAGATCGTAGAAGGTAATCTGTCCGGTAGCCTCGTTCAGCACGGCACGCATGGCAGCGGTGGTGATGATGAGGTCATCGCCCTGCTCCTCTACCTTGTATTTCGCCTTGGAGTTCTGAGGCACGATGATGAGACTCTGCTTGTTACGGAAACTCTGCTCCGCCGTAGCCTGCACACGGATGATGCGGTCGGTGACCACCTGGAGGCGGATTTGCGACGGACCATAGTTCTGATGCTGTTTCAACTGTACGGTAAGATAATTACCTTTCTGTACGAAGCCAGCAGCCTGGGCACCTGTGGCGCTCAAGAACAATACTGCTGATACGAATAACGATTTAGTCAGTTTCATACTTGATATTATTTAGTTTTATTTATTGATTCTTGTTTATTCTTGCTGCGATTATTAAATTCTGCTGCAAAAATACATTTTTTTATTGGTAATCAAGTTCTGATATGTAAACAAAGAGGGTATAAAATGTTTCCTACTTCATTTTATACCCTCTTGGTATCAAAAAAAAACAGGATTTAACTCCTAGACAGGTTCCCCGTTCATCTGTTTCCGGTACTGCGAAGGAGTTACGCCATAGGCATCCTGGAAGTACTTGGAGAAATAGCGTGGATTGTTGAATCCCACCTTATAGGCAATCTCGCTTACGTTCAGATTTCCCTGGCGCATCAGTTCCTCAGCATAACTGATACGCATGGAGCGGAGATATTCTGAAGGCGTGATGCCCTTGATCGAGATGAGTTTCTTATATAATTGTACGCGCGAGATGCCGAGATGTTCGCTGATAGACTCCACCGAGGTATCCGGATCGCACATATTCTCCTGCAGATAGGTGTTGAGCTGGTCGAGGAAGCGCTGGTCGGAGGCATTCAATGCAAACCGTCCGTTGTTGAGCTGCTTCTCCTTCACCGGTTCATCCTTGTGCCGCGTCATAGCTCCACCCGAGCGCTTCACGAGATTCAGGAGATTGCGGAGCCGGAGATTGAGCATGTCGATATTGAATGGTTTGGTGATATATTCATCAGCCCCGCTCGCCAGTCCCTCCTTGCGATGCTCATCGGCAAGACGGGCTGTGAGCATGACGAAAGGAATGGAAGCCGTCTCGTCATTCTCCTTCACCTGTCGGCAGAGTTCGTTGCCATCCATCACCGGCATCATCACATCACTGAGTATGATGTCAGGCCGCTGTTCTATGATCTTATCCCAGGCATCCTTGCCGTTCACCGCCTCTACCACCTGGTAGTCGGAGAGGAGTTCGCGCATGAACTCACGGAAATCATCACTATCATCTACCAGCAGCAAGACCGGTTTCTGCGATGCCAGTTGGCTATCCTTTGCCTGAGGTGCCTCATAGCCCATTCCATAGAGTGCATCATCATCTTCTGTAGCACTGGCATTCGCCGTCTTATCCTCTGGAATAGGCAGCTCTACCACAAACACGGAACCGCCGCCCGCATTGTCGCGCACCATGACATTACCCCCATGCAAGGCAGCAAACTTCTTGACGAGATTCAATCCGATGCCACTGCCGCCGGCTGGCTGCATCTCCGTACCGTTGATCTGATAGAAGCGGTCGAAGACCAGTTTCTTCTCTTCATCGCTGATACCCTTGCCGGTATCGGCTACCGAGAGGCAGAGCCAGTCGTGGTCGCCGCCCTTCATCTCCTGTCGGGTCTTGGCAAACACCGAGACGGTAATCGTGCCGCCATCGGGAGTGAACTTATAGGCATTGCTCAGAAGATTATTCAGGATCTTTCCCACCTTGTCGGGGTCGATGTTCATCGTAAAGCGAGGCAGCTGCGACTCGAAGATGAGCGTCACCTTGTTGTTGGCAAGGATACGGAAGGAAGAGCAGATATTGTCGATGAAGCTGACCATCTCGGTAGGAGCCAGATTGAGCTTCTCCTTGTTCTGGTCGAACTTGCGGAAGTCGAGAATCTGATTCACCAGGTTGAGCAGTCGGGTGGCGTTGCGGTGGATGAGTTCCAGCTTGCGGCGCTTGCCGTTATTCGCCTCCTCACGTATCATCGACTCCAGTGGAGAGAGGATGAGGGTGAGCGGGGTGCGGAGCTCATGGCTCACATTGGTGAAGAAATTCAGCTTCAGCTCGTTCAGCTCCTTCGTCTTCTTCATGTTATCTTCCATGCTTCTGCGCTCAAACTGCAGGCGCTGGCGCTCCATCATCCTGCGGCGATAGAGGTAGAGAGCAGCCACGATAAGCAGGATATAGACGATAAATGCCCAAAGGGAGAGATAGAACGGAGGCGCCATATGGATCTGCAGTTCGCTGATTTCATCATTCACAGAGCCATCGCCATTCACCACCTTCACCTGCAGGGTATAGCTGCCAGAAGAAAGATTGGTGAAGGTAACCTCCGGACTACCCACCGGAGTGAGGAGCCACTTATCGCTTACTCCCTTCATGCGGTAGAGGAAGCGGCAGCGTGCAGGCACCGTCACCTCGCTTGCAGCCAACTGGATGGTGAAGGCATGATCCTTGTAGTTCAGGTAGATTTCACGGCTGGCATCCAGCGACTTCTCCATCACTACCCTGCCCTCATACTCCTCGCCTGCCGTCAGGGCATGATCGAAGAGCACCAGTCCGCTGAAGAGCGCACGGATATGCGTCTTCCGGGTCTGTGCCACCCGTGGGCTGATGATATTCACACCATCCAGACCACCTATGGCGATATCGCCACTATGCAGCAGACAGGCAGAGCGATAGTTGAACTGCCTCTCCTGCAATCCGTCGAGAGAATTGTAATTGGTCATCTTCAGATTCCACCTTCCATCCTTGCCCTTCTCTACATTGACATGGGTAACCCCGTATTCGGAAACCAGCCAGATGTGGTGCTGCCTGTCTTCGATGACGGCACAGCCCACGGCCCCCGGCGTACCATTCAGTTCATTGATAGACTCCATCTGGTCGGAATGGGTATCATACATGGCAATGCCGGAAGGGGTGGCTACCCAGAGAAGTCCGCGACTGTCGAGCATGGCATAGTTGACCGACGGACTGATAAACGGCTTTCCCCCCAAGGAATGGTCCAGGTTCTGAATCTTGCCATTTCGGAAATCGAAGACCGACATATACTGGGAATGGCCCAGCAGCGCCTGATGGGCATTCTGCATGAAGACGGAGCTGATATAATTGGAAGACAGCTTGGAGTTGCCGGTATGATAGGTAGCAAACTTCCCTGTGGCAGGATCGAAGATCTGGAAACCTCCGCCCAGCGTACCTATCAGCAGGCGATGATCGGGTGTTTCGGCGAGACACCACACGCTGTTGCTGCAGAGTCCGCTGGTGCCAGCATGATAGGATTTCCACACACCATGGGCATAGCAGGCCAGTCCGCCATTATAGGTTCCGAAATAGAGGGAGCCATCGTGCATGGTAGTACTGCTGACCACCACCTCGGAGCCCAGTCCCGTTTCAGAAGAATGGAAACGGGTGGTCTGACCGGTGCCCAGATGATACGCCACGATGCCCGCATCATTGGTTCCGCACCACAGAACTCCGTTCCGGTCCTGTGTAATGGTACAGACATCTCCTATCGGAATGGTATAGAACTTGGTGGCTGCCGCCGAATAATAGCTCACGCCATTCTTATAGGATCCCACCCAGAGGGCATCCCTGTCATCTACATAGACACGCAGGAGCGAATTGTCGGAGATGGAAGTACGGTTGTTCGGATCGTATAGAAACTGGCGGAAGATTTTCCTGCCGTAATCTACGAGGAACAGACCATTATGATCGGTGGCAAACCACACCCTGCCCTTGGAATCGAAGGCCACATCCTTGAGCAGCACCTTGCCCACCGACGGAGGCACCACGATGCCCACGGAAGCCAGGAAGCTGGCTCCGCTCATAAACCATTTCTTCTGAGCCTGACCATAGACATAGGTACCCACATTGGAAGCTACCCAGTAGTTGCCCTTGTTATCTACAAAGGTAAAAGGAAGCTGATCGGTAGAAAGATGATGAGAGGCGATGAAGCGATCCTTCCATACCACCTCCTGTGCATAGCCGTCGAGGCGGTAGATGCTGCCATCAACAAAGGAGACCAGCGCCTGCCCCCCATGCTCACGGATGCAGCTTACCTGAGTATCAGGCAAGCTGTTTCGGGACGTTTTCCGGGAAGCCTTCGGGGAAGTTTTCCGGGAAGCCTTCGGGGAGGAAGGAAAAAGATAGGCAGTCTGATGCTGGGCATCTACGAAATAGATACCCTTGCCATACACGCTGATCCACATATTCTTTTTAGAGTCGATGAAGACTTTCTGGAGTCCCCCCTCCACGCCTATCTTCTGGAGCAGACCCTCGGGCTTGCGGTCGAACTGCTCGGTATCATATCTGAAGACACAATAACCCACAGAGGTATGTATCCACAGATTGCCATGGATATCTTCCTGAATCTCATCTACCAGATTGTTGGGAATGGAATGGGGATTGTTGGCATCGCAGAAGAAGGTCTTCATGCGGAAGCCGTCGAAGCGGTTGAGCCCCGACTGGGTACCCAGCCACACATAGCCATGACTGTCTTTCAGTATGGCATTCACCTGTGTATTGCTCAATCCGTCACGATTGGTCAGGCGATTGAATTCCATCGAACCATACATACCGAAGGCACTGGCGGAAGCGATGGAGAGCATCCAGCAGACGAGCATCAGGATGCATCTGAAAAGGTTTCTTCTTATTAGTTTCATTGTATTTTTTCAGAACTTTCACGTATCTTGAGAATCATCGGCACCACCTCCTTGTAGATTTTCTCGACACCAAGCTTATCTGCAAGGTCCTTTAATGACGTTCTACGCTGTTTCATGTATAATAAGTTAGTTATGTGATGAATTTCTTCTAGATGTAATATTCCGCAGAATCTACCAGTCCGGCGCGAAGTGCGTACTTTGTTGCTTCGTGCACGTTGTTCACACCGAGCTTTCTGAAGATATTCTTCCGGTGGGTATTCACGGTATGGAAACTGGAGAAACGCTTCTCGGCGATTTCCTTGGTAGTCATACCCAGGGCGATATCCTTGAGAATCTCGGTTTCGGTCTTGGTGAGATTCACTTTTTCTTCTGCTTCCTGCGGCTGAGTAAGGAGCACCTCCATCATTCGCTGGCAGACAAAACGCTTGCTGTCCACGCAGAAGCGTATCGCCTCCTTGATTTCCATCAGCGGACTCTCCTTCAGGAGCACGCTGAACATACTGCTGCTGGCGATGAGCACACGTACGAAATCGGCACTCAGGTCTTCGCTGAACAGCAGCCATCGGGTATAGGGAAAGCGTTGGTTGAGAATGAGCAGTTCGGCGGAATCATTGATATCGAAAAGCGTGTAATCGAGTATCACCACCGTATCTTCGTTTTCCCGCAAGGCAAGCATCAGCTCTGTCTTGTCTTCCACATACTTGGTTTCCAATCCTTCCATTTTCTCTATCACGTATATCAGTCCGGCACGCGTGATATCCTGCTTATCTGCCAATAGAATCTTCATAAGCAAATCTCCTTCTTTTATGTTGTTATATACTCTTTTATGACCAAACTTTTATGAAGGGAGAACATAGCAAAAGGCTATGTTCTCCCTGTTTTATCTTTCCTAGAATGACATGAGGAATCCCATTCGGATACCCCACTTATCTACATTGGCATGATTCAGGTAGTTGATACGGCGCACATAATCGATTCCGAAGAACTTGAAGATGTTGTGCACACCGGCTACCACCTCCCAATATGGCGTGTTGCCAAAGGTATAGGAGTTGTTAGGGAACTTGAAGATTACGTCATCCGATGTATTCTTCACCGGATTGTTCTTGTCGGTGAGCTGTCCCCATACTCCCTTCACGGCTACATACTCACGCCACTTCAGCTTCTTGATGAGCGGAATGCGGTTGAGAAGCTTGCCGTTCATATCCCAGGCTACCGACCAGAAGAGCTGGCGGTCGCTCAGGAACTCCCAGTCTTTCATCATACTGATGGTTGCCTCCTGCTCGAAGATGGAGAGGTTGACTGGTGGCTGTACGAGCATGGTGAATGGAACCTTGTTCCACTGCATCTTGCCCACGATGTTGAAGTCCACATATCCGAAGCTGCCCAGCCACTGGCGCTTATAGATGCCCAGCGTGGTGAGGTTGCTCTGATACTGACCGCCCATGAATCCGTCCAGACCCATGGAATGGCGGAGGGTGAGCTCAGGACTGTCGAGATTGATAGGCAATCGCTGCTGCTTGGTGTTGACATAGGTAACACCCGGGTTGTAGTCGATGCCCACAGATGCCTCGGTGGTGCGTATCTTCTTTACTTCCTCGCCCGTGTTCACCTTGAAATAATGCAGGTTGCCCACGGTGCGGTTGCTCTGCCATCTCATTCCCGCATCGAAGCGGAGTCCCCAGTCGGTCTCATAGACGAAGCTGAACTTCTGTCGCTGGTAGAGATACATCTGGTCCTGCGTAGCGGCACGGATGGTCATGAAGAAGTTATCCTTGTTGTGCAGCAGGTTGTCATCGGATGGAGAAGTGATATCGTGACCAATCTCGAAGACGAACTTGCGCATCGGGAATTCGAACGGACTGTTCTTTTTCTTGTTGAGCGAATAGGTGAAGAGATGACCATAGTACCAGTTGTGGCTCTTCGTACCGTAGGCACCATATCCATCCCAGAAGAAGTGAGGGTTGAGTGCCGCCATGGTACGGGCTGCCAGACGCAGGCGCACGCCATCCACGTAGTTGTTGGAGAGGAAGGTGTTGATAGGTCCGAGGTCGAAGAGGCTCTTTCTGCCATCCTTTCCTCCGCTTCCTATCTCTACATAGTTCTCCATGAGCGCCTTGACGCCGAAGATGATGTACTTGAATCCCTTGGAATTCTCCATACGGTGGATGAAACTGTCCATCGAAGACTCACTCTTGGTGAGATCCACCTGTCGGTACTTGTTCCAGTAAGCCTCATCACGGTTCATCGCATCCATATCATGCCTTACCTTCGCCTTGCCCTTGAAGAGAATCTTCGGCAAAGGGTCGAAGGCGTAATCGGTGATTCGGGTGTTTCGCACCACCAGCAGGTCCTGCAGCAGCTTGTTCATGTGCATCTCTGCTATCATATCATCCTTGGTGAGCACCCACTCGCCATTGTCGAGCTTGGTGTATTCCTGCTCAATCTTCATGTCCTTCACCCAGTTGACGGCTGAGTTGTGAGGCATGTAGAGATTACATTTCTTGACGTGCAGGGTACTGTCGGCAAGCACATAGAGCTCGCCTCGGAATCCGAAGTCCTGACTGTTGGCTGGGATAAACTGCAGATGATAGCAGAGGTCGCGGTTCACATACACCGTATCTTCTATATAATAATGATAGAAGCTGATGGCAGTTCTGCCGAGCGGAGATGGGAACGGATACTGGAGCAATCGCACGTAGTCATCGTAGATATCCACATCTGTGAAGACATCCTTGATGGCTGTATTCAGGATTTCTCCGGTCTGGATCACCTGTCCGATACCATTGCTCTGCTGACCCTTGATGATATCCTTTTCGCTCTTCGGGTCCTTGCGGTAAACGTGCTGCGAAACGGTCTCATCGATGCTTACCGGCAGAGTGAGCTTGCCGTTGTAAGGCGAAAGCTCTACCTGGTCGAGGAGATACTGTCGCTTGCTGAAGAACTTGCCCTCCATCTGTTCCTTGGTGATATCATTGAGTGCGAGGGTGATCTTCTGATATTTATCATACTGATAATAATCATAGTTGCTGAGGTCGCTCTTCTTCTTGGCAGCGATGACACGTCGCATGAGTTCCACGGCAGGGTTATCCTTGCGCTTGTATCTTCCCTTCTTCGATTTCACCACGACTTCTCCCAGCTTGTGGGAATCGTCCTTGAGCTTGATTTCGAGGAAGCTGGTTTTCTCATCTACCTTGACCGTTGTGGTCTTGTAGCTCAGAGCGCTGACGGTAAGCATCAGTCCCGGCTTCTTTTCGATGGTAAACTTACCTTCTCCATCACTGGAAACGGCAATCTTGTGTCCCTTGTACTGCACGCTTGCATACGATACGGCAAAGCCGTCATCGTCGATGACACGACCTGTTATCTTCTGCTGCGCCATCATCTGGAGTGTAGAAACCACCAGGAGGATGAGCACCAAATACAATTTTCTTATACCTTTCATTACCTTATTATATATATAGGGGCCTTGCGCCCATTATTAATCATTCTCTACTTTCAGGCTGCAAAGTTATAACATTATTCGTAAATAGCTGCAAAAACCTATTATATATTTCAGTTTTTTATGAGATTTTCAGAAATTCCTCCATCTCAGAGAGTTTCTTGATGATGCCATCGGGGATGGATTCATCCACCTTCTTCTCTTCCCACTGCAATCCCTTGATCCATAGGGTGTGGCAACCCAGCTTATGGGCAGGAATGATATCCTTGCCATAGGTATCGCCCACTACCAGCACCTGAGAGGCAGGAAGATCGAGGGCACAGACTCCGAGGGCGAAGATGGCTGGGTTAGGCTTGCGCACCCCCACTACTGCCGATTCTATCACGTCCTCAAAATAGCCATCGATTCCTGCATCCTTCAATACCTGATTGATGTTGCCGTAGAAATTGGAAACCAGCACCATCGGATAACCCTTCTGCTTCAGATGCTCCAGCACCAGCTTGTTCTCTTTCAGAAGGGCAAGGGTCTTGGCATTGATGTAACGGGCCATATCCACAGCAATCTGCAGGATTTCTGAATCAGAAAGGGAGAGGAAAAGGCTTTCTGATGAAGCATCAGAATCTTTTCCGGGATTCCCAAGCTTCGTCTGTTTCTCAGAATCATCCTTTCCTGTCTCCAGCAATTCCTTTCCTGCCAGGAAATTCAATTCCAGGATCAGTTTTTCTCTGAGAATATCCTCGAAATGGAAATCGGGAGTCACGATGGGATTCACAGCCAGTGCTCGCTCACCATACACGTAGGCATCGCGAAACGCCTGCTTGTGGATACTTACTCCTGGCTCAACTTCCTCGTCATCAGCCACGCCGATGCCGAAGTGCTCGTAGCCCTGCCACAGCACTTCCGACCAGTGGTCGCCCCTGGTATCGAGCGTGCCACCATAATCAAAAATGATTCCTTTTATATCCAGTACTTTCATTATTTTCCTTTATTAATTGTTTGCTGCTGGCTCTTCTGATCAGCCTCGTATTCTTCCTGAATCTTCTTCAGATCCTTGTTTCCCACCTTGATGAGCAGAATGCCAATGGCTATCCATACCAGCTCACGGATTCGGGTGATGAGACCGGTATATACACCCAGGGCACCCGTAAGATGCAGGCCATCCACCGCCAAGGCAAGACCACCCTCACGGGCTCCCAACTGCATAGGAGAGAAGAAGATGAGATTGCTGAAAAGCGAAGAGAAGGCAAGAATCAGAATACTGTCGACGATGCTGATATCCGCCGCAAAAGCCTTCAGGATAAGATAAATCTCCAGGCTCTGGAGCACTCTCGCCATCACCTCGAAGAAGAGGGAACTGTAGAAGGTGCTCTTGTGCTGACCATGCAGCAGGGCTATCTGCGAATCTATCTGCTCCAGGGTCTCCTGCTTCTCCTGCTCAAACCGCTTAGCCCAGTTCTTCACGAAAGGAATATGGGTGAGCAGACGGATGCCCTTCTGCGCCATTCCCGTCTTGTAGCCGCGGGCGAAGAAGTAGATGCCGAGCAGGCAGAAGGCTGCGATGAAGCCCAGCATGATGCCCATAGGAACCCCTATCGGATACAGGGCGATATAGAGAAATACCGAAAGGAACCAGAACCAGAAATGGGAGAAGATGTGCATCATCACATAGAGAATGACCGATGATGTAGCCTTGCTCACACCCGTAAAAGGCTTCAGCTCCATAATGCGGTAAGGTTCGCCGCCCATCAATCCGCAGGGAGTGGTGTAGTTCAGGGCAAATCCGCTCACGGTGAGCTTATATACTCGCCAGAACGAGAGTCCCTTTACCCTACCCTCGTCGTTGATGATGAGCCACCAGGAAACGGTGTTCACCCAATAAACCACGAGCCACAGACCGAGAATCAGCGGGAAATAGATGCCCGCCTGCTTCAGATAGCGCCAGATATCGGTATAGTCCATATCCATCGTGCAGAGCATGATGATGATGGCGATGATACCGAACGCCATGAATATATTTCTGAACTTGTTATTCATATAAGTATTTGTTATTGTTTATGCCTCGTACTCTCCCTTCAGGACCTTCTGGTTGAGCTTCAGACAAAGACGCTCGTGGGTTCCTCTCATATAGAAGAAAATCAGGCTGAACACGGTAATCTCGATAGCCGGATAAAGCCATGGAAGACCTATCAGGATAGAGATGAACAGCGTGATGCTGCGCCAGTTGAAGGTAAGGATATTGGCATATTTCATCAGTGGAAGACTGCCCGCACGGAAGTCGGCACGCAACTGCTCAGGCAACTGCTGCGGATATCTTTCGCGCAGATTTCTCTTGAATATCTGGAAGATAGGAGTATCTCGCTCCTGACCCAAGGTATAGTTCTTGTAGAAGAACTGGAAGAGTTTTTGCACAGGCTCCTTTTTCCATTTCATCTGCTTCCACAGCTCTACCTGCTTGCTGGCATCGTCCAGTTCGCTTCCCTCCTTTCCTTTCAGGAAGAAGAGGTGAATCTGACGGTAGTAGTCGGCAAGACGGCTCTGAATGGCATGGCATCCGAAACCGGCAACAATGCAGAGTGCCCAGATTTTCCAGCCCCACTCCGGCATCAGTCGGAAGGAGATGGCGAAGTAGATGCTGACAAACCAGAAGTCGCCGGCAGCACCATCCAGGATTCTGCCCAGGGCACTCTTCTGATTGGTGAGTCGTGCCAGCTGACCGTCGCAACTGTCATATACGTTTGCCCAAATGAGCAAGAAGATGCCCAAGATGTTGATTGCCAAATCGTCGAAATAGAAGCAGATGCCCGCTCCTACGCCGAGGAAAATGGAAAGAATGGTCACCACGTTTGGGGTGACGTGAAGCATGCGGAAGAATCGCGCCCACTGGTAGCCAATAGGACGATAGAAATAAATATCAATGTGCTCCTCGGTATCCGCTGATTTCAGAGAAGCCTTAAATTCCTGATTCATCTTTTTTTTAAAAATTATTGTTTATTTTAAAGCTTTTGCCCTTTCAGGGCGCCAGACTATTATCTATCTATAAACCCAGGGTGTTACCCTGGGCTAGGAGCTTCTGCCCTTTCAGGGCGTGCAAACCATTTTTGTTGCTATATAGAACGCAGCCTCATCACGGCATGGCGCAAAGCTAGGCCAGTCGTTGAAGTCGATGATGCGGATGCTGCCATCCTCGCTGACCACACAGTCGCCGCCATATACCGGCACATTCAGCATGTCGGCAGCCTTGTCAGCCTCAGCCTTCAGCGCCTCGGCATCGAAGGCGATGCCCTGAGCCTCACCATTAATCGCCTCCAGTCCGAACTTGGAGCGATGGCCGCATTTCGATGGATAGAACCAATAGAAGAAATCGGTACCCGATACGCCATAGAACTTGATGAGGTCGCCCTTCAGATGCTCGTTCACCACCACCGATGTGATGCCACGCAGCCAGAAATTCTTCAGCAGCGCCTCAGCCTCCTGCTCGTTCTGCACATAGCAGGTATCCTCCTTCTGCTGCGCACAGCCGTCGCCACGCTTCAGCCAGCAAGGATAGTGTATATCCTTCACCATCTCTCCGTTTCTGCCGATGATGCGGCTCTCGGGAGTAGCGATGCCTCCGGCGATGAAACGCTCGGTCATGATGCGGCGGATGCAGCGGTTTACACCCAGACTGGAGTTCACCACCAATACGCCCTCCTCCTCTATTCTGCCGAGAATATCGAGTGCCTGCTTGCTGCGTGCCATCGAGAAGAAGCCATCCACGCCCACTGTCACACGGCAGCGAGGCCATCCATAGGCTCTCTCCAACACAGTTGCCTTGCGGCAGAATTCCTTCTCGCACATCAGCATCACCTGCGCACCGAGTGCCTCCAGCTGCTGTTTTACGGCATTCATGATGGCAGCATCGTTATCCACGCAATTAGGCGAGAACTCGTTGCCGCGGCATACCCCCACCAGGGTCTTACCCTCCAGCGGATGGATGAAAGCCTCGGCCTTCGCAATATCCTCCTTGTGATCTACATCGAGAATCTTGTTGATAGGATAAGCCTCCAGCTTCAATCCCTCTACCACCAGCTGGCGCTGGAAGTTGCGCATACGGCTCATACCTTGTTCCATGCAATGGTCGAGCACATCGAGCGCCTTGTCGCCCAGACAGTAGATGCCACCCGAAATCAGATGGTCATCGCCCTCCTGCTTATCGTGGAAGCCCGTAATTCGGGGCTTCTTGTGCGAGCCCTGCTTGTCGAGCAGACTGGCACCCTCGGCATCCTCCTGCTTCTCCACGCCTACCCACAACGGTTTTTCATCATCCACGTATGGGGTGACAGCCATGCAGCCGTCAATATCCTTTGCCTCCTGGAAGTGGCGGATATACTTCTTGAATTCCTCCTCACGGAAGATGGTATCCACGGTGGTAAGGCAGAAGCGCTCGCCACGGAGATATGGCGAGAGGGCATGCAGACTGTGCATGGAACTAGGAGTGGTCTTCACCACCAGGCGCAGAGGCACCGGCAGCTTCATTTGCTCCAGATGCTCACGCACCGCCGTGCTCCATTCGTTGACAATCACTACGATTTCGGTAGCACCGCAATCTACGAAGATGCGCAGAAGGCGCTCTATCATCGGTTCGCCACATACCGGCACCAGGGGTTTAGGCTGTTCTACGCCTTCCTGTGCCAATCGGCTTCCCTCGCCTGCGGCTATAACTGCAAATCTCATTCTATTTCTAATTATTTTTATTTTTCTTCAAATTCCTATAACTTTCTTCTGTAGCAGCGGCGGCGACGGTGCTGCACGCTTTCCAGATACTGCCACTGGCTCTGCACACCCTTGTTGCTCTCCATCTGCGGCATCGCCTCCGCCCATTTGAAGCCGTAGCGGTGGTACTGCTCGATGAGGTCGGCGAAGATGAGAGCATTGGCACCCTTGCTGCGGTATTCCGGCAACACGCCGATGAGCACCAGATCCACGGTATCAGTGGCATGGCACTTCATCACCCGCAGAAGCCGAAGCCATCCCCAAGGGAAGAGCTTGCCGTTGCGGTTCTTCTGCAGCGCCTCGGTCATGGATGGGAAGGATACGCCGAAACCGATCAGGCGGTTGTTGTCGTTGCCATCTACCACACCAGTGATGAGGTTCATATCCGCCATCTTGATATACGAATCCACATACCCGTCGATCTGTCGGTCGGTGAGTTGCTGGAAATCGTAGAGATCCTTGTAGGTTTCGTTGACGATGCGGAAGACTTCCCTGCCCATACCGCCCTGAACCAGTTCGTGCTTGGTAAACTTATGCACGTGCAGATTGTAGCGGCTCTCGATGAGCTGGGCTGTCTTGGCGAATTTCGGAGGGGTTACCTCAGGCACCTTGATACGGTACTCCAGCCAGTCGTTGTCCTTCTGGAAGAGCTCCAGAGCATCCATGTGCTTGGGATAATAAGGGTAATTGTAGTTGACGTACATGGTGGATTTCTCGTGGAATCCTTCGATGAGCATTCCTTCGCGGTCCATATCGGTAAAGCCAAGTGGTCCTACCAATTCTTCCATGCCACGCTCTCTGCCCCACCGGGCTGCGGCATCCAGCAGCATACTGGAAACCTCGAGATTATCGATGAAGTCGAACCATCCGAAGCGCACCTGCTTCTTGTTCCACTGGTCGTTGGCACAATGGTTGATGATGGCGGCAATGCGGCCTACCACCTTCGGGATGCTGTAATCGATAGCCAGGAAATATTGCGCTTCGCAGAAATCGAAGGCTGGATTCTTGTCTTTGCTCAATGTATTCCACTCGTCAAAACGCAAGTAAGGAACGGCATATTTGCTACCTTCATAAAGGTCGTAATAGAACTGTATGAAAGTTCTCAATCCTTTCTTGGTGGTAACGGGTATGATTCTAATATCACTCATTGATCTGATTTTTTCTAAAACTTTTTGCTCTGATTTTTCTTTTTATAATAATGTATCATCAGAAAAACGGTGCAAAAGTACGAGTTTTTTCCGAGATGGCAAACGAAATCCGTGTTTTTTTTCCTGCCGAGCGTTAAAATCATCGAATATTTCCCCCCTTTCGGAAATAAAGCAGTAACTTTGCAGGCTGAAAGGATTCTAGAAATATGAAGAAATCGAGAGATAATTATACATTCCTGACCCATGCACCGGTGCATAGGGTGATTTTTACGATGGCGATTCCTACCATTATCAGCATGTTATCGACGAGTATGTACAACCTCGCCGACACCTACTTCGTGGGCAGCATCAATACCCAGAGCGTGGCGGCGGTAGGCGTTTCCTTCGCCATGATGGCAGTAATCCAGGCTGTTGGTTTCCTCTATGGTCATGGCTCCGGCAACTATATTTCCCGAATGCTGGGAGCCAAGGAGGTGGGGAAGGCGAAGAAGATGGCATCCACGGGCTTCGTGCTGAGTTTCCTGACGGGACTTCTCATCGCCATTCTTGGACAACTTTTCCTTACACCACTGTGCATTCTTCTGGGTTCCACCCCCACCATCCAGCCCTACGCCGAGCGCTATCTCGGCATCATCCTGCTGGGTGCTCCCTTCATGACAACCTCTCTGACCCTCAACAACCAGATGCGCTTCCAGGGCAATGCGATGTATGCAATGAAGGGAATCATGTCGGGAGTGCTCCTCAATCTCATCCTTGCCCCACTGCTCATCCTTTATTTTGCCATGGGCATCACGGGTGCCGCCATCGCCACCCTCATCAGCCAGTGCTTCGGCTGCGCCATGCTCTTTTGGATGACGCACAAGGGAGAAAACATCCGCATCCATCTTCGCAACTTCACTCCATCCAGGGCCTACTTCAAGGAGATTATCTTTGGCGGCACACCTTCCTTATCAAGACAGGGCTTGGGAAGCATCGCCACACAGATGCTGAACGTGGCTGCCGGAGCCTACGGAGATGCAGCCATTGCGGGTATGAGTATCGTGACGAGAATCTCCTTCTCCACCTATGCCGTGGTGATTGGACTGGGGCAGGGTTTCCAGCCGCTCTGCGGTTTCTGTTATGGAGCCAAGTTGTACGACCGTGTGAAGGAGGCTTTCTTTTTCTGCACCAAATGCGGCACGGTATTTCTGGCGGTTTGTGCCGTACTCGGCTTTCTTCTCTCCGAGCCTATCATCGAACTCTTCCGTGATGATGCCAGCGTGGTAGCAGTGGGTTCTGTTGCCCTGAAGTGGCAGGTAATCAGCTTTCCTCTGATTGCTACCATCGTGCTGACGAATATGTTGACTCAGACCATCCGCAAGCCTGTACGTGCGAATATCGTGGCAGCAGCACGTAGCGGTTTGTTCTTCATTCCGCTCATTTTCATCCTCCCTCATTTCTTCGGATTACTGGGCGTGGAGATGTGTCAGGCGTGGGCAGATATCTGCTCCTTCCTCGTGGCGGTACCGATAGCCTGGAGTGCATTCAGGGATATGAAATTGCAGCAACGCTAAAAAAATCACAAAAAACAAGAACGAATTCTTTGCAGTTCAAGAAATTAATCGTATCTTTGCACTCGAATTTTATTGATACATAAAGAACATGAGTAAAGATACACTAACTCATCAGCTGACAGAGACTATCGACGAGCTTTCAAGCGCCGAATCGCTGAAGGGTCTCTTCCATCAGCATCGAGACGGAAATCCACTTCCTTCGGGCAAGGCGCTCGAAGACATCATCAATCTGTCTCGTTCCATCCTTTTTCCGGGATATTTCGGAAACTCATCCGTGAATATCTCTACCATCAAATACCATATCGGAGTAAGAGTTGAGAAACTCTACGAGATGCTCGCAGAACAGATTCTCGCCGGACTCTGCTTCGCCAACGACTGCGAATCGGAAACCCAGGCAGAACTGCAGCACCAGCGCGCCAAGGCAGGTGTCATCGCCGCCAAAGCCATCATGGAATTTCCCAAGCTCCGCAAGATTCTCGCCACCGACGTAGAGGCAGCCTACAACGGTGACCCGGCGGCAATGAGCCACGGAGAAATCATCTCGTGCTATCCCGTGATCAAGGCTTTAACCAACTATCGTATCGCTCATGTTCTGCACAAGCTCGGCGTGCCACTCATCCCAAGAATGATGACGGAGCTGGCACACTCGGAGACGGGTATCGATATCAATCCGGAGGCTACCATCGGCCACCACTTCACCATCGACCACGGCACGGGTGTGGTTATCGGTGCCACCTGCATCATCGGCAACAACGTGAAGCTCTACCAGGGTGTTACCCTCGGAGCCAAGAGTTTCCCACTGGATAAGGACGGAAATCCTATCAAGGGAATCCCTCGCCACCCTATCCTGGAAGACGATGTCATCGTGTATGCCAACGCCACCATCCTGGGCAGAATCACCATCGGAGAAGGCTGCATCGTGGGCGCCAACGTATGGGTGACCAAGGATATGAAGCCGAAAACAAAGAAATATAGAAAAGAAAAACAAAGTTTATTAGATATAGAATTCAATAATGGAACAGGAATTTGAACTCATTGCCAAGACCTTTATGGGTCTGGAGCCAGTCTTGGCTGAGGAGCTCACCCAACTGGGTGCTAACAATGTACAAATAGGTCGCCGCATGGTATCTTTCACTGGCGACAAGGAAATGATGTATCGTGCTAACTTCCAGTTACACACAGCCATCCGCATCTTGAAACCTATCAAGCACTTCAAGGCTCGTTCTGCCGAAGAGGTGTACGACGAGGTTCAGAAGATCAAGTGGGATGACATCTTAGACGTGAAGAAGACTTTCTCGGTAGATTCAGTAGTCTATTCTGAGGAGTTCCGCAACTCACGCTTCGTGACTTACAAGGTAAAGGATGCCATCGTGGACTGGTTCCGCGAGAAGCAGGGCACACGTCCTAACATCAGCGTGTCTAACCCAGACATCCGCCTCAACATCCATATCGCAGAGGATAACGCTACCCTGAGTCTCGACTCAAGCGGTGAGAGTCTGCACCGCCGCGGCTACCGTCAGGAGCAGGTAGAGGCACCTCTGAACGAGGTACTCGCTGCAGGTATGATCCTGATGACCGGCTGGAAGGGCGAATGCGACTTCATCGACCCAATGTGCGGTTCGGGAACCATCGCCATCGAGGCTGCCCTCATCGCCCGCAACATCTCTCCAGGTGTATTCCGCAAGGAGTTTGCCTTCGAGAAGTGGAACGATTTCGACCAGGATCTCTTCGACATGATCTATAATGACGACTCTCAGGAGCGCGAGTTCGAGCACCACATCTACGGATATGATGTAGATATGAAGGCGGTGAACACTGCCAACCTCAACGTGCGTGCTGCCGGACTGAGTAAGGATATCACCATCGCACAGCAGGATTTCAAGGACTTCACACAGCCTGCCGAGAAGAGCATCATCGTGATGAACCCTCCATACGGCGAGCGTATCTCTACTCCTAACCTGCTGAATACCTACAAGATGATTGGCGAGCGATTCAAGCGTGCATTTGCAGGCAACGAGGCTTGGGTACTGAGCTACCGCGAGGAGTGCTTCGAGCAGATTGGACTGAAGCCATCTATCAAGATTCCGGTATATAACGGAAGTCTGGAGTGCGAGTTCCGCAAGTATGTGATGTTCGACGGCAAGATGAAGGAGTTCCGCTCTGAGGGCGGTATCGTGAAGACTGAGCGCGAGAAGAGCGAGATGGCGCAGAAGCACCGTTTCAAGAAGGAGCGCGAGTTCAAGAAGCGTGTGAGCGAGGAGACTGAGAACGAGGAGGCAGATATCCGCAGCTTCCAGTTCCACAGCCATCGCCTGGAGGACTTCGAGAAGCGCCGCAATGAGATTCGCCGTGGCGGACGTCCACGTGTGGGTGCAGGCGGAAGACGCGACGATGATGATGACCGCAAGGGCGGCCGCAGTTTCGGAGGCAAGCGCGGAGGCGACCGTAACGACCGTAACAACAAACGCGGTGGTTTCAAGGGAGACCGTAATGACAAGCGCGGTGGTTTCAAGGGAGACCGCAGAGGTGGCAAGAACTTCCGAGGAAAGCGTGGCAGCAAGCCTAGCTTCGACACCGACTTTGATGACGAGGATTAAGATTTTCTAGCAATGCGGTGAAACGCCGTATTGCTAAGAATTCTAGCAATGCAGCGAAACGCTGCGTCGCTAAAGATAAAATCCTAGTTATCAAATAGATAAACCACATAACACCACAAAACGTGGTGTTAGGTGTTACAAAAAAACAAGAAAAAAATCATGAATCTGAAGAATTCAATTTATAAATTATCTTTTGCAGCTATGATTTCCATGATGGCAATGAATGCAACCGAGATACAGGCTCAGGGCGTGGTTCCTGCGCAGAAAGGCGAGAAAGCCTTCACACTGGAAGACCTGAACTTCGGTGGCAACAACTACCGCAACATGGTGGCAAAGAACCGCTGGTGCACCTGGTGGGGAAATGAACTCATCCATCAGGACATCGAGGCATGCTATCTCGTAAACAAGACTACCGGAAAGGAGACAAAACTCTTCGGTATCAACGATATCAACCAGTGGATTGCTCCTACCAAGGACATCAAGGTAAGAGCCCTCTACAACGCTCAGTTCCCTTTTGCAGGAAAGAGCATCGTGATGGTAAGCAACGGCAGCAAGACCTACACCATCGACTTCAAGAAGCATAAGCTGCTGAGCGAGATGGAGTTTGAAGATGGCGAGAACCTCCTCGAAGCTAACGCACAGCAGAATGCATTCGCCTATCTGAAGGGCAGCAACCTCTATGTGCGCACCTTCGACGTAACCAACAATGCCATGACAAGAGAGAAGAAGTCTCACGATTTCCAGATCTCTACAGACGGCAGCCGCTCTATCGTGTATGGTCAGAGTGTTCACCGCGATGAGTTCGGCATCAGCAAGGGAACCTTCTGGAGCCCTAACGGCGAACTGCTCGCCTTCTACCGCATGGACCAGAGCATGGTGACGGATTATCCGCAGGTGGATATCCCGGAGATTGATTACTTCAATCATCCTGAGACAGAGACCTGCTGCGCCAAGCCTGCACCAGACAAGTATCCGATGACGGGCGAAACATCGCACAAGGTTACCGTGGGCGTATTCGACTGCATGACAGGCAAGACTGTCTATCTGAAGGCAAGCGACCCTACAGACCGCTACTTCACCAACATCGCATGGAGTCCGGACAGCAAGACCATCTACATGTTTGAGTTGAACCGCGACCAGAACGACTGTCGCCTTACTGCCTACAGTGCAGAGACCGGCGAGAAGACCGGCGAGCTCTATCGCGAGACCGATGAGAAATACGTGGAGCCTTGCCACCCTATCCAGTTCCTGCCTTGGGACAGCAACAGCTTCATCATGCAGAGCCGCAAGGATGGTTACAACCACCTTTACCTCTGCACCCTGGGCAAGCACGGCAGCCGTATGGCGAGCAACACGGAATCGCTCGAAATCAAGCAGTTGACATCGGGTAAATGGGAAGTGATGGAAGTGCTCGGCTTCAACGCCAAGCGCAAGAGCATCATCATCGCATCCAACGAATGCTCTCCTATCCAGCGTAATATCTTCACCGTAGATACCAAGACCGGCAAGCGCACCATGATGGACGATTGCGGCAAGGGATGGCACAACGCTACCCTGAGCGGGAACGGACAGTTTATCTATGACAACTACTCTACTCCAACCGTGCCTCGCAAGATTGCCATCGTAAACACCGAGAACGGCAAGCGCACCGCTTACTTCACAGCCAAGAACCCATGGAAGGGCTACAACGTGCCTGAATACAGCTGCGGTTCGATCAAGGCTGACGACGGCGAGACCGACCTCTACTGGAGAATGGTGAAGCCGGTGAACTTCGACCCTAACAAGAAGTATCCTACCATTATATATGTATATGGTGGACCTCACGCCCACAACGTGGATGCCCGCTGGAACTACTCTAGCCGTGGCTGGGAAACCTACATGGCAGAGAAGGGCTATCTGCTCTTCATCCTCGACAACCGTGGTAGCGAGAACCGTGGCAAGGCTTTCGAGCAGGCTACCTTCCGCCAGCTGGGTCAGGTAGAGATGAAGGACCAGATGAAGGGTGTAGAGTACCTGAAGACCCTGCCTTACGTAGATGCCGACAAGATTGGTGTTCACGGATGGAGCTTCGGTGGATTCATGACCATCTCGCTGATGACCAACTATCCTGACGTATTCAAGGTAGGCGTAGCAGGCGGTCCGGTAATCGACTGGCACTGGTACGAGGTGATGTATGGCGAGCGCTATATGGATACCCCACAGACCAACCCAGAGGGTTACAAGAAGACATCCCTGCTCTATCAGGCTAAGAACCTGAAGGGTAAGCTGCAGATTATCCAGGGCTTGAACGATGTGACCGTGGTGCCACAGCACTGCCTCACCTTCCTGAAGGCTTGTATCGCAGCAGGTACCCAGCCAGATTTCTTCGTATATCCAGGTGAGCCTCACAACATGAGAGGTCATCAGAGCACTCACTTGCACGAAAGAATCAGCAACTACTTCTTCGACTACCTGAAGTAAAAAGAATATTATTTAATGTATAAGAGACTCAATCCGAAAGAAAACCAACCTTCGGAACAAAAAGATGACTAACAAGATAAGAAAAGTAATTTTATTAATTACCACTATACTCTTTGCCTGCCACCTGCAAGTGGCAGGTAAAGAGCTTTTTGTTTCTAAACAGAGCATCCCCGACTTTAAATTCATCTTCGATAAGCTATCTCAGAACCGCATCACCTACAATCGCTACAACGACAGCATCTTCAGCATCCACAACCACGACAAATGGGTAAGATTCTTTATGGCAAGAAGCCAGAAGAACCAAAAGATCTATCAAGAGAACGAGAAGCTGCTGAACAGCATTACAGATTATTTCGAAACCGATATGGCAGATACTACGAAGGAGACCATTTTGCCGGATGCAGCCTACGACAGTCTGAATGAACATTTCTTTCGTAACTATGCCTATGCCCTGACGGATCCCTTCATCACGAACAGAATTACCGACATTCTGATCAGAAACTTCAAGAACCGGCAAGACCAGAACTACTATTGTCTGAGAGCCATGAGCTGGAAGGGGGCATCCTATTACCAGATATGGAAGCTGAATAGAGACAACGAGACTTTGAAAAAAGCATACGATTGCATCGCATACGTAGCCGACAGTGCACACTGCCATACGCCCGAAGAACTGGGTCTGTACGGCTATGCCCTACAGAATCTGTGCCTATCCGAATGGACACTCCACCATATCCAACCCCTGAAAAAACTGCAGGAAAGATGTGAGCACCTATCCCCGACTCATCAAATACCTGAGCGATGAAGAAAGAATAGGATTCGTGATGGAACTGAACGTAGCAACCCAGGTTACCACCTACGCCCACTCTACCCACGTGGCACGACTTGCAGAAGCCATGATGAAAGCCATCATCAGGCACCGGCAGGAACTGCTGGTAGGAAAACTGGGCATCAACAGCAAATGGCAGGTAAGGCTTCATCAGCGACAGCTTATCACCTTCATCACCCGTGCTGCACTCTGTCACGACATTGGCAAGAACAGTATCGTAAGCGTGGTGAACAACGACTATCGGCAGCTGAGCGATGAGGAGCGCAGAATCATCAGAATGCATCCACGAATGGGACTGAAATACCTGAAGATATCGCAGAAGCTGAAATACTACCACGATACCACGCTGGGACATCATAAATGGTACAACGGCAAGGGAGGCTATCCAAGCGACTTCGACAACACCAAGTCGCCTTTCCGCTTCATGATAGACATCATAACCCTGTGCGACTGTATGCAGGCTGCCACCGAGCGAGTAGGCAGAAACTACAAGCAGGAAAAGAGCTTCGAAAAAGTGATGGAAGAGCTGAGAGAAGGCGCAGGAACCCGATACAATCCCGACCTGATGAAGCTGATAGATGACATACCGGAACTCTACAATGAACTGGAGAGGATAGCCATCTACGGATGGCCAGATATCTATTATGAAATCTATAAGAACTATATGCGATAAAGATTTTAAGCTTTTTGCTTGTATAGTTCGCTGAAATTTAGTAATTTTGCAGCAAATTAGAAATTTGGATGCAAAAAGGAGAAAATATCTATCCTGATTGTAAAAGAAGGAGATAATCAATATCCTCTGATTGTAACATATTATAGAAGAATTATTAAACGTAACTACGATGAAAATATTATTGTTAGGAGGCGGTGGCCGCGAGCACGCCTTAGCTTGGAAAATCGCTCAGAGCGAGAAGTGTGAGAAACTCTTTATCGCTCCTGGTAATGCCGGTACTCAGAATGTCGGCGAGAATGTGAATATCAAGGCTGACGACTTCGAGGCGCTCAAGAACTTCGCTGTTGAGAACGGTGTTGATATGGTGGTAGTTGGTCCAGAAGACCCGCTGGTAAAGGGTGTCTATGATGACTTCAAGGCAGACCCTCGCACCCAGAACATCCCTGTGATTGGTCCATCAAAGGCTGGTGCCGTATTGGAAGGAAGCAAGGACTTCGCCAAGCAGTTTATGAAGCGCCACAACATTCCGACAGCTCAGTATGAGACTTTCGACGGCGAGCACGTAGAAGAAGGCTTGAAGTTCCTGGAGACTCTGAAGGCTCCATACGTGTTGAAGGCTGACGGTTTGTGCGCCGGCAAGGGTGTTCTCATCCTCCCTACCCTGGAAGAGGCAAAGAAGGAGTTCAAGGAGATGCTCGGCGGTATGTTCGGCAACGCTTCTGCACGCGTAGTTATCGAGGAATTCCTCAGCGGTATCGAGTGCTCCGTATTCGTATTGACCGATGGCAAGAACTACAAGATCCTGCCTGAGGCTAAGGACTACAAGCGCATCGGCGAGCACGATACCGGTCTGAACACCGGCGGTATGGGTAGCGTTACCCCTGTGCCTTTCGCAACCAAGGAGTGGATGCAGAAGGTGGATGAGCGCATCATCCGTCCTACCGTAGAGGGTCTGGCAGAGGAGAACATCGACTACAAGGGCTTCATCTTCTTCGGTTTGATCAATGTAGAGGGCGAGCCAATGGTTATCGAGTACAACTGCCGTATGGGTGACCCAGAGACTGAGAGCGTGATGCTCCGCCTGAAGAGCGACATCGTTGATCTCTTTGAGGGTGTAGCTGCCGGCGATCTTGACAAGCGCAGCATCGAGTTTGATGAGCGTGCTGCAGTCTGCGTGATGCTCGTAAGCGGTGGTTATCCAGAGGCTTACAAGAAGGGTTATCCTATCCAGGGTATCGATGATGTGGAAGGTTCTGTAGTTTTCCACTCAGGTACAGCCATGAAGGATGGAGAGGTTGTAACCAATGGCGGCCGTGTAATCTGCGTAAGCAGCTACGGCAAGGATAAGGAAGAGGCTCTGAAGAAGAGCTTTGCCGAGGCTCAGAAGATTCAGTTCACAGACAAGTACTTCCGCTCTGATATCGGACAGGATCTTTAATCCATAGGCTCCACACGCCCTGAACCAACGGTCACCGGCCGAAGGGAAAGGTAAAGGGCAAAAGCTCCCAGACATTGTATTGGCAGCCAGACGCCCTGAAAGGGCAGAAGCTCCTAGCCCAGGGCAACGCCCTGGGTTATGATTCAAGTGAGAATGTCGCCCTGAAAGGGCAAAAGCTTCATCATTTTTCAAAAAATTAGATGTTAAGAAAGAAAACTTTTCAAAATAAAGTGGCGGCTAGCCGCTACGCTCTACCTGTAACAGCAACCCTTGCCGCCTTGGTATGGGTTGCTGTAGGTTTTTTAGTAGCTAACATTTGGGTGCAGTTCGCCTTCACCATTCTCTCTACCCTGCTGATGGTGGAGCTCAACAACCATAATTCCCTGATGCGAACCTACAGCCGAATGGTGTCCTGCAGTTTCCTGGTGTTCATCACCATGACCTCTCTGCCTACACCCTCCTTCAAGGCAAGCATCGTGACGATGTGCTCCATCGCCTTCTACCTCATCATCTGGAACAGTTACCAGGACAGGCGGGCGGCAGGATGGACCTTCTATGCCTTCTTCTGCGTAGGACTCGCCTCACTGGTGTTCATCCAGGTGGGATATTTCCTGCCCTTCCTGTGGCTGATGATGATGGTATTCACCAATTCCTTCAGCATCAGAAACTTCTTTGCATCTATCATCGGTCTCATCATGCCGTACTGGTTCTCAGCGGGTTACTTCGCCTACACCAATAATATAGATGGACTGATCTGTCATTTTGCAGAATTCATCAACTATCAGGATCTGTTCGATTATTCGCAGGTTACCGACCACGAGGTGGTGAATCTCCTGTTCCTCATCATCCTGAGCACATTAGGCAGCATACACTTCCTGCATACCTCTTATGCAGATAAGATCCGTACCCGAATGATCTACAATTCATTCATTCTGATCAACTATGTGAGTCTTGCCTTCATCATCCTGCAGCCTCAGCATATCAAGGAGTTGAGCAGCATCATGATTGTAAATACGGCACCACTCACCGCTCACTTCATCACCTATACCAAGGGAAAAGTGGCGAACATCGTCTTTATCTCGGCGCTGATCATCATGGTATTGATATTGCTATACAATATCTTCATTCCAGAAACGATATTTCTGCAGGCTATTCAGGGATAAGATTGATTCTGGGATAAGAGTTATTCAGAGATAGACTTGATGCAGCGAAACGCTGCATCAAGAATATTAAACAAATAATATTCAATGGGTTACATAATAGACTTTTTAATCAACTGGGGCTATTGGGGCATGCTTGTTTCCGCCTTTCTTGCCGGCAGTTTCTTTCCTTTCAGCAGCGAGGTAGTGATGTCGGGCTTGCAGGCAGCAGGTTTGGATCCCATCCCTCTGGTGATATATGGCAGCATAGGAAATGTATTGGGCTCACTGTTCAACTATGGTGTGGGCAGACTGGGTAAGATGGAATGGATAGAGAAATATCTGCACGTGAAGAAGGAGAAACTGGATCAGGCAGAAAGATTCATGGCTGATAGAGGTGCCTGGATGGGCTTCTTCGCCTTCATCCCTATATTGGGAAGCGCCATCACCATCGTGCTGGGGCTGACAAGAGCCAATATCATCATCTCTACCATCAGCATCACCATCGGAAAAGTGCTGAGATATATCCTATTGGTTTATGGTCTCAGCTTCATTGTATAAACATATAAGCAGATTTATAACATAAGAAGATTTTAATATATGAAGAGATTTCTATACCTTATTATATTATGTGTTATTCTTGCCGGATGTAAGGGTACACCTCAGAAACAGGCAGATTCGGGAAAGGCTTCCGGAACAGAGAAGCCTGCGGTTACAGTTACAGTTACGATTTCACCCTACAAGTATTTCGTAGATCAAATTGCCAAAGGCAAGGTGGATGTCAACGTGATGGTATCGAATGGCAACAACCCGGAGACTTACGAGCCATACGCCCAGCAGATGATGGAACTTTCGAAGAGTGCCCTCTATCTGAAAGTGGGCAGCATCGGTTTTGAGCAGACCTGGATGAAGAAGCTGCAGGACAACGCTCCAGATATGAAAGTGATAGATACTTCCGTGGGCATCAAGCCTGCCAAGACTCCGGGTGGCAATATCGACCCGCACGTATGGATGAGTTGCAGCAACGCCCGCATCATAGCCAGCAACATCCTCAAGGCGCTCTGCCAACTGGAGCCGAAGAACAAGGCTTTCTTCGAGAAGAATTATCAGTCGCTGCTCAGCCTCATCGACAAGAGAGACAGCACCATCAGGGAGAGCTTCAAAAAGGACCCAGACCTGGTACGCAAGTTTGTGATCTACCACCCTATCCTCACCTATTTTGCCCGTGACTACCAGCTGGAGCAGCTTGCCATAGAGGAAGAAGGCAGGGAGCCTAGTGCTGCCCAGCTGAAGAGCCTCATCCAGAGAGCCCGAAAAGAGAATATCAAGTTCTGCCTGATACAAGCAGAATTTGCCAACCGCAACACCACAACCTTCATCAAGGAGAGCCACACCAAGCCAATGGATATCAATCCATTGCAGGGAGACTGGAACAGGGCGATGCAGGAAGCTGCTGCAGCGGTACAGGGCAAAGAAATCGTGGTTGGAAAGTAAGCCCGCCAATATTTTATAAAAAGTATAAAGAACAATACCTAATCATAAAGTTCAATGTTCAAAACTCAAAGTTCAAAGTTGGACGTTCAAAGTTCAAAGTTAATCGAAATCGAGCACTTATCTGCCGGATATGACGGAAAGCAGGTGCTCAGCGACGTAAATCTCACCGTATATCAAGACGATTATCTTGGCATCATCGGACCAAACGGTGGTGGCAAGACTACCCTCATGCGCCTCATTCTGGGACTGATGAAACCTACGGAAGGAACCATCAGATACTTCCGAAAAATAAAGGATGAGAACGGAAAAACGGTTCTTGATGAAAACGGCAAAGCAAAAGTTGAGGAAACAAAGGAGATTTCGATGGGCTATCTCCCACAATACAACCAGCTCGACAAGCAGTTTCCCATCTCCGTATATGAGGTAGTACTTGCCGGACTCAGCAAGACCAAAGGTCTCTTTTCACGATACACCCAAGCGCAGCACCAGCAGGTGCTCGATACCCTGGAACGCATGCAGCTAACGGAATTCAAAGACCGACACATCGCTGCCCTCAGCGGCGGTCAGCTTCAGCGAGTGCTCCTCGCCCGTGCCATCGTATCAAAGCCCGATGTCGTGATTCTCGATGAGCCTAACACCTACATCGACCGCCGATTCCAAAAGCAGATGTACGAGATGCTGGAGCAGATCAACAAGGAGTGCGCCATCATCATCGTCAGTCACGATGTAGCCGAAGTGCTCAACAACGTGAAGCATATCGCCTGTGTAAACCAGCACCTGCATTATCACGATACGGCAGATATGCCAAGAGAAAAACTGGAAGAGCATTTTCTGAATGTATAAATACATACCGCTATTACATTTTACCCCCTTTTTATTACGTCCCGACGCAGGAATTCCTACGTCGGGACGTAATATTTCATACGTGGCGACGTAATAAATATCCCATCCTAATGCTTATTTTTCTACAACATCACCTATTTAAATTTAATATAACCTAAAAAAGAGAAGCAATCCTACGCTATCTCTTTACTTTTTAGTATCTTTGCAACGTTTTATACACATTATATAATAGGAAACATAGAAATATAATACATTAAAGTTTAAACAATAATGAAACAGTACAGATTAGTGGACAATATCTTCGGATGGGTCGCATTCATCATTGCGGCATTCGTATATTGCTCCACAATTGAACCGACAGCCAGCTTCTGGGACTGTCCTGAGTTTATTACAACTGCCTACAAGCAGGAGATCGGTCACCCACCTGGGGCACCATTCTTCATGCTCATGGGCAATTTCTTCACACATTTCGCCAGTGATACCACGCAGGTAGCCAAGATGGTGAATACGATGAGCGCACTCCTCAGTGCCGTCTGCATCATGTTCCTATTCTGGACCATCACCCATCTGGCACGCAAGCTCATCATCGGCGACTGGAAGGAGATGACCACCAGCAAGCTGATTGCCATCGAGGCATCAGGTATGGTGGGCGCACTCATCTACACCTTCAGCGATACCTTCTGGTTCTCTGCTGTAGAGGGTGAGGTTTACGCCTTCTCTTCTGCCTTCACCGCTGTGGTATTCTGGCTGATTCTGAAGTGGGAAGACCATGCAGACGAACCTCATAGCGACCGATGGCTCGTGCTCATCGCCTATATGACCGGTCTGAGTATCGGTGTGCACCTGCTCAACCTGCTCTGCATCCCAGCCATCGTACTGGTATATTACTACAAGAAGGTGCCTCATGCCAACCTGAAGGGTTCGCTCATGGCGCTCTTCCTTTCATTCCTGGTGGTAGTAGCCGTACTTTATGGTGTGGTTCCAGGCATCATCACCGTAGGCGGATGGTTTGAGCTGTTCTTCGTCAACACACTCGGCTGCCCATTCAATACCGGTGAAATCGTATATATCATCTGCCTCGTAGCCTCTGTTATCTGGGGTATCTACGAGACCTACAATGCATCAGAGAAGAACGAGAAGAAGCAGAACATCGCCTTCGTTCTCGGTTTCGGCATGCTCGGCATCCCATTCTTCGGATATGGATGGAGCGCTGTCATCACCGGCATCATCATCCTGGCTATCCTCTGGTTTGTACTCAACTACAAGCGCAAGAAGGAAGTAGTAACCGGCGTTGACCAGGCTACAGGTATCGAGAAAAAGAAGATGCAGCTGCTGCCTCTCATCTCTGCACGCATCAAGAACACAGCATTGCTCTGCATGCTGATGCTGATGATCGGTTACTCAAGCTATGCGCTCATCGTGATCCGTTCATCCGCCAACCCTCCTATGGACCAGAACTCTCCTGAGGATATCTTCACCCTGGGCAGTTATCTGAGCCGCGACCAGTATGGCGATACTCCATTGCTCTATGGTCAGGCTTATACTTCTCAGGTGGCTCTCGAAGCTGACGGCAACATGTGCAAGCCTGTGACGAAGGAAGGTGCACCTGTTTATCAGCGCAAGGAAAAGGCTTCTGCCGATGAGAAGGACTCTTACTTCGTAGTAAGCCATAAGAACAAGTATGTATATGCACAGAATATGCTCTTTCCACGTATGCACAGTTCGGCTCATGCCCAGGCATACGAAGACTGGATGGGTGGCGTAGAGGGTAACCAGGTGCCTTACGACCGTTGTGGCGAGAACATGATGGTGAAGGTTCCTACACAGATGGAGAATATCCGTTTCTTCCTCTCCTATCAGTGCAACTTCATGTACTGGCGCTACTTCATGTGGAACTTTGCCGGACGACAGAACGATATCCAGGGCAACGGTGAGCCTGAGCACGGTAACTGGATTACCGGTTTCTCATTCATCGACGATGCTCTCTATGGCGACCAGAGCAAAATGCCAGACGACCTGAAGGCAAACAAGGGACACAACGTGTTCTACTGCATGCCGCTGATTCTCGGTCTCATCGGTCTCTTCTGGCAGGCTTGGTACACCCGCAAGCGCAAGGTCATCAAGAACGGCGTGGAGACAGAGGAGATTCTCCCTGTAGGTATCCAGCAGTTCTGGGTGGTATTCTTCCTGTTCTTCATGACAGGTCTTGCCATCGTGCTCTATCTGAACCAGACTCCTATGCAGCCACGTGAGCGTGACTATGCCTACGCCGGTTCATTCTATGCATACGCTATCTGGTGCGGTCTTGGCGTTCTCGCCATCATCGACCTTCTGAAGGAGAAGATGAAGCTCAGCGGTACTGCCGTAACAGCTATCGTGGCTGTGGTAACCCTGCTCGTTCCTATCCAGATGGCATCACAGACCTGGGATGACCACGACCGTTCAGGACGTTACACCTGCCGCGACTTCGGCCAGAACTATCTGATGTCGCTCCAGGAGAAAGGTAACCCAATCATCTTCACCAATGGTGATAACGATACCTTCCCACTCTGGTACAACCAGGAAGTAGAAGGCGTAGGTACAGATGCCCGCGTATGTAACCTGAGCTATCTGCAGACCGACTGGTATATCGACCAGATGATGCGTCCTGCATACAACTCACCATCCGTGCCAATCACCTGGCCACGTCTCGACTTCTGTTCGGGTACCAACGAGTATGTTTCTATCCAGCCAGAGGCTAAGCAGCAAATTCTCGACTTCTACAAGCAGGATCCAGTGAATGCCAAGAAGCAGTTTGGTGATGAGCCTTTCGAGCTCAAGAACATCCTGAAGTACTGGGTACGCAGCAAGAACCCAGACATGCACTTCATCCCTACAGATACCGTCTATGTAACAATCGACAAGGAGGCTGTGAAGAAGAGCGGTATGATGATGGCTTCTGATACCATCCCAGACAAGATGGTGATTTCACTTGCAGGCAAGAACGCTCTCTACAAGGGCGACCTGATGATGCTCGAAATGCTGTCACAGTGCAACTGGACACGCCCTATCTACGTGGCTCTTACCGTGGGACAGGAGAACTATATGAACCTTGGCGACAACTTCGTACAGGAGGGTCTTGCCAACCGTATCACTCCATTCACCACCAACAAGCCAGGTGCGAAGAACTTCGATGCTGAGAAGACCTATCACAACATCATGACCCGATTCAAGTTCGGTAACCTGAAGCAGAAGGGACTCTATATCGACGAGACTACCATGCGTATGTGCTATACCCACCGTCGCCTACTCGCCCAGACAGCCCTCCAGCTCATCGCCGACGGCAAGAGCCAGAAGGCTATCAACATCCTGAAGAAGGCTGATGTGGAGATTCCTGCATACAATGTCACCCTCGATTACATGAGCGGTGGTCTGGATATGGCTCGCGGCTGGCTGCTCACCGGTCAGAAGGCAAAGGGTAAGGAATATGTAGAGGCTGTCTGGAAGAATGCTCACCAGTATCTCGACTATTACCTCTCATTGAGCAACGACCGCTTCCTGCAGAGCCAGAACGACTGCATCCGTCAGATCATGATTATGCAGAGCATCTGCGAGGCTGCCGGAATGGTGAGTCCACAGTTGGAGCAGAAGTATGAGAAGCAGCTCAACAACCTCTATCGTCTCTATCATGGCAGAGGTGGCAGAATGCCGGAAGGCAATCAGTAAAAAATAGAAAAAAGTTTGGTGTCGCGAAACACGACACCAAACTTTTCATTATTCATATAAACCTGTTTTATCCATGTTCATAGAGCAACCAGCCAAATGGCTCAGATGGTTATATCCGAAGGCAATATGGAGAATGGACAAGAACGACCATTCGGTGTATCTCACATTCGATGATGGTCCGATTCCCGAATCCACCCCATTCATCCTGGAAACCTTGAGAAAGTACAACATCAAGGCTACCTTCTTCATGGTGGGCGAAAACGTATTGCGCAACCACGATCTCTACAACCAGATTGTAGCAGAGGGGCATCAGATAGGTAACCATACCTTCAATCATATCGGTGCCTTCAAGCATCGTGTCATCTCCTACGTGCTCAACACCAACAAGGCGAATGACATCATCCATGCCCATCTCTTCCGTCCACCTCACGGCTGGATGCGACAGAGCGAGTACTGGTGGCTGCACCGCACCTACAAGGTAATCATGTGGGATGTGGTGACCCGAGATTATTCCAAGTGGATGACGGCAGAAGATGTGGTGAACAATGTGAAGAAGTATGCCCGCAACGGCAGCATCATCACCTTCCACGATTCGCTGAAGAGCATCGACAAGCTGAAGACGGCACTTCCACAATCCATAGAATGGCTGATGGAACAGGGATATGAATTTAAGATTTTTGATTAAATCATCTTTGATTAAAACATTTTGATTAAATCATTTTTGATTAAAACATTCAAAAGACAATGAGCAAGAGAATCAATAGTTATCAGGCTGTAGCCTCTTTCGTAAGAGGATTCTTCGAGGCATACGCACGCGGCATTATGGATGCTGCGGTTGGCGGCGATGACTTCCAGAAGAAGAACGATCCCAAAGAGGTGAAGCAGATGATGCTGGAACACTATGGAGAAGTGAACCAGTACTTCTTCGACATTATGTTCTCTACCCTCGTACGACTCAACTACAAGAGTGCTGAAGAGGCTAATGAGCGCATGAAGAAGAATTTTGAGAGCATGAAGAAGACCGATCCTACCTTCGAGCCTACCATGCTCGACTATCTGCGCATCGCCTGCAAATCGAACCAGCTGTACAAGGCTATGGAAGCTGAATACAAGCGCAACTTCACCTGGCTCCTGCAGGGTAAGTTTACAAGCATAGAGGAGCACGTACGAGATTATACCCACGGTGTACTCATCAGCCTTGCCGATGAACCGATGGCTATCCATCTGCTGGTGCGCATCATCGTGAAAGCATACGCTGCAGGACTGAAATGTGGCAGCAAGGAAGGCACCCAGCAGCAGCTACACATGCCTACCCTGCACGGTATGCTGCTGAACAATGTGAATATCCTCCTGAACGAGGCTCCGCTGAAGGGCGATTCTGAAGATCCTGTCGCTCTCTTCAAGGAGGCGTGCAAGAACCAAGAGGAAAACATCAATGTACTGTTCAATACATTGAACGATACTATGAAAGAACTGGCTGAGCAATAAGTTTTCCATCATATCGAGCCGGAACTTTTATAAACGAGAACGACTTCCAACGCTTATAAGCATTGCTGCCTATAATCGTTGGAAGTCGTTTTTTATATAAATACAGTATCTTATATATGATGCAGTATCTTACTGCATATCATAAACTACCTGCATAAGCTTCTTTCCAAGCTCATCAGCCTGCTCCATAGTAGAAGCCTCACTATATACGCGGATGATTGGCTCGGTGTTACTCTTGCGAAGGTGAACCCACTTGTCAGGGAAGTCGAGCTTCACACCATCGATATCAGTAACAGTTACATCCTTCTCCTTGCCAAACATCTCCTTTACCTTCACGAGGATAGCATCTACATCGGTAGAAGCAGTCAGGTCGATGCGGTTCTTGGCTATGAAGTAGTTAGGGAAGCTGGCACGAAGCTCGCTTACCTTGCAACCCTTATGAGCCAGACTGCTCAGGAAGAGAGCAATACCTACGAGGGCGTCACGACCATAGTGGCTCTCTGGATAGATAACTCCACCATTGCCTTCGCCACCAATCACTGCATGAACATCCTTCATCTTGGTAGTTACATTCACCTCTCCTACGGCAGAAGCACAATATGAACCACCATGCTTCTCGGTTACATCGCGGAGAGCACGGGTAGAAGAAAGGTTGCTGACGGTGTTACCTGGAGTCTTGCTCAATACATAATCAGCTACACTTACCAGGGTATATTCCTCGCCAAACATCTTACCATCCTCGCAGATGAATGCCAGGCGGTCAACGTCTGGATCAACAACGATACCCATATCGTAGCCACCCTTCTTCAACTCATCCATGATACCACCGAGGTTCTTCTCCAATGGCTCTGGATTGTGAGCGAAATCACCTGTAGGCTCTGCATTCAGGAATGTATATTCTACGCCGAGTGCATCGAGCAACTCTGGGAGAATAACACCACCTACAGAGTTGATGGCATCTACACAAACCTTGAAATGAGCGTTCTTGATAGCCTCAACATCCACGAGCTTCAATGCTAGCACTGAATCGATATGGCGCTTGTTGAATGTATCATCTTCTGTATATTTACCGAGAGCATCTACATCGGCATACTCGAAATCTTCCTTCTCAGCAATGCTCAATACCTCGCTACCATTGGCTGCAGTAAGGAACTCACCCTTCTCGTTGAGAAGCTTGAGAGCATTCCACTGGCGTGGGTTATGAGAAGCTGTGATGATGATACCACCGGCAGCACCACTCATGGTTACAGCCAACTCCGTAGTAGGAGTAGTAGCCAGACCGATGTTCAATACATCGTAACCCATACCCATCAAAGTTCCACAAACCACATTCTTTACCATCTCGCCCGAGATACGTGCATCACGACCAACCACGATGGTGTTGCTCTTAGAAGCACCGCTACGACGGATGAATGTAGCGTAAGCAGATGTAAACTTGACGATGTCGAGCGGATTCAAAGTATCGCCCGCTGGACCGCCGATGGTTCCACGGATACCAGAAATAGACTTAATCAGTGTCATAATAATATCTTTTTAAAATGAAATTATCTTATCTGCCTCTCTGCAAGGTTAAATCATAGAGGCAGGCATATACGCTTCCTGATGCCGCTGTAGTACCATAGGTATGAGGAACTACCAGACGAACGTGAGCTATTCTCTCGCCCTCGGCATTACCACGACCAATCTTTACCCAACTGAAAGGAACCAGCCAGCCACTAGGTACTGTTCCGCTATAACCGCCGGAGTAGTTTTTGTTGTAAGTGGCTACCATCAAGCTGCTATTCACATCAAAAGTACCGGTGAAAGTGCCAGAATTATTGGTCACGGTCATCTTATCAGTATAGAAAGAGTACTGCTTCAGATTATTGCTCAACTGCAAAGATTTGAGACTCATCTCTGCTGCGGTATTCAGATTGTATTCTGAGAAACGAACGAGCACATCAGTAGTCTCGCCCATCTTGATATAGTCGCCACAGCCCATTTCCAATACCTGCATATAGATACCGTTACTATTGAAAAGCACATATTCGTTGTTGTTCTTGGAAGTATCAGTAAGAACCACGCTGTTGTCCTTCTGCTTCTTCTCCCAACGACTCTTGAACTCTTCTTCTGAAATGACCTTCACGTTTTCATGACGCAAGAAAGAACTGATAGAGTCCAACTCGCGGTCACGCAAATCCTTATATGTCTCAGTATCGTTACATGCAGCAAACGAGAAAAGTGCTGCTATAGCCATGATGGCAAACAAAAATTTCTTCATTCCTTTTACTAAATTCTAATTTATTGGGCAAAGGTACAAAAAAGAAAAGACAACACCGAGAAGTATAGGATGATTTTATTATTATTTATCACTTATTATCATCCTAATGCCTCTTTCGGGGTTGTTTTTCCTTATTTTTCCATTTTTACAGGCGCAAAGTGCTCCTTATCTCAGTAAATCGGCAAAGGCAAGAATTGCCTTCTGGGCAATCTTCTCAGCCTCCCCGATACTGCAAAGCAGCTTACCGCCTGATGCGTTGCGATGACCGCCACCATTGAAGAACTGCTCCGCCATCTTATTGCATGGGAAATCATCCACAGAACGGAGACTCACCAATATACGGTTGTCGATATCGGTATCCTCTCGGAGCGAGATGGAGAGCTTGTGACCTCTGATGGTAAGAGGCACGTTCACCAATCCTTCCAGATCGCCCTTGATGAAATCATACTCCTTCATCTCCTTGCGGGTTACGGTATAGTAACTGGCATGGAGCGACTCGATGACCTGCAGCTTCTCGTTCATCAGATGACCACGGAAGCGGACTGCAGAGACACGGGCATTATTGAAGACGCTGCGATAAATCTTATCCTTGTCGATACCCTTGGTAAGCAGCTGGCAGATGATGTAGTAGATGTCCGGATTGGTAGAGTTATAGGTGAATCCACCCGTATCGGTCATCATACCGCAATAAACGCAAGTAGCCCAAGTCTTATCCAACTCAGGGAAACCACCCAACTGCCATATCACACGGAACACCAGTTCGCTGGCGCTGCTGGCATGAGGCTGCGAAATCATCAGCTTAGCCTCCAGGTTAGGAGCCAGATGATGGTCGATGACAACACGCTGGGCCTTGCAGCCAGCAAGCACATGATCCATCTCATCCAGTCGGCCTGTGCTGCCGAAATCCACGCAGCATACCAGATCAGCCTCATCAAAAGCCTGCTGCACCTTCTCTGGATGCTTGTCGTATCTCTCGATATCATCACAGCCAGGCAACCAGGAAAGGGCATCCGGTATCATATCAGGCACACAGATGACAGGCTTCTTACCCAGAGAGCGCAAAAAATAAGCCCATCCCAAAGATGAGCCAACAGCATCGCCATCCGGTGACTTGTGGGCACAGATGACAATACGCTGAGAAGCCGCTATCGTCTCTCGGAGAATAGCGGCTTCCTTTTCGTTTAAAATATCTAATTGAATATCCATCAAATAAAATTAGAAGAGCTTGTTAGGATATACACCCTCGTCGATGAGACTCTGGATTCTATCTACTACACTCTGGCGGTCGGCTGCATAAGTTACACCAAACCACTTGCTGGTGGTATCGAGTACCTTAACGGTAGATGTACCCTCATTGATGAGCTTGTTGACCATCAATGGGATAAAGAACTCAGCCTTCTTGTTCTCCATGTTCTTAGGATCGCTCAGGAACTCCTTGAAGTAAGCCTCGCTGTGAGCGAAGTAATCTGGAGTAAAGCCCCATACGTTCATAGATACAGGAGTGTTGTCGCCTACAGCAACCCACTTACCTTCCTCGTCCTTGTAAGAAACCTCACCATTGATACGCATGATCTCGGTGCGCTCTACACAAGTTGTCAGGTTCTCGTTCTCGTCCTTAGAGCAGATACCACGAGCTACTGTACCGTTCTCGCTCAAGGTGTTGCCTACGCGGAAACCTACCATAGCATACTTGTTGGTGCTACCCTCTGGAAGCTCAGAGAGGAACTTGCCGATAACCATGAAGCAGTCACGGTTGTAGAAGTCATCGCAGTTGATTACGCAGAAAGGCTCCTTGATAACGTCCTTTGCCATCAACACTGCGTGGTTGGTACCCCATGGCTTCTCGCGACCCTCAGGTACGCTGAATCCTTCTGGGAGTGCATCCAAAGACTGGAAGCAAAGCTCTGCTGGGATATGGCCCTCGTACTTAGAGAGGATTTTCTCGCGGAACTGATCCTCGAAATCCTTGCGGATAACGAAAACGATCTTACCAAAACCAGCCTGAATAGCATCGTAGATACTGTAGTCCATAATAGTCTCACCATTAGGGCCCAGACCATCGAGCTGTTTCAAGCCACCATAACGGCTACCCATACCAGCAGCCAAAAGCAATAATGTAGGTTTCATAATCTATATTTTTATTTAATAGTTGATATTTACGTTTAATCACCTGCAAAAGTAATAAAAAAAATGCACCTAGCGGCATCTTTTTCTACTTTTTTTTGATTTACATCAATATTTGAATGATTTATGGAGCTTCATCCCCCAAAAGCCGTGCTAGAACGGATAGCCCACTGACAAATGATGCTAGAACGGATAGCCCACAGCCAAATGCAAGCTCTGGTTCTTCTTGAAGCTTGGAATGTTGTAGAATCCGCTCTTACCCGTATCGTATGGCAGATGCAGACCGATTCCCCAATCCACTCGAACCACAAACATTCCCATATCGTAGCGGATACCCACTCCAGTGCCTACAGCCAGCTGCTTGTAGAACTTATCAAACTTGAAGGCCTCGAAAGAGGAGAAATCAGCATCCTTCATCCAGACATTACCGGCATCCAGGAACAGAGCACCATAAAGATCGCCCCAGATCTTAGGACGGTATTCCAGATTCGCCTGGAACTTGATGTCTCCCGTACGAAGGATGTTGGCATACTTGTTACTCAGGGCACTGTAGTCTTGCTCGCCTGGTCCGACACCTCGCACACTGAAGGCACGGATACTGTTGGCTCCACCTACATAGAACATCTCCGTATAGGGTGCCTGACTCGAATTGCCGTAACTCCAGATCATTCCGGCATTCAGATGTCCCACCAGGGTGGATGTTTCATTCAGCTTCCAATACTTCACGAAATCTGTTTCCAGCTTGAAGAACTGAGAATACTCGTTCTTGAACATCGTCTTATCCTTGTCGTTCCATTTCCTGCCAGCTACAAGATAACCCAGCGACAAAATGTTGCCGGCTTCGCTCACCGTAGTTGACCACACGATAGGACTGCGGTATTTCTGCGCACTGCGATAGGTGTAGGTATAGCTCATCTTCGGGATGAAACGGTCGGCCATCGAAGTTGCCACATACACATTATTATTCATAATGCTGTCGAACTTCGGAGAAGTATAGTTCATATACTCATACGAAAGAATCAGCGGACTGAACGAATGGCGATGCTGATAAGAGGTAGCCCAATCATAAGTCAACTCTCCTCCTGCCACATGACGGCGGAAATAGCCGGCACGGTTCAGGATGTTCATAGATGCCTTAATGGTGGTATTCGGCGTACCATAGTAACGGCGAGGGATATGACCTCTGCGGAATCTGCGCTCATTCTGTGCCATCGTGCGGAAAGCATTCCAAGGAGTGATAATGCTTGGGAACGACAGCGTGACATCCGATCCGAACTCATAGGAATTAATCTTGTTGGAACTTCCCCCCTGCCCCGTGATGGTCTGCCACTCATGAGAACCATGGAAGTTGATGTCCAGCTTCTCGCCACCCCGGAAGGCATTGCGCTTGGTTAAACCCACCACCAGCTCAGGACCTACCCTTCCGGTAGTCTTGCCCTTGGCATTGGCTTCTACATAGAAATCGTATGGCTTGTCGAATACCAGATCGATGTTGGCATCCAGTGTATCACAATATTGCACATTTCCCAGGCTGTCCAAAACCTGAGTGCTTCTAGGCACAAACTGCAGGTTGGTATAACTGAAGAGTCCCATCGACTGCAATCCAGCCTTAGCCGTATTTTCATCATCCACCATATAAAGTTTTCGTGGTCGGAGCTTCAACTCCCTGAGCACTACTCCGGCACGAATCGGCATCTTCTTGCCTGCATATCTGAAACTCAGATAGCGACGCACGAAGCTATCAGTCATCTCCTCCATGAATTGCTTCTTGAAGTTGATGTTGATATTGCCGATATACCACTGTCGGGTTGCTTCCGGCTCAATGCTGTCCACCATAGACAGGCGGAGGTTCACCTTGCCAGACGTATTCACGGTATCTGCAAGATAAGAAGCATAGCCATTCTGATAGAAGTAATAGCCATGGTTGCGGAAAAGACGGGTGAGTCGCTGACGCTCCTGCTCCAGATTGGAGACATTGAACGGGCTTCCCTTTCTGATAACGGCCTGCGACATCGTAGAATCGATGAGCTGCTTGCCATGTTCCGGGAAATTGAGATAAGCCACAGAATCCAATCTCCACAAATGTCCCATATTCACCTTGTAAGCCACCTTGGCTTCCTTCGGATTACTCTGGGTGAGCACTTCGTAATCTACCTTGCCATTGAAATAGCCCAACTTGTCGAGCTGATGCTCAGCCACCTGTGCTCTCAACTTCGGATTCACATTCTCCATCAACTTAGGCTTCGAACCGAATACCTTGGTAATCCATCTGGAAAGAGCATCATCCGACGGAGAAAAAGCATTCCATATCCATAAGCGGACAGGAAACGGAGTACGGAAATAGCTGCTTCCCATAAAAGCTCCCGTCGGGGCTGATGCAAGAGCAAACTCCATCTCTTCCTTCACCGAGTCGGCATAGGTATTCGCCTCGTAGTTGGAGTATTCTATAGGCTTCAAACCGGTGAACAGCTGCTCGTTTTCCTTCAGGGCACTCGTAGAAGAGCACCCTGTAAACAGGAAGCTGAACAGCACCACCGCTGCCGCTATATATATAATAAGGTGAAGTCGATTCTTCTTTCTCATATTCACTAGCTTATTTTTCGTTGTTTCTAATAACAGAATCCTTGCGGGTCCGCAGCATCACTGAATCCTTGCGGGTTCGCAGCATCGGAGAATCTGCAGGCACCTGCTGCTTCTCTGTCTTCCATCTGAAGATATCCGAGAACTTGGAGAGTTTTCTGCGCCAGGTGAAACCGCCGCCATACTCCCCAATCTGACCATCCAGCCAATCGTAGGTGTTGGCATTATAAAAGGCTCTTACATACATGCTGGCTCCTTCGTTGAGACGATACTGAACCTCCACATTGTTGAAGAAAGACTCATTCTTGTTGGCATTCTCCAGTTCTGCACCGGTTGAAACCTGTCCACCCACAGAGAAACTCAGGCGATTATTGAAGAATCGCTTGGCGAACTTGAAGTTGTAGTCGGTATGCGTTCCGCCAGAGGCATTGGTCTGGTTATCCACCGACATACCCACATCGAGTCCGATGCTTCGCATGGCTGTACCTGCAATGTTATTGATCTCGGAGTTGAGGAATGAAGTCAGGGCGGTATTCATCGAGAACGAACTGGTGGTTCCACTCGCCAGATACATACCCGAAGCCAGCATCGTGATGGCTATCTTGCCTCGCTCCTCTACACTCATCGAATTCAACTCATCCTGGATGGTCTGGTCGTTGGATGCCGAGATGATAAACTGGATACCCGGTTTCTCCAGAGTCTGACTCAGCTTCACACCACAGATGAAATCCACCGAGCGTCCACTACCCTCACCCTCGTTGACGGTAGTCTTGATATCCTCCGTTGCCGTAATGTTCAGGGTAGGATTAAACGGATCACCCGTAAACTGGATATAGCTTCCATCCTGGATATTAAAGGTCTTCAATGGAATGATAGGCAGAGAGTACTTCATCTCACCATCATTCAGGGTATATCGACCCGTCAGCCGGATACCGTCAGCCGTATTGTACCGCATCTGCAAATTGCCTCCTCCCATCAGATCCACATAATTGGTCTTATCGGCATTCAAGGCACAGAGAATACGCGCCGACTCATCGATTGACATACTCAGCAACATATCGAAACCATCCAGCGTAGGCTTCTGAACCACTACCTCCTTGCCACTCTTGAAATTGGTAAACTTTACCAGTTCCTCCAGCTGGTTATCGGTAGTGAGTTCCGACTCACGCAAGATATAGGTCATATTGGTCTTGCCCAGTACATCCAGCTTACCCATCATCTTCAGATTAGACAATGAGCCCTGCATACTTCCGAAGAAGTTGACATACGCCTTGCCGAATGCCTCTGAGCGGGCATTCTCCTCTGCATCAATCAGCAGAAAGTCCTGCGCTCTCATCCGGATATTCAGCTTCATATTCTCCACATCCGTGAAGTCGAGGGCACCCTGGATATTGAGCGGACTCTCGTTGTTGGCATACATCATGAAGTTCTCGAAGAGCAGCTTACTGTCTGTAATGCGCACTGGATCGTTGGCAAATCGCATGGAAATACCGTATGGCACACTTACCAGATAAGCAGAATCGAGATATACCTCACCATCGATATCAAGATTGCTCAAGGCACCCTTCATCTTTAGGGCTCCTTCGCCATATCCCTTCAAACCGATGAGCTGATCAGGTACAAAACCATTGATAAAGTGCAAAGGAAGCTTCTCTAATCCTACCTCTGCATCCAGATCGCCGGCACCTTCCGACTTGTATGTGCCCGTAACAGTTGCCACCTCATCACCCTCATAGGTAAGGATGGCATCTACATAGTGAGAACCATCACTCTTTGGCATATAGGTAAACTCCGACCCCACATTGCCCATCGGACATTTCTCGTAGGTCATGTTATCTATCTTCAGATTAGAAGAAACAGAGAGTTCTTCCTTGGTCTGGATAAAGTGGAAGTCACCATCCATGATACCCGTGATATCCGGCATATACGGAATCACACTCAGCACCTTGTCCAGATTGAACCTGCTCATGCTGACGGTGATATCCTGCAGGGCATCCTCGTTCTTATCGTTGGAATAGACACGCATACCCATATTGCCCGCTGCTGCCTTCAGCACCAGATCGGCAGATACACGTCCGTCATCACTCAACATCACATAGTTGGAATCATTGGCTACGAACTCCTTATAACCCAATATCGGATGGGTATCTATCAGAGACACTTTCACACCATTAGGCTGCAACATGGCAGCGAGTCCCACATCCACACCCAACTTATTGGATGCATCATAGAGGCGAGCCTTGATATTGGAACCATGCTCCTGAACCTCGCCATCTACCAAAGCACGGAACACATACTGCGGATTGTGCTTATTGTTCTGAACACGGGCAGAATAGCGGATGGTATCTCCCTGCGTATGAACCATGGCACGGATGGTATCCAGTTGCATGCCACTCGCCACCAGGGAGTCGATGTTCATATATCCTTCGAGTCCTGCCACAGGCGAGGCATTCAGCTCCATCTCCACCGACTTGAAATGGTAACCCATATATTCGATGAATCGGGAAATGAAGTTATCCTTACCTGTAGAAAGATAGATATGTCCGCTAGGGAAATTGTTGCGAATCATCACCTGATCAATGCGACGGTTCTTGAGCTGCTTCCATAATTCCTTCTGCAAACCGGTAACTCTGTGCAGGAGTTTCTCGTAGCCTCCATGCGCATCCATGTTCAGACGGAAATCTCCACACTCTGCTATGGCATGGGTGGTATCTCTATCGGTCAGGATATCTACCTTCACACCTACTGGGCGATAGACTTTCTTTTCTGTCCTTACGGTGATATCATCCAGGTTAGCCCATACCTTGTGACTATCCTTCAGATCGGAAAGAACATCGATCTGACCACAGAGCGAAACATCCACTGGCTTATCGGTAATCTTCAACTGATACATATCGGCATGGCGCACATCTGCCACCAGTGTAGCCTGCAACTTCTTGGTATTAGCCAGGGCATCCACGGCGATGTTACCATTCAGCAGCTCATTCCTACTATCCAGCTTGGCATGAATTCTACCGTTGGCAACCTGCGCATCAGCCACCATGTCATGCAACTGATACTGGTCATAATGTGCCTGGTTAACCTTGGCTTTCGCCATCAGTCGGGTTCGAGGCGACAGGAAATCAGTACCCACGCCCTTTGCCTCTACCTCTCCCGTAAAGGTGTAGAGATTCTGGTGAGGCAGGAAATGCTGGGCCTGAATCTGTCGTGCCTGCAACTTTGCCTGATAAGCCAGGCGATTCATATCGATGCTGCCATCCCTACGGGTCTTGGCATCGATGGCAGCATCCACCTTCATGCTTCCCTTACCTTCGGTAAGAGCCAGTCTGGTGGCATACTTCGTTCCATCCATCTTCACATTTCCCTGAATGCCAATGCCGCTAGGGATGCGGATTTCCTGTGTCAAGGCAGGATCGAGCATGGCTGTTACCATACCGAGATTGTAGGTACGTGCCTTCAGATTGATATTCGCCTTCAGACGATTCATATCTGTCATATTAGCTACCATGCCATCCGTGTTTAAATCGAAAACAGTAGGCAGATTCACCTTGACTCCCGAGAAAGAGGCACGCTGCATGTTTCCCTTCAGCGAACCTTCCAGCTTCATCGGATAGTAAGGCCATCGGCTCTTCATCTGCTTCGGCAATGCATCACCGATGAAGAGAAAAAGATCAGAACGCCCCAAGGCACCTTTCACACGCGCCATTACCTTGCCAGGATTCTTCTCGGCAAAGGCGTTCATATCCATATCTACAGTTGCCTGCAAATGAGATTCCGGAGTACGGAAATAGAGATCCGGCAACTGCAACTTCACGGAATCCATCACAAATCTGCCATTAAGCTGATCTATCTTCAGTCCACTCTTCTCCTTCATCCTTGCTTCCTTGATCCTTACATCAATCCTGGAATCGCAGAAATAGAAGGAATCGACCTTCAATGCCATATTGCGGAAGGCAAGATGGTTGAAGTCCAGACCGGATACAGGACGTTCGAAATTCTGGTCGTAGTTCACCCTGCCGTTCTTCCAGTCCAAGTGCTCGACCTGATACAGACCTTTGAACAGGTCAAGGTAGGTGGTGCGGGCAATCGCATCACCGAAATAAGCATTCACCTGAAGGGTATCTCCAGGCATGTGTAGGGTAAAATCGGTATTCTTTAGTTTCAGTTTCTGTAAGTTGATCTTCCAGTAATTGGTGCTCGGAGTCGTATCTGGCGGAACGGTATCGCTCAATTCCACAGACAATCTGGCATCTGAAATCAGGGCATCGTTCACATTCACGTGCTCCTTACCCAGATCTATACCATGCGCCATCAGCTGCAATCTGCCCACATCTCCCTTGATTCGGGCTTCGTGGATAAAGTTGGTAGTGTTCACCTTCATCTTCGTGAAGTTCAGTTCATCCACCATCACCTGATTGCTGAAGAGTGGCAGCAACTGCACATCTACCACCATCTTCTGGATGTCGGCTACGGTATCTTTTTTATTTCTTAAAGCAAGGTTTCTGCTGTTCTTCAATGAATCGACAGGTTGCAGTACTTTCACGCCTTCCACTCCCAGCTTGAGAGGGAAAACGAGTTGTACATGCTCTACGGAAATATCCATGCCTGTCGATTCTGAAGCATAAGAAGCAACTTGCTTTACTGCCCAGTTCTGTACTGGAGGCAAATAAAGCAAAACAGCTAACAATAATATGAGCACGAATGGGGTAATAACAACGATCCCCATCCATTTCGCATATTTCTTCATAAGCATGGATATTAAATTGTTATGGAGCAATAGCTCTCCATAGATTATCATCTGGCAGAGGAGCTTCCACTACAATGGTTTCTTTTGATACTGGATGCACAAACTCTACCTTGTGCGAGAGAAGAGAGATACTTCCGTCGGCATTGCTGCGAGGAGAACCGTATTTCAGGTCGCCCTTGATCGGGCATCCCATCTTAGCTAACTGGCATCTGATCTGATGATGACGGCCTGTCATCAGGTTCACTTCCAAAAGGGTGTAATGATCAGTATGCCCTATCACCTTATACTTCAATATCGCCTTCTTCGAATTCTTCACCTCATGGTCGTAAGCGTAGCTTTTATTCTGCTTTTCGTTTCTTACTATCCAATGAGTCAATGTTGCCTCAGTCTCACGTGGCATATTCTTCACGATAGCCCAATAGGTCTTGTGAACTTCGCCATCACGGAACATATTGTTCAGACGGCTCAAAGCCTTGGAGGTTTTGGCAAATACCACGAGTCCTGAGACAGGACGATCAAGTCGATGCACCACTCCCAGGAATACATTTCCTGGTTTCTGGTACTTCTCCTTGATATATTGTTTTACCGTCTCTGAGAGAGGCTCATCGCCGGTCTTGTCGCCCTGCACGATTTCACCACTTCTCTTAGAGACGATAATTATATGGTTGTCCTCGTAAACTACCTGCATGTTTTATCTAAACCAGATGCCAATAGATTACATATTCATACCACCATCGATCTGGATCACCTGACCGCTTACGTAGCTTGACATATCAGAAGCGAGGAAGAGACAAACATTTGCAATATCCTCAGTCTGACCACCACGACGCAAAGGAATCTTCTTCATCCAGTCCTTACGGATTTCCTCTGGCAACTGTGCTGTCATAGCTGTCTCGATGAAACCAGGAGCTACTGCGTTAGCACGTACACCCTTAGGACCCAACTCCTGGGCAATAGACTTAGCCAAAGCAATCATACCAGCCTTAGAAGCAGCATAGTTACACTGACCAGCGTTACCATGAACACCAACAACAGAAGCCATGTTGATGATAGAACCGCTACGCTGACGGAGCATGACAGGAGAACAAGCGTGGATAAAGTTGAAGGCAGACTTCAAGTTTACGTTCAAAACTGCATCCCACTGAGCCTCAGTCATACGAAGCATCAAACCGTCCTTAGTGATACCTGCGTTGTTAACGAGAATATCGATAGAACCGAAATCTGCGTGAATCTGCTTAACGGTCTTCTCAGTCTCCTCGAAGTCAGCAGCATTACCAGCATATGCGCGGCATGTTACACCAAGAGCCTCAATCTCCTTGCGAGTAGCCTCCAAGCCAGCTGCCATATCATCATTGAGTACGAGGTCTGTGAATGCGATGTTAGCACCCTCAGAAGCAAATTTCATAGCGACAGCTTTACCGATGCCGCGAGCTGCACCTGTTACAAGGGCAGTTTTACCTGTTAATAATCCCATTTCTTTCTTATTTAATTAATTATCAGTTTATTATGAATATCTTATTTAAAGTTTTAAGCCTGATTTACCCAAGGCGCCATAAACAACCTTTGCAACCAGCGGTTTACTTGACTCCACATTCATACCATGGCCTAATCTTCCATAAATGAAAGGTACTTCCAGCCCCTTGATACAATAGTGGGTAATATCAGCAACTAAATCAATATTGTCGATGTCAAATTCCCCATCTTCCTTTCCTTCGGCATAGACACGACGGAAGATTTCGATTTCATCCTCATCAAAGTTCTTGCGAGCTTTCTCTACCATCCAGATGTTACGGAAGAACTCAGCACGAAGATTGCCATTACGTACCACTGTTTCCTTGATCATACTGAGATGGGTATAAATCAATTCTATGATCTTGTCCTGAGGACGCATCTTACAGTTGGCTACCTCATCCAATTTATCAGAAAGGCGCTCCAACTCCGACTCGATGACTGCATAATAGACATCTTCCTTTCTACTGAAATAGGTATAAAGCGTACGACGCCCCTTACCAGATGCTACAGCAATATCATTCATTGTAGTATTGGCTATACCATTCTTGGCAAACAGTTGTCTTGCAACATCTACCAGTTTTTGTCTTGTTTTGGATACTGACATATCGAAGCCCTTCCTTTATTTTATTAGTTGCACATAAATTTATCAATGTGCAAAAGTAGTAGTTTTATTCGATATACGCAAATATTTAGTGTTAAAAAATAGAATATGTTGGATTTCAGATGAATATATTGCAAAATGAAAGGGAAATTGATGGGAAAACTAAAGAAATTCATGATCAGTAAGAGGGATAAGAGAAAAAGGACAATGGAGGAGAAAAGATAGAAAAACATAATATGGGAAAACAAAAAAGGAAGTGATTATTTAATCACTTCCTTTATTTGGTTGCGGCGGCAGGACTGATGCCAATCCTACTACCGCCGGATAAGATTTTAGATGCCCAATATCATAACCAACACATTAATAATATGATATACCTTATTATATATAGGGGAGAAAAGAACTAAAAAAAATCAGTAAGCACTAATTTTCGTTTGAATTTAGTCCTTTTTCTTACTTTCGAGAAGTTTTATATAATTCTCCAATGTATTGATGCGTTTATCCTTTTCCTGGATTAACTCTTTGAGATACTGGGTCTCCATTTTGCTATTGTTAATCTTCACATTCGAGAGAACATTATTAGAACCAATGACTTCTCCCGTCTTTTTCGTGGCCCACTCGGGAGTGGTAAAGAAGTCATCCATCGAGCACTTGAGTACATCACGCATACGCTCAAGGGTATTGCAAGTGACACTCGTTGCCGTTTCAACATGATACAAGCCAGTTGATTTTCCCTGAAAAACCTGTTCTTCGAACTGTTTCTTGGTTAAACCAGCTTCTGCTATTAACTTTCTGAGTACCTGACCGTTATACATAACAACACAATTTAATTAATAATATTTAACTAAAAGATATTAGTATTTTCTAATTTTTATTAGTAACTTTGCAGCAAAGTTAATAATAATATTTGAAATATGAAAGAAAATATGCAAAAAAGTGATGAAAAAAATTCATTGCGCGACTGGTACAACGAGATTCCTCGTAACAAGCGCAACAAGTTTATTTTGGCTCTGCAGCTGAAATTCGGCATGTCGGCATCAGGCATCTACGACAAGATCAAGAAGAACAACTGGTTGCCATACCAGCGTGAGATGGTAGATGAGGTTATCAACGAGGGTAAATGGGAGAAGTAAATGGGAAAGATGACTATCAAGTGCAACAGCGAACAGCTGAAGTACATCCAGAAGGACTTCGAGGACGCTAGCGTTCCGGTCGATATGTCGTACGGACCTTTCCATAAAGGCAAATCTGAGGTTAATCTTTTCTACGATGACGCTGAAGACGGAATTGTAGAAGGAATTGTTAAATATAGAATGAGAAACAATGAAAAGAAAGGTTAAAACTATGTCTATAGAGGATGCCATCAAGGAAAAATTCCCTGATGCTACTATATATGAAGTTAGAAACGACCGTTTTGGCAAATGTATATTAGGTGTAGTTCCCACCAAAGATGGGAAAGATCATATTGTCGAATGGGATAAATCCGGGAATGCTTCCGAATGTGAGGTAGGCGGTAGAGACTTCCGGGAAATCAGATGGAACGAAGAGGAGCAGCGACCAGAATACATCCACACCAAGCTACTTCTCCACGACGATAGATTTAACGTACAAGTAGATGCCTCCAAGTAAATGTCTAAGCTGCCCAATAGGGGTGAACTGTATCAACGGAAGATACTGCCCCCTATTTCGCAGATATATAGAGCATAGCTCTGAACCACTCGGATGTACACCTGAAAAAATAAACGAATATGAAAGCAATAATGACACTGGAATCAGGGTATAAGACAATCATAGATTTCCTTACCCCCCCACTACGTAAAAGATTCGAGACACAAGCGGAATTCGAAAGCCGCATTGTCTCAGAAATCAACCTATCTCAGCCAAATGCTGTCAACAAAGCCGTAAAGCTACATATCCTAAGGCATTAAGGCTAACGGCAGCAAGTATTTTGTTTTGAGCCTGCAAACATTTATCTTTGCAGGCAGTTTTTAAAGGAAAAGAAATATGATCAAAGCAGAACAGATTTACCAGGCAACCGATGACGGACTGGACATAATCATCGCATTATACCCGGACGCCAAAGAATGCGTGCAGAAATACTGCACAGGAACGCTCAAGAAGCACTTTGCCATCCGAAAGGAGAATACCCCATCGTGTTCCCTGAAGAAGTACAAGGAATGCTGGAGAGTAACAGACTTTGGAGGCGAAGGAAATGCAGAATCTCCTATCGATCTCTATATGAAGGAGAAGAATATCGACCGTTTCCCTGATGCCATCCTTCGCCTGGCATCCGAGTATAACGTTACCGATGAGCTCAAGAAGGATGTAAACAAGCCTACTTTTGCAGAACGTGATGCCACCATCGATGAGAAAGATGGTACCCGCATCTTTGAACTCAATGATAAATTCACGGAAGATGAACTGAAGGTTCTTGGTCCAAACGTGAAGCAGGAACATGTGGATGCCCTCAACTGGCATTCAGCCAAATGGATTGGATATGTCAAAGACCGCAAGGTCAAGATCAAATACAGCAATGAGCACTACCCTATCTTCATGCGTGAGTGTCTGGTTTCTCCAGCTGAAGGAGAGAAACCGGAAGTAAAATTCTACAAGATATACGAACCGCTCAACTTCAGCAAACAGTGGAGATTCTCATATACTCCTGATGGTGTCAAGCCTAAGAAGTACATCAATGGTCTGGCTGAGCTCAAGAAAGCATACCATGAGTTCAACGCCAAGGAGATGGCTGAATTCAACAAGACCAACGTCGATGAATCGAAGGTCTATAAAGAACAGAAACTTCCTGAAGCATTCATCTGCAGCGGCGAACGAGATAGTCTCTGCTGCAAGTCTCTCGGTTATCACCCTCTATGGTTCAACTCTGAGACCTATAAGCTCAGCGAGGAGGAATACAGAGAAATCATGAAGTATGTGGAAGTACTCTATAATATACCGGACATCGACGAGACCGGCATCTCCAAGGGAACGGAACTTGCCCTGCGCTACATTGACATACATACCATCTGGCTTCCTCAGTGGCTTCGCACCTATCACGACAACCGAGGAAAAGGCCGCAAAGATCTCCGCGACTGGATGGAACTCCGCAACACCCGCAAGGACTTCCGCAACCTGATGACGCTGGCAATGCCTGCCCGTTTCTGGGTGAGCAAGCTAAACAAGAAATCCAACACCTGGGACCACTATATCGATACAGCGTGCCTCTACAATTTTCTTCGCCTTAACGGTTTCTACACGCTCCACGACGAGAACTCCACCATCACGAAGTATGTAAGAATCACCGGTAACATCGTGAAGCTCATCACCACAAGAGATATCCGTGAGTTCTGCCGACAATGGGTCATCGACAGAGCAGAAAAGCGAGATATTCTCAACCTGGTATTGAATACCCCGAAGCTCTCCAGCGCTGCGCTCGATTCACTCCAGGAAATAACGCTTGACTTCACCAATTACACCAATCACTCCCAGCTGTTCTTCTTCCCTCGTGTCAGCATAGAGGTAACCAAGGATGGCCTGATTGAGTATCAGCGTGAAGGAAGCTCGCTCAAGAACTACGTATGGCAGGAGAACGTCATCGATCACAACTTCAAGAAGCTCGATGATATGTTCACCATCACGCGCACCATCGATGAGGATGGCAGACCGAAGTTTGATATCGAGGTCAAGAACGTGAGTTCTCACTTCTTTGGCTATCTGATCAACGCCTCACGCACCTACTGGCGCAAGGAACTGGAATACAACTTCGAGGAGAGAAGCGTTGATGAGAAAGAAGCATATCATAAGGCTCACCTATTCGATATCGCAGGTGAAGGCCTGACCGATGTCGAGATTGCCGAACAGAAACAGAACCTCATCAACAAGATATTCACATTCGGATATATGCTTCATCATTACAAGTCTCCCTCACGAGCATGGGCGCCTATGGCCATGGACAACAAAATCGGTGAAGACAACGAATGCAACGGCCGTTCGGGTAAGAGTTTCTTCTTCAAGACACTCTCTTTGCTGATGAAGACCGTTAAGCTGTCCGGTAGAAACCCGAAGCTGATGGACAACCCTCATGTCTTCGACCAGGTAACCCAGCACACCCAGATGCTGCTGCTCGATGACTGTGACCGGTATCTCAACACAGGACTCTTCTATGATAATATTACTTCAGATATGACTGTAAACCCAAAGAACAACCAGAGCTTCACTATACCTTTCGAGGATAGCCCGAAAATTGCCTTCACTACTAATTATGTGCCGGCAGATTTCGATCCGTCTTCAGAGGCGAGATTGCTGTATATGGTGTTCTCAGACTATTATCATCAGCGCACGGAGGATAATGACTACCAGGAGACCAGAAGCATCAGAGATGACTTCGACAAGGATCTGTTTTCCAAGACCTATTCTGAGGCCGAATGGAACGCAGACATCAACTTCTTCCTGCAATGCTGCCGCTTCTACATATCTCTTGTGGGAGAACCCGTAAAGATCCTGCCACCTATGGAGAATATCGTAAAGCGCAAGTTCAAGGCTGATATGGGTGTCAATTTCGAGGATTGGGCCAGCTCTTACTTCTCTGAGGAGAGTGGAAGACTCGACGAGTTTGTCGTAAGAGAAAAGGCATTTACAGACTTCAAACAGTTCTCTGGCCTTAACAAGGCAACGACACAGAGCTTTACCAAGAAGCTGAAGGCATTTGTGGAGCTATGCCCATACATTGAAGCCCTGAACCCGGATGACCTCTGTAACAGCCAGCATCGCATTATCAGAAGAGATCCAGCGCATCCTGATGGAAGCCCGGTTGAGATGATTTATCTCAGAAGCAAGAAGAGTGATTCTCCAAAAGAAGAAACTCAAGCAAAAAAGGGTGATTATCAATCGACAATCGACTGGAGTAAGATAGATACTAATAGTAACGAAGCTTTCTAACCCCTACATATATAATAGGGTATATAGCCCCAAGTTATAGTGCAAAGGTACAAAAAATATCTGAATTATGCAAATATTTTCGGCAAAATTTTCAAGCGATATTCGCTGATTTTTATATTTCTTTTCTCATGTTACGAGGGAGTGATGAGCATCTGTTCATCGCTCCCTTTTTCGTCTTCACCAGGTATGGCCAGTCCTGCTCGACAGGCCCATTTTAGCCCTTTTCCCCCGCCTACCGCTGTTTTCCCCACTCCCCTTTCTTATTTATTATACAAATCTTTTGTAACTCTGTAACAGAATGTTGGTGAAAGGATATAAATAACTAAAAAAGAGCGAGTTAACCAAAACCCGAGCCGTTACAAAGTTGCGTTACATCTCAGTTACAAAGTTTTTGAAGTTTGTAACGAACTGTTTTTGTAACAGCGCCCCACCTTCTCATATAGGTTATGTTACAACTTTGTTTTGGCTCACTTTTTTGTATCGAAAAAATGTATCAAAAGAATAGCACTGATTATCAGTAAGTTACAAAGCCGTAGTTACACGATACAAAAATACAAACTTTTCGGACGAAATTACATCACATCAAATTTACTAAGAAATATTAGCTTTTTACCAATAATTATTAGTTATCTCAATTTTTATTTGTATCTTTGCCGAAAAATGGCATATGAATAGAGTAGTTTACATCAAGGTGCCTGCTCATATCAGGCAATGGGCATACCATAGTTATGGAAATCCAATTATTTTCCCTATCATCGGCAACGAGGTTGCCGTCATACGTCGGTTCACAAGTAAACCGCCTCAGGCTAAACTGTCGCCTGTAGAACAGGAGAGCCAGGAAGAGATGGAGAAGGCGGATGCCGCCTCACTGCACCAGAGCGTGACGAATACCTTCAAAGATGAGGAGTACGAACAGAGCCGATGGCTCATTCACCCTAATGAGTATATCGCCATCTCGCTACCGGAATCCAAGGCGAAGCCAATACGTGAGTACAACTACCTGGGCCCACGTGCCAGAAGAGCCGTGAAGGAGATGATCACCGACCTTTTCAAGATGGATCTCTGGGCATCCCTGAAGGACATCGCTGACCGCTCATGCAAGCTTTCATCACTCATTTCAGCCTGGTGCGAGCAGCATGGCATTGGCATTGATTATGAGGATACAGTGCGCCAATGCTTCTACAGAATGCGCGATCAGCACGCAAAAAAGGGCGTAAATTTAAACTCTACAACAAGATTTAATAAAGATTAATACATTTTTTTCCGTTTCGGCGAACAACTCCGAACAGAATAGAAATATTCGAAATAACCAAACAACTTAGAAATATGGCATACATCAAAAACATCATCAAGATTGAGATGACAGAGGCAGAAAACCTCAAAAGTGTCGTCTTCCCTATGGATCAGAGATGCATTGTACCGTCGGCTGCTAACTTCCGGTCAATTCAATGCAAAGTTCCGTCAAGTTGTGAGATTTCCGACAAAGTAGAGTCAAAAGTCCGCATTTTCACCTCCAAGCTCACCTTCAAGTCGTGCGAGCAGATAAATCCGAACTACCGACCTCTAGCCTTCAGAATCACCACGGCAGATGGCATCCGCTACCTTATGGGCTGCGACCGCCGACCATATCCGGTACTCACCCGTACCGAAAACCTGCCAAGTTCACATACGGAATCTTCCCTGATTACCTATACAGCGACTTGGACAGACGTCATCAGACCGCTCCAAATCATAGAATAAGTTTTTTTATTTCTTCTCCTTATTATATAACTTTGCGGCAATCAAATTCGCTAAGTTGTATGAAATATCAAATATCTATCACCGGTTATATAGGGTCGTGGACCAAGTTTATGGTCCGCGATATCCTTAATAACAACAAAGGCAAGCACGTCGATGTAGCCATTGATTCGCCGGGCGGTGCGGTTTCCGCAGGTCTCGCCATCTGTCAGATGTTCAAGGACCATGGCGATGTGACGGTTGACTTTCAGGCGGGCTTCTCTGCATCTGCCGCCACCATCTGTGCGATGGGCGCCAAGAAGATCCGAATGAACAAATACAGTTTGCTCCTGGTTCATAAGTGTTCCACGGAGCAGTTTGTATGGAGCGCCCTCAATGAGGAAGAAATCGGTTCCCTCATCGAGCAGCTGCAGAAGCAGCAGGAAGACCAGCAGAAGATAGACAATATCATTGCCAATGTTTACTGCGATCGCTCGGGAAAGAAGCACGAGGATATCATCAAGGTGATGTCTGAAGCCAAATGGCATACCGTGGATGAGTGCATCGATCTCGGTTTAGTCGATGAGTCGATGGATGGCAAGCCGGCTGAAATCACGGAGTCAACACAGAACTTCATCAAGTACAACAATCTTCCAGCACTGCCAGAGGTCGTCAATTCCTGGTATGAGAAGAAGCCGGGCTTCCTGGAACGAATCTTCGGAAAGGAAAACTCACACAAAAATGTTTTAGATATGATTAAGAAATGGACTCACATCAACAATGTTCTCAACGTAGAGGGCATTGAGGCAGAGGAATCAGCCAAGGACTGCACCATCTCCCAGGAGCAGATGCAGAAACTGGAGGATAAGATTGCTGCCGACTCCAGCTCGATCAAGACCAAGAACGAGGAACTCGATAAGGTCAAGAACGAGAAGAAGGAACTGGAGGATAAGGTCAAAGACCTTGAAGAGAAAGTAAAGGATCTGGAGAAAGAACCGGGTGGCGAAACCCACACTGCCGTGGATGATACCAAGGCGGAGGACTTCTGCTCAGATCAAGTATCGGACGCTTTAATTGATTTTGCATAATATGTCAGAGACTAATAAATTTGTTGCACCTGTTGACGTACACGAACAGCTGCAGAAGACGGCAAAGATCTACCGTAACAAGTTAATTACCATGCCTACCAGAGGTCTGAAGAAGTCACTCAGCTACATGACTCTTCGCCCAGGCATCCGTGTATCAGAGACCGTAGGCGAGCTTACAGGTGGTGCTGAGCTCGGTCCATACGATGAGAACCGCGTGGCTGACGGCAATATCAAGATTACACCTCGCACCCTGGAGGTGTTCTTTGGTAATGTCGATATCAAGTTCTCGCCAAATTCTGTTTATTCCACCATCTGGGGAGCCAACGTCACTAATGGCGATGCCCTGAAGAATGTACCTATCACACTGCAGGTTCTTGAGCTTCTTGCCCTGAAGCTCGGTAAGAACCTCGACAAGGTTCTGTTCAAGGCAGTACGCAACCCTACAGGAACAGGTTCTGCTGACCTCTTCAACGGTTTTGATACCATTGCCAAGACCGAACTCGCAGCCGGTAAGCTTTCTCACGACCTCGGAAACCTCATCAAGGTTGCAGATATCCTGGGCGACAACAAGACCATCAACGACGACAACGCCGTAGATTTTGCACAGGGCATCTGTGAATTCGCCGATGAAGAGCTGATGGCAGAGGATAAGGTTTACCTTTACGTTCCTCAGTCATTCGTCAACCTCTACAACCGTGCCTTCCTCAAGAAGTTTGGTGCTGCTCCTTACAACAAGGATTACAACCACCTCACCGTAGAAGGCTTCGGCAACGTAGAGTTCGCTGTCCTTTCCAACAAGAAGGACGCTCCTTTCTTCGAGCTTACCACCAAGAACAATATGCTTGTAGGTGTCAACGAGCTTAACAACAACGATGCCGAGAAGGTTAGCGTGGAGAAGTACAATCCATGGAAACTCGACTTTATCGCTACCAAGTTCTTCGGAACCCAGTTTGAGAGCATCAACAAGGAGCGTGCCCTGTTCATCACCGATGATGGTACCAAGCCACTCATCCAGAAGGCAGCCACATCATCTGCCAGCCAGACTGGCGGCAAACAGAGTGGCAAGGACGATACCGCTGACGGAAACGTCTAATGTTTCACCTTATATAATATAGGAGATTAAAATATGGCATGTACTAACAAAGATTTATATAAATCAGTGCGCAAATGTCCGGGTACGATTATTCGTCCCGGCATTAAGCCGAAGTTCCTGGCCATCCCGCTTTCGCAGATTCTTGCATGGCCAAAGCTTCCAGATCCTGGCGATACCACCAAGGGACTGGAGGAACTCGCCACCTATAAGGGTGACTTCACTCTTGCCGCTGATGCCAAGTGGCACGCAGTTGATCTCGTAGCACTCAAGTCTTCCATCACCACGGAGACTCAGGGCGAAGCTCCATCAGCTACCTTCCTCAACAAGGCAGAGTATATCATCGGCGGCACAGATGCCGATATTACCGGTTTCGGCCGTATGGCGATCAATGACGAACTGGTCTATGCCCAGCAGGATCCTAATGACCGCTTCCGCATTCTCGGTAACGAGATGTTCCCGGTGAAGACCACATTTGCCCAGAACAGCGGCGCCGGAGCTACCGACTCAAAAACCTCAACTCTCAGCGTAGAGGCCACCGATTTCTGCCCTGCTCCATACTATGATGGCAAGCTTGAGACAGATGAAGGTGATATCAAGGGCAGCGATGGCTCTGCTTGGGAAGCAACCGGTCACGCGTAAGATTTGCCCAAATTTACATAACTACACATACTGATTTGCTTAGGTGGCTCTCGCTTCGTGCCTGAGCCGCCTTTGTTTGTTTTCACCTTATTATATAATTGAATATGGATCATCAATTTACCAGACAGATGCAGGAGTGGCTCAACTCCAAGCACGAATCGGATGCTGAAATCATCAAGGGAGCAGATATGCTCTTCCGTCTCAACCGAAACCGGTTCTATCATGTCCGAGCAACCCGACAGCCCCAGGCATACCGCACCAACATAGAGTATGAACTGAATAAGTTCCTCAAGATCCGTCTCGACAATATGACCATCGAGGAGGTCAGGAAGATGAACGATATCGTGATTCCTGAAGCCAAGGCTATCATTGCCGAAGGAGAAGCGGAGAAAATCGGAGGAAATGAGAGAATATCAGAGAATAACGGAGAAAATCAGGGAAAATCGGAGAAAAACGGCGATTCCATCGAGGAAAATGCCTCTAACGATGATGCAGAACTCCCGTCCTCGGATAGCGACGGAGTGGCTGTTGTCCGTAAGGGCAAGCGCAAGGATCACGATTTCCTGCCCAAGGAAGTAGCCGACCTCTGGGATATCAATGCCAAGCGATACAAGGAAATCAAATCTACCTTCGAGACGCTCAAGGCGATGGAAGACAAGGAACCGTGCGACCGATACGAGTATCTGAAGATTCTTTCGGATCTCGACAAGAAGTATCGTGCCGATATGCTCACCTACGACTCATACCAGGTGACACGTGCCGACCGTGACCGGGTAGCTAAAGCCAGACTCGCCGAAAATGCCAGCCAGGGTTAAAGTTGCCGATATACTCAAGCCCATCGATGAGGTGAAGACACAGGCATACTTCGGACGGCATCTGCACACACTCGGACTCATCAAGTGGATCCTTTCACAGATTGGTCCTGCTGATGTGTGGGTGTCTTCCTACTCCACCTCCGAGGAGTTCCTCAGAGGTTTCCGCCTGATGCGGGATTCGGGCAGCATCTCGTCGGCAAAGATGCTGCTGGATGTGAAGGCGAGCAAGAAGACCGTACACCTGTGGCGGCTTATGTCGGCATGCTTCGATGATGTCTATCTGGGCGAGAACCATTCCAAGGTGACGCTTTTCCGGAATGATCAGCATGTTGTTTCGGTCGTCACGTCCCAAAACCAGACATACGGCAGCCGTGACGAGAGTACCATCATCACCACGGAACCACAGGTCTTTGCCGACCTGTTCAATGGATATACCAGTCATTGTGACAATCAAAGCTTAAGAATCAATGGAAATTACTCAGGAGTTACTCAACAAAGTGCAAGAGCTGGCAGAGAACCTGACTCCGATCTCGGAGATGTCCGTCCTTTTGGATATTAAGGAGGATGTTCTGCGTGAAGAGATTCTCGACCCTGCATCAGAGCTCCGGCGCGTCTATTATCTGGGCATGGCAAAAGTCAGGCAGCAGATTCGCAGGAATGAGCTGGAGCTGGCTGCAGCCGGCTCACCTCAAGCCGTACAGCGCACACATGAATATCTGAATAAAATGATAGAGGAGATCAAGATATGAGAGAACCAGCCAACATCGATGCCATCATCGACCTGATGGACCGCACACCCGAAGAGATGGATGCACAGAATGTTCCCGCACCCGTGCGTGACCGCATTCTGCGCATCCGGGCTCTTTATGCCTGGTGGCTCATCAATCCACGCAAGACAGACCAGGAACTTGTCTTCAAGGATATGCAGGACTACAAGGTGCAGCGCATGATGGCTTACAATGACCTGCACCTCATCAAGCTCATACTGGGCAACCTGCAGAAGGTATCCAAGGACTTTGCCCGGTACCGCTTCGACCAGATGATTCAGCGCACCTATGAGAAGGCAGACAATATGGGCGATGCCAGAGCCATGGCTGCAGCAGCTGCCGCATACGGCAAATACCACCTGCTCGACAAGGAAGACCCTGTGGATAACGGCTACGACATGATCCAGCCTCAGGTATTCATACCTACTACCGACCCTCGCCATCTCGGACTGAAGCGCATACCGAACGTGATGGGTACCATCAAGAAGCTCATCAGGAAATACACCGACAACTCCATGGATCTCATCAGGATCGAGAGCGAGGATTATGACGAGCAGCTCCTGGAATATACACCAACAGAAGAAGTCAAGGAAGAGGAGAAATCATTATGATAGAGCAATATTTCAATCCGGCACAGCAGGAAGTAAACCTCATCAATGCCCGCGACTCTGTGGTCGTGGGCGGTCGTGGTATCGGAAAGAGTATCCTGCATGCCACCTTCAACCTGCGCAACATGCAGCGTATGCCCGGCAGCGACGGCGGTTTCGTCTCTGCCAATACCAAGCGATGCCTTACCAATACGCTTCCTTCCATGCTCCAGCACTGGGAGCAATGGGGATTCCACCGGGGCAAGCATTATCTCATCGGCATCAAGCCACCCAAGAAGCTGGGATGGCCGGAACCGGTAATCCCGCCTTCCAACTGGGAGAACACCATCTCTTTCTATAACGGGTCCATCGGTACCATCATCTCGCAGGACCGAAAGGGAACCTCCAACTCCCTCTCGCTCGATTACCTGGATATCGACGAGGCGAAGTTCATCAACTTCGAGCAGCTGAAGGATGAAACCTTCCCTGCCAACCGTGGTAACGTGAATCTTTTCGGGCGCCACTACTACCATCACGGCATGCTCATCACCTCGGATATGCCCGTAACCAAGAAGGGTTCCTGGTTCCTCAACTACAAGAAGGACTGCGACCAGCAGCTCATCGATGTCATCTCATCGCTCGTAGTGGAGGAATATGATATCCGCAACCGCATCAAGACCTCAGGGCACATCAGCCTCTATGCCAAGCGCAGACTCAAGGAGATAGGGCTGCACCTGGCACAGCTGCGCTCCAAGGCTCTCTTCTATAAAGAGTACTCTTCAGTATATAACATCGAGGTGCTGGGTATGGATTTCATCAAGCAGATGAAGCGAGATTTGCCTGCCCTCACCTTCCAGACCTCCATCATGTGCAAGCGCCCTTCCATCTCGCTCGATGGCTTCTATTCCAATCTCCGGGATGTGAACCTATATACGGCGCCCAACCTCGCCTATTTAGACGGGCTGGAGTATGATATCGACAAGCTTCAGCATGTGGATTCACGCATGGATGATGACGTGGATCCCGACCGCCCGCTGTGCATCGCCTTCGATGCCAACGCCCTGATCAACTGGATAGCCGTAGGACAGGACAACCTGCGGGGTGAAGCCCGCTGCCTGAAGAGTATCTTCGTGAAGTATGAGGAGAAGCTGCCTGCCCTGCTCGATAAGTTCATGAAGTATTACGAGTATCACCGCTGCAAGGAGGTAAACTTCTACTACGACTCCACCTTCGTGGGCAATAACTACGCCCTGATGAATGATGACTTCCATACCTTCATCACCAACTACCTCACAGATCATGGCTGGTATGTGAACGATGTGTATCTGGGCAACCCGATGGGACATCTCGAAAAGATGCTGCTCCTCAACCGTATGTTTGTGGGAAGAGCTGAGCACAGGATAATGATCAATAGCGAGAACAATGAAGACCTGCTCATCTCTATCCGTCTTGCCGGAGTATATAATGGCAAGAAGGATAAACGTGGAGAGAAGCTGGCAGAGACTGAAGAGGATAAGCTGGAGGCCCGCACCGACGGTTCTGATGCCTTCGATACGCTGATGATTGGTATAGAGAAGTTCCCGCAGTCTGATGGGTACATCGCTACTGGTTCTATGCTATAACAAATAAGCTCTCATAAAAATTGTTCTAATGTAAATCTGGTGGTGGCATTCTTGCCCGACCGCCGTTGAGGGGAGTGCGCTGTGAAGCGTGCTCCCTTTTCTTTTCCTTTTACCTTCTTACAAATTCTTTAACGGGCGTTTACATATTCCGCCCATTTCAAGGAGGCAGGAAGCGCCCTCGGGCGTAGGGCAGTGGGGGGTCCTTTCGGCGACAAAGGGGAATTATTTTCCCTTTGAATCCCTAAAACCCCGATAAAATCGAGGTTTTCCAACCTTTGGGTGTGGAAAACCTGTCGTAAAACGACACATTCGGCATCTTCAACTTCGAGGTCGAAGCCTGCCAAATGTTGCGATTTCATCGGTCTAAGGTATGTTTTCCGCTCCAAAGACCGCAAAACATTGTTTTTTCATAGCGCAAATTCCTCATCTCACTGTATTGTATATTTTAGTTAAAATTTGCGCATTTTCAGTTATCAGAAATTAGCGTGTTCTAATCTTTATAACAAACTTTATAGCAAAGTTTATAGTTAAAATTGCAATAAATATTTGGCAGTATCAGAAAAAAGATGTATTTTTGCAGCGACAGAAAATAAACATCAATAATAAAACAACAACGCAAGTAATGAGAGCATTAAGAATTACAAGACGTAGAGCTGTTAGCTCTACGAGCATCGCTCGCCACCCTTTAGCAGAAGGCTTGCGTAGTTTAGGAAGCCTCGGTGGCGACAACAGCCTGTTCAACGATTACTTGAAAGGCAACAATGTGTCTGACTTGAGGAAAGACTGGGAAGCAGTAGGTTCTGATATGAGGAAAGTTTTAAACGCTAATAGACGACAACTTTATGCAGCAAGATAAAGAAGACAACAAAGAAATCGCAGAGATTGAGGATGCCATACCGGCAAACGTTAATGACATCCTGCAGGAACTGCCAGAAGACAAGCGAAATGCCATCCTGGCAACGATGATGTCTATTGAAGAAGAGCGAACCTTTAGCGGTCCTCTTCCTCCACCGGAGCATTTTGAAGCTTACGAAAAGACATTGCCAGGAGCAACCGACCGCATCATGACGATGACCGAGAAGCAGGTAGATCATCGCATCGATATGGAGAAGAGAATCGTGAATAGAAAATTCAATCAGGCTACATTAGGACAAATCCTGGGTACCATTCTCATCATCTTCTTTGGATACATTGCTTATATTTTAGCAATGAATGGTCATGACAATGCTGCAATAGCTATCGGTGTGACAACGGTAATCAGCCTGGCGGTAGTTTTTGTACTCAACAAAATACCACCAATATTCCCAAAGAAAGATACAACAGACGATAAAGAATAAACATAGCCCTCGGTGCTTTCCGCACCGGGGGTATTTTTTTGTATCCAAATGTTAAAATCGAACTAAGCATAACATTTTTATTATGCAATATTTGCGTATATCAAAATTATTATGTACCTTTGCAATCGAGTTAAGGAACATGTTTAATCAATTAAATTTTTAAGCTATGCAAGAAGATTTAGAAAATGAAATCGAGAGAAAGAAAAAAGATATCGAAGACTTTCTCCGAATCGTGAAATTCACTGGTCTTTCACAGAAGGAAATTGAAAAGAGACTTGATTATCTCTTGGATGACCTTTCAAGACTGATGAAGAAAAGAAAGTAAAATGTTTAACTTCCCCTCCTTCGGGAGGGGATTACAAAATATATATTGATATGGAAGATATTAGAACCCTATTGGATGAATACAAGTCTCTTGCAGGTAATACCGATGCAATGAGCGAGGAGCGAAAAAATGAAATTATCGCTAAGCTGGAAACTATGGATAAGGATGCTGTGGCTGAAGTGGCAAAACCATTCCTGGAGGAAAATGTAACTCGCCTGGAGGGCGAAGTGAAAGCTCTCCGCAGCCAGATAGATGCAGAGGATTACAAACTGCTTCCTATCTCTTACATCGCTAAGACCTATTTCAACAAGAGTGCATCATGGCTTTTGCAGCGTCTCAACGGATATCAGGTACGTGGAAAGGTCTATACGCTCAACCAGGAGCAGAAAGGCATCTTTAACCAGGCGGTCAAGGAAATAAGCAATCGCATCAGCGCATTGCAGTTAGCATAGCTAACATGTTCAATAACTCAACTCAGTCCCCGGCACGGAATCGTGCCGGGGACTTCTTCTAAACGAAAAGAATATGGATGAGAATAAAATTATAGACTACATACTGGGACTGTTCACCAAGAACGAAATGAACAAGGATGATATTCATTGGACTATCAACGAAAAGTTTGATTACGACAATGAACCATTGCTGATATTGAACAGACTGATAAGAGAAGGACTCATCCTCGAAATGGGAGAAGCATACTACAGCCTTACCAGTGAAGGGCGAAAAGCCAAAAAGGGATACGCGAAATATGTAAGGAACCGAAAATTCTGGCAATACATCGACAAGGCCAACAAGGTTTCTACCCTTGTAAAGTTCCTCTATGGCGCAGGAGGCTTCATTGCAGGATGGCTGGCCAAGGCCTTAGCAAATGTTCTTGGCATGTAGCAGGACTACCAGCAGGAACAGGCATACCATGATAAGAACCAGGATACCCAGTATGCTTTTTACAGCATACCCCAAACCGCCATTTTTATGATAGTCGTGCCAGATGGGGCTGAATGAATCCAGCAGGGAGCGCTGCTGCTTCTCGAGCATCTCTACTCGCTTCAAGAGATCTTTTTCTTCCATACCTTATATATTATTCTATTAAAAATGAAAAACGATGCAAATATAAGGAATTTTATTGAGATATCGAGGAATTTGTACGGAAAATCGAGGAAAATGCGGGGAAAATCGAGGAATTTCCGAGGAATCCATTCCTCGACCTCTAGCAGGATGACCCATTTTCGCGGTCGTTTCCGGTCGTTTTCACGGTCATTTTCGGTCATTCCTGGATATGATTCCGAATGGTTCCGGTTTCTTTCCGTTTTCTTTCCGTTTTTATTCCGTTTTTATTCCTTTTCATTCCCCTCCCTCCCCAAATCACCCCGATTTTATGCTCTACAGCATCTTTTAGTGTTAATTTTTCGCATCGTGCGAAAATTTCCCCGTTTTTTTTTTGGCGGTTCCGGATTTTCTTCTTACCTTTGCCAACGATTAACAGATGATAGTAAACTATCCGGCAGGGCGACCGTTTCGCCTATGGCTTCTCAGCCGCAGGCTTTTTTTATGCCCAAGAGTATCATTTTCCCGGCATCGGGAAAAAGGTGTACCAATATGGCGGCTGCATGAACCGTAGATTTTTGATTAGTCCTCTCGGATAAGTCATCATCTGTTAATCAACGGGGAATGCAGCCGCCACCCTTTTCTCACGAAATCAAGTTGGCTGCTAATGCTTAACAGATGAAGCAATATGCAGAATTCTATTTTATTAAATGATGCGCAGGTGAGACCTGTAGGCATCAACGTGAACGAGGGCATTCATACCCTCAAGTGTGCAATCAGCCGCGAAGCCAAGCGCCTCTGGGCTATCAAGAGCGAGGCCTTCAGCTTCCTCTGCGAGGAGAAGGTAACCTATGGCGATGTGGCGAAGACCATGGCAGGCCTTCTGGGCTTCATAGCTGTAGCTGTATTAGGCGGATTTATTTTCGGAGTGGAGGTGATGTAGTTATGGAGGAGATGAATAAAAAGACTCAGGACGTAGCGGTTAGTGCATCACCATGGCAAGATATTGCCCAGGTTGAGGGCAATAAAGTGCCATCACCGGATAAAATTGAGAGCGTCGGCACGCAGGTTGAGCCGCTTACTACAGAGAAGTTCCATGAGCTCATTGAAGCAAATACGGCTAAGCTGAATAAGCTTCGCCTGGACTACGCCAATAGAATGTCAGACCTGCATGATAAATATAATGATGAGCTGGACGATATTCTCGCTGTGGAGCACCACGCTACTGATGAGCTCCGTAATGCAAGAAAGGTGTATGAGGATGCCAAGGTGATATACGAGCTAAAGCTTCGTGAACTGATAAAGCAACGCACCGAGGCAGGACGCAGACACAACGTAGGCAAGGCTGAAGCCAAGAGCTTCTGGACTACAGAGAACGAGAAAATCCAGACCGAGCGCAACCGCATCTTCAAGCGTTTTAGAGATTCGGGGGGGGTACTTCCGGAAGAAGCCAAAGGACTCCTTCACCCAGGTTGGACAAGAGACAAAAAAGGAGGAATGAGCGATGAAGAAAAGTAGAAACCGCAGAAGACGCACAGCAAAGCTGACAGCCAAGGATATCATCAGGTGCGAGTTCTTCGCTATTGAAGGCAGGCAGATGAACGCCCATAAAGTGGAACTCAAATATCTGAGAGACAACAAAGTTGTCGCATCAGTTGTTTTCATCGATGATGAGCCACACAAGCAGACTATTATCCGATGGTATGATCATCGCTATTATACTCTTAGGTATGGAGCTAAAGAGGTTGAGCCATACAAGATGACTCTAGCCATGTGGAAAACCATAAACAACGATTAGGCATGAACGAAAATAATTCAACCAACCTGCACATGACAGCAGACGTCTGGAATGCGCTAGTAGATATGATGAACGTTGGCCAGCTGGACAACTTCATCGAGACTCTTGAGTTTGCTCAAGACAAGTTTATCTCAAACGAGGTAATAACCAATGCCGTGGATGATTTCGGCGGTGCCGGACAGGTTCTCCTGATGCTCAATGCATTCAAGCGTATGGAGAACCTCTTCAAGACCATCAACCAGGCTCTGAAGGAGAAAGGAGGTGTGGCATAATGAAAGAACGCAAACGTATCGTGGGATTCTCGCCAAACGGCAATTCCCCGGAGTCATCCGTAGAGGAGAAGGAGACCAAGCCGGACTATACCCGCATGGCTCTGGACCAGTATCTGGCAGACTACAAGCCGTACAATCCGGAAGATGATGATGTCCATTGTGACTACAAAACCTCGAAGGAGATACAGAACGACCTCAGGGATATGGTTATCGCTCCCGTCTCCACCATCACCGAATATATGGTGGAGCGAGGTTACAAGATGGTTAAGATAGAAGGCGGAACGCTCGCCTGGCATCTGCAGTACGACCATCCCTTCTAGATAAAATCAAGCTTTTGCTTTTCATTTTAAATAAACACTGGTAAGGCTAAGCGTAGCCTATGCTTCATAAGATAAGCAGTACCCGGTCACCGTGAGGTGGCTGGGTATTTTTATATTCACCCTCCCTATCCTATCTTTGCACAAGTTTAATGAAACAAAGATATGATTACAGTTATCCATCAACCCAGCTCGCCGGTATTTACCAGCGCCCTCGACACCTTCTCCTTCAAGATAGGCGGCGAGAATGCCACCGTCGCCATCTCGTGCGACGGTGAAGAACTGCTCAGCGAGACCTACTACCCTGTATCGGGCAACATCACCATCTACGACCTCGGTACTCTCATAGCTGATGCAGCCAGAAGAACCGTGGCTGCCACCTGCAAGATCAGCATCACGGAACATACGGGAGACAAGAATGTAGATACCTGGAGCAAGGAGTTCAGCGTATATTATGCCACCGTTGACGTGAACATGAGCTGCCAGGCATTCCTGGACACCTTCTTCCTCACCCTGCTCGACGGCACCAAGCTTACACAGCTGGGCCATCGGGAATACCTGCATGCAGCCGGCGAGGAGAGTACCACGCCGGAGGTGGTTGCCAGCTACTACAACAGGGAATCGGGCAGCATAAGCACCGCAACCATAGATGCATCAGCCACCCCTACCCATACCGTGAACGGCATCACCACCTTTGATGTTTCACCCGACAGATACTACGATGAAGCCAAGGGCAGCCTCTTCGCCTATACCGTGACCGTGGGCAGGCGAGTGCAGGAGTATCAGATAGACCATACCCGGGCAGTGGCCGACCCCGTGCTGCTCTTTACAAACTCGTTCGGATGCCAGGAGATATTCTACTGTCTGGGCAGAAAGAAGATAGCCCCTACCTTCGAGCGCAAGCAGGCGGTAATCTCCGGCAGGAAAATCAACTATGCCGTGAAGGAGACCCGCTCCTTCGAGGGCGACACCGGCATCATCCCTCCATCCATGGCACACTTTGCCGAAGACCTGCTCAGAAGCGATGAAATCTATCTTTTCAGGGATTATACCAAGGGTAAGGAAATCACCTTCACCGACTCGAAGAGCGAACGGACCAACGAGGAAGACGACATGGCAGAGTTCACCTTTACGTATCAGTATGCCCAGAGAGTGCAGAACGTAATCTTCAGGGATGTAGAGAACACGGGAGGCAGAATCTTTGATGACTCATTCGATGATACGTTCAACTAGAAGTTTCACCCTTATAATTTTGTCGCAGATATGAAAGAAAAGACACCCAAAGCCATTCACATCAATGAACTGAGGCGTGCGCTGGATATTTCCCGCATCGACCGCACGCCCGTGGACCTGGACTGCTGGAAGGCAGCCGACGGCTCCATCATCCAGTACCGGGGCTGGCTGGTGAAGAGCAGTTCCTGGCAGCAGGGAACCCACAACCTCTACAATCCGGTGAATCACCAGATACGCAAGGTGAGGGATATCTTCATCTTCAGATACAATGACCATCCAATATACTTATAATAATTATGGCAAGCAACAACAACAGCAACAACATAGACATCACCTATGCCACCATGGGCGAGGTGATGGATTATCAGACATCATCGCCCACGAGCAGTTTCACGGAGTCGTCCACAGTCTTCGATGATGATGGTACCACGCCTCTCGTCAGCGTGGAAGTCGGGGGAAAGAAATATACCTATGTACCCTTCGGCTACGAGAACCAGCTGCCCTACGAGCTGATCAACAACATAGGCAGAAGCAGCGTGATGGCTCAGAACAAACTCTTCAACGTGCTCACCTGCTATGGAATGGGCTTCCAGTATAACGACATCGAGACCAAGCTGCCTACGAAGGACCGGGAAGTGAACCTCTTCAGGATGCACAACTCGATGAGCCGCTTCTTCCTGGAACAGATTACCGACATGAAGTATTTCTTCTTCTGCGTATCTGCCATCGTGCTCAACAAGAAGGGCGACAAGATTGTGGCGGTAAGACACAAGGAGGCGTGCTACTGCCGGTTTACCAAGAGCGTGAACGGACGCTCGGAATATGTGCTCTATGCCAACTGGAGAAATGCCACCGTGCCAGCCAACATAGAGGTGCTGCCGCTGCTCGACGAGCTGGATCCGCTGGGCGACCTGCAGAAGCGCATGGGGCTGGACGGGCAGAACGGCAAGGTGAAGGCAAGACAGTCGGGGCAACCGGGATGCAAGGACAGGGTCTTCGCCATCGTCACCCGCTTCCCTACCCCGGGCTGCCAGTACTATCCCGTGCCCTACTACTCCGCCATCTTCAGGGACAAATGGTATGACATCTCCCGTCTCATCGCCATCGGCAAGATGGCGAAGCTGAAGAACCACGCCACCATCCCCTACCTGGTAGAGATACACAACGACTACTGGCGCGGCATCTTCAAGGAGGAGCACATCACCAGTACGGAGGAACAGAAGAAGCGCAAGCTTGCCGAAAAGGAGAAGATACGCGACTTCATCTCGGGAATAGAGAACAGCGGCAAGCTCTGGATAGCGGGCTACTATACCACGCCCGACGGCAAGGAGGTGAAGATGGTGCGCATCACCCGCATCGATACCTCGAAGGATGGAGGCGACTACAGTGATGATATCGCCGAGAGCAACAACATGCAGTGCTATGCCGACAACATCCACCCTAACCTGGTGGGCGCCACTCCCGGCAAGAGCCAGAGCAACAATTCGGGTTCCGACAAGCGCGAGCTCTTCACGCTGAAGCAGAGCATAGAGAAGGCATTCCACGACCTGATGGAGACGGTTCACTGGGTGATCATCTACTTCAACCACTGGGAGGAGAAGGTTTATCCGGATGTGCCGCTCATCATGCTCACCACCCTTGATGAGAACAAGGATGCCAAGAAAGTGTCTAACAATCCAAATTCAAAGACAGATGATTAATATTACCGCAGAACAGTTTGAGCAGCTCCTTCCATTCGTGGGGGCTGCCACGGAAGACGTCTTCACGAAGGCTCAGCCATCGATGGAGAACGTTTACTTCGACCTCGTGGCCACCGTCATCGGTTCCGACTTCGAGGATGCCGCCTGTGCAGAAGACAGCGCCTTACTGGGCAATATCCGCTCATACGTCATCCTGAAGGCATTCATCCTGCGTCTCCGTTCCAACGATCTCATCATGACAGACAACGGTTTCGGTATCGTTTCCAACGAAAACATATCGCCAGCATCCCAAGCCAGGGTGGATGCCCTGCTCAGGGAGCTGACCTACAAGCAGGACCAGCAGCTGCATGGCGTGCTGAACCGCCTGCGCACGGTGGAAGGCTGGAGCGAGACGGTGCAGGCGTGCAACAACATCGCCTCTTTCTTCTGGTCGCCATTGACGCTGAGGGCTTACTCGAGTGTACGGGGTTTCGTCACCTTCGACGATCTGGCAGCCCACCGGAACGAAATAGGAATGGCAGAACTGGTGCTGCGCAAGCAATTCTCCGACTCGCTCATCGAGCAGCTGCTTGAGGAAGAGCGCAAGGCACAATATGAGCCATTCCATCGGCACGCCATCGTGAAAATGTGCCATTTCATCGGTGCTCACATTTCTACAGAAGAGACTCCTGCCGACCCTCGATACAAGGATCTTGCCTATGCTGCAGCAGCCAACTTCATAGAAGAGAACCTCGATAAATTTCCAAAATACAAGGATTCACCGGCCTACAAGGCCAATCACATGAAAGCGTATGAGAACAAAGCTGACGACCCGACCTTCTTCTTTGCAGGATGACGGAACACTGAACCTTCACGTTCCCCACTCCTGGAGTGAACTGACACAGGACCAGCTGCGCTATGTGCTCATCCTGCTCACCCAGGGATGGGAGGAGTGGCACGTAAGAACCTACCTTTTCGCCCGGTTTGCCGGCATCAGGGTGCTCAACGAGAAGAAGGACGGCTGGCTCTGCGAAACCAAGACGGAGAAGGGCGGAAAGGTGAGATTCTTCCTGGAGCTGTGGCAGGTGCAGAGCTTCTGCGAGGCATTCGACTTCGTGTTTGAAGATACCGGGGCTGAAAACAGGCTCGATTCCATCGGACTCTACAAGGCAGCAGACCTGGAGCTCTACGACTATCCGTTCGAGTATTACATCTGTGCGGACAACTACTTCCAGCAGTATCTGCAGTCGGACAAGACGAGCGATGAGCCGCTGAAGGAACTGGCACGATATCTCTATCTGGACAATGAAGGCAACCAGGCAGCACACATCAAGTGCTCTACTTATGAGCTGATGGGTGTGTTCCTCTGGTTTATGTGGATAAAGCACAACTTTTCCACAAAGTTTCCCCATCTCTTCAAACCTGCAGCTGAAGGAGGCGAAGGAGAAAATGACATGGAGGCATCGATGAATGCACAGATCCGGGCACTCACGGGCGGGGATATCACCAAGGAGGAGACTATCAGGAAAGCCAATGTGTGGCGGGCACTCACCGAACTGGATGCCAAGGCACGCGAGGCAGAGGAGTTAAACAAGAAACTGAATAAATCATGATCAAGACAGAAATCAATACCCCATCGGTACAGGTGGGCTTCGATGCATTCTCTTACTTCAGAGACCTGGCAAAGCGCAACAAGCTATGCTGCGAGCTGGCTTTCATTCCTACCATATGCTCTACACCACAGGCTTTCGAGGGAATGCTGGCCAATATGTCGAAGGGCAGGAACTTCATCGTCATAGATGACACCAACGACGGCAACGTGGCCATCAACGGCGACGGCAGTTTCCGCAAGGTTGTCACCTATACGGTGTGGATCCTGATGCGATACAAGTTCAACGACATGAACGACCGCCAGGAGAAGCTGAACACCTGCAGAAAAATCTTCCGGCAGTTTCTGAGCCGTATCATCATCGACAAGATGAAGTGGGAAAGCGACTTTACCTATCTGCTGAGCGACCAGGTGGACAACCGGGAGATAGGTGCATATTTCATCAACGGGCTCACTGGCGTGGAATTCCACATCGACGTGAGCGAGCCATTAGACCTGGTATATGACAATGAAGAATGGAACGAATAACATCAAGACTCCCGTATCTCAGGAAGACATCCATGCCTACGAGCGTGGATGGGCAGAGGAGATGGTGAAGATCTGGAAGGAGAAAATCATGCACTACCGCATCCGCCATACGGGTGCTCTCTTCAACAGCGTGCAGGCTACTTCGTTTGGCGGATCATCAAGAATCATAGCCCACAAGTTCCTGCTCTACGGTCTGTATCAGGAAGCGGGAACGGGCAACGGTTATTACCATGGCAATCCTGGAGATCTCCCGTTCCTGGATCCGAAATACCGTGCGCAGCATCATCTGGGCGAACCCAGACAGAGGCGTCCATGGTTCAACCGGAAGTATTATGCATCCATCATGAAGCTGAACGATATGGAGGGCTATTTCTATGGCGAGGAATACCAGGGCCTGATGGCAGACCTCTTCAAGCAGATGTTCGACAAGATATGATGTATTTTTATATTGGGAAATATCTTTGTATTTTTGCTCAAAAATAAAAACAATGGCAGAAAAATTCGATATCAACAACCTCAGAGAAGCTTTCGAAGCGATACGCGACGAGAGAATCAAGCATGCCAATACGGCTACACGTATCGGTAATGCTTTTCTGTCCTTGCTGGATTATGCTGCCAATGCAGACGAAGACAAGCTCTCTGCTATCCATGACGACACGGCACGTGGACTCATCACCTTCCTGAAAGGCATCAAGATTGGCAAGGACTTCTCCTTCGACCGTTCGGGAAATATCCACGCCCACTCACTGGCATTGGAGAATAATTTCAGGTTTGATGCTGATGGTAACATCATCGCCCATTCCATAGCATCGGAAAATGCGAATACTGACGAGGAAAAAGGGTTCATTATTGTCAGAAAGGATGAGACGGGTAAATATAAACTCTGTATAGATGAACTGTTGGCGTGGGGACTCGCTACAGTGAAGCAGCTTCACGTTAAAGGTGATTCCACCTTCGACGGCAACCTCTTCAGCAAACAGTTTATTTCTGATTTCTTGACGGGTAAGGGTTGGGGTATCTATAATAAACCTATCCTCAATGCGGCTGGAGTACAGGAGAATAAGTGGACGGGAGAGTTTGACAACGTGATTGTGCGTGGCTCGCTCCGTGTCTATGAGATGATTATCTCCCAGCTCTTGGGCGAGAACGACAACCGTATCTTCACCGGCATGATGGAGGTTGACCACTACGACCAGGAATCGGGCAAGGTGTATCTTGATACCCAGGATGGCAAGCTCTACAATCCTTTTCGTAAGGATGACATCATCATGGTACAGCAGTTCAATGGCATGCCAAATAGCAGTAACGACTATTACGTTACCAAGAACTACGAGCTGCTCGTTACGGATGCCGGATGCGGAAGCCTCGAAGATGGTGACAAGCGTTTGGACTGGGTGAAATTCGCCAACTTCACCTCTTCGATAGCGGGAGCAACTCCTGAAGCTCTCATCAGGAAGAAGGACACATTCGTTCGAGTGGATAACCTCAGCGACCCAGACCGCAAGGGTATCATGCAGATTATAACTGTAGGTACAGCTTCGCCTCACATGGATGTAGTCTATGGCTTGAAGACAGACCCAGAAGGAGCGTTGAAGGGCAGACTAGGTAACCTGGAAGGCATCGTGCATCCATGGTTCGGCAGACTGCAGGGATTCGGCGAGTATCTGAATAACCTCTATGCAGTAGGCGACCTGATTCTGCGCAGGACTGGCGAGAGCGTGGATACCAAGTTCCAGGTTCTTGAGAATATGTTTTCAAGTCGATTTGCCAAGACCAGCTATGAGCTGACCAATGGCAAAAACTATCTTGAGAATGGGCAATTCCTGGAGCAGGTGACAGATGCAGATAACACCATCATTAATGGCTGGGAGATTGATGCAGACGAGGAGACTATGTTGTGGGTAGATGCCAATGGTATGCCATTTTTGGTAAACTCTACGCTTACAACCAGCGGTAACAAGAAGGTTACGCTGGAGCAGAACGACGGCAGACAGATGCTTCGCATACAGAACTGCGGTCTCAGACAGAAGAATGCCATCATTAAACAGCCTGGTACTCACAAAGAATATGTGAGGGGCAGTGGTGAGAAGAATGATGCAGGATTGTCTCAGACGGAGGCATCAACGATAGATGTACAGGATAAACTCTACGTAAATGTACGCCTCTATGCCAAGACCGCCGGTCAGCTTACCTATGGCTTCGAGGGCTGCAAGGCTGTGGAAGACAAGTTGAACGAGCTGGCAGTCAAGACTGAAGACATCGCCTATTCGGGCGAATGGCAGACGGTAAGGATGGAAGGTAAATGGAACGGTACTGGCGATTTCATCATCAGATATTCTGGCGATTGCAACATCGCCCTAGTTACCATCACCGATGAGCCTCTCAGCGAGTTCAGCAAGACTGTGAGCACTCAGATTGTGCAGACCGCAGAGAATATCAAGCTGCTGGGTGAGAATATCAATAAGGTGAATGGCAAGACTACTAAGCTGGGATTTGAACTTGATGCAGAAAAGGGCGAAATCAGGCAGTATGTAGATAAGACGGATAAGAAGAATCGCGAAGATACCTCATCGCTGATTTTACAGACATCGAGCAGCATCACATCATCGGTTGACAAGAAGCTGAAAGATCAGTACGATACCGTTACAAGCGAGTATTCTTCATCCATCAGTCAGACTGCGGAGGGTATCAGGCTGTGGGTAGGTAGTCAAGACTACGCCAACAACACTACAGTATCATCTAGCATCGAGCAGCTATCTGGCAGAATTACCAGTACTGTGGAAATGGTGAATGCGAATACGTCCAGTATTACACAGATTCAGCAGGATATTGAATCCATCACTCTGACAGTGGGCAAGGCTGCTACACAAGAGCAGCTGCAGGCAAACGTAGATACGCTCAATAAGAGTATCAGCAGTAATCTTGCATCTGCTAAAAGTTATGCAGATGGTGTTGGCAGCGGTATAAGAAGTGATTACTCCTCTACCATTACGACCGTTAAGCAAAATAGCTATGGATGGAGTGTAGCTGCCGGAGGATTCGATGCGAAAGGTAAGCTGAAATCATCTGCCGGTGCAGTATTGACAACAGAATTTGCTGGGCTCTTCGCAACAGCATTCACCAACAAAGGTGGTGTCGTGAAAAGTGAAATCAGTTCATTCATCACGAAGGATGCTGCTGGGAAAATGATATCCAATGCCAAGATATCAGCTGATAACATAGTACTGAGCAGTGGCGGTTCCGCTGTAGAGAAGGCGATTGCCAATGCTAAGAATGCAGGAGATACTGCGCAGAGAACGGCAAGCAATGCCGCTCAAGCTGCTAGTAATGCACAGAGTACCGCAAATACAGCAGTGAATAAAGCGAAAGCTGCAAATGATGCGGCAGCTGCTGCAAAATCGTATGCCGCTACAGAAATCCAAGCAACGAATAAAAGTATTTCAGCATTAGCAGGTAAGGTTTCTTTTGATTCAAGTGGTAATATTACCAACATCAGCAAATCAGGACTTGTGACGGAATCAAACTATGCTTCAATCTTCTCCTATTACAGGAGTGTAACCGGGGCGGTGGTTCAGTCTGAGATAAAAACATTCGTTAATAGAGACGAAGTTGGGAATATTGTATCCAATGCAACAATCCAAGCCGACAAGATAAATCTTACCGGTCATTGCATGAACTTCTCGGGCGGTCAGATTACCATCACAACTCCGAACTTCAAGCTTGACTCAACTGGTAGCATTTGGTGTCAGAATGGAACATTCAGCGGTACGGTTACAGGAGTACATGGAAGCTTTAAAACACTTGATTGTGTTGACAGCAACGGAAATGTAGTTGGTAATATACAGTTTGGCTCGGATGGCAGAATGTGGTTCTCGGGAGACATGTATCATCAAGGTTATGATAGTGCAAAAAAACGTGGTTATCGCTTTTATGCGGCAGATATATGGTGCAGAGGTATGTTCGGACATCGGCAAAAGACAATGGCATGGGTTTTCGGCACACACATGAGAATATACACCAAGGATGCTGACAATACAGAGGATACTGGGGTCTATATTGCACTCGGAAGTGGTATGGTATCAGGAAGAAGATACTATAAAATACCTCTGTATGGTTTTGCTAGTTATGGAGACGCTTCAGGTATAGCGATTGATATGGTTGTCATTAATTGCAGTTCTGATTTCTATTACGTATTCGAGGGAATGGGTAACGGCAAGGAATGGCGAGTCATTAATGGTAATGATAAACAGACAATTCATTTTGCAGACATCGGTGGTTGGCATGAGTTGAAAGGTGGCGAAAGCCTGTCGTGCGCTTACGTAAATCCGAAATTCCTGAATCCGAAGCCAACCAGCCTTGGTGCAGGAGTCTTCTGGAGTGGTGAATATGATTTGAACTGGTCTTGATTTTAATAACTTATATAATATTTATAATATGAAAACAGCAAAGCAGACGGTGACAACCGAATTTGAGCCGATTGAGCTCAACGAGAGTGTGAAAGTGAGTTTCGAGCGTAATGTCGCTGGAGATAAAACTATAATAAGAGGATATATCATCAGCAGTGAGAATGGTGAGTATCTTGGTAATATTAATGTAGAGAACGGCAATCTTGCGATCTCTATCAAAAGGGATATGGTTGATAAGGAGACGAGTGCGAAGATCCTTACCTCAATTCCTGAATGGATTGAGAGCATAGAAAGCGCAGAATAAGGAGGTGCCTATGAGTGATGCAAGTATTAACAGCAATCTTGAAGAGGCTTTCAAGAACTCAGACTGGTCAACAATCTGTGCAGCCTTGATGCCGCGCTTCAACGATTACCTAGCCAGACATTCGAAGAATGTCTTCGAGTGTGAGCAGGTGAACTCCCTCGAGCACGTATTCACCGTACCAGCCCTCTACGATGACCTGGCAGGCACTCGAAAGCAGGTCATCGTTCCGATGAAGGTGTTCACCCGTGATATTGACGCAGAGCTGGAGAAAGCCAAAAAGGTGACTGAAGCTGCAAATACTGCAACAGAAAAGGCCAACACGGCTGCAGCAAATGCAGACAAGGCTAGGGAGGGGCTGGAGACTAAGAAGCAGGAGGTAGATAATGCCGTAGCTGAGAGTAAGACTGCGACCGAAGCAGCCAAGAAGGCTACTTCGGATACTTTGGCCAGCAAGACTGCAATCGAGAAAAATGAAAGTGGCAGACAGACAGCAGAGCAAACTAGGCAGGCACAGGAAGCCGCTAGACAAAAGTCTGAAACCTTACGTAGTTCTAATGAAACTTCACGGCAGAATCAGGAAGCCTCCAGAGTAAGCCAGGAGAAGAACAGACAATCAGCAGAAACTACACGAGGCGTCAACGAGACGACTCGGCAGAGTCAGGAATCAGCACGACAGAAGCAAGAAACTGCAAGAGCGGAAGCTGAGAATAAACGTCTAGCCGCAGAAAGCGGAAGGGTACTGGCTGAAAACAGCAGAGTATCTGCTGAAAACAAGCGTCAGTCTGATACCAATACTGCCATCATCAATTCTATGTTGCAGACAGACCTCGCTAAGGAAATGAACGATCATCCGCCCAAAATGGGAAGCAATGGCAACTGGTGGCAATGGGACCTCTCCAAGCATGAATATGTTGATACGGGTGTCATTGCCCGAGGCGGTGCTATGTATCCGTCATTCCGCCAGCATCGCAACAAGTTGTTGATGATAGATTACGGAAGCAATGTCGCAGAGCATGTTGTCAAGCGCAGAAACAAGTTAGTCATTAAAGTTTAATAAATATGGCAGATAATACAAATATCATTGTCGTTGGTAATGTCGCCTTCACCGATCAAGGTTCCTGGAAGTCGGACTACTCATATGAAGAGGATGGACAGACTGTTAGGGGCTACGATGAAGGGGATATAGTTCATACATCTACAGGAGTCTATGCGTCACTGGAGGATGGTAACACAACAACTCCTTCGGATACAAACACCAAATGGCGCAGATGGCTCGATAAGACACCAACCATCAAGGCACAGAGTGCAGCCGACGACGCCAACAAGGCAGCAAATCTCGCACAGAGTGCAGCAAATGCTGCCCAAGAGCAGGCTACTGCAGCAGCAGCACAGGCAGCACAGGCTGAGACAAAGGCTACAGAGGCAGATGCTGCCGCCAAGCGAGCCGATGCCAAGATTGCACAAATGGATGGATTGGCAGGGCAAATAGCCACAGGTTTCATTGCGCCATCGCGAATGTTCCTAGACTATCTCCCGGAAATTAGCCTACGCAATAAAGTGGCGCAGCGCATCGATGCCAATCTCATTCCGAGCTACCTACCTCAGAGCGTGCTCTTCCAGCATGTAGATGGTGATTCGTTGCTGGTTGATCCGAGCGGTAACCTCACCGTCAAAGGCGAGGGAACTACTAAGTTCTGGATTATCCCTACCGCCAATACACCTCTTTGGAAGGAGGTGAACATTACAGTTCGCCAGCCACGCCTTCGCCTGTCTGCATCAGGAAATTTGCGCAAGGTGGGAACATCATTACGCATTGTTTAATCGATTAAATATATTATTTTATGGCTTTAACATCAGAAGAAGAGACAAAGGTCAAGGCAATCATCGCAGCTTTCGATGGGGCTAAGCAGGTATCAGACCTCCCTGCTGCAGATATGACCGCAACAGACAAGCAAATAGAGGTCTATGACAAGAAATCGGGTACTGCGCAGCAGATGTCACTCAAAGACGCTGTAGATATGGGTCAGAATCTCTGGTGCGGGCGTGTCTGGAATATAGACAACGCAACCCCTCAGGCAGCAACCTATGTGGGATCGCTTGAGCTCTTGAGAGAGCTGCCTATTCAGCTTGGTCTCGGTTGCTACCTGGTTAAGAATGACCATAGCCGCCGAAAACTCGACTCCAAAGATCATCACAAATATGCCACAGGAGAGGCTGCAAAGTTAGACGGATCAGAGGGACATTACCAGTGGGGATGGAACCGCAAGTTCTATCTGGTATTCAAGACCGTAGGCCGCTTGTTCTATATGATGGTTGGACTTACTCCTATCAAAGGAGAATATAACTACACAATCCCTATCGGATCACGTTCTGCCTCTGGACATGCTACCTTAGAGCGCAGCACAGGTCGGCTGGTCAGCTATCTCAACACGGGAGCAGACTACCGTGGTGGCAACAATGATGCGAAGCTCGATGAGACAAACCGTTCCTTACTAGGTAAACCTGCCAGCAATAAGAATACTGAGTATTGGCGTGCTGCAGCCCGTAAAAACGGCACAGGCTGGCTCTGCTCTTCCATGCGTCACTTTGCCGTAACGGCTGCACTCTTCGGTGTTATCTTCGGTACCCACCAGGTTCAAGCTGCCGTCAATACAACAAAAGATGCCAATGGACTCTATCAAGGCGGACTAGGTCCTGGCGTAACCCAGAAAGACTATAATTCGTGGTCAACATACAATGGTGTCCGTCCATTTATCCCTATGGATGCAGGTGTTGAATTAGGCGATAGCTGTGGAGAAACAACCGTAAATATTCTCAATGACGACGGAACAACCTGGTATGCAGCAAAGGTCAACTCATTCTTCGGTCTTAAAAACTCTTACGGTCATCTCTGGTATCATATGGATGATGAGTTCGTAAGGGTCAACGAAGATACGACAGTCACCCATCTTGTAGCGCCTTCCATCTATGGGGCATGGACAATCGGTAACGCCACAGGAATGAATGCCTACAGCACATCCATCAAAAAAGGCGAAGGCTGGGCAACCAGACTGTCTATGGATAATCTGGAGAATTTCCCTACCGCCATCGGCGGTAGTCAGACCACATACTGGTGTGCATATTATTGGAATACGTCCGGCGCAACAAGCGGTTTCCGTCTCTGCCTTCGTGGTGGGTCTGTTAGCATTGGTGGTCAATGCGGTCTTTCGTCGCTCCACGATAACGTCGATGTCTCGAATGCCAGCGTGTTCTACGGCGCCGCTCTCTGCGAAGCAGTAGAGGAGTGGCCAGTCGAACCAGTGTACGTGGCGGCCTAAAGATTACATGAGTTTGCTGGGTGTCCATAAGATTACAGGGTGTCCGTAAGAGACCTGAGTACACACGGCGAAGCCGAAGCACCCAGCGAGCTCTGCTCGCTTCAATAACCGCCTTTGGCGGTCGGCGATAAAAAATTTTAGAAAAAAAGTTCTTTGACATACTTCCATACCGATTATTTTTAGTATCTTTGCAGCGGTATTCATAATAATACCAGGTTGTGACCCTAGGTGCTGTTTTCCGTCTCTGCCTTCGTGGTGGTACTGTTAACAATGGTGGTCAATGCGGTCTTTCGACGCTCAACGATAACAACGATGTCTCGAATGCCAACGTGAACTACGGCGCCGCTCTCAACTTTAACATATCTCAATACGGGGTGTTTGCTCTCCGTTCGAGACAACAGGGTCAGACCTCGCCCCATGGCGAAACATACACATAGTTCATCTAGCTGGTAGATGATGACAATAGGGTCATCCGGTCGAAGGTTATAGGGTAAAAAATAGCAGACAACAGACATTACACAGTTTCACACAATTACACAGACATTACACCGCTTATGAAAAGATTTGGTAACATTTCTCCACAAGTCGAGACAAATGACAACTTTCGTCGGGCTTTCTATAATTATGCCCGACAAAAGATGTCTCGCAGGGGTGTGCAGAAATTTGATGCCAATCTAGATCATAACATAGAGCGTATGCTTGAAGCATATGCAGCCCAGACTTGGCATACATCAGGGTATGTATCTAAGGATATAGAATACCCGAAGCATCGCCAGGTTAACAAGTTGCCAGTCATAGATCATGTCATGCAACACGCAGCCCTCAATCCTGTAGAGGATAATATACGTAACACCATCTACTACCATTGCCCAGCAGGTTCTAAGGGCAAGGGCACTCACTATTTCTACAATCTTGTCAAGAGAGATATATTCAACTCTCCACAGCAAGATACATTTTATTGCCTTCCGATGGATATTCACCACTATTTTCAGTGTATAGATCACAACTTGCTCAAGAGTGAATATCGCCGCAAGATTAAAGACAGAAAGCTCCTCTCCTTTATAGATGAGGTAGTTGACTCGTTCAACCCAGGAATCGTACTTGGAGTAAAACTAGCCCAGCTACTAGGTCAGCTCTTTCTCGCCCGGTTCGACTATCTTGCACTCAGATGCTTCGATATCATCGACGACCCCGAAAAATTCCACTATTGGCAAGCTCGCTATGTGAGCGACATGCTTGTTACCTGTCGCACTCAGCAACAGGCTCAACTACTATGTGGGGGGGTCAGTTTTCTTAACGAACGTTTTAAACAGTTCTGCCGTCAGGGGCTCCATCATTATTATCGTTTCATGGATAATATCTATGTTCTTCACGAAGACAAAGTTTTCCTGCGCCTGATGGCGGAGTTAGCTGTCATGCACCTTGCTCGTGACTGGCACCTCTCTATAAACAAGTCGTGGGGAATCCATCGAACTTGCGATGGTATAGATTTTTGTGGACAGGTCATCTATGCCGACCATGCGCTCTTGCGAAAACGGTTTAAACATGATCTCTGCAAGCAGGTGGCTAATCTTCGCAAACATGGGTTTACACAGAGACAAATAGAACTCAAGGCAGCTTCACGCCTTGGGTTAGGAATTCACGCCAATTCAAAAAACTTATATAAAAAAATCGGTATGGAAAGATTCGGAAAACTCGTTAAGGCTCGCAAATCTCGTGTGCCTTTCGAGGGAATGGAAAAATCACAGCAGCAATCCATCGAGGACATTATCTGCCGTGAGGGTCAGGATGAGAACAAATTTCTCATCCAGGTGATTGATTACAAGGTTGACGACTCAGTCATAGAAAAAGAGGTCGTACAGGTAGAAGAGACCGCTGCCGATGGCAGCACTCATATGGTCAGCAAAGAGATACCTAAGAAGCGTCTATCACTTCGCTATCGTATCATCGACCATTTTGAGGGAGAAAGCGAGGTCTGGCAAGCGGTAGAGCACTATCTATATACAGGTTCCAAGATTCTCATAGATCAAGCCCTAAATGACTTCTGTCGTGATGAACTTCCATTCTCCACCGTGGTCGCAGAACTTCACAACAAGTTTAAAAAGAAGTTCTATAAATTCACTTAACGATGAAAAAGGTATATTTATCTCGCAAGAATTTCGTCAAATTTGACGATGAACATTTCCTGCTCTACATTGGTGAGCAAAAAGTAGAAAACTATCATCCAGAGACTTCTGGTACTTCAGATACAGAAGCTGAAGCTTCCGAATCCGAGGGTATAACCGCCTTCAGTTACGATGGCGATGAAGCAGATGGATCTACCAAGATTCAGGCTAAGTCTGCTACTTACGATGATTTCACTGCAGGTTTGGTACGCACCAAATACAGCCAGAATCAGGTAGAAGCAATCTTAGCCAATCGAGGAGATGGAGATGAAAGCCACGAAGCAGAGTTCGAAGCTTATCAGGCTTGGAGAATACAAGCCAAGCAGATAGCCCAAGAAGTTCTTGCAAGAGAACTCTAAACGTATCATAATACGAGATCGTCTGGGGCGGTCTCGTATTTTTATTAATCCCCTACCCTATGTATCTTTGCAGTGAATTAAAAATATACATTATCATGCAGAAGAATACAAAAGAATGGATTCAGTACGGATCTGCAGTAGTATCACTACTCCTCGCTATCATACTGGTTTATATTAGTTACTTCACATCGCAATCTCGTGACGTGACAGACAACGTGCTCTGGTATTTCGCCCAGACACTTATGTACGCAGGCTCCATCTTCGGAGTTGGCATCGCCATCGACGCGAAATTCGCCGACTTTAAAGACAAATTTTTAAATCACAATAAAAATGAGACAGATTAAACGTATTTTCGTTCACTGCACAGCAGGTTCGCAGAAGCAGACTATCGATGACCTCAAGGCTGAGTTCCGCCGGAAAGGGTGGAAGAATCCTGGTTATCACTATGTCATCACTACGAATGGCGGTACCCACCAGCTTCTCGCTATCGAGGAGGTAAGCAATGGAGTGCAAGGCTACAACTCCACAGCTATCAATGTGGCTTATATGGGCGGCATCGATGCCAATGGCAAACCTATAGATAACCGCACACCGGAACAGAAGGATGCACTGACCCTCCTGCTGCATAAGCTTAAACAGATGTTCCCTGATGCAAAGATTATGGGACATCGGGATATTTGGGGCACAGATAAGTCAAAATGGAAAAAGATGTGTCCTTGTTTTAACGCCATCGAGGAATATAAAGATATCGCATAACAATGAAAAATCAAAGAACCATTATCATGTTTCTGGCAGCCCTGTTCATCATAACAGCGGCTGCCTTTATCCGATCAGCATACAAGAACGGAGAACTACAAGAAGAGATCGAACGGCAGAAAGGAAACGTGGCAAGCATCAGCTATGATATCCAATACGATAAATTGGGTGACACTCTTCCGGTAGCGCAGAACACTGCCATACAAGCTAAGTATAAAGAACTGCAGCAGCTGCATCTGGCAGATACCAAGCTGATCAAGGAACTCAAGATAAAGCTCAAGGATGCTAAAACCATCCATACCCTATCCTCTTCTACTACAGATACGATAAGAATAGAACCTGTACCCAATACGGTGGATTCCGTATTTTCATACCATGATAAATGGCTATCACTGCATATAGACATCCCTGGCAGGTTATGCCATTACGCCAGCCGTGACAGTCTCACAACTATCGTGAGCAGAACCTACAAGCACAAGTTTCTGTGGTGGCGCTGGGGGACAAAAGGATATAAGGTTCAAATCGTCAACTTCAACCCTCATTCCAGGATTAACTACTCGAGATACATAGATGTAGTTAAATAACAAGGTTAAAGCAAAGATTTAACATAAAAAACTTGCATATTCTGATTTTTATTATTATATTTGCAACAAAGATAATAACAAACTTTAGAATTATGGTAGGTATATTGATATTCTCAGCTATTGCAGCTTTCATCACTCTAGGTGTTGGCCATACTCTTAACAGGATGGGGAAGCATGTTTCTTCTTATCCTCACAAGGGTATGGAAGATGATCCAAAGCTTACTATAGAGGATATGTATAGCCCAAACAATAACTTGTCTTTATTCTTCAAGGACGGCAATTCATATTCAGTATTGGTATCAAATCATAGTATTGATAAAGAGGAATTTGTGTTTGCTGACAATACAATTAACTTAAGGAATAAAGTTGCAAGAGTTCTCAGAAATTATGCAGCTCTTGAAAAATCCCAAAATAAAGACAGCGTAATACTTTAATATATACACAGCCATCGAATACAGGTGCATTCGATGGCTTTTTTATGGTATTTTTATAGCTTTTCAGCTATTCTTATCTTTGCAGAAAACTATAATAAATATCATTTATGGCAAACAATACACAAACATTCATAGGCCGGGTTCTGCTTGATGACAAGCAAGCAAAACAGACTATCGCATTGCTTGAAAAGCAGCTCGAACAAGTTAAGCAAAAAAAGACTGATGCATTCAAAAAAGGAGATGACACCAAGGCTTTCGATAAAGAGATAAATCGAATAAATGCTTCACTCAAGACATTGCGAACCAACCAAGAGCAGGTGAATAGAACATTCAACAATCTTTCTTCTGCCTCATATAAAGAATTGTCTGTTGTAATGAAAACAGTACAAAAGCAGCTACGCTCAGGAGCTGTCGAGCGTAATTCTGAGGAATGGAAAAAGCTTCAGCAAAAGCTCAAAGAGGTTAAGCGAGAGATGAATGCCATCAATAGCGAGTCAAAAGAAACAACAAGTCTTTGGTCTCGTTTCGTTAACGTGCTCAATACCAACTGGGGAGCTGTATCGCAGATTATCGCTGCATACGCAGGACTCTCTATGACCATCCGAAAATGTGCCCAAGCCTATGCCGATATGGAGGAATCTATGGCAAACGTCCGCAAATATACAGGTCAGACCGATGAAGAGGTTCGCCGGATGAACGAAGACTTCAAACGCATGGACACCCGTACGGCTCGCGAACAGCTCAACGAACTTGCTGGTTCTGCCGGTAGATTGGGCATCACGAGCAAAGATATGATTGAAGAGTTCGTCGATGGAGCCGATAAGATTAACGTTGCGCTAGGAGATGACTTGGGAGAAGGAGCGGTCGACAAAATAGGCAAACTTGCTCAGATGTTCGGGGAAGATAAGACCAAAGGACTCCGTGGTGCAATGCTCGCCACTGGTTCTGCCGTCAATGAACTCGCCCAGAATTCATCAGCCAATGCCGGATATATAGTCGATTTCACCGCCGATCTTTCCGGTGTAGGCATCCAGGCAGGTATGACTCAAGCGCAACTGATGGGTCTCGCTTCTGCACTCGATCAGAATATGCAGGAAGAGGCAACCTCTGCTACTGTGTTCTCTCAGCTTATAACCAAGATGTATCAGGAACCGGCTAAATTCGCAAAGATTGCCGGTGTAGAAGTCACGAAGTTCTCAAACTTGATGAAGACCAATGCAAATGAGGGATTGATGACATTTCTTTCTGCCATGAAGTCTAGAGGTGGGTTTGCTGAAATGGCTCCTATGTTTGAAGAGATGCAGCTGAATGGTACTCGTGCCGTTGGCGTTCTCTCTGCAGTAGCTTCACACCTGGACCAGGTAAGAACTGCCCAGGATCTCGCTACCCAGTCATACGCTTCAGGCACAAGTGTCATCAATGAGTTCAATGTCCAGAACAATACTGTGCAAGCACAGCTGGATAAGGCAAAGAAACGTTTTGAAGACCTCACTGTAGAACTGGGTGAACAGCTCATCCCAGTAACCAGATATGCCATCTCTACCCTGAGCATAGGCATACATGTGTTATCAACATTGATAACTTTTACGGTCACCCACGTCAAACAGCTCACAATAATAGGTTCCGCCATCGCTGTCTGCACGGCTCTTTGGTATAAGGAAACCATCGCCATCAAGCTGAGAACAGCAGCCGCTGCAGCAAACGCTGCTGTGGATAAGGCTTATATCGCCACAACAACCCTTTTGCGCACAGCCATGGTTGCCCTACAAGCTACATGGGCACTCCTGACAAAGGGTGTGCAAGGTTATATTGTAGTAATGAGGGCAGCACGCTTGGCAAGTCTCACCAATCCATGGGCAGCTCTCGCAACCGTTCTCACAGTGGTAGGGGTTGCAGTCTATGGTACTGTTAAGGCATTTGCCTCGTATAATGAAACGCTTCGGAATAATACCCAGGAAGCCAAGAATAACAGGGCAGTTGCAGAACAGCAGGCCAGCCTGGCGAAAAAGGTTTCAGATGCAACCATCGATGAGAGAAACAAGATTGATATGCTCAACAAGATCATCCACTCCAATGCATATACCGTGGATGAGCGAAGAAGCGCCATCGCCAACCTGCAGAAGATTATCCCTAATTATCATGCCAGCATATCCAACGAAGGAAAGTTGTATAATGATAATATAGAGGTAATAACACAGTATATCAACAAACTCAACGATGCAGCAATGGCAGAAGCCATCTATGAGAAAAAGGCTGAAATTAACAAGAAGAGATTGGAACTGAAGACGAGAGAAACCAGAATCAAGGGTTCGCTCAAAGCGGTTCAGGCAGAACGTGATGCTCATCCAGAAAGATATACATCGGAAAAGATCTTCCGCCCTTCTTTTGGTCCTGGTTCTGAAAGCTCATATTTCACAAAAGATAGCGAGGCTCTTAAAACAAACAAGAAACAGGAGGAGATCCACAAGAAGAGACTCAAGACTGTTCAAAGCGAAGAGAAGACCCTGGATGCTCAAGAAGCAGCACTCGACCTAACGATTAAGAATAATAAACAGATAAGAAAGGCCCTGACTACTGTCATAAAGAAGAACACAAAGATAGACAGCAGCAATGGTACAACAACATCATCTGTAGGTTCCGGCGGTCATTACACAACAGAGAAAGAGAGAAAAGCAGCAGAAAAGGAACGAAAGAAGCGTGAAGCTGCTGCACGTAAAGCAGAAATCAAACGAAAGGCAGACCTCAAAAAAGAACTGGATGATGCCAAGAAAAGTACCGAGGCTCAGCAGCTGGAAGCCACTACCCTCTACTCTACCGGTCAGATTCGCCTGGCAGAATACAATGACCGCATGGCGAAGATAAAGGAGCAGGGACTTCAACAGCGCATGGACATCCTTCGCAAATACGGAGAAGCAGAGAGTGAGGAGTATAAACGCCTGAATGCCCAGAAGGAGAAGATCTCTGCCGATTATGAACGCAAACAGACGCAAGACCTCCAGGAACTGGAGTACGACCGACAAGTGGCAGAACAGGCCATCACTGCCGAATATTACAATAAAGACTCCGACCTCTATCATAACGAGGGTGCAATCAATGAGGCGCTTTTTCAACTCGACCAGACGTTTCTCAAAGAGAAGCAGGCTCTCTATCTGAAGTCCTCTGACGAGTACTGGCAGATAGCCAGAGAGATTGAGCGCAGCGAACAGCAGCACCAGTATGACCGCCAAAAGCAATACGATGACACGCTGATGCAGCTCAAGCAGGAGTATCTCACCCTCGGTAACGAACAGCAGATGAAACTGGAACTTGCAGGACTAGACGAGGTTCACAAGGCTGGTCTCGTAAGCGAAGAGGAGTATCAGCGCATGAAGATGGGTATCGCTAACAAGTATGCATCCTACAAGCCGGACGCCAAAGATCAGGCAAAAGACGATGCAAACATCGCTCTCGATACCGCCAAGAAGATGACCAGACAGAGCGATGACCATAGCGGTTCACTCGGATCTGATAATCTCGCTACCATTGCGGGAGGCGCCATTGCTGCCATCCAACAGCAGAAGATGGTTAATGATAATCTTCAGAAGCTTCGAGAAGAGGATAAGATCAGCGAACAGGCATACCAGGATGCCAAGAAACAGATGAATCAAGAGACCTATAAGAATATTGCAGCCATAGCAGGTGCAGCCTTCAGTAGTATCAGCAGCATGATGGGCGCAGCTTCTGCTTACTCACAGGCATGTTCCGACCTGGAGGTTGCCAAGATTCAGGCGAACTACGACAAGCAGATTTCTGCTGCCGGCAATAACTCTGCCAAGAAGAAGCGTCTGGAAGCTAAACGAGACAAGGAGATTTCTGCGGCAAAGACAAAAGCTAACAAGAAGGCGATGAAGATAGAGATTGCTCAGGCAGTCGCTTCTACCGCTATGTCGGCTATCAATGCCTACTCTTCAGCTGCAGCAATCCCTACAGTGGGCTACATCATCGCCCCTATAGCCGCCGGACTCGCTACAGCTGCCGGTATGCTTCAGATTGCCACAATTAAAAAGCAGCATCAGGCAGAGGCAGCAGGATATTATGAGGGCGGTTTCACTGGTCCCGGTCATTGGAAGAAAGAAGCTGGCGTGGTTCATGCAGGCGAGTTCGTGGCGAATCATAACGCTGTGAATAATCCTCAGCTCCTTCCTGCCCTTCAGCTCATTGATGCAGCACAGCGCAATAATACCGTGGCATCGCTCACAGCCCAAGACGTAAGTCGTGCCATGGGAACTGGCAGCGCTGCCGTTGTTGCACCTGTTGTCAATGTTAATGCAGACAACGAACTGGTAGGTGCATTTCTCGATAACGTGAGTTCAACCATTGAAAGGCTCAATGAACAGCTCAACCTGGGCATCAAATCATACGTGGTCATTACGGGGCCAGATGGTCTAGACCACAAATGGAACCAGTATCAGAAAATGAAATCAAACAAATAGTCTATGATTACATGTGTTATTAATGGTATGGCAGCCTATCCGGCTGCCAGCCAATCCATCAAGCTAACGTACGCCAACCAATACGTCACGGACGATGGAGAATATTCATACGACATTAACTTTCCGATGTCGATTATGGATAACCGTAGAGTTTTCCACAATGTGAGCCGCTTCGATGTATCTAAGGTTACCCAGAAGTATAATGACTGCAAACTGTACGTGAGCGGTCGTTTGATTCTATCGGGAGTGGGAACCGTCATCAGCGTAACGGAGGCTGAAATAAAACTGCAGATCGTGGGCGGAAAATCCCGCATCAAGTTCAACGACAAACTAACCAAGCACTACATCGATGAGATTCCATTTGGCACAGCAGACAAGCCTGGATATACCGTTGACAAGGGCTTTTCACAGAAGTTCAAGGATAAGATTAGTGAAATCTATAGATTGAATGAAGATAAGTCGGAGTTCCTGGGAGCAGAAGGAAGATGGTGCTTCATGCCAGTAAGAGACGAAACAAACGACCTTATCTCCAATTTCGTTGGAGTAGATAGAACCAAGCAGTTCATCGGCTACAATGCGCCGTTTATCATGAATCTGGCAGTTCAGCCCAACCTGATGTATATCTTCCGAAAAGTGGTAGAATATGAAGGATACTCTCTTAAGCGCAACGACTTCGACTGTAAGCCATGGAACCTTCTGTATATCGCTTCTGCCTACAAGACCCGTGAGCTATGCAAGGCACTTCCTCATTGGTCCAGCTATACCTTCATCGAAGAATTCCGGAAACTCTTCAATGCCACCATCGTTTTTGACGATATTAAGAAGACCTGCTCAGTCATCAACGCTTCAGAGCTGACAACTGCAGATTCCGTAGAGATTGAGCCTTTGGATGAATACACTACGGATTACGATGAAGATGGCTCCTTCTCCACGTCATCTACAGCGAACCTGGAATATAATCTTGGAGATTCTGCCAATAGAGAAAACTACGAAGTTATCCCGAAAAAGGTTTTCGATAGTTTTGAGATTGTTCATAGCGAAGAGCTAATGGGTTCAGATAGGCAATTTGCTTCTACCACGTTGTTATGGTCAGAAAAAAAGAAACGGCAGACCATTATCGAGAATTACGGTGACTACTACATATATGTGGAAGATGAAGACGGGAATAAAAACTGGAAGCTTGCTGGCATCTGGTCACCATTAATCAGGGACAGTGCGTCTGATGACTATGTCGATCTGAACATTTCTCCTGCTGCGCAAGTTGTAGAAAATATCAATTTCAAATCGGGATTACTGGAAGACAACTACTACGAAAAGCGATGTCTTCTATCAATTCCGAATGATAAAGAACCCGATTCTAAGGAATGTGATATAGATGAAGACGGATATAGCTATACGTCGGTGCAAGATGCACTCGATGATGAGTCCATGCTCGACACCTCAGAAGATGAACAGGAATGCATGAATATATTCTTCATTCTTCCGGGCAGAGTACAAACGGGCGACGGAACAAATACAAGACTATCTTGGGTTGGGAATAAATCCAGATGGCCGCAGTTTATGACTGATTATCGCATCAACTATGGCTACAGATTCAGCGGTATAGCATTCATTGACGATGCCTACTATTCGTTGGCACTCTGTATGAAGAGCGAAATAGGTACGACTTGCTTGGGAAGCTTACATGATAACGGTCTCAAAATCGACAACAAGAACTGTCTCCAGATTAAGTTCAAAAGCGAAGTCATCCCTGACCCTTCCAACACCTACATCATACATAACAAGAAATATGTATGCGAAAAAATCGAGTTGGAAGTCAAGGATGACCAGATTGAGCCAATCTTCGTTGGCTACTTTTACATGATGTCGTAATCTTCGAGGAGACTAAAGCCCACCTTTAAAGTGTTTAGTCTCCTCGTTTACTTTCATCTGATTCTTGATATAGCGATTAGTCACCGATATATCAGAGTGTCGTGCCTGCTCCTTAGCAACAACTATACCTTGAGCATTGGCCAAGTCTCTAATGCCGGTATCTTTCAGACTGTAGAACTGATACTCCTTAGGAAAGCCTATGGCATCACGCATCTTGCCCCACTCTACTCGCAACTGATTATAAGCCGCTCTCTTTTCACCAGGTTTGAGACTCTTTCCGAAAATGTAGCAATGGCTAGGATGCTCGAAGATCTTCAGTTCTATCATCAGCTTCAGGATTTCATCGTTAAGTGCAACCATTCCGTCCTTGCGGTTCTTACTGATGGCAGAACTGATAAAGACAGTCTGATTCTTGATAGATACATCTCCAATCTTTATCTGGGTCAACTCATTCGGACGGATGAAAGTATAATACTCAAACAGGCAAGCCAGAAGGAAATGCTTGTCATGGGCATAAAGATAATCCTTCATCTTCTTGAGGGCTCCAGGAGTCAATGGGTCCCGGAACTTCTCCGTTTGCGCAATATTGCGAATATCGATGGCAGGATTCTCAGAAATATACTTTCGATCCATCAGCCAGGTTCCGAACGAGACAAACCAGGAACGATAGTTATTCCTGGTTGTAGCTGATACATCACGATCATACATCAGATGATCCAGGAAGTCTATGGCAAAGGCTCGGTCTATCTGATAGGCATACTTAATGCTCTTACACTCCTCTATGAAGGTCTCAAGCATCTTGAGGCGGCTGAGATAGTCAATAGAGGTTTTTTCCTTCATCGACTTTTTATTAGTCATCGACTTAATATAATCTCTATATCTACTAAAAATTATTGGTATTTCCGTAAATTGGCGCGACTGGTCAGCATTCACCCATGGGTTCCATCCTGCTGTCAATTTCGCAGTAATATTGTGAATAAGAAGACTGCCCATCATACGCTTTTTATGATCAGACTTATACTTGTTGAGCATATACTTCTTGCGCTTCATCACACCGGAAACTGGGTCACGAGCATAAAAGTCAACATACCAGTACCCGCCCTTGGTATGCAACACAGGAAGCGTGAATCCTACTATTTCACGCGAACTCAAAAAATCGATTTCTTTTGCATTCATTTTTTTTCATTGTCCGTTTTACTGGCCAATGATATTAAACATCTGCTAAATCTAAAAAGTCCCGCTTCTAAAACGGAAAATCGGATAAGAATGTTGAAACCAACTTCTTACCCGATCATTGTTGCGGCGGCAGGACTCGAACATGCGACCTCCAGGTTATGAGCCTGGCGAGCTACCAACTGCTCCACACCGCGATATTATCAACTCATTTCTGAATTGCGAGTGCAAAGGTACTACTTTTTTTGTTAACCACCAAACATTTCTAGCAAAAAGTTATCTTTTTAACGCGTTTTTAACATTTAAAGGCAAAAAAGTGTGATTTGGCAGATAAAAATAGAGAAAAAGTATGATAAAAAGCAGAAACTGGAATAAAAGTGGGAAAAGAGAATGAGTATAGGGAACAAACAAAAATCCGATCCATCCTGGAAGGATAGATCGGACATATCAAAAATCAATTACTTTTTCAAAAGATTCATGACCTTCTCAAAATAGCGCTGTGTTCTCTTCACACTATAATGGTTTCCACCATTCCAAGCACGAATTGCGTGCTCGATGCTATTCAGAGGATTGTGGACAGACTGAATCAGGAGGAACATCTCCTTAGACTTCGCAATGCTGAATCTATCAGCCAAAGTGAAACGCTTCTTGCTCTTGCGTCTCTTCAAAATGTCATTACACTCTGCCACTAAGATAGGAGTAATCTGCATAACACCAACAGAACTTCCACTCTTTGCTTTGGGGTTACCCTCACTCTCTACCTGGATAATCGCTTCCATCACTGGAGTCCAATCGAAATCATCGGTAGAGGATACATTTACATTCGTATCAGCCGACGCTGTACTTACCTTCATCATCAGCATCAAGATGCTGACTAATACCATTGTTATTCTCTTCATATTTTTTGTTTTATGGAACCTGAAAAGCTGAACTACAACATCAGTGATTTCGCGGTGGCAACTTGTGAGAAAAAGATAGGCTGCTCACCTCAGTTCCGTTAGATACCTTAACGGATATCAATCTATGCGAAAACGCATAAATATGCTATCCTTATTCTTATCGATTGCAAAGATACAAAAAAAAAACGAGATATGCAAGTAATACGTTGATTATCAGTGCTTTTTTAATGTTTTAAACACTTTATAACATAAACTCTTGACGTATATCAAGCAAAAAACAGCGAAAATAAACTGTAGGAAAACGAAAAAAGCCTCAGAAATCTTTCGAAATCTGAGGCTTTGATAAAAGAAGGCGGCTACCTACTCTCCCGCATTGCATTGCAGTACCATCGGCGCAAGTGAGCTTAACTTCTCTGTTCGGAATGGGAAGAGGTGGGACCTCACCGCAATAACCACCTGATAATGGGGTATGACGTATTTGCACACAAGCAAACTGTATTTGATAGTAAAGAACCACCGTCCCTCTCGATTCAATCGAGAGTCAACAGCTGAAACTATGAACTTTCCTAAAGAAAGTGTTCGGGCAATTAGTAATGCTCGGCTTTGACATCGCTGTCTTTACACCTGCATCCTATCAACGTCATCGTCTTTGACGACCCTCAATGGAGTTCTCATCTTGCGGCTGGCTTCGCACTTAGATGCTTTCAGCGCTTATCCAATCCAGACTCAGATACCCAGCGGTGCGCCTGGCGGCACAACTGGTAAACCGGAGGTCTGTCCATCACGGTCCTCTCGTACTAGTGACGGCACCACTCAAAACTCCCACGCCCACGATAGATAGAGACCGAACTGTCTCACGACGTTCTGAACCCAGCTCGC